>Ga0209420_1000845_pt1 | contig 15262 bp, 16 predicted proteins | sample BlaSpr_A8_OM1_O1_FD_187972 | JGI IMG/M metagenome (GOLD analysis project Ga0209420, IMG submission 187972) | Forest soil microbial communities from Thunder Bay, Ontario, Canada - Black Spruce, Ontario site 2_A8_OM1_O1 (SPAdes) (version 2) | ecosystem: Environmental > Terrestrial > Soil > Boreal... | reverse complement strand
ATAGTCCAGACCGCAAACCTGGCGCGAGCTCTCCAAAGGCCTCACCTCGGGGCGGCGAAAGCCGTAGACGGTATGAAAATCCGCAGGGCTTAAACGGCCCATGAGGGTTCAAGTCCCTCCGCCCGCACCACGTTTTTTGCCTGGGCAATCACTTGCCCGGCACCGACATACGAGCGAGCTCGCCTCATTCGCGTTAACCCAGAAAGATTCGGCTTCTCGCAGATTTTGGGAAGCGACGATGCTGGTTTTCCGCACCCGCAATGGCGCCCGTTCAGCGACTCTATTTGAATACTGTGATAAGAACGTGATAGTTCTATGTTCAGAACAGGTCAATGCCGATCAAAACGCAGCAGAACTCAGTCCTGCCAGGCGGTTGAAGAATCAGATGCAGAGTAGAGAACTTTCATCACCAGTTAGAACACGCTGTATGATCTTCAAGACCGGCGGGTGGCAGGTTTCTCTGTCGCCGGGGTTGGACCCCCGCTCGCTTCCGCCGTTTGTTTGGACTGAGTCGACTAACTGGCTATGAAAATTGCGAACGATGTTACCGAGCTGATCGGCCACACTCCGCTGGTGCGGCTGAATAAAGTCACGGGAGGTTGCGTGGCCGAGGTGGTCGCGAAACTGGAAAGCCAGAATCCCGTCGGCAGCGTGAAGGACCGCATCGGCGTCAGCATGATCAACGAAGCGGAACGCACGGGTAAGATTCAGCCGGGCAAGACGGTGTTGATCGAGCCTACGAGCGGCAATACCGGAATCGGCCTGGCTTTTGTGGCGGCAGTCAAGGGTTACAGGCTGATCCTGACCATGCCGGAGACCATGAGCCTGGAGCGGCGCGTGCTGTTGCTGGCCTTCGGCGCGGAGATCGTTCTTACCCCGGGGCCGAACGGAATGAAGGGGGCTATCGCCAAGGCGCAAGAATTGCTGGCGAATACTCCCAACGGTTACATGCTGCAGCAGTTCGATAACGCCGCGAATCCTAAGATTCATTTCGAGACCACCGGACCGGAGATCTGGAATGACACCGACGGACGTGTGGATTTTCTGATCTCCGGCGTGGGAACCGGCGGGACTATTACGGGCGTCTCCGAGTACATCAAGCCCAAGAAGCCATCTTTCATGGCCATTGCCGTGGAGCCAGCCGATAGTCCGGTGCTCTCCGGAGGAAAACCTTCGCCGCACAAAATTCAAGGAATCGGCGCCGGGTTTGTTCCCAGCATTCTGCGCCGGGACTACATCGATGAGGTGATTACGGTCACCAACGATGACGCGATTCGCATGGCGCGGCGGCTTCCGCTGGAGGAAGGTCTTTTTGTGGGGATATCTTCCGGGGCCGCAGTCGTGGCTGCGCTGCAGGTGGCTCGGCGCAAAGAGAATGCGGGAAAGCTGGTCGTCGTTGTGCTGCCTTCCTTCGGGGAACGCTACCTGAGCACGATCCTGTTTGAGGAGCTGCGCAATCGCGCGCAGCAGATTCCTACGTCTCCGCTTCCGTCGTGAGATCTGCGGGCGTTGGGCGTGGAAATCCCTGTGGAAATCTGGCTGAAACTGCCAGCTTTTCGGACTTTCCTCAGCGTACGCGGGTGTATCACCAGTGCTCACAGGCCACAGCCCGTTCGTAACGCTGAGTCGCAGGCCATAACTAATACCATCTACAGGAGCAGTCCGTCGACGGGTGACGGGTTGCCAGGGAGAGCCTTCCCATGAGAACAATTTGGAGACCGATTCTCGTCTTTGCAGTAGCAGCGTGCCTGTGTACTGGTGCCGCCAAAGGGCAGGATTCGCCGTCTCTTGGCGACCTCGCCCGCCAGCAGCGCCAGCAGAAGGAGCAGTCAAAAACCGCCCAGGGCAAGGATGCCAAGGCGTCCAAGGTCATTACCAACGAAGAAATTCCCGAGCATGGTGGAAATGCAAGCGCACCGGCGGGAAGCAGCCAAGCAAGCCAAAGCTCGACATCTGAGTCTTCAGGCGGAGCGAAGCAGCAGGCCGAACACTTGAAGTCCCAGATTCTTACGCAAAAAACCCAGATTGCCACGCTGCAAGGCCAGGTGGACGAACTGAACGAGTCGATCCGCTTCGCTCCAGCCAACTGTGTCGAAAACTGCGTGGGCTGGAACGAACGCCAGAGGGAAAAGCAGCAGCGCGCAGAACGGATGCAATCTCAACTCGAAGAAGAGAAGAGACGCCTGGAAGATATGCAAGACTCCGCCCGCAAGCAAGGCTTCGGAAGCTCGGTTTACGACCCATAGGTACGATCCGTAGCTGCCAGATTTCCCCGCGGCCATCTTTTCGCCTTCCTTCAAACCGCGCAGGCGTGCGAAATTAATAGCATGGCCCTGGTGGTTCGTCCCTCACGCATTCATTCAGTTGGTGTCTTCACTACCTCGCCCGTGCGCAAGGGCGCTCGCATCGTCGAATACGCGGGTCCGCGCATCACGAAACAGGAGGCAGACCGGTTGTACGATGGCGCGCTCCGCACCTATCTCTATGGTCTGGAGGATGGCGAGACGATCATCGATGGTGAGGGGTTGGGCGCTTACCTGAATCACTCCTGCGATCCCAACTGCGAGATCGATGAAATCAAGGGCCGCGCATGGATCTTTGCCCTGCGCAACATTGCCGGTGACGAGGAGCTGCTCTGGGATTACAACCTCTACGATGATGAGGAACCCGCGCCCTGCCACTGCGGTTCGCCCAAGTGCCGCGGCACCATGTATTCCCGCGAATGGATGGCGAGGATGCGGCGCAGGGAAGCACGGAAGAAACTAATGGAGAACAAGCAGAACAAGCGTTGAAGAGTGATGGCCGCCGCTAAGCTCTCTTCGGCACCTTCCCGTGTTCCCGCCAGCCCTCGATAATCAGATATAGCACGGGGATGAAGAAGAGATTAAGAATGGTCGACATGATCATGCCGCCGAATACCGTTGTGCCCACGGAGTGACGCCCGTTTTCGCCCGCTCCGGTGGCGACGACCAAGGGCACGACTCCGAGGATGAAAGCCAGTGAAGTCATCAGAATCGGCCGCAGACGGATCGTCGCGGCTTGCACGGCGGATTCCACCAGCGGGACCCCGCGTCCGCGAAGTTGCTCAGCGAACTCCACGATCAGAATCGCGTTCTTACTGGAGAGCCCGACCAGCATCACCAGTCCCACCTGGCAGAAGACGTCATTTTGCAAGCTGCGCATCCACTGCGCTCCCAAAGCGCCCAGCAGAGCCATGGGAACGGCCAGCAATACGATGAAAGGCAAGACAAAACTTTCATACTGTGCGGAAAGCGTCAGGTACACAACTACCACGCCCAGGCCAAAAAGAATCAACGTGGTGCCGCCCGATTGCAGCTCTTCCAGCGACAGCCCGGTCCAACTGTAGCTGAAGCCCTGCGGCATCTTCTTGGCTAGTTCATCCATTGCGGTAATCGCCTGCCCGGAACTGAAGCCCGGTGCGGCCGAGCCATCAATTTCCGCCGAGCGAAACAGGTTGTAATGGCTGATCACCTGCGGGGTTGTGGTCTGCGTAATGCTGATCAGGTTGTCCAGCGGAACCATCGCGCCGCTGTCGGAGCGCACGTAGAACTGGTTCATGTCTTGCGCCCGCGCCCGGAACTGTTTATCCGCCTGCACGTAGACGCGATAGGAGCGGTTATTGAAGTCGAAGTCATTTACATAAGAGGAACCCATGTAGATGCCGAGCGTGTCGGTGATCTGCGACAGCGGCACGTGCAGGCTCTTGGCTTTCTCGCGGTCAATGGTCACGAGATATTGCGGATCGTTCGCGGTATAGGAAGTGTAAAGTCTGACCAGATCCTTGCGTGCGCCGGCCTGCCGGATAATGTCGTGTGTAGTGGCTGAGAGTTCCTCGAGTGTGTGCGCGGTCTGGTCCTGCACCACGAACTGGAAGCCGCCGAACTGCCCCAACCCCTGGATTGCGGGAGGAAGCGTGGCAAACACAATCGCTCCCGAAATCCCAAACAGTCTCGGACGAACGCGATTCACAATGGCCGTGGCGGTGTGCTGCTCGCCCTTTCGCTGCGAAAAGGGCTTCAGAGGAACGAAGATGAGTCCCTGGTTCGACGTACTGCCGGAAAAGCCGAAGCCCGCGATCGAAAACGTTCCTTCCGCTTCCGACACATCGCTGAGCATGTTCGCAACCTGTTTCCCAATCGCTTTCGTATATTCGAGCGAGGCTCCCGAGGGCGCCTGCATGACGATGATGAAATATCCCTGGTCTTCATCCGGAACGAATCCGCTGGGCACGCGTGTGAAGACAAAATAAGTGAGTCCCAGGCCGGCGAAAAACAGCACCATCATCGCCAGCTTGTATTTCAGCAGGTAACCCAGCAGGCTACGGTAGCCACGGGTGAAGACGACGATACCGTCATCAAACTTTTGCAGCCACCACCATTTTTGCCGGTGGGAGCCGCTCAGAAAAATTGCCGCCAGCACCGGAGCCAGAGTGAGCGCGTTGAAGGCGGAAATGGCAATGGAGAATGCGATCGTCAGCGCGAACTGGCGAAACAGGATGCCGGTGGTCCCGGGAAAGAATGCCACGGGCACAAACACGGCAACCAGCACCAGTGAAGTGGCGATGACGGCGCTGGTGATTTCAGCAGTGGCAGCGGCCGCCGCTTTATGGGAATCGTGTTCGCCCTCAGCGATATGGCGCTCAATGTTTTCAATGACGACGATCGCATCGTCGACGACCAAGCCGGTGGCGAGCGTGATGCCGAACAACGTCAGCGTGTTGATGGAGAAACCCAGCAACTTAATGAAGATGAAGGTGCCGATGAGCGAAACCGGAGTGGCGATAAAGTGGATCATCGTCGTCCTCCAGTCGCCGAGAAAGAGAAAGATGACCAGGATGACCAGCAGTATCGCCGAACCTACGGTGTACACGACGTCGCGAATGGATTCGCTGACCGCGTCCGTGGTATCGAAGGCCACCTGGTAGCGCATTCCCGGAGGGAACTTCTTCGAGAGCCGTTCCAGTTCCGCGAGCGCGCGCTTGTGAACGTCGAGCGCGTTCGCGGTGGAAAGCTGCGTAACCGCAAGGCCGACTGCATCCTGCCCGTTGAACTGCAGGTCCGTGCCGTAATCTTCCGCGCCCAACTCAGCCCGGCCCACGTCCTTCAGGCGGACCAGGGTGCCATCAGTGTTGGTCTTCAGGATGATGTTTTCGAACTGGTCGGGCTCGCTTAGCCGCCCCACGGCGCGCACGCTGATCTGGTACTGCTGTCCCACCGGGGCGGGTTGCTGGCCCACCTGCCCGGCCGCGATTTCTACGTTCTGCTCCGACAAGGCGCTGACCACATCCGGAGCGGTAAGGCCGCGGCCCGCCAAACGGCCAGGGTCCAGCCAGAGCCGCATGGAATACTTGCGCTCGCCGAAAATGATCACGTCGGCCACGCCCGGAATGCGCTTGAGCGAGTCCTTGACGTAAACATCGAGGTAGTTGCTTACAAACAGCGTGGAGTAAACGTTATTGTCGGCCAGAACCGCAGCGCCGAAGACGAAGTTCTGCGAAGTCTTCGCCGTCGTGATTCCGATGTTCTTTACCGCGGCGGGCAGACGTCCCTGCGCCGTGTTGACGCGGTTCTGGATGTCGACGGTTGCCAGATCCGGATCGCGGGTCAGATCGAACGTGGCCGTGATGGTGCTCGATCCATCATTGCCGCTGGTTGAGGTGATGTACTTCATCCCCTCGGCGCCGTTGATCTGCTGCTCCAGCGGAATGGTTACGGCGCTCTCGACGGTTTGCGCGCTCGCGCCCGTGTAGAAGCTGGTCACGCCAACTTGCGGCGGCGCCAGGTTGGGAAATTGTGAAATCGGCAGCGTAGGAATCACGGCCGCGCCTGCCAGAACAATCAGCAGCGCGCAAACCGTGGCAAACACCGGACGCCGGATAAAAAATTCAACGAACATATTTAGCGAACATATTCAACGAACATATTTAACGAATACAGAAGATCGGTTTTCGGGCCTCACCCTTCGGGCTCCGGACCAACTGCTGGCAAGCTACTTGATAGTTTGAAGAACTACGACTTAAAGCTGACTTAAAGAGCTGATTTGAAAGCTGAAGCCCGGAGCTCGAAAGCTGAACTCCGGCCTTTCAGCTTTGCGGAATCACCAGCACCCCATCCAGCAGAAACTGGGTTCCGGAAACGATCACTTTGTCGCCGGGCTTGAGGCCATCCTGCACTTCATAATCGTTTCCCACCGTCTGCCCAATCTTCAATGGCTTCTGCCGAGCCACGTAAGAACCGCCATTCTGGGGCTCCGCCACGAAGGCAAAGTACTGCCCCCCCAGCCGCGACACGGCCAGGATGGGAACTTGGGGGTTCTTGTGCGTTCCCCAGACAATGCGCGCGTGGATGAACTGCGACTGCCGCAGCGCGTCGTTGCTGTTGGCGATGCGCGCCTTCGCCAGCACGGTTTGGGTCGTGTTATCCACCTGCGGTGAGATAAAGCTGATGCGGCTGTCGGCCAGCACTTTTCCGTCGCTGTCGAGCACTTGAACCGGCAGGTTCATCTTGAGCTGCGAGGAGTGTTCAATCGGAACATATACATAGATTTCGAGACTCCCGGGCTTGTCCACCGTCGTGAGCTGCGTGGTCACCGCAACCCGGTCGCCCACGCGTACGGGAACGTCCCCTACAATTCCGCCCCACGGCGCCGTAACTCTGTAATAGTGCAGTTGCACTTCCTGCTCGTGCACCTGAGAATCCAGCGAGTCCATCTGCGCTTGCGCCGCGTCCATCGCGGATTTCGCCTGGTCAAGGTCCTGCCTGCTCACCACGCCCGCCGAATAGAGTCCTTGGCTGCGCGCATACTGCTGTTTGGCATAGCTGAGGTTCGCTTCCTGCGCCGCGCGCGAGCTTTCCTGGCTCTTGACCGTGGCCTGCTGCTTGAGTGGATCGATTTCCATCAGCGGTTCCCCGGCCGCAACCGCCTCGCCGGAGTGTACGAAGATCTTGGTAACCTGACCTTCGACCTGCGGCATAATCACCGCGGAATCGCGCGACTTGAGCGTGGCCACATACTCGGTCGCATCGTTGACCGGAGTAGCTCGCGCCTCCTGCACCTTCACCGGCATTCCAGCCGGTCCATTGGCGTGAGCATTCTGCGCTGCGTCGCCCGAGCAACCCAGCGCTAGTCCGCTAGCCGCTAGCGCGACCAGCAGAGAGCTTTTGACCAAGTAACCCCGAATTCTCTTGGACATGAGTTTCCCACTTACTCGCTACCAGGTGATGAAAAACAGCAGAACCCTAATTCGAGGCTCCAGGGGCCGGATGTGGCCTGCTCCCAATCCCCGGTTAGACGCGGACACAGCCTCGGTCTTAGGTGTTCATTACAAGATTCCGCTGGGCCTCATCCCGACGCAAAATAATCTCTACCTCAAGGTGAAGAAATAGGGAAGAGCCAGGTTCCATTAGTTTAACATCCCTAACATCAACTTCATCTCACTCTGCGACATTGTTGCCCCGGCATGGGAACTGCGCCCAATGTGTTCAAATGCCGCTGGACTTCGAAACCCTCCTCGGTTTTGGCTTTGCCTTATGCGGCATTACTTGATCGGCGTTACTTGATCACGGAAAAATCCGTCGGACGCATGTATGTCACATCGACTTTTTCCACGAGTTTTTCGGCTTGCTCGTCTTTTATTATGTTCTGAAATTCCGGGTCGGCCATCATCGCCTCCCAGTTCTTTTTCGCTTCCTCCCGGCTGGCATCAGCGACGATCCAAATAAATGAGTTAGCAGCAGGGTCCTCGGCTACCCAGTAGCCCACAACCTTGAGATCGTGCCGGGCAAGTATCTTGGAAGTCTTGTCGCGAAACCGGGACTCAAGCGCCGGCAACTTGCCCGGCAGGGCGTGATAAACCCGAAGTTCGAATACCCGGTTGCTATCAGCCTTCACTTCGTTGACATGAAGCAGACGGCTGGTGGTTGACAATCCAGCGGCAAAGGCGATCAAGCCGATGCTGCAAGCAGTCCAGCATTTCGCTTTCCAGAAATTGAGTGTCATATCTGTTCTCCTCGCAATTCGGTGATAATTTGGCCATTCCAGGTGTTGCCGCTTTAAGGTGCAATCCGCTAACAGTTGGCTTTGGGCACCCCAAATACCGCCGGCGTGAGTAACACCGACAGAGGTCCCAGTGTTAGAAACCCAAACTCATACCACCACGGTACCGGTATGGTGCAGACCTTCATGTAAATCGCGACGGTAACCGTAATCATTACGATCAATGCGAGAAATATGGTTGCGCCGCGACGAATCCGCGCGGCGACCCAACCACCGATTGAAGTGATCGTGAGAAATACAACGGGCGCAAGAACGACGTACGTCATTGGCCGCGGGGCAACTAACCTCGAGATGGTCGAATCGGCGGCAAACTCGAGCATTCTCATGACGATGTACACGCCGATCGCGGTGCTGATGCTGATAAGCCAGTCTCGGCTGCGGAGCGCGGACCAAACCATCGACGGAACAGAACGACAGGCTTGCCCCCAAAACCATCGCGACGCAGCGAGTGACGAAGCAGATTCGGCGCGAAGGGTGTATTCCTCGATCAGGTCACCGAGCATAGCCTCTCGATACGGTACCGGTATGACGGATTCGAGAAACCAGCACGCGAAAGCAGGTGGTGATTTGCGCCTCATATGCCCTCCCAGCGGCTCTTTAGCCCAGCCGTCATGTTGCGAATGGTCTGCTCCGATACTTGCAGGGCCCGTTTGCCGGCAGCCTCGACGCGAAACAGCCTTTTCGCCCGGCCGCCACGCTCCGGGGTCGGCTCGCCGGTGAATGAGCTGACGTATCCCTTCGCTTCGAGCCGGTCCAAAGTCGCATATACCGCACCGATAGAGATGTTGCGGCCGGTACGATCTTCAATCTCGCGGCGCACGATCATTCCATGGGCACTTCCATCCAGGCGCGCCAGTGCCAGCAAGATTATGTGCTCCAGAGATCCGAGAAGTTCTCCACGTTTCATTTGTTTTGGAATATAGAACAAATGGCCCAAGACGTCAAGTGGAAAAGACTTGGCACAGTCGAACGTGTGGCCAATCCCTCGTGTGCTTCGCGAAACAGGTGAAAGCGCTGACTAGCGCCACCTGATTCTGCGACTCTGCTAGATTATGCGGTATGCCATCGGTGCTCACCCAACCTGCCCGCAGCTTTGCCAGCGACAACAACGCCGGCGTGCATCCCGAGGTTCTCGAAGCCGTTGCCCGCGCCAACCAGGGCCACGTAATCGCATACGGCGCCGACCCCTATACCAGTTCGTCGGTGAAGAAGTTCGAGGAACATTTTGGACCTGACATCGCAGTTTTCTTCACCTTCAACGGGACCGGCGCCAATGTTCTGAGTCTGCAAGCCCTCGCCCGGTCCTTTCAGTCGGTGCTGTGCAGCGACTATGCCCACATCTGCTGCGACGAATGCGGCGCGCCGGAGAAGCACACCGGCTGCAAGCTGATTCCATTGCCCCATCAGGATGGCAAGATCACGCTCGACTCCGTTCGCCACGCCTACCACGGCATTGGCGATCAACACCACTCGCAGCCGCGCGTCATCTCGATTACTCAGTGCACCGAGATGGGTACGGTCTACCAACCGGAAGAAATTCAAGCGCTCTCCGGCTTTGCCCACGAGCGCGATATGTTCCTGCACGTGGACGGCGCACGCATTGCCAACGCCGCCGCGGGGCTGGGCCAGACTCTGCGCCAGGCTAGTCGCGATCTTGGCGTAGACGTGCTCTCCTTCGGCGGCACCAAGAATGGAATCCTCGGCGGAGAAGCCGTGGTGTTCTTCAATCCTGACCTTGGGCGCGACTTCCTCTATCTGCGGAAGCAAGGCATGCAACTGGCCTCGAAGATGCGCTTCATCGCTGCGCAATTCGAAGCCCTGTTGACCAACGACCTCTGGCGGCGCAGCGCCGAACACGCTAACCGAATGGCTCTCCTGCTGGAAAGGGAAATCAAGCGCATCCCGGAAGTCAGAGTTGTTTGGAAGGTGGAGGCCAACGGCGTCTTCGTCCAGATCCCGCGGGAGGCGATCGAAAAGATCAAGCAGCATTACTTTTTCTATATGTGGATCGAGGAGGAATCGATTGTGCGCTGGATGTGCTCGTTCGACACGACCGAAGACGATATCCGCAAGTTTGCCAAAGTGGTCGCCGAGGCAGTGAAGGGGTGACGGACAGTGCTCACCTTTCCGCTTAGCGATTGCTTTTTACCCCGTTTTTTAATAGATTGACCGCATTGCCGCGCTGCGTGAGCATTCGACCCGCGTTACTTAATCCTAGGAGTAGTGGATGAACCGGAAGTGGTTCAGCATCATCGCCCTGATAGCCGTCGCGACATTCTTCTTGAGCCTTTCCAGTTGTGGATTCAACCAACATCTGGTATCGATTCAGGTGGTTCCTCCGGGCGCCACGTTCAACTCCGTAGGATCGAGTGCTGTATTCCAAGCCATGGGTACGTACGAGCATCCACCCTCGACCAAGAACATCACGGATCTCGTGACGTGGTCGGTCGATTCGCAAAACCTGGTTACGATTACCGATACGAGCCTTGTGACCGCGGTCAGCATCTGCGGCAGTGGGAACCTGTATGCGAGTTATTACGACAGTCCGAATGAAGTCACCGGCAGTGCGTTTCTGACTGGCGGAGGCGCCGGTACCGCAGCCTGCAACCAGGCTGTCTTGACCGTGGATCTGACGAATTCAGGGGGATCGGTGGTCGATTCTACGAACGCCATCAACTGCCCAGGCGTCTGCTCCGCCGACTACACTCTTGGCAGCACAATTGGGCTGACCGCCACGCTGGGGTCGGGCCAGACTTCGGTCAACTGGACGAATTGCAATGGCGGGTCTACTGCCACCACATGCACAGTCACGCTGAATGCTAATACGACCGTGACCGCGACCTTCGAATAACACACACCTAATTGGCTTCACCCAGCAGCTTTCCCAGCGTAGGCTTGTGCTTTTCCGGCTTCTTGTTCTTGTGCGGGACAACCTTCCCGGTAGGAGGCGCGCCCATGCGCTCACGCGCGAGTTCCTTGACCGCCTGCACCGCGCGAAATCGCTTTACCTTTTTCTTGCGCGCCATTTTCCCTCGTGCCCCAACCTTCATGTTGCCATAGCCTGTACCCCCGCGAACATGCAATAATCGTGTTTCATGGAAGAACGCGATTTTTTCGACGAAAGCACCCAGAAGAAGATGGCAAACCTGAACTGTCCCCACTGCCATCAGCCCGCCGAATACGAAGTCACCTGGGTGGTGCGCACCAAGAAGCGCCAGCTCACGGGACGCGCCGATGAGCGCGACCGCGCCCGATTCGCCAAGGCCCGCTCCTACATGCTGCGCAAAGACGACCTGATGGCCTGCAAAAACATGCGCTGCCGCAAACGGTTTGAGATCTCGGGAGTACAGTCGGTGGTCTTCACCGAGTAGTTTGGCCGACTCCCGTCCAACCGCCAAAGTGCCAATTCCTAACCGCTGATTTATACTGGTTGGTTTTCCCGTCGCTCCCCAAGCGGCAGGAGTCAGGAGTCACGTTTGAAAATTCTGGTTTGCATGAAGCAGGTGCCACAGAAAGACGCACCGCTCAAACTCAACGAAACCGCCGCCTGGATCCGCGAAGACGTCTCCTATGAAGTAAACGAGCCTGACGCCTTCGCGCTCGAGGAGTCGCTGCGGCAGAAAGAAAAACACGGCGGAGAAGTCGTGGTCATCACTTCCGGCCCGGCCCGCTCGCAGCAGGTGCTGCGCGAAGCCCTGGCCAAGGGCGCCGACCGCGCCATCCACCTCGAAGACAACGCCTTCGTCGGCCTCGATGCATTCAACACCGCGAAGGCCTTCGCCGCCGCCATCAAAGACGAAAAATTCGATCTGATCTTCACCGGCCTGCAATCCGATGACTACGGTTACGCGCAAACCGGCGTCATCCTCGCGGAACTGCTGGGATGGCCGCACGCCACCATCATCATGCATATTGAGAAAACCGATGGCGGCATCCGGGTGAAGCGCGAACTCGAAGCTGGATTCTTTCAGTTCGTCGACGTGCCGCTGCCCGCCGTGCTCACGATTCAGTCCGGCATCAACAAACTGCGCTACGCCACGCTGATCGGCATCAAGCAGGCCAAGAACAAGCCCATCCGCAAGGTGCCGCTGGCGGAAGTGCAATCGGCAATTGGCGAGAACCTGCAGAAAATCGAACGCCTCTACGTGCCGCAGAAAACGAAAAAGACCGAACACATAGAAGGCACCCCGGCCGAGATCGCGAAAAAGCTCGTAGACAAACTGCGCAACGAACTGCGCGTGCTGTAGCCGCTCATGTGGGGACGGCCGCCTCGGCTCTCCACCCGAGCGAAGCGAGGCCGTCGAAACTGAGAACTGAGTACCGAGAACTGCTTTATGCCAGATACCATCTTAGTAGTCGTCGAACAACGCGAAGGCAAACTCAACCGCGTCTCCTGGGAGACCGTCACCGCCGGCCAGGCCATAGCCGCCGCCACCGGCTGGACTCTCGAAGCTGCCGTCGTCGGAGGTAACGCGTCCACCTTCGCCGCCGAAGTCGCGGCAAAGAGAGTCGCGAAGGTCTACGCCGTCGAATCCCCGAAGCTCGAGCCCTACACGCCCGACGCCTTCGCCGCAGCGCTCAAGCAGTTCCTCACGCCGAAGCAGCCGAAACTCGTTCTGATGCCGCACACCTACCAGGTGCGCGATTTCGTCCCTAAGCTTGCGACCGCCGTGGGAAGCACCGTCATCAGCGACTGCGTCGGCTTTAAGCATGAAAACGGAAAGCTCGTCTTCACCCGCCAGATGTTTCAGGGCAAGTTCGCTGCAGATGTCAGCTTCGCTTCCGGCGCTCCCTGGTTCGTCACCTTCCAGAACGGAGCGTTCCGCGGAGATCAAGCTGAAGCAGGCGCAAGCGCAGCTCCAATCGAAACCGTGAGTGTGGACATTGCAGACGATGTCATCCGCAACAAGCCGCAGGAAGTTTTTAAGGAAGCCAAACAGGCCGTCGATCTCACGCAGGCTGAAATCATTGTCTCCGTAGGGCGGGGCATCAAGGAACAGAAAAACATCGAACTGGCCAAGCAGCTCGCGGAGGCCCTCGGCGGCGAACTCGCGGCCTCGCGCCCGATCTGCGACTCCGGCTGGCTCCCCATGGACCGGCAGATCGGATCTTCGGGCCAGACCGTTGCCCCCAAGCTGTATCTTGCACTCGGCATCAGCGGCGCGATTCAGCACATTGTTGGGATGAAAGGCTCGCGCGCCATCGTTGCGGTCAACAAAGATTCCGAAGCGCCGATTTTTGAGATTGCCGACTATGCCGTCGTGGGAAATTTGTTTGACATAGTTCCGCCGCTGATTGAAGAAGTAAAAAAAGTAAAGGCAGGAAGCTAAAATCGGCCACGGATTCTCACGGATATCCACGGATCAATGAATGGATTCTATCCGTGGTGATCCGCGAGATCCGTGGCAAGCTTTTATGTTGATCTTCCGTAAACCCATCGAAGGCGTCGAGCGCCCGCAAATGCCGGCCGACGTGGTGATCGTCGGCGGTGGTCCCGCAGGCATGGCATGTGCCCTGCGCTTGTCGCAACTAATTGACCAGCACAATGCCGCCCACCCCGACTCGCAGCTCAGCAAAGAAAACATCTACGTGCTCGAAAAAGCCCGCGAGATCGGCCAGCACTGCCTCTCCGGAGCATTGCTCGACCCGCGATCCATGCGCGAACTGCTTCCCGGATTCGAGAAAGAAGCCCCACTCGATGCCCAAGTAACGAAAGAAGCCGTCTACTTTCTCACCGAGAAGAGCAAGTTCAAGCTGCCCATAACGCCGCCACCGCTGCGCGACCACGGCAACTACGTCATTTCTCTGAACCGCTTCGTGAAGTGGCTGGGCAGCAAGGTGGAAGAAACTGGCATCACCATTTTCACGGGATTCGCCGGGTCGGAACTAATATTTAGCGACGATTCAAAGGAAGCCCGCGTCACCGGCGTCCGCACCGACGACAAAGGCGTGGACAAAGAAGGCCACAAGAAATCGAACTTCGAGCCGGGCTATGATCTCAACGCCAAGATCGTAATTCTCGCCGAGGGCCCGCGCGGGTCTTTAACCAAGCAGCTCATCAACAAGTTCGATCTCGCGAAAAATTCCAATCCGCAGACGTACGGCGTAGGCGTAAAAGAACTCTGGGAAGTCCCTCCGGGCCGCATTGCGCCCGGCGAAGTGATCTACACCATGGGCTGGCCGCTCACCACGAAAGAATACGGTGGCGCCTGGATCTACGGCTCGAAAGACAACGTCGTCTCGCTCGGCTTCGTCACCGGACTCGACTACTCCGACCCGCGCCTCGATCCGCAGCACGTGCTGCAAGATTTCAAACAACATCCCTTTGTGGCCAAGCTTCTGGCAGGCGGCAAGATGATCCGCTACGGCGCAAAGTCGATGCCCTACGGCGGCTGGTGGGCCATTCCGCCGGTCGCGGGCAACGGCTGGATGATCCTCGGCGACTCAGCTGGGTTTCTGAACTCCGCGCGACTCAAGGGAATTCATCTCGCCATCAAGAGCGGCATGCTAGCTGCCGAGACTGCCTTCGAGGCTCTCAAGAAAGATGACGCCTCAGCCGCTACGCTCGGCGAGTTCCAGAAAAAAGTCGAATCCAGTTGGATCAAAGAAGAACTCTGGAAAGTTCGCAACATGCATCAGGGATTCGACCACGGATTCTACGCCGGCATGTTCCACACGGCTTTGCAAATGGTGACCGGCGGACGCGGCCTGCGCAACCGCTATCCCGGCTCCGCCGGCTACCAGCACCTGCGCGAGCTGTCCGAACTTCCTTCCGATGGGGGCGCCGAAGCTGACCTGCTCGGCCCCGCCAAAGGCGACGGCAAAATCACTTTCGACAAACTTACCGATCTTTATCATTCCGGCACGAAACATGAAGAAGACCAGCCTTCGCATCTGGTCATCGACGATACGAATATTTGCAACACGCGCTGTGTGAAAGAATTCGGCAGCCCCTGCCAGAATTTCTGTCCCGCCAACGTCTATGAAATGGTTGATGACGCGAGCCAACCAAACGGCAAGCGCATCAGCCTGAATCCATCGAACTGCGTCCACTGCAAAACCTGCGATATCGCCGACCCGTACCAGATCATCACCTGGGTCCCGCCTGAAGGCGGCGGCGGCCCGAATTACGACGGCATGTAGGTTGTGTGGGAACGGGTCGCGTGGGAACGGGTCGCGTGGGAAC
>Ga0209420_1000844_pt1 | contig 15268 bp, 10 predicted proteins | sample BlaSpr_A8_OM1_O1_FD_187972 | JGI IMG/M metagenome (GOLD analysis project Ga0209420, IMG submission 187972) | Forest soil microbial communities from Thunder Bay, Ontario, Canada - Black Spruce, Ontario site 2_A8_OM1_O1 (SPAdes) (version 2) | ecosystem: Environmental > Terrestrial > Soil > Boreal... | reverse complement strand
GCTTCCTTCAAGTCGCTGTATCTGAAGCGCCCCTTCACAGCACATCGGAACGATAGATCTTCACTCGTGGGCGCTTCAGATACAGCACTAAGACTTATCAGGAGTAATCTCTCGGAAGCCCGTTACGCCCGACTTCCGGAATGCCGACCCACGCCGGAGGTCATCTTCGAAAGAGTCTCTTGCTAACAACTGCGGCGAGTGGTTTAAACGCGTTTCGCTGTCGCGGCGGCCAATTTCGCACTATAGTATTCTGCAGAGACGGGTTCTCTCCACCGGGACCTCCAACGGTTTTCCTTCTCGCCGGTTACGAACAAATCGAACGCCCAATTGTTCCTGGCAGCAATGGCTCGGGAAAAATGGATGCTCGCTTTTCGCACTGCCATATGTGGCGACGATTTTAGCGCCAACCGAGAACTGGAGCGACCGCAGTCAGAATTGCCTCCATAACGTGCGCATTGTAGGCAACACCCAGTTGATTTGGAATGGTTAACAACAGCGTGTCGGCCTCCGCGATCGCCTCGTCTTTCCTAAGCTGCCCGATGAGAACATCCGGCTCAGCAGCGTAGCTGCGGCCGAAGATCGCCCGTGTGTTTTCGTCAAGGAACCCGATTTTGTCTTCTTCTTCCTGAGAGCCTCGTCCGAAATAGCCACGATCACGATCATCGAGCAACGGAAAGATACTGCGGCTAACGGAAATGCGCGGAATACGCGTATGACCACCTTCCTTCCAGGCTGCGCGAAAGGCGCGAATCTGGGCCGCCTGTTGGATGTGCAGCGGCTCTCCGGTCTCATCGAATTTGAGGGTTGAACTCTGCAGGTTCATTCCTAGCTTTGCGGCCCATACTGCTGTCGCGTTGGAAGCAGAACCCCACCAGATTCGGTCGCACAATCCTGCAGAGTATGGCTCAAGACGTAGCAGCCCCGGAGGATTGGGAAACATTGGACGAGGGTTGGGCTGAGCGAAGCCCTTGCCGCGCATCAAGTCAAGAAATTCTTTGGTATGACGCCGGCCCATCTCTGCATCGTCCTCGCCTTCATTCGGGCGGTAGCCAAAATAGCGCCAACCATCAATGACCTGCTCAGGCGAACCGCGGCTGATTCCGAGCTGTAGTCGGCCGCCAGAGATTAGATCCGCAGCTCCAGCATCCTCCGCCATGTAATGCGGATTCTCATACCGCATGTCGATCACGGCCGTGCCAATTTCAATCTTTCGCGTTTTCGCACCAACCGCCGCGAGAAGTGGAAACGGGGATGCCAGTTGCTGCGCGAAGTGATGAACCCGGAAGTAGGCTCCATCCATTCCCAGGCGCTCAGCCTCCACGGCGAGGTCAATCGACTGCAGAAGTGCGTCGGCCGCCGACTGGGTTCCTGAGTGTGGTGAAAGTGTCCAATGACCGAATGAGAGGAAGCCAATTTTCTTCATGCAATATAAGTCTCCCATATCGTCGATATGGACGAGCGCCGTTTCTCCGCACAGCGATCCCTGAACGCTTCCGGATTCTTTCTTAGGGATCGTCAACACTTTGCATCGCGTTCTGCTTTCCGGCGGATCGCTGGTCATATCTGAGCCAGGCCGCCATCAACGAACAACTCGACGCCGGTACAGAACACATCGAATCTTAAGATGCTCGGACAACTCATGACGCCTGACGCGACATACGTTTCTTTGAACTTCGACAACCCTGAATTGAAGAAGTTTATGCCATTGGCCGGGACTCACAAGGGGGCTCAGGCGCTGCCTGGTGCCTTTGCTGCCGTAGCTATCCTCGAGAAACTGGACATATGCGACCTTATCCCCTCGAAGCGCGCCAATTGCATTGTGGCCGACCACGGACTTTTCATCTGGGGAAAAGATGCCGCACAGCCCAACGCGGTTATGAGAAGCTATATCCTGTTTACAACAAGTTCTATTTCACATTGGGCCAGCCGGGGAGCAATGGTCTGGGAGATATTCTGCCGGTAACAATTGCGGTGGCAGACTCTGCCGCAGGCCGGGCAACGTATTAAAAGAAAAGCCTAAGGAGCAGCGATGAGAGTACAACAGATTCTGCGAGCGATGGTGATCGGTGGGTTGTGGTTGGCGCTGTTTTCAATGACGATGGAGGCTAAGACGAAGGTGACAAGCGAGTCCGCTGGAAAGATGCCGGATGGAACTCCGATAGAGATTTTCACGCTAAGCAACGGAGCGTTCGAAGCTCGAATCGCAACCTATGGCGGGATTGTGGTTTCCTTGAAGGCTCCCGACAGGAACGGCAAGGTCGCCGACCTAGTGCTTGGGTTTGACGACGTCGACGGCTATGTGGCCAACTTTAACGGGCCTGCGAACGCATTCTTCGGAGCCATTATTGGCCGTTATGCAAATCGCATCGCCCATGGCAGCTTCACACTCGATGGCCAGAAATATTCTCTGCCCCGGAACAATGGCGAGAATACTCTTCACGGCGGCCCACACGCCTTCAACAATGTGGTGTGGAAAGCAAAATCAGTCGCGGACGGAGTGGAACTTGCTTATCTGAGTAAGGACGGCGAAGCGGGATTTCCCGGCAATCTCTCGGCCGTGGTTCGCTACACCATGGTGAAAGGGGATTTGCGCATCGAGTACTGGGCAACGACTGACAAAGACACCGTCGTCAATCTGACGAATCACTCTTATTTCAATCTCGCCGGACAAGGCGACATCCTGAATCATCAACTCATTCTTCACGCTTCCCGCTTCACCCCCGTGGATGCCGGCCTGATTCCGACGGGTGAATTGAAATCCGTGGAGTCGACTCCCTTTGATTTTCGTAAGGCAACCGCAGTGGGAGCAAGAATCAACGCGGACGACGGGCAGATTCGCCTGGGTCACGGCTACGACCAAAACTGGGTGCTCGATAGCGGCGGCGGAAAATTGGCAGAGGCTGCCGAAGTCTACGATCCCGGCAGCGGTCGCGTGCTGAAAGTTCTGACTGACCAGCCGGGAATCCAGTTCTACACCGGAAATTTCCTGGATGGCTCGATCAAAGGCAAGGGCGGAAGGCCGTATGAATTGCGTTCGGCATTGTGTCTGGAAACGCAGCACTTTCCTGATTCGCCGAATCATCCGGACTTTCCATCTACCGAGCTGAAACCCGGTCAACGCTATCACACGGTCACCGTTTATAGTTTGTCCGCTCGCTGAGGAACGCCTGGAAGAGAGGCAGTCGCACGCAACTTTGGATGGCCACTATCTTTTGGAATCACGGACCATGCCGCCGCGGTGCTTCCTGCAGACAGCCCTGCGCAGATCGACATGACAACTCGAAACCCGAAAACAAAACTTTCCCGAACGGATCTACTGATCGCAGCTTGCAGGCTGGGACTAAGGCCCGAGGGAATTTGCAAGCCGGCAAGTTTCGTCTCGTTTGCTTGCAGCTCTCGCAGAACGCCTGGCGGAAGAAAGATGTGAGCGAGGCTGTAGTTCAGTCGTGAGCCAAAAGCCTTAACCATCACAATCCCCAGGACTGCGATAGCAAGCACGCTGGCTACGCGCGACACTGCATTGTTGATTCCAGAAGCCGTGCCGACTTGCTCCTCAGTTACTGAGTTCATAACGACGGTGGTCAGAGGAGCCACAGTGACCGCCATTCCGAACCCGAGAACAATGATCGCGGGGAAGAAGTCCCTCCAATAACTACCTCCGACAGAAGGCACAGCGAACAGAACGAAGCCCAACGCGACGATGAGCGGACCAATCATCAGTGGGCCCCGCGAGCCGTAGCGGGCGACAAGTCCTCCAGACCAGCGAGAAAGAAAGAACATGAGCAGGATCATGGGAAGAACAGCAGCGCCGGTCGCAGTGGTGGAGTATCCCTGGACTTGGATCAGGTTGAAGGGGAACAAGAAAAAGAAAATCCCAATAGCGGCGTATAGGAGAAGCGTAAGCAGGTTCGCGCCACTGAAGCTTCGGGACTTGAACATTACGAGCGGGAGCGTCGGCGCAACGACGCGAGCTTCAAGAAATAGGAACGCAATCAGACAACCGACGCCAAGTATCAAACTCCCAAATACCAGAGGACTTCTCCAACCCAGATCAGGCGATTCGACAAAACCGACAACCAAACTTCCGAGTCCCGCAGTAGCAAGAATCGCTCCTAACCAATCTACGTGTCCCGCTCTCGTGCTTCGGCTTTCGGGAATCCGCCAAACCGAGATCGCCACCACGGCCGCAGCGATCGGTAGATTCAGAAAGAACACCCAACGCCAGGAAGCGTGCTCAACCAGCCAGCCTCCAAGAACGGGCCCAACTGCCGTAGTAATGGCCGTGAACCCCGACCATGTACCGATCGCCTGACCACGACTTTTCTCGTCGAAAGACATGCTGATGATTGCCAGACTGCCGGGCACGAGGAGTGCAGCGCCCACACCTTGAATACTCCTCGCGATAATCAGTTGATCAACGCTCGAGGCCAACCCACAGGCTCCGGAAGCCAGAGCGAAAATTAACACACCTACGATGAAGATGAGCCGGCGGCCGAACCGGTCGCCGAACGAGCCGCCGACTAAAATCAAGGCAGCCAGGAAAACCCCATAAGACTCAACCACCCACTGAAGATCCACTACCGTCGCGTGAAAGCTGGCCTGGATCGCAGGCAGGGCGACATTGACGACCGTACTATCGATGAAAGCCATGCTGGAACCGAGAATGGTAGCGGCGAGTATCCAGGTTCTCGGTCCTGCTCCAGATGGAACCGCGCCGACCGCTGATTGCATTACGGCTTTATCGCAAGGAGTTCTCATGCGCAAGCCAGAGTTAGCCTCAGCCGACGCGCCGCGCGGGCAATTCTTGGCGTGAAGAATCGACAAAATCTGTGACCAATGCAGCGATCTCATCCGCCGCCGTATCCAATGCGAAATGACCGCCGTCGACAACGTGGACTTCAGCGTTGGGCACATCCTTGCGGTAGCGCTCTGGCTCGCCGGAATCAAACGAGAGTTCGTACTTGCCCCAGATCACCAGCAGGCGCGGCTGCGTCTCGCGCATCCATGCTTGCCATTCCGGGTAGGCGTCCACATTGGTTCGATAGTCGTAGAACAAGTCACTTTGAATCTCAGCCTGGCCGGCCTGGTTAAGGAAGTAGAACTCGTCGGTCCACAGATCAGGGTCGTGACGCTCCACACTTGGATCGTTTCCGACGTGGCGGGTACGCGTTGCAGCCAGCGAGAGCAGATTGGTGCGAAGCGTGCTTTCGTTGGCCGCGCGGTCGGCCCAGAAGGCCCGCCGCGCCGCCCAATTCGCACCCAGGCCGTCGTTGTGCGCCACGGCGTCCTGAACAATGAGAGCCTCGATCCGCTCCGGATGCGCCAACGCCATGCGAAACCCCACAGGTCCGCCGTAATCCTGCATATAAAGCGCGTAGCGCGAAAAGCCGAGCGCTTCCGTGAAGTGATTCATGATCTCGGCGCAGTGATCAAACGTGTACGCAAATGTTTTCGGATCCGGCCAATCGCTGTGTCCGAAACCAGGGTAGTCAGGAGCAACAAGATGATAGCGATCGGACAGCCGCGCGAAGAGCGGCTCGAACATTCGCGACGAAGACGGAAGTCCGTGCAACAGGAGAAGCGTCGGCGCTTCCGCCGCGCCTGCCTCTCTGTAGAAGATGGAAAGCCCATCGATTTGTATCGTGCGATAAAGCGTTGGATGCTTCACGCGACCCTCCTCTCTGTGCTTAGGCGGCCACCTTTTCCACAGATCGCGCCTTATGCTGCTGCCCGACGTAGGGAAACCCTGCGACCAGGTCCTCGTGCGGCCCTACTTTGTCTCCCGTCACCTTTCCATTTGTAAGGAGAGGAAGGAAGAAATCTACGACGTCGTCGGTGAGTGCCCGGCCGTTGCCCCGGTAGGACGCCGGCCCCGCGGGATCATAGTGGAGGACGTCCGGCAGCATGGTTCCGGCGACCCGCGTTGCTTCCGCCGGCGTATATCCGCCGGCGTGCTCCAGCGCGTGCGCGAAGACGGGAAGGAAACGGGCATCGTCCGCTGGCTCCGCAGCGAGATAGGCGGCGTTCTGCTCGCCGGAAAGGAAGAGAGTTTGATTGGACCGCGCCCCTCGATCCGCCGGCACCCATTTCCCGCTTGCGCCGTCCAGCGTACGAGCCCATAGGCCCATCTTTTTACCAAGGTCAGAGTTGGGCACTTCCAGCGCGATGCTGCACACGTCCTTGTCGGCGAAGTAATCGTCGCCGGTGAATTGCAGATAGTTCAGCGCGCCATTTACGTCGAAGAAAAAGGGATCGCCTCGCCAGCCTGCGAAGAAGCGGTAGTCCCCGGCCTCCGTCACCCGTGCTTCCGGCCCCGTCGAGACCGGTGCTCCTTCGACGATCGTCTTCCCTTCGTCGCCTGTGCCGGTGGCCCGCTCGCCTTCAACCCGGCGAAGCGTTGCGGTCTGCGCCCCGTTCTTGTCAGTGGAGAAGCGCACGCGGTATGCGATATCGGCGACAGCATCGCCGTCCGCGTCAATCTTGAGCTCATAGACTGCTTCGGTCGCGGAGGGTTCGTCTGTCGTGGACCTCTGAGGGTTTACGCCGAACGATGGATGTACATTCATAATCAGGATCGACTTGCTGGCGTCCCCAGGCTTGGGGAAGGCACAGAGGTCAGTAAAATCGAGTCGAGCATCGCCGTTCGGGGAAAACCAAAATCTGGACCGGAATAATGGTGTGACATCAATTATCTCCTTCTTTCTTCTAGATTACGAGCGACTCGATCTTGCTCGATTGCCTTGTCGGCTACCTTCACATCGTCAGAACGACGCGGAACTCCGCCTTGCCGCTCATCATACGCGCATAAGCTTCGGCTGCCTTTTCGAGAGGATAGGTCTCAATCATGGGACGCACGCCGCTAAGCTCGGCGAACCGCAGCGTGTCCTCGGAATCGGCTGGGGTTCCCGAGGCCCAGCCCTGAATGGTCCTACCTCCGTTGATGAGTTGTAGCGGCGTCACCTCAATGGCATCAGCTGTCGCACCGATCACCATCAGTTCGCCGTTCGGTCCAAGGCCGTCGATCAGCTCCGACATCGCTTTCGAGTTTGGCGCTGTCGCCAGAATTACCCGCGCCCCGCCCAGTTTTTGCAACGCCTCGACCGCGTTCGACGATTGGCTGTCGATGTACACGCTGGCTCCGAGCTTCTTTGCGAGCACGGCATTTTCGGGCCCCCGTCCGATCGCCGCGACCTTATAACCAAACTTGTTCGCGAACTGAATTCCGAGGTGACCCAGGCCACCGATACCCTGCACCGCAACCAGGGCGCCAGGAAGCGCTCCACTATGCCGCAGCGCGTTGTAGGTGGTGATGCCGGCGCAGAGCAGCGGCCCCGCGTCGACGTCGCTTAGACTTTCCGGGATCGCCACCACTGCCTCCGCGGGCGCCACCATGTATTGCTGGTATCCGCCGTCGTAGCTGATGCCGCAGACCTTCATGTTTTGGCAATTGCCGAAATCTCCGCGCCGGCACTCGCGGCACGTGCCGTCATGGCCGCCATGCCAGCCGACGCCCACACGCTGTCCCTTCGTCCACTCGGAAACACCCGCGCCAACTTCATCGACGATGCCCGCCACTTCATGGCCGGGAACGCGCGGATACTCAATTCCCGGCCACAAGCCTTCTTTGGTGAGCGCGTCACTGTGGCAAACCCCACAGGCCTGCACCTTGATGCGCACTTGTCTTGCTCCCGGCTCAGGAATCTCGCGATCGACGATCTCGAAGTCTGCGCCCGCCTTGGGGACTTGCGCAGCCTTCATCTGCGCCGCCTTCATTGGAACTACTCTGCTCGTTGCCATAAATCCTCCTACTGACCATGAGTTGTTGTTAAAGTGCACTTGCTGATTTCGCTTCGGTGTCATGGTGTGTAACGGGTGAAGACATAGTCACGACCCTTGTTAGGCTCGTGGCAGGGATAGCAGGTTTTAAGCAGCGCCTCGTCGGCAGGCTTGCCGTCCTTATCGAATTGAGCATAGCCCCAGCCGCCCGTAGCGGCGTATTTCTTTGAGTCCTTAACCATAAACTGGAGGTATGAAGCTGTGGGTGGCCCGGGAACGAAAGATTGAGCACGGCCAAAGACTTTATTGTTTTCCTCAGACGGGACGTAGCTCCAAGCTATCCGGGCAATGATTGCGCCGTCGGGAAACGGGAGCTGCCCATCCCGATAAGCCTTGATCGCTGTGTCGTTCCCCAGAACGGCTCGGATATCGTTGAGATTGCCTGCTTCGTGGGCCACCGAGACCAACCTCCAGTCGCGGAATCCATTAGGAATCTTGGTTACGAACACGGGGCCGGTTTCCTGATCGGCATGTCCGGATACGGGAGCGCTGAAGAAGACAACGCCGGCCAAGGTTGCAACCGCAACCAGCAGGAGGGTGATTCTCTTCATAATGGTTCCTCCTTCAGGATTGAAGCAGCGTACAGATCAGTCATTAGAGGAACAATCCTGAATCCGGACTGCTGGACCGGCTAGCGTAGCGACCGGAACGATGCCCGGATCTCCTCCCTGAACAGCGCCGGATTCTTTCTCTTTCACTATGAATGTCCGACTGCATCGGTTGCGATGAAGCCACCACATCAGATCAGAAGGGTGGACGCGAAACGATGAGACAATAGGATTAGCGATACTTTCGTATCGGCTGGTCTCGCGGCGTTGAAATCGGAGACGAGAACCATTCGCGGCCGCCCAAGCGATCATTCTCGTTGACGACAGCATATTGTCAAAAGTGCTGCACAGTTTTACGCTTAAGATGTTGCCACAGTTCCGGGGGATTCGAATTTATGCGGAATTCACCCAGGCCTCACTTGCCACCGGGGCAGCCGATTCAGGGCGCCGCGGCAACGGACGTTGTAGCCGCAATCGACGGAAGCACATCGTAAAGCGGCTGCACCGGCTTCACCTCCGCATTCTCCTCGGCCTCCGATATAGCCATGATGCGGATCTTGTCGTTATCCGGCAGCTTGACAGTTTTCGCCCCGGCCGGCAGCTCGATCGAATAGGCGAACAGATAGGAGTAAGCATAAGGGATATTCTCGCTCGCGGCGCTGTGATGATGCGAGCAGTACCACGCCAGGTCAGCGCGCTTGATATAGCCGGGCTTGATGCCGGTCATCTCGCCATAATCGTCCTGGGATGTGTCTTTCGATGTCCACTGCCGGTCGTCCCACTGTCCGATGAATCCGCCCCAGTTCTGGATGTTCAACTCAACTTTCTTATTTCCGGCCTCGAACACCGCCCTCTGATCGCCGTCCGCCGCGGCGGCCAGAACATACACGCGGTTGTACCGACCTTCGGGCAGATCGATCGTCTGCCCCTTGGCCGCGACGGCGTTGGGAGTGCCCGTCTTCGCCGCAGCGAGGCGAAACTGCACATCGTTGAACGTAATCTGTCCGGGCAGCATTTCAGCCGGCAAGGCATTGCCTTTGCCGTCAAATCCGCCGACTGATCGCATCCCATCATTGCTGGCGGTTGCCAGGTCATAATGCAAAGTAACCGGCGAGGAACGAACGCTCGCAACCTTGGTCGGGGCCGCCGCCAGCTTAACGGCGAACGTACGCGGCTGATAAGCGGAGAACGAAGTGACCAAAGCTCCCTCGACGACCGGCGTGCTTGCGACCGGCTGCTCTTGCCCATTCACTTCCCTTGCGCAAATGATCGCTCCGTTGAAAGATATTTTGACGTCGCGCTGGGATTTGCCATCGAGTTCAACCAGACGCACTACGATCTCATCGCTCTGCTCCGCTTTCTTCAGCGCGAGCACTCTAATCCGCGGGTTGCTGACTTTCAGCAGCGAAAACTCTTTACCCAAAGCTCCGGCGTGCCTGGAGGCTTGAAACGCAATCAGCGGGTCGTTCAGTCGCTGCGCTTGCCAGTCAGTTTGGCTCTCGCGCCAGCCGGCGGCGTGCCCGGCGATTCCGTAAACAAATTCGTGGTGCCCGATATCCTGCGTGCCCTGGTCGGCATACCCGCCGCGCGTGCCCGGAGTTCGAATCAAAGTGAGCCGGATAGTATTGTCATTCGGCTTGTCGGATCCGTTCTTGCAATCGGTCAGGATGGTGGCGCCGAACTCGCCTTTCATATCCGTCAGGTCAATCCACTGGTGCGACGGTACTTCGAATTTCTTCGGCTGGGCAGTCGGCCGCTCGATCGTGCCGATGTCCCAGTTATAGGTCGCCGTTTGATTCGAGGCGGTCAGAGGAAATGTCGCTTTCAGATTTGATTCCCGTGTATTCCAGTCGACAGCGTTTGCAAACTCGACGCGCTTACCCGCATCTCCCGCCGAAACCAGGACAGTTTGCACGAAGCGTGAGCCCGCGGTTTCGCGTGACACCTCGACAGCTATGCGCGCCGGACCGCTCTCCACGACTCGAACCTTCGCCGGACCTTCTACGTACGCCTTGGGCGCGGCCTGCTCCTGATCCCAATCCATATTCCAGGCCGGCCAGTGCTCAGGGTTGTCATAAGAGATCGCGAGGCGGACCGGGGCGCTGAGCAATTCCTTGCCCAGCGACTTATCAAAAATGCTGGCCACATCCCCATCGGAGTTCAGTTTCACTCGGTAGAACCCGTTTTCAAGTTCATCCTGCGATACGCGCAATGGAGATCCGATCAACTCCCTCTCGGCGGCGGCCTGGACGTCGTAAACCGCGTATCCAACGGAGGGAACCTTGGCCAGGAAAATCACTTTGCCGTGTGAAATTTGGGCCGTAACTTCTTTACCATCAGGGCCGGTCACATACACGGCACTCGGCATCCCCTCAGAAAACTTCACATTCGCCTCAACGATGTCCTGCCGCTCGATGTTCAATGGGTTGAAGACAATGACTGGCACGCCCTTGGTGTTGGTATTCAGCCCCGCCGCTACGGCTTCGGTAGCATTGTTGAGCACACCGGCGAACTGATTCATCGCAATTACATCATCATTCCAGGCGAACTCGTATGCTTTGGGAGTTGCCGTGCCCGCGGCGATGTCGTGAAAGTGGCCGCCCATCGCGAGCGTCCAGGCATCATTCAGTCGATCGAGGGGATACGGACGAGCTCCCAGCCATTCCGCGGCAAGCGAGGATTTCTCGGCGGCATCGGCCAGCAATTCCTCTTTCCTGATCCAACGTTTTTGGTAGGCCTGCGAAGTCAGTGAGCCGGCCGAATGATTGGTCAGTTCCATCTCGCCGGTGTAGCGCGGCAGTCCGGCGGCCTCCGCAGGCGTGATATCGAGGAACATCTGCTCCGCATTCGCCGAGATCACGTGAACCGGCCCGTCGCCGACCTTCACCGGTGGCGCATCGCTCTGCTCTTCGCGAGGCGCCAGCGGATTCTGCGGCAGACTCGCCATTCCCTGCGTGACGATCGCTTCCAGACGTTGCACATCTTTTTCCCGCGGAGCACCGCCAATGTCACCCGTTCCGTAATAGTGGTAATCCGTGAACACGCCGCTGACTTTGCCGTTCAGCTCAACCCGCGACGCCCAGTCACGTTGATGGAGTGCCTGCGCACGGTCTTGGTCGATCCGGGTAAAAGCATTCTGTTCGTCTCGCAGGTGGACGGATTCCTCAATGTCATTCGGATCGGACGCATGCCCGCTGCCTTGCTCCTGGTCGAGCTTCGCACGCACTGCCTGCAGCTTTTTTTGTATGTTTCGGAGCGCCGCATCGGGCGGCAGCGGAGGCAATGGCTTGCTGAGATCGGTTTCGATGCCGCCGTCATACGCGCCCGGATTTAGTCCTGCCAGCACGCTCTCGCCATCCGGTCCCACCCATACCCCCACGTCAAAAGGCGTGCCTTCCGGAGTTTTCTCCAAGGACTCCGGACCTCCGCGCGGAGCTGACGATCCCCACACCAGCTTTTGCGTCGAGAATCCTCTCACCCCGGAGTGCGCAAGAATGGTCGGCAGCGACGCCGGAAATCCGAAGCAATCCGGCAGCATGTATTCCGCGCTGGCCTTGCCCAGCTCTTTGCGAAACCAGTTATTACCGTAGAGGATTTGCCGGATGATGCCTTCCGCGCTAGGCGCGTTGACGTCGCCTTCTTCCATAGACGAGCCCGCTGGGAACCATCTTCCTTCATCAACGTACTTTTTCACCCGGGCATAGTCGGCGGGAAAATATTCCTTTATGAAACGGTAACGATTGGCCCCGCTGAAATTGAAGATGTAATGAGGATACTTGTTGATCAGGCTGAAATTATCTTCCATGGTCTTGCGAATGTATTCGTCGATGACCTGGGGATACTCCCATCGCCACTCCGTGTCGAGGTGAGCATAGCCGACCACGTACAGCGTTGCCTGCTTGCTCAAGTCGGGCTTCTCGATGGTTTGCGCATGCAGGGCAACGCCAGGAGTCAGCAATGCCAGGGAGATAAGCAGCCTGCTGCAGAGCTTTTGTGTCATTGGTTCCTTTTGCAAGATGGACGAGTCAGTTCCGCGAAAAAGCCAACCCCTTAAGCGATCGCAGGCCGCAATTTTACCGCTTCAACTCCGATCGTAACCGAAGCACCTTCCAGCCCTTCCGAGGAAGCTTCAACGCGAATGCTACCGGATCGCTTTGCCGATTGCACAATTGCCATGCATAGACCATTGAATGCGCTGCGCCTGGCTTCAATCGCAGAGACAGGTTTATCAGACTCATGGCAACTTGGATCGCCATTGCCCACGCCAATCAGCCGTCCAGCACCGGAAAGCCTGAACAGAATTTGGTTCAACGCGACAGACACCACGCGCCCCTGTGCATCGACGACTTCCACTGCAATCACTGAAACATCCTCTCCGTCGGCGTTAATAGTCTTCCTGTCCGAATGGAGAACAATTTTCGCCGGAGCGCCTGTGGTTTCTCGCCGGTGGGTTAGAATAACCCTTCCATCTTTCGAGCCACGCGCTTCTAAAACCCCGGGTTGGTATCTCACCTTCCACTCCACGTGCGAATTGCGTTTGACATTCCTCGATCCCTGACTCGTCCCGTTCAAAACAAGTTCGACGCTGTCGAGATTCGTGAAACACCAGACCGCAATTTCTTGGCCTTCCCTGCCGCTCCAATTCCAATGCGGGAACAGATGCAGCACCGGATCCGCTCCCCACCACGACTGATAGTAAAAATAGTTGTCCTTGGGAAAACCGCAGGTATCCATGATGCCGAAATGTGAGCTGACGCAAGGCCAACCGTAGGGACTCGGCTCGCCGCGGTAGTCGAAGCCCGTCCACGCGAATCCCCCGCTCAGGAATTTCCGCTCGTCGTAAATCGTCCACCAATCCTCCGAGCTAGTCGTGTAGTCGAACGGACTAACGTCGTACGCAGCGACGTAGCCCCGCTTTTCATCTTTTTCGTAAATGCCCCGCGTGCTGACCACGCTCGCAGTTTCCGTGCCGATGGTCGGCTGGGCCGGAAACTTCTTGTGAAACGCGTCGATGTTTTTCCCAGTGTTGACTCCGCCGCCCTCATCCCCGTAATTGAAGCCCTGGACGTCGACCACATTCGAAACACCTTTGCCCCAGGCGCCATTCATCGCTACCGTCACCGGCCGCGTCGGATCCAGTTTCCGCGCCAGCCGCTTCATATTCGTCACCATTCGTACGCCGCGCGCTAAACCCTGATCCCCTTCTTCGTTCCCCAACGACCAGATCACAATGCTGGGATGGTTGCGATCGCGACGAATCATGCGCTCCAGTTGACCGAGACCTTCCGGACACGATGACATCATGCGCGTCTCCGCCATCACCAGCATTCCCAGACGGTCGCAAGCGTCGAGCAATTCCGGAGTAGGCGGGTTATGCGACGTTCGGTATCCATTCGATCCCATCTCCTTCAGACGCTCGATCCGGTAATACTGCAGCCGGTCGGGCAGGGCGACACCCATACCGGCGTGGTCCTGATGATTGCACGTGCCTTTGATCTTCACCGGCTTTTCGTTGAGAAAGAATCCATTCTCCGCATCGAAGCGGATGCTGCGAACCCCAAAGCTGGTCTCCTCGCCATCCCTGACTGCTCCATCACTTTCGACGGTGGTGATTGCACGGTAAAGGTAAGGTTCTTCCAAGGACCATAAGCGAGGGTTGTTGATCGTCGCCTGCGCTTCAAACGTGGAATCTCCGCCAGCCAGCAGGCGCAGGGAAGACGTTTGCACGCTGGCCACGTCGTTGCCATCAGCATCGACCAGTCGTGAGACCACTCGACAACTCTTGTCCTCGGCGCCCTCATTTTCCACGTCCGTGCGGATGTTCACAATCGCGACGCCAGCCTGAATCCGCGTCGTCACCCGGTTTCCCCATTGCCGAATGTGCAAGGGATCGGCGATAGTCAACCAGCTATGCCGATAGATGCCCGCGCCCTCGTAAAACCATCCTTCTCCGAACGAAGCATCTGCGCGCACCGCCAGCACATTCTTTCCACCATACTCGGCAAAATCCGTGAGGTCGAAACGAAAAGGCGCGTAGCCGCTGAAGTTGACTCCGAGGTAATGCCCGTTGAAGAACACCACGGCGTTACGGCCGACGCCATCAAACTCAACCGCAATCCGCCTGCCCGCAGCCGATACGGGAAGATCGAAGACGCGACGGTACCAGCCAATGCTGGTCTCGGGATACTCGCGGCCCAGCGGCTTGCCCCCGTGTTCTGGTAGGTTGTGCGCATCCTTGAAAGGAAGATCCAGCGCCCAATCATGCGGCAGATCGATCTCAGACCACTCTTTGTCATCGAAATCAGTCGTAGAAACCGCGCATGCTTCGTCGGACTTGGCAAACGTCAATTCGCGCTCCTGCGCACCGAAGCCAAAATCCCAGGCCGGATCCTGGGCATGGCCGAGGTGAAAGCGCCAGCCAAAATCGAGCAGAAGACGTTCGCGGGGAGAGACCTTTTCCGATCCGGCAGCAGGCGAGAGAGGCGGAGGCTGCGTCTGAGCCGCGCTAAGCGCTTCTGTCGCGGCTGAAAGTGGCAAGCCACCTTTAGTTGCGGCTGCGCTTGCAGAAGCAGCCAGCCCTGCTTTCAACAAATCCCGGCGTGTCAGGTGCGGCATCTGATCTCCGAATTGTGTTGGACCAGCTCAGCTCCCCGCTCGCAGGTCACCATGATCCGGTGCCAGTGCCCAGCGAAACTGTTTCAGCGGCAAAGGTTCTCATTTTGGAGCCGCTGCAATCACCTAAAGAGCAATATTGACCATCTCTCACGTCCGCGATGTTGAACAATACCAATGTGGAAGTCGCGAAGCTCACGCCGCGGCACATATTATCTGTCCGCTGCCCCATGTGCCGGGCTAAACCGAAAGAGCCCTGCACGCAGATGACG
>Ga0209420_1000843_pt1 | contig 15278 bp, 18 predicted proteins | sample BlaSpr_A8_OM1_O1_FD_187972 | JGI IMG/M metagenome (GOLD analysis project Ga0209420, IMG submission 187972) | Forest soil microbial communities from Thunder Bay, Ontario, Canada - Black Spruce, Ontario site 2_A8_OM1_O1 (SPAdes) (version 2) | ecosystem: Environmental > Terrestrial > Soil > Boreal... | reverse complement strand
CCGCGGTCGATCGCCGCCTCGCTCACGGTGAGCGAGCGCAGACTGGGCGCCGCTACTGCTCGGGACACGCAGCGCGACCCCCTCACCACAGACTCCCGTGCGCCGGCACGGACCGTCCCATGGCCGTGCACTTCGCCCAAGACGCGACGACGTCGATCGACTCGAATTGTTGGACCCCACGCCACTTCATCGCTTCAATCCATTCATCCTGTTCACAGGGCCGGATGAGGATTTCGGCACCCACAGGTCATCGCCAGCGAGACCGCTGTCTTCTCCGACGTACCCCTGTGCGTGACGAGAACGTCATCCTGCTCGCTGAGCTGGGACGACGCGCCTCAATCCCCCCACGGTACGACCGCTGCAGAACCGGTGTTACCGACAGTGGGATCCTGCGTATCCGCAGCCAGATCGTCGGTCGAAGGTTCCAGCACCTGTAGGTGCCGAGAACCCCATCAATGGGCCCTGAGCTGGACTTTGGCGACGAGCGCCTGATGCGGCGAGCATCCGGCAGTAGCCCTCTCGTTCTTGTACCGGGCTTTCTGTCGCGTCCTCCAGCTCATCCGGCTTTCCTGTCGTAAGGACACGGACCTCGCTATCGAGGTCGCCATCCCGACAGTCATCACGAGGCAGCGGTCCCGCCGTCCTCAACGAGCCGGAGTCGTCGGGGATCGGCTGGCAATCGGTCCCACACCTCTTCTCCGGTGAGGACTGGCAGTTCGTTTGCTGGCAGGTGACGCTCGAAGAGCGCGAGCGTCTCACCGAAGTGGGTCGCTGCCGGGGCGATCACTCCGTGGAGGCTGAGCTGGTGGGCGATCCGCCCAACCTGCCAGCAGGCGTCGTATTCGCCGACGTCACTGAGGAGGTCGTCGGTGCTGAGGCCCACTCGGACCTGAGCCTCCTCGGTCCGAAGGTCGAGGACGTCGGTCACCGACACGGTGCAGGTGAGGATCCGGCGGGGCGCCACCTGGTCGCCGGTCATGCCGTCGGCGGCGAACGGATCGACCAGGTGGCGGTACGCCTCGACCGTCACAGACGCTCGGGGTCTACCCAAGTAGAGGACGGGGTACTGCCCAGGTGGCCCCCACCGACCGCCGCTGGAGCTGCCAGACAGCAGGCGCCAGTTCAGGCTGACGTGGCGTTCGAACTCGCCCTCGACCGCTGACCGGGGGGCAGCCGCGACCGCCTGGCGGAGGCTCCGTTGCACCTAGGTCGCTCCTGATTGCAGTCGCTGGACTGCGGCGACCACTGGCTCGAATTGGCCCTCGACCAGCATCTCCACTGGTCGACGACCTCCCAGTTCGGGGTTCCTGGCGTGCAGCCAGATTTCGACACCGTCCGGCCGGTACACGTGCAACAGTGCTCGGACGATGTAGTGGATGTCGACCAGCCGGTCACGGGTTTCGGCGGCGGGTCGTGATGACCCCGACACCCAGTTCTGGACCTGTCGCTCTCGAACTCCTGTGATCTGTCCAATCTCCGAGGTGGAGAGACCGGCCTGCCGGATCTCCTCGACCAGGGACGGAAAGGAAAAGCCAGCCTGAACGACCTCGGGGGTCACCACACCCCCCTTGGTATTACATGATACATGACAGTTTCCATTTCGTAGTGAATGACACCTATGATAACATGCGTCAGAGCAGCCAGCACGAATCGAGGTACCAAGATGGCTGAACTTCTGGTCAGGGCCGGGTGGGGGGACCACCTGGTCATCAGCGACCTTCTGGCCACGGGATCGGGGCTCCGGCTGGCAACGGCTCGGAACTTGCCCCTCTCCCAGCTCGTAGCCGATGCCCATGTGGCCAAGGCGTGGCCGGTCCTCTCCGAGCTGGCCGAGAGCGCCGGGGTCCCGTTCCTGGTGGATCCGACGACGCCGTTCGTACAAAGCGGTGCCGCCCCGGATGATCGGTGGGCACAGCTACCGTACGCAAACGTCGATTCCCTCGCTCCGGACGAGGTCGATCTGGACCGGTTGGTCGAAGAGGTCGTCGAGTTCCAGTTGGAAATGGGCGCGACGGCCGTGATTCCCCCGTACTTCTATGCGGCGTCTCCGAGTGACCCATGGTTCACAGCATCGTTGGATGCCATTTCTCGCACGGCTGAGTTCATGAGTGACAACGAGATCAAGCTGCAGATGACGCCCATATTCTGCGCACGATTGATGTCGTTCAGCACTTCGGCGTCGTGGCAACGGGGTGTTGATCGATTTGTTCGTCGAGTGAGCAACAACGGTGCGTCATCAATGGCGGTGTGTCTCTCCCCCGCCGGCGACGCAGGTGATGGATACGGAAAAGTGCGACGTCTCTTCGATACCGCAACACGAGCGAAAGCAAGTGGCCTGACGGTCGTTGTATGGCGACAAGGTGTATACGGCCCTGGACTCGTTGCCGCCGGACTTGACGGGTACGAGTGTGGCATGGGTATCGGTGAGCTGAGCAACGTTGCAGCGCAACAGTCTCGTCGTCGCCAGCGTGACGACGAAATTGGGAAACAGCAGCGTGGTGGACCACGCCGTATATACATCGAGACCCTTGGACGCAGCGTGTCACGCCCTGTTGGTTTGACTCTTTTCGGCGACATGGCGATGCGTCCGAAAGTGATGTGCGATGACGAGGGGTGTTGCCCAACTGTCGCAGAGACCCTCGACAAGCCACGTCACCACGCTGTTCGAGCGAGGGCTCGACTGCTCGACGAGTTGATGTCGCAACCCAGTCGTGAATGGCGACTCAATCACATTGCTCGTTACGCAGCGGCAGCTGTAACAACCGCACGACATGCGAACAGTGTGTTGCACAAGCACGGCATCAAAGAACAAATCAAGCTGAGCCACCTGGAATCGATCGAACAGGTTGCACGGGACTTGACCGCGGGTGGACGTGCTGCATAGACGCCTGCTTCATGCCTGCGTTTGATAACGCTATAACCCGCGAGTTGAACGGTGCCAGGCGATGCTGACCCTACGAGAGCTCTCCAACTATCAATTCGAGGGGAAGAACGAACAGGCCGTCAGAGAAGAGTGGATTTTTCCTTTGCTCCTACACCTGGGCTATGGCCCCACCACACTGAACGCCGTCACATTCGGCGATCAGCTCAAACTCCGCCGGCCTCTATGGAAACTGGGCAGCAAGCGGATCGAGATCGATTACCGACCCAGCGTCCTTGGACATGAGCTTTGGATCATCGAAGCGAAGGCTCCTGGAGCTGTGGATGTAGACGAACACCTGGCTCAGGCCTGGAGCTACGCCACGCACCCAGAGGTGAACGTCCCTCTTGTCGTCCTCGCGGATGGAACCCATTTTGCCCTCTATGACATCACCGCGATCGAATGGGACGAAGCAGTTCTGGATATCCCTGCGACCGATATTGAAAGTCGGTTCGCCGAAATTTTCGAAGTGCTTGGCGCCCGCACCGTGGCGACCGCCGTACGCCACCGATTGTTGAACCGCTTGCGGACGGCTCTTGACGCCGAACTGGATCTCGGTGCTCTAGATGACACAGTCTCGCGAACCAAGGAGATCGTTACACAAGTTCGACCGAGCGTCCTAGAGAACAGGCGGCGAGTCACAGACGAAGCAAACCTTCAGCGCGCACGAGATGACGAGGCGATGTTGGTGTCGGCCGGCCTCTTTGGCCTCGCTCAGGACCTGAACGTGCCATTCGGCTGGCGTCCCTTGGACGTTAATCGGGGTCTGCAAGCTCTCACTAGTCGGCCTACGGTCGACGAGCTCCAGCAACTCTGGAAGGCGGTCGATGACGGTCAGGGGCACGACCGTGCTTTCTGGGGCCTGCGAACGTTTCGGCTCTCCATATCACTGCAGGCTCGGCACATTCCAGCATGTGCCGACGTCGCTTCACTCCGATCTCGCGCCTCAGTACGGGACCATCTTCTCGGGTTCCCCGATGATCCAAGTAGTGCCGCCGCGCATCGCCTAGAAATTCCTCTATTCGTCTTTGCGCTTCGTGCTGCTAGCCAACCCGAAGCTGGGCTCCGCCAAGAGGCAGAGCGACTCCTTGCGACACTTGACGCCGAAAGCAGTCTGCGGTTGGGGTTCGCAGCAAGTAGTCATCATCTTGCACTATCCGCCGCGCTGCTCCTATGCCGCTTCGTATTCGCCAACACGGTTTGGGAAGCCGAACCTCTTGATGCGAAGGCCGCTGAAATTTGCGGGGTCCTCAAGCATCTCGCCTTCGACAAGAGATTCATCTCCGAGTTCCTCATTGGGGTCGATGTCGGCGAAAGCTGGGGACAACACGACCCACTGGTTGATTTTACTCTCCTCGTCCTAGCTCAACATGGTGGCGATCTTGACTTGTCGATCGACGAGACGGAGGTTGTTCGCAACAATGCAGAACGACAAGACCTCGTCGGCGAAGCGGCCCGCAAACTGTCTAGGTAACCCCGCGGAGCGTGTGGGTGCCGAGAGTGTCATCCGAAGACCTCACGCAGCCACGCCAACTGCTTGCGCCTTAACGGCTGATGGCGTCGAGGAGTTCGTGCACCGCAACGGAGGCATGCCCCGCAGAGCGATTAGACACGGGACCCATAACTTCGAAATGACCGGTGTTGCCGCAGCTTTGACTCGCGGTCCCGGTGTAAGGATGACAACCTCGACATGATTGACGGACGAGCGTTATGGGTCACCTGGAGCTTCCCAGATCCGTCGATAACAAAACCGAATCGCGCCGAGCGCTAAGGTGATCTTGATACGGCGGATGGTGGGGTTCGCCCCCTCCTCAAGCCACTGCCAGACCTCCCGCAATACCGAGAAGATGCCGCCGAGGATATCGACGGCGATGGCGAAGAGGACGGCGCCGACCCACATGAACGCCATCCCCGCGTCGCTCTAAGCACTCCGTCGACAGGGCGAGACCCGAAAGTGCCTCCAAATTTCGTAGCCGTGACCTGGGCTTTTTCGCTGTACGGCCGCAGGAGCCTCTGGAAATCTCTCCAGGTCATATAGGTACCCCCTAGGTACCCCTTGTTTGCACAGTTCGAAGGACATTTTCTAGTTGTTTTCCCTGGTCAGAGGGCTATCTTCAGCCAGTATCTGCTCACACGTTGATGTGCGGGGAGTACGCGGTTCTGATCCTGTGAATGCCGGGAACGTCATCCGGATCTGCGCCTTCCCTACGTTCTCTCCTCATCGAGGTGGAGTCCCGCGTCGTCCATCTCGCCGGTGTCACACTGCCAATCCGGCGTGCGCGCAGATACGCACCGTGTGCTTTCGGATCGCCGAGCGGTCGATGCCGTTCACGTTCTTGATCCGCGACCGCCACACCAAGTTCAGGTCCTCCTTCGACGCCGTCTTCGCCGCCGACGGCATCCGGATCATCAAGACCCCAGTCCAGGCGCCACGCGCCAACACGGGTCACCGAGCGATTCGTGCGGACCGTCCGCCGGGAGTGCCTGGACCGCATGCTCATCCTCGGACGCCGACACCTCGAAGCCGTTCTTGCCGGATACCTCAACCACTACAACGGCCATCGGCCACACCGATCGATCGACCAACGCTCGCCTCGCCACGCCACAGAGGCCCCCCCGAGTTCCGCGAGGTCGATCTTGCCGAGCTGCGAAGAACCGATCGTCTGGCGGGCTCATCCATCAGTACCGACTGGTCGCATGAACTGCTCGGACGGGTTTTCGGCACCGATAAAATCGAACTATTCAAGCGAATGCGTGCCACCACCTGGATGGCGAGCGGGCCGAAACTATCCGGACGTCCGTTATCTACGAGACGATCCTGACCCAGTGTGAAAGCGAAGATGAATCAGCTCCGCTGCGAGGAGGGCTGGCTCTCCCTCGCCAAGGGTCGCGCCCCGACTGCTCCCGCCGATTAGTCAGAGGCAATATGGCTTCGAGTTCGAGCGATCTGTCACCGAGGCGCTCACCTCATAGTCGCTCGGAATGCCGCTCTTACGTACGGCTTTGTCCTTTCCTAACGTTCTAGCGAGGCCCCAATTCCGCGTCAGTCATTCAGCCGTAGCTGGTACAATTGGTTACGTCGAGAACGACGGTTCTAGCGAGAGTCCATTAGCCGGATCTTTGAGACAAGGAGGTCGTCACTCTTGACCTGATTCGCGGAACAGATTCCCAGGAGGGATGCAACATGTTTAATCTTATGAAGGATTGGCCTTGGACAGAATACGATCCAAAGCTATTACCCTTGGACAGCCCTTACAGCTACAGGGTCGTCCGCAGAGATAGTGCCCGAATGATCAGCATGCATGGCTTCTCAAGCCAACAATTCATGACGAAGACCGAAGTCATCGAGAAGTTTCGCGAAATAGCGATTGCTTCTCCTCTGTGGCCGGGCGACGACTCGATCGGAGAAGATCAAAGGTCCGCCTACCGGCTTTCGCGCCGAGAAGCTAGCGGAAGAATCTGCTTTTCCAGGTTCACCGATGAGGTATATCTAACAGTTCCTAGGGTTCTCGAAATATTTACCGAAATGACCGGTTCTATTTATTGGACCCCTGAGGAGGAGCACAAATACGCTCCGATTTCGGTCCATTTTTTAGCGACCGGCGGGGACTGAGATTTGTCAATAAGGCTGATAACAGCATGGGGAATGATCTTTTATCTTCGATATGGGAGGGCGATCTTTCGGAGATAAGCGACCTGGCTCGTATGCTATACTGGTATCACGGTAATTGATGAAGTGTTACCCGTTATTTAGTCAGGAGATGACTATGTCAATGATCCCAGATCCACCAGAAGGTATGACCGTCCAGCGCCTGCGGAAAGGGCGGCGGCGCATCGACACCAGCACAGGAAGACTGTTCGTATTGAAGATTGACGCCGATGGATGTAAAACGGTAGAGGGTGTCTACGACATGGATTACTCGATAAAGGACGACGCAAAGGAGGCCCTTGAGTGGGCAATCTCTCGAATCGGCGCCGCCAGATCCGAGGTCGAGATCGACGATACGCCCACCTTGAGAGAGCTTCGCCTCTTTGTCTAAACATTCGCATTAGCCGAAGCTTTTTCGTTTGCTTGATCGAGCAATTGAACTCTTTGAATATGCGCCTGTGATCAGGCGAGAATGCACCGCTTGAAAATTCTTGGTGAGAATCGGACGACAGTCCTGCCAGACCACTGATGACTCCTAGAAAGGGTTGAACCCTTCACTTACGAGAGGAGCCTCATGGCTAGCAACAGAACAGAACTGTCTGACCAGGACGAGCTGATCGCTGATCTACTCGGCCAAGGCTGGACCCACCGACGCATCGCCGACTCAGTCGGCGTCTCCTCTAAGACCGTACAGCGGCGTATGAGCGACCCGACCTTTTCCTCGGTCGTCTCAGAACGGCGCCGGGATCGGTTCGGCCAACTAAGCGGCCAGCTTCTCACTGCTGGCGAGGGCGCCATGGACGTGTTGACCGTCGCCCTTCAGTCAGAAGACCCCAAGGTCTCACTCCAAGCTGCCGGTCTGATCCTCAGCCACGGCCACCGCTACAACCGGGTACTCGACGAACACGAGATCCAGTTACGGTTCGAGGCCATCGAGCAACGCCTCGAGGAGGAAGTCCTTGCCCGTGAGGCGCTCCTCGGTGCGGCCGGCCCTGGGGGCCAACGATGAGGGCCGGCGACCGCCGTCGTTTTGAGGTCGTCGAACGTAGCCTCGCCGGCACAAGCGTCTACGCACCGGAGACCGTCACCGACATGCAACTCATCGACGCCCTGACGAACCGCACGGCCACGCCGGCCGACATCAAGCAGCTCTACGACGCCTGTGCACCGGACCTTGAAATCCGGCTCTGCCAGGAGGGGGCGAAGCGTCGGGCCAATCCTGACTACAGACGGGATCGGAAGAGCTTCCAGCCATTCGAAGAGGCGGCGGAACTCCTCCGCTACCGAGCCGACGAGGAGATCGGCTTCGAGCTCGGACGGAAACCACCGTTCGAACCTGAGATGTGGCTTGAGCCCGAGGGAGGACGCTGTACCCGTGGAAGACCACGCATGCCCTTCGTCTTTACGATCTGGGCGCACTCGATGCTCGTAACGCACCTCCTGGATCGCGACCCGCTCGCTCTCGGGTTTCGCCGGCGACTCGACGAGTGGTTCGACGGAGGAAATCGCCCGGTGGACTTCCTCCTCTATCCCGAACCTCGGGAGTACCAGTTGCTCAACCCGATTAACCACCCGGCCAACAACTGCTTCGACCTTCAGCTGCTGCGCTTCCCACACCGGGACCTCTACCTCGCCATGGGCTGGGATCACTTCGATGACGAGCCAGAAGATGGACACCTGTGGACAAGTGTGGACAGCCAGGGTCGGAAGGTCATCCCATCAGAGATGGATTGGTGATGTAATGGGGGTTGCAATAGGGTCTCGCTCCGATCCCCCGTCAGGACCTTGTGGAGACTCCCCCGCTTAACCTGTGGAGCTCCCACGGGGCCCTCTAGAGCCGACCAGGTCACGGGGTTTCATGAACAGCCCAAGGGCTCTCACGCGAGACGGTGAGGGTCGTTGGAGGTGCGCCATCGCTCTCGTAGCGCTCGATGATCTCGTGAGCCCAGGCGAGGCGTCACTTACACGGATGCCTGATGGCTGTGGGCACGTCCAAAGTTTCGATCAGTGTTTCGAATCTTCCCGTGGGAGGGCGTCTTCCGCCATGGGGTCCCCATGACGGAATACGACACGCCATCGTCCATCCTCGAAGCGGTAGCCCTGGCTGGAGCGGAGCGTTCGCTGTTCTCTTTCGCCTCCCACCTCGCGGCTCATGTGCTCGAGATCGACGGTGAACGCAAGGTCTCCCGAGACACTCTTCAAGAGGTTCTCGACGTGGAATCCGCCAAAGTTGAGGTGCTGAGAGGCCCACGAGAGCCGTTCGCTCACGTCGTGCCACCCCTTTTGGTGTGACCCCGCTGCGCCGATGAGGACAACGTCGTCGTCCCGAGACCAGAGCGCCTGAAACGCCCCCGTCCGTCCACTGACCTGCTGGGCCACGGCCTCCCGGCATATGCCTACGAACGTCTCGAAATCGTTGTCCATTGCGGCCATCGTGTCTCCTTTCGCCTTGAGGACGGTCGCCCGAGCCTTCAGAGACTCTGAGTCAGACCTCCGTCGATTAGATAGTTCGCTCCGGTCACATTGGAGATCCTGGTGCTGGCCAGGAACACGATGAGGTCAGCGACCTCCTCAGGCGTGGTGAAGCGCCCTGTGGCCGTGTCCTTGACGGCCTCATGGGCGACGTCATTTGGATTGGCGTTTTGGGCGGCTGAGACGGATGCGGCCACTCCATGAGCGCCGAGCCACAGCCCCGTCGAGACGGGGCCCGCGCTCACGGCGTTCACCCGGATGCCGTGAGGTCCGACTTCCTTGGATAACGCCTTCGAGAAGTTGGCCAGGGCCGCCTTTGCAGTGCCGTAGTCGATGACGAGGGGATCCGGGAGGGTGGCGTTGACCGAGGCGTTGTTGACGATACTCCCACCACCCCGGGCGATCATGTGCGGCAGGACCGCCCGCGTTGTCCTCACCGCAGCCATGAAGGTCAGCGCCATGGTGGTCGCCCACTGCTCATCTGTCACGGAGAGGAATCCGTCCAGGCGAGGAGTGACAGCCCCCGCATTGTTGACGAGTATGTCGATCGGCCCACCGCTCTCGGCCGCCTCCACGAGTTGTGACGGTCCCTTCTCCTCTGTGAGGTCAACGACGACGTGGGTAACCTCGCCGTCCTGGCGCAGGGAGTCAAACTCCTCTGAAGACTGACGCGATCCACCGACCACGACAGCCCCCTCAGCAACGAGCCGCCGCGCCACAGCAAGGCCGATGCCCTTGCTCGCTCCTGTCACAAGAGCGCGCTTACCTCCGAGCCCAAGATCCATGATGCCTCCTCAATGGCGTAGAAGACGAGACTGCTGCTTCAGACGCTATTGGTCCCGAGCCAGTCGAGGACGGCGTTGGCTACGTCCTTCCAACCCTCGTCGATGGTCAGGGAATGGCCCCGTCCCTCGAACTGCTTGAGCTCGGTGACGGCACTGGAGTCGCGGTATTGCTTCAGCGTGGAACGGGTGACCTTGTCGGGCACCGTGTGATCCTCTGTGCCCGAGACGAGCAGCAGAGGTCCTCGTCCTTCGTTTTCTGTGTCGACCTTTGCCGGAGAATGCAGTGAGAAGTTGGCGACGGCCGCCTCGAACAACGGCCTCGCTGGAGAAGGGATCGTCCAGCGGTCGAACAGCCTGTCGGACTCCTCCTGGCTGAGCGCGTTACCAAAGCCGAAGCGAAACTCCTTACTCGTCAGAGAAACGGCCTTATGACGATTAGCGGGATTGCCCAGAGCCGGCAAGCCGGCTCGTAGTTGGGCGAGCGGGAGAGGCAAGACACCCTTGATCTGCGCGGGGTCGATCGCCACAGCCGCGGCACCGTAGCCCTCCCCGAGAAGCTTTTCGGCGATCAGACCACCGAAGGAGTGGCCGACGATCACCGGGGCGGCGTCGAGGCCATCGATGATCTGGACCATGTGGGCAGCGACGTCGTCAATGCCAACGTTCGCCACCAGTTCGGGATGCTCCCTGGCCTCAGAAACCGTCGGAGGCTCGTTCGGCCACCCCGGTGCGATGGGTTCGTAGCCGGCATCACGGAACAGGTCGAGCCAAGGCGCCCAACTGGTTGCGTGCAACCAGAGTCCGTGGATGAAGACGGCTGGTTTGTCTCCGGCGGCCATGGCACGTCCCTTCCTTGGGGGTCTCTACAACACAACGCCATTGTCGATCAGGTGTCCAAGACCTATTCGACCTGGATCGATAACCGCACGGGCATGATTGAGGTGGGCGGTACCGACTACGATCCGGAAGACATCTCCGGTCCTGCAACCGGGCGTGTCTGGGGGCTAAGCATGGACCTCGACCTGCGCCTCGTGCGCTACTTCGTAGTGGTGGCCGATGAGCTTCACTTCGGCCGGGCGGCGAACAAGCTCCACCTCAGCCAGCCGGCACTGTCGAAGCAGATCCGCAAGCTCGAGGATCAGCTCGGTGCGCGTCTCTTTGTGCGCGACAGTCGTCACGTCGCCCTCACGGTCCGGGGCGAAGGCTTCTACCGCGACGCCCGAGAGCTGCTTGCCCTCGCCGACAAAATGCAGCAACGACCGGACGGAAACCGGGTACGGATCGCCCACATCTTCGAACTTGCCACCAGTCGCGACGTCGCCGACGCGTATTCGAAAGCCCGCCCGGACGTGACGATCATCGAACACGCCATTGATAGCGTGGCCCAGCTCGACGCTCTCCTCGAGAATCGCCTCGATGTAGCCATCCTGCGTGTCACGCCGCAGATGCTGCATGACCACCCCAAGGGCTGGTCCCACACACTTCTCCGGCTCGAGCCGATGCGCCTGGTGGGACGAAGGGGTGACTCCGCTCGATCGACCGCATCGTTCTTCGAACGACCGATCGAAGTGCTTGGGGATTCTCCGGACTCCGGACTACATGAGGCATATGCCGACTTCTTGACAGCGCTCGAAAAGACTTTGGGCTTGTCAATGCGATGGCTCGGAACTCCAGGAGCCTTCAGCCATTGCCTTGCAGTAATCGAACGTGCAACCGTGTCCGCGTTCTCCCTCGAGTTCGACAGCTATGCCGTGCGCTACGCAGCCGAGGGTCTGCCGGTGTTCAGACCTCAGGAGATCTCGCCGCACTATCCCTGGTCGATTGCCTGGCGCGACGGACGACTTCCTCAGTCCACGGCTGATTTTCTAGAGATTGCCCAGGACACGGGGACCGCACGCGCCTGGCGCGAGTTCGACAGCGCCGCAGAAGGTCCCCCGTGGTTACCCCCCGATGATCCGGTGGCGCTGGAGCTGGGAGTCCAGCCGCTGACGGATGAGGTCAAAAATCAATAGTCAACGCTTGGTGTTGGTTTGAATACCCTCGAGAGGAGGTGCGCATCCATTCGGCAGTGAAGCGGCGAGCGCTATCCGTTCGGGCGTGCGAGCCGTCCCCAGGATGCGCTGATGCCGAGGCGGCCAAGGGGTCACTGGCGGTCATTTGAGGAATGTGATGGATAGAGACAATTTTCGCTGGTCAGCGGTAGCAATAGCTCGTGACGTCGATGTACGCACTTGCGCTAGGTCAGTTCGAATTCCCACCACCTCCAAGAGCGGTTCGGCTGCATACCTGCAGATCGGAACGCTGTTGGAGGTGCGTCCACACCTCGCTGTAGCCAGAAACACAAGGCCGACACCGACCCGGAACGTGACCTGTCGGGTCGGGGCCAGGCGGGTTGGCGCCAAGGGCGCAGGAACCGATGGTCCGCACGGCCTGGAACACTTCAGGGCTCGTAGTGCCTGGTAGTTCCGAGCGCGTCGCCGAGGGGTCCGGCAAGAATGGGGGAATGGTTCTGCCCTCAGGCGCGGTGACGCTGCTGTTCACCGACATCGAGGGATCGACGCGGCTGTGGGAAACGCACTTCGAGGCGATGCGGGAAGCGCTCCGGGACCACGACCTGCTGCTGCGGGAGCTCATCGAGCAGCACGACGGCTATGTGTTCAACACGGTGGGTGACGCCTTCCACGGCGCGTTCGCCTCACCGGTGAACGCCGTGGCAGCGGCGGTGGCCATCCAGCGAGCCCTGCACGTCGCCAGCTGGCCGGGCCCCATCACGTTGCGGGTGCGTATGGCACTGCACAGTGGGGCGTGCGTGGAGCGTGACGGTGACTACTTCGGCCCAGTGATCAACCGGGTAGCCCGCCTGGAGGCGATCGCCGCCGGTGGGCAGGTCGTGCTGTCGGGGACCACGGCCGCCCTCGTGGAGAGCGCGTTGCCTCCCGGGGTCGAGCTGCTCGACCTTGGCGAGCACCAGCTCAAAGACCTCGGCCGGCCCGAGCGGGTGTTCCAGGTGGTGGCGGAAGACCTGCCCCATTCGTTTCCGCCGTTGCGCTCGCTGGACAACCCGGCGTTGCGCCACAACCTGCCGCGCCAGCTGTCCACGTTCATCGGGCGCGAGCGCGAGGTGGCCGACGTGACGGCGCTGGTCCGCGACCATCCGCTGGTCACGCTGGTCGGTCCGGGCGGGGCCGGCAAGTCCCGGTTATCACTTCAGGTGGCAGCGGACGCCGTCGACGGCAGCGCCGACGGCGTGTGGCTGGTGGAGCTGGCGGCGCTGGCCGACGGGTCGCTGGTGGCGGCGGCCATCAGCCGAGCCCTAGGGGTCCCGGAGAATCCGGAGCGCCCAGCGCTCGATGCGCTGGTCGACGCGGTGGGCGAGCGCCGGCTGCTGTTGGTCGTGGATAACTGCGAGCACCTCCTGCAGGCGTCCGCGGCCGCCATCGGCCAGCTCTTGCGGTCGTGCCCGGGCGTGCAGGTGCTCGCTACCAGCCGCGAGCCATTGGGGCTGCCCGGCGAGGTCGTCTACCGGGTCCCCCGCCTGGACGTACCGCCCTACGACGCGGTGGACCCGGCGGAGGTCATGGAGTTCGAGGCGGTGCGGCTGTTCGTCGAGCGCGCCGCGGCGGCCCGGGGCGACGTGCCGCTCGGCCCGGACAACGCGCCGACAATCGCCGCCATCTGTCGGCACCTGGACGGCATGCCGCTGGCGATCGAGCTGGCGGCGGTTCGACTGCGGTCCATGTCGGTGGAGGAGGTGGCGTCGCGTCTCGACCAGCGGTTCCGGCTCCTGCGAGGAGGCTCGGAGGTCCGCCCGGACCATCAGCGGACCTTGGAGGCGACCATTGACTGGTCGTACTCGATGCTGGACGACGGCGAGAAGCTGGTGCTCGACCGGCTGTCGGTGTTCGCCGGCGGCTGCCAGCTTCGGGCGGCCGAGGCGGTGTGTGCCGGGACCCAGCTGGACGACGTCGACGTCGCGGACCTCCTGTCCCAGTTGGTCGACAAGAGCCTGGTGGGCGCGGACCTGGCCGGCGCCGGCCGCTACGAGCTCCTCGAGAGCATCCAGCAGTTCGTGGCGGCGCGGCTGGCGGGCCGGGGGGACGAGGAAGTCGCCCGCACCCGCTCCGCTCACCTGGCCTACTACGCCGAGTTCACCGAAGAGGCCGATCGGGGACTGGACAACGCCGAGGCCGACCGGTGGTGGGTTCGGCTGGAGCACGAACAAGAGAACGTCCGTTCCGCGCTCGAGTGGGCGAGCCAGCACGACCCGGCCGCCCAGGTGCGGCTGGCCGGTGCCATGGCGCAGTTCTGGAACCAGCGGGGTGGCATCGTCGAGGGGCAACGGTGGGTGTCTGCCTCGCTTGGGGTGGCCCCCGACGTGGTCGGCCCGGCGGCCCGGGCCCGAGTGCTGTGGGCGGACGGGTTCCTGCGACGGGACTCACAGGTCGAGATGGCCGCCCGTCTCGACGAGGCGCGGACCCTGGCCGAGCAGTGTGGCGACGTGCGGGTGAAGGCGCGGGCGTCGCTTGCCCTCGCCCAGGCGTCACTCAACCTGGGCGAGTACGACCGGGCCGTCGAGCTGGCCGAGGAGGCTCGTGCTCTCGAGCGCCAGCTGGGCAACGCCCACGGCGAGGTGATGGCGCTCCGCCAGCTGGCATTCAACGCGCTGTACCTCGGGCGGTTCGACGACCTGGTTCGCTACGCCATGGAGGCCGAGGAAATGGCCCACGACCTTGGCAACCTGCGCGGCGTCGTGCCGATCATCTGCGCCCCTGTGATCGCCAGCGTCGTAGAGGGCGCACCGGAGCGCGGCTTGGCACTGGCGGCCCGTGCGGTCGATTTGGCCCGCGAGACCGACGACCCCCAGCTGGGGTTCGCTCTGGAGATCGCTGCGGTGGTGCACCGCGATAGCGGTTCGCTGGCACAGGCGGCGGCCATGCTGCGCGAGGCACTCGACCTCGGCCTCCAACCGACCCTGCACCTGGTCCGGGTCACGAGCGCACTCTTCCAGACCGGCGCCACCCTGGTGGTGGCCGGCCAGTACCACGACGGCGCCCTGCTCATGGAGGCACAGCGGCGGTTCTCCGGCGAAGTGCAAGTTCCGCCGGGGTTCAGCGCCTACCTGGAGCGATTCGAGCAGACGGCGGCGACCGCCCTAGGTGAGGAGGCCGAGGCGGTCCGACAGGAGAGCGACGTGCTGCCGCTGTCCCGTTACGTCGCCCTGGCGCAGGAGCGCCTGGACGCCCTGATCAAGGCGCATGCCGTGGACGCCGCCGTGTGACGGCGGGTCATCCTCCGACCACCCCCCGGTAGGTCCAGTCGCTCCGCAGTGCCCGCACCAACTCGCCCGGGTCGACCCAGCCGGCGCTTCGGCACCAGGCGTCGAGGGCTCCGGGGACGTCCCGGCCGAGCCGGTCCACGAAGTACCACTGCAACAGGGTGCCGTCGTCGGGCA
>Ga0209420_1000841_pt1 | contig 15305 bp, 13 predicted proteins | sample BlaSpr_A8_OM1_O1_FD_187972 | JGI IMG/M metagenome (GOLD analysis project Ga0209420, IMG submission 187972) | Forest soil microbial communities from Thunder Bay, Ontario, Canada - Black Spruce, Ontario site 2_A8_OM1_O1 (SPAdes) (version 2) | ecosystem: Environmental > Terrestrial > Soil > Boreal... | reverse complement strand
GAGCGGCCCGAGCCGGGCCAGCCCGATCCCCGCCTCGAGCGCACCGCCGTGGCCTTGGGGTTCCTCGACACCGCCCTGCCCTACTTCAACCGCATGCACGAGATGACGGTGGAGCATGCGCACGAGGAGATCCAGCTCTTGGCCATCGACTTCTCGACCATGCTCTTCGATACGACGGCCCCGATGACACTCTGGCGCGACGGCTACCTGGCCCGTGACCAGCGGCCCAGCTACGACTACCTGGTGCGGGTGCTCAAGGTGCTGCAGTGGTCGCGCGGCGGAACGCGCTGGGTGCTCAAGTCGCCGCAGCATCTCGAGCAGTTCCCGGTCCTGGTCGACACCTTCCCCGATGCCACCTTCGTCGTCACCCACCGCGACCCGGTGTCGGTGACGACTTCCATGCTCACGATGATCGCCTACACGGCCCGCCTGGCCCGCGATCGCGTCGACGTCGAGGGCATCGGGCGCTACTGGTCGGATCGCCTCGAGCGCATGCTGCGCAAGAGTGCGGCCGAGCACGACGCGTTGCCCGTCCAGCAGACGGTCGATGTGCACTTCGACGAGTTCATGGCCGACGACCTCGCCGTGGTCCAACGCGTCTACGAAGTGGCAGGGCAACCACTCGACGAGGCAGCGCGCTCGGCCATGGCCGCGTTCATGGCCGAGCATCCCAGAGGACGCTTTGGCACGGTCGAGTACGACCTCGCGCCGTTCGGGTTGGATCGTGCCGAGCGGCGCCGGGCGTTGTCCTTCTACACGGAGCGCTTCGGCGTGTCGGAGGAACCCTGATCTGACCCTGCGGCACCGGTCAGCGGATGGAGGAGCTTCGCACACGACCCCGGCGCCGAACGACGTGGACGGCGAGGTAGCCGGTCAGAGCCAGCGCGGACAGTGCGTGCCAGCTCATGAGGTTCTCCGGCAGTCCGAGCGCAGAGAGCGGGAGCTCGACCTTGTAGCCCTCCAGCCAGTCCACCAGGCCCGAGGCGAACACGTTGAGGGTGAGACCTGCCAGTACGAGGTCCGAGACCGCGAGCCGCCCTCTCGGTCGGACCCACACCTTGACGTGGGCGAGCCCGGCCAGCAGGCCCTGGATGGTGCGGCGGCGCTGGCCGACGTGCACCACGACCAATCCGACGAAGACGAGCCCGATCAGGATGTGCAGCGTCGTCCCGGTCGTGCCCACCAGGGCAGCCAGCGCCCCGACGAAGGTCGCGATGAGACAAAGGTGCACCAGCCAGCGCGCCTGGGCGCGCCGCGAGCGGGGACGTTGGTTCTCCGCTCGCGGCGTGGCCAACGAGAGCTCTGTCACGGTTACTCCATCGGCCGGGTGGAGATCCCCGTCGGGTCCCGTCCCGCCAACACCCAGCCGACGAGCAAGGCGACCGCCGGCATGGCGATCACGATGAGGAAAAGATTGCCCCAGGGGATGTGATCGATGATGTCCGAGAGGCCACCTTCCAGCGAATTCGAGTGGAACCATCCGGCCAGCCCGACGTAGGCGGCGACCGTCCCGAGCAGCGCGCCGAGGAAGGCCAGGCCGCCGGCGGTGACAGCGGTCAGCGTGCGTCGGGTGCGAGAGCTGGCGCCGGTTGCCGTGAGCGTTCGCAACTCGCTCGCCGTCTCACTCCGGATGAGGCCGATGCTCATGGCCAGGATGCCGAGGGCGAGCGCGATCCCGAACACGGTGGCCCAGTTCACGATCTCGGCCGAGGTCGGGTCGTCGTTCTTCGACTCGATACTCAAGTTGCCGGCGGCTGCCAGTGCCTGGGCGTTCATGAGCTGGGCGGAGGTGATCGGGCTGTTGGCTTGGAGGAGCCAGCCGTCGAGGCTGTTCTGGCTCACGAGGTGCAGCCGGCGCAACGCGCTCTCGGTGATCACCGTGTTGGGCACATCGGTGCCGGTGGGTAGCTGGCCCTCTTGTTGGATGACCGGGTGGGCGACACACGAGCCCGGTGAGCAGCTGTTCGTGTTTCCCGGACCAGGGCCGAATTGTTGGCCACCCGCGCCGGGGCCGACCAGCACGCCGCCCCCCTTCCCGCCACCACCTCCTTGGTAGGTCAGCTGCACGCCCGAGCCCGCGAGCCCGGGGCGCGAGCTGAGGATGTCGACGTTGGCCGGAATGGACGACGGGTTGATGCCGTAGGCCCGCAGCAGCGCCGGCATCGCCACGTAGATAGGTCCGTCCCACTGGCGCCCCGAGCCGCTGGGGTTCTGGAGCTGGACCGCGGGATTGACGAGCTCAATGGTGTCCGTGGCGCCGACAGAGGAGGCAACGGAGTGGACGCTCGCCGCCTGCGACTCGATGTCCTGCGGCGTCGGCGCGCTGGGATTGGGGCTGTTGCCGTTCTGTCCGTTCGGGCTGAACACCAACAGCTGGTTCGACGCCATGTTCGGGCCCACGTAATCGAAGACGTTGGAATAGCGGGCGACGGCGACGGCGCAGATGACCACCGCGATGAGCACGCCGACGCTGATGGCCGACAGGGCCGAGCCGGACCGGGCCCGATAGCGCGACAGGTCGCGCAGGGCCAGCCGGATGGCGATGGGCGACCTTCGTCCAACCCGGGCCAGGAGGGCGAGGAAGAACGGTGAGACGAGGATGATCCCCGTGATGAGCGCCACGAACCCCGGTATCAACCAGATCACGCCGCTGCCTTGGTGCCCAGCGCCCGAGAGGGAGAAGAAGACGAACCCGAGGACGAGCGCGATCACGCCGGGGACGAACGAGCGGTGGATCTGACGCGGCGGCGCGGGGCGCCCGGCCAGCGCGGCGACGACGGGCACCCGGGTGATGGCGCGGGCGGGATAGCCGGCGGCGAAGAAGGTGGCGACAACGGCGAGCACCATCGCCACCCCGATCACGGTCCACGGCAGGGCGAACATCGGGATGAGGTGGTGCGCGCTCTGCTCGTTGTGCGGGCGGTAGGCCAGCCAGGCCACCAGGCCCAACGCGAAGCCCAGGACGGCACCCACGAACCCGACGATGACGCCGTTGGCCTCCAGCACGAGCCGGACGTTGCGGTCCGTTGCGCCCATGGACTCGAGCATCCCGAGGGCGCGCATCCGGCGCTGCGCCAGCACCGTGAAGCCGCCGATCGACACCAGCGCGATTAGCAGCATGCCGACGGTGGCCAGCGCCAGCACGATGGTGGCGGGGTTGATCGGGTTGCTGTTGGCGACGGTGGCCGGCGTCGAGACGTTGGACCCGATGCGGCCGGGGTCCACGCCCGGTGCGTCGAAGAGGACGTCCACCTGCGTCGGGTTCGTCACCTGCCCCGGGGGGACCAGCGCGAACTCGTCGAGCAGGCTTTGGGGGTTCTGCACGATGCCGACAACCGTCTTGCCGCCCAGGGACCATTCGTCGCCGATACTGAGGTTGAGATCGGACGCCAGCCCAGGGGTCACCGCGATCTGGTTCGACCCGGTCGGATAGTGGCCCGAGAGCAACTGGAGCATCGGCCCGCCGTAGGGGCCGTTCGGGTCCTGGGACCGGAGTTGGTACGTCGCGGCGCTGCCCGGCACGTTGAGCGTTTCGTTCTCAATGACCTGGACGGGGCCGAAGCGGTGCTCCAGCGCGGCGATCTGGGCGTCCACCGAATGCAGATTGAAGTTGGGGACCTGCTTGGCGGAGGCCTGCTTGCCGGGGGTGTTCGTGTAGGTGGCCAGGTCGTCGGCCGTGCCGAACCCGGCGTTCGCCGGCGGCGGGGTGTTGACGGCGACGGCCGCGCCGACCACGACGGCGGCCACCGCGACGACGACCAGGAGCAGGATGAGCAGCTGCTGGCGCCACTCGCGCTTGAAGAGGCGCCAGGCCCAGCGGATCATGGCCCGGCGGGCCGGGACCCCGCCCGTGGTCGGTGCGGGGTTCGACTGGTCGACCGGGCGGTCGAGGACGCCGACGCTCATTGGTGCGGGACGTTGGCGAGGATCGCCTCGGGACTGTCGAGCGGGAGCGTCTGGTCGACGACTCTGCCGTCGCGCAGGAAGACCACGCGGTCGGCCCACGAGGCGAGCTGGGCGTCGTGGGTCACGACGATGGCGGCCAGGCCGCGGTGGCAGGCGGCGAGGATCAGGCGCATGACGGCCTCGGCGTTGGTGGAGTCGAGCGCGCCGGAGGGCTCGTCGGCCAGGAGCAGCTGCCGCCCCCCGACGACGGCACGGGCGATGGCGACCCGTTGGCGCTCGCCACCCGACAGCTGGTCGGGGTGGTGATCGGACCGCTCGGCCAGGCCCAGGTCCTCGAGGGACTCCATCGCCGCCGCCTGGGCCTTCCGGGCCGCGACACCGTCGAGCTCGAGGGGTAGGGACACGTTCTCCACCGCACTGAGCCCGGCCAGCAGGTTGTAGTCCTGGAACACGTAGCCAATGGACCGCCGGCGCAGGCGCGCCTTCCCGTTGCGTGACAGCGACGACAGGGGCTGGCCGCCGAGGTAGACCTCCCCGCTGGTGGGGTCTTCCAGGCTGCCGGCAATCGTCAACAGCGTGCTCTTACCCGAGCCGCTGGCGCCCATGACCGCCACCAGGGACCCGGCGTCGACCGAGAGGTCGATGCGCTGAAGGGCGCGCACCTCCGCCGCCCCCTCTCCGTAGATTTTGGAGATGTCTCGCAGTTCGAGGTAGCTCATGGCTTCACTCCCGCCTTGCGCCTGGCCTTGGGGAGGGGGAACGACTGGGGGGCCGGCGCGTCGCCCTCCACCGCCGCTCTCTTCAGACGGCCGTCGGCCGTGTCCAACCACCTGACAACGGAGTCGAGCCGGAACAGCTCGGCGTCGACCACGAGCGCGAACTGGATGTCGTAGCCGGCCTCGTCCTCCTTCAGCCGCGTCCACTGCTGCATCAGCTGGACGATGTAGCGGCGGTGCACCTGAATGACCTCGTGCACGTCGACGCCGGGCAGGTCGAGGGCGACCAGGACCTTGATCACCAGCTCGTCGCGCGGTGGCGAGGAGAAGTCGGGCGGGGTGCGCAGCCAGGTGGCCAGCTCCTCGGCGCCCTCTTGTGTGATGTGGAACCCCTTCTGGGGACCGTCCTCGGCGGCGTCGTCCGACTCCACCAGGCCGTCGCGTTCGAGGCGCTGCAGGGTGGTGTAGACCTGCCCCACGTTGAGGGGCCAGACCTCACCGGTCTTGGCCTCGAACTCCTGGCGCAGCTGCAGGCCGTACTTGGGCCCCTCGCTGAGCAGGGCCAACAGGGCATGGCGGATGCTCACGACGGTCTTTCCTTTCGAAGTAGCATACTCAGTATCCTACTCTGGGAACGACCGGCGTCAAGGGGGGTCAGCCGGTGGGCCGTCGAGGTGCGGTCGCCGCACCGATCAGGGCAGGGGCGACCCGGTCTCCAGCAGGGTCTTGAGACTCGACAGCACCGAGGGCCACCCGAGGGAGATGCTCTCGAGCACGACGCTGTCGGGGCCGAAGCCGTCGTGGACCACGGTGAGTTTGACCACGCCGTGGCCCACATCCTCGATGTCGAAGGCCACCTTGGAGCGGGGCTCGGCCCGCCAGAGGGCGGCGGCGTCCGGCGCCAGGCCGACGGCGGCCGCCCACTCGGGCGTGAACGAATGCCACGTGTACGACAGCCGGTGCGGCGGATCGGACTCGAGGACGACCTGTGCGGGGTCGCGGACGGCGACGCCGACGTCCTCGTGGACCAGGGCCCATGTCGAGCCCTTCTTCCAGTCGGAGGGGAAGGTCTTCCCACCGGCCGTCCGGTGCCGCCAGAAGCGGCGGGTGTCGGCGCGGTCGGTCAGCGCCCGCCAGACCCGCTCGGGCGTCGCCCCGATGTAGGTCGTGTAGGAGAACGCGACGCTCATGAGGGAAGCGCCGAGCCGGTCTCGAGCAGGGTCTTGAGGCTGGCCAGGACGGCGGGCCAGCCGTTGGAGACGCCGTCGAGCACGGGGCTGCCGGGGGCGAAGCCGTCGTGGACGACGGTCAGCTTGACCACGCCGGGGCCCGCCTCCTCGAGGTCGAACGCCACCTTGGAGCGGGGCTCGGCCCGCCAGGCGGCCGCCTGCTCCTCGTCGATGCCGTGGTGGGTGGCCCACTCCGGGCTGAAGGTGTGCCAGGTGTAGGCCAGCCGGCGGTAGGGGTCGGACTCGAGCACGACCTGCTCGGGATGGCTGATGACGAGGCCGGACTCCTCGTAGGTGACGTCGTAGGTGGAGCCCTTCTGCCAGTCGGTGGCGAAGCGCACGCCGCCCGCCTTCGGGTGGCGCCAATAGGCCGCGGTGAAGCTCGGCTCGGTCAGGCCCTGCCAAACCCGCTCGGGCGTGGCATGGATGTAGGTGGTGTACACGAAGGTGTGCTCGTCGGTGTGTCCCATGGGGGTGGCCTCCAGTGCCGTCTTGAGATCGGACAGGGCCTCGGCCCGCGCCCGGTCGTAGTGGTGGATCCAACGGTCGGCGATGTCGGTGATGGGGGCGGCGTCGAGATAGTGGAGCTTCTCCCTCCCCCGCCGCAGCGTCGTGACCAGTCCCGCCGCCTCGAGGACGTCGAGGTGCTTGGTCACGGCCTGCCTGGTCATGCCCATGCCGGCGCTGAGCTCGCTCAGGGAGAGCCCATTGCGCTGGTTGAGCCGATCGAGCAGGCGGCGGCGTCCGGGGTCGCTCAGGGCCTTGAAGACCGCATCCATATCTCGCATCGTCTGGTCCGCTGTGGTCGTGGTTTGCTTGGGTCCTTCATGCAACCTGGTGGTTGCTCTATGTACTTAAGCAGCCATACGGTTGCATGTCAAGGGGATGCACGGTCCGGGGGATGGGGTGGGGTGAGTGTGGTCCGGCGGTGTTCGGTCCGGCCCCCGATGGGAGCCGGTGGGATGCGTCGGGGCGGCCTCGGCCGCTCCTACAGGGCCTCGAGGACCTCTTCGACCGAGCTGACGTTGAGGCCGGGCCCCGGCTCGACGGCCAGCCAGGTGACCACGCCGTCCTCGATGACGGCGGCGAAGCGTTGGATGCGCGAGCCGAGGCCGAACCCGCTGCCGTCCATGGTCAGACCCATGGCCTCGGCCAGCTCGCCGTTGCCGTCGGACAGCATGACGACGCTGTCGCCGACCTTCTGGTCCTCGCCCCAGGCCCCCATGACGAAGGGATCGTTCACCGAGACGCAGACGACACGGTCCGCACCCTTGGCGCGCAGCTCGTCGGCCCGCAGGACGAATCCGGGCAGGTGGTGGTCCGAGCAGGTCGGCGTGAAGGCACCGGGCACGCCGAAGAGCACGACCTTGCCCCGCCCCAGCACCTCGGCCGAGGTCGTGGCCTCCGGGCCCTTGTCACCGAACGTCCACACCTTCACGTCGGGCACTTTGTCGCCCACTGCAATCGCCATGTGCTCTCTCCTCTCCTCGGCCTCGCCGTCCTGGTCCTGGTCACGGTGCGCCGGGAACCAGGTCCGGGGCACGTGGGGAGGCGGGGCCCAGGTTGCCATACACCCGCCTGCCACCCTCAATCGGTCATGGAGTTGTAACCTGCCGCCGTCGCCGACAACGGCGTCGTCGTTTTTCCGTAATCGAGGGGTTCGAGACCTTTGGGGGGTTGCGATGTCACACGAATTTGACCGCCGGGCGTTCCTAGCCGGCGGCCTGGCCCTGGGAGCCGGAGCTGTCCTCGCCGGCACTCTCGGCGACGCCGGCGTGGCCGGAGCCAGCATGACCAACGGTCCCGGCCGCAACGGCATCAGCACCGCCAAGCCGAAGATGGGCGGCTCGGTGACCTTCGGCATCGACACCGAGGAGAGCGGCTTCGACCCCTCCACCGCCCGCTGGGACGAGGGCGGATTCCTCTACGGGCGCACCGTCTTCGACCCGCTGGCCATCGTGACGGCCACCGGCGAGGTCGAGCCCTACCTGGCCGAGTCCATCACGTCGAACGACGATTTCACGTCCTTCACCGTCACGCTGCGCCCGAACATCCTCTTCCACGACGGCACGCCGCTCGACGCCGCCGCGCTGCTCCTCAACATCGAGAACACGTCCAAAGGCGTCCTGACCGGGCCGGCCTTCGCCGACTTCAGCAGCGCAACGATCAGCGGGCCGCTCGCCGTCACGATCACCATGAAGAACCCCTGGGTGCCGTTCCCCTACTACCTGGCCGACGCCCAGACCGGCTACATCGCTGCGCCCTCGATGCTCAACAAACCCAACGGCGGTACGTCGAACCCGATCGGCACCGGACCGTTCGTCTTCCAGGACTGGGTCCCCAACAGCCATATGACCGCCACGCGGAACCCGCACTACTGGCGCAAGGGCTACCCCTACCTGGACTCCATCACCTACAAGCCGATCATCAACGACGAATCGCGCGCCGCTGCGCTCCAGACGGGCGAGGTCGACATGATCCACTCCAATTCGCCCGACAACCTGCTGGAATTCCGCGGCAACAAGAAGTACTCGTACTACGACAACAGCGGCCAGGTGTTGGGCCAGCCCACCGTGCAGTGCGTCATGCTCAACACGAATGCCGCACCGTTCAACAACAAGACGCTGCGGACGGCCATGGCGATGTGCGTCAATCAGGCCCAGTACGCCAAGGTGATCGACAAGGGCATCGACACCCCCATGCACGGGCTCTTCATTGAGGGGAGCCCCTACTACACAAAGACGGCGTACCCCGGTTACAACCCCTCCGGCGCCGCCAACTTGGTCAAGCAGGTCGTCAAGGACACGGGCCAGCAGGTCACCTTCAATCTCAACTCGACCAGCGATCCCGAGACGCTGGCGGCGGCCCAGTTCCTGCAGCAAGCCTTCCAGCAGGCGGGCATGCACGTGAACATCAACATCCTGGCTCAGGCGACCATCATCAACGACGCCCTGGCCGGCACCTACCAGGCCACGCTGTGGCGCCAGTTCGGCGCGACGGACCCCGACGAGAACTACGTGTGGTGGAGCACGACGACCGTGGGGCCGCCGCTGCCCTTGAACATGGCGCGCAACAACGACCCCAGAATTCAAACGGCGCTGACGGCGGGAAGGACCACGGGCAACAAGGAGGCCCGGGTCAAGGCCTACCAGGAGGTCAACCAGTATCTGGCGGAGGACATCCCCTACCTGTGGCTGGCGCGGGACACGTGGTGCGTCGTCGCCAGCCCGAACGTGCAGAACTTCGCCAACCCGACGACGCCGAAGGGGACCAAGGCCATCGCGTTCGACGAGGGCGTGCTCTGGCCGACACAGATCTGGATGTCCTAGCGGTCACGTCTCCTGTTCGGTCACGGGGTTGGCAGCCGGCGGCGGCGGGCCGGCGGGCCGGGCTGGCGGGCCTTCAGCGCATTTCGACGTCGTCGAGGTACTCGTCGCGCCAGTGGGTGTAGCGCTCTTCGGGGAGACGCAGGCAGTAGGTGGGCCGGAGGGCCTCGACGAAGCCGCGCTCGTGGCTGACGGCGACGATGGTGCCGGGCCAGGCCCCGAGCATGGCGCCGACGGCGGCGATCGACGGCGGGTCCAGGTTGTTGGTGGGCTCGTCGAGGAGCAGGAGGTTGGCCTCGCCGGCCGAGAGCATGGCCAGGCCGAGCTTGGCCCGCTCGCCACCTGAGAGGGTCGCCGGCATTTGGTCGGCCGCCTTCGAGGGCAGGCCGAAGGAGCCGAGGAGCGCCCGCCGCTCCCGCTCGGCCACGAGCACGGCGTCGCTGACGTTCCCGAGCGCGGTCAGGGTGGGGTCGATCTGTTCGTGCTCCTGGGCGAAGTAGCCCACGGTGACGTTGTGGCCGAGCTCGACCAGGCCGTTCGTGGGCTCCTGCACACCGGCCAGGCAGCGCAGGAGCGACGACTTGCCGGCGCCGTTGCGGCCGATGACGACGATGTGGTCACCGCGGCCGGCGTGGAACGTGACGTCGGTCAGCACCTCGTTGGTGCCGTAGCGCACGCCGAGCTTCTCCACCTCCAACGCCGTGGCCCCGGTGCGCGGCGGGGCGGGCAGGCGGAATTTGCTGGTGCGTTCGCGCCGCTCGACGCTCGTGCGCCCGGATTGCAGGCGCTCCACCCGCTTGTCGAGCGCCTTGGCCTTGCGTGCCCGCTTCTCGGTGCTGGCCCGCATGGAGTCGGCCAGCGACGAGAGCCGGGTGATCTCACGCTTTTCGAGCTCGGCGGCGCGTTCACGCTGGGTCTGGTCGGCCTCCCGCAGGGCTTCGAACTTGGAGTAGTTGCCCTTCCACTCGGTGAGGTGCTGGTTCGAGATGTGCAGGACCTTGGTGATGGCGTGATCGAGCAGCTTCAGGTCGTGGCTGACCACCAGGAGGGCGCCACCGAAGCGGGCCAGCTCGTCGAGCAGCCACCGCTTGGCCGAGCGGTCGAGGTGGTTGGTCGGCTCGTCGAGGATCATCAGCTCGGGCTCTTGGAACAGGACGCGCATCAGGTCGACGCGGCGGCGCTGTCCGCCCGACAAAGACTCGATGTCCTCCAGGAGGAGCTCCTGGCGCAGGCCGAGGCCGTCGGCCAGGCGGGCCATGACGGACTCCGCCTCGTAGCCGCCGTTGTCCTGGAACTGCTCCTGCAGGTCGGTGAAGAGCGCGATGTGCTCCTCCGAGGGGTCGGCGGCCATGGCCCGTCGTGCCGCGCCCAGCGCGTCGTCGAGCACGTCGAGGCCCCGGGCCGAGAGGATGTGCGAGAAGGCCGTCGGCTCGAGGCCGAGGCCACCCGGCACCGGTGCCTGGGGCAGGTACCCGTAGGAGCCGAGGATGCGGACGTTGCCCCGTCGGCGCAGGTGGGGCGCCGCCTCGCCCACCAGCACCGAGATGAAGGACGACTTGCCCGTCCCGTTCCGGCCGACCAGGCCCACCTTCTCGCCTGCGCCCACGACGAAGGAGGCGTCGTCCAGCAGGGTGCGGTCGCCGATCTCTATGGTCAGGGCAGATCCGACGATCACGGGACATTGTACGGGCGAGAACACCTGGTCGATACACTCCGCCAATGCCCGTTCTGGAACGCAAGTGGTGGACGCTGATCGCCGTTTGCACGGCGGTCTTCATGCTGTTGCTCGACATCACCGTCGTCAACGTGGCGCTGCCCGACATCCAGCGCGAGCTGCACTCGAGCTTCTCGGACCTCCAGTGGGTGGTCGACGCCTACTCGCTGACCCTGGCCGCCTTCCTGCTGACCGCGGGCGTGGCGGGCGACATCTACGGGCGGCGAATTATCTTCGCCGTCGGCCTCATCGTCTTCTCGGCCGCCTCGTTCGCGTGCGGCCTGTCGACCACGCCGTTGATGCTCAACCTGGCGCGCGCCGTGCAGGGCGTCGGCGGCGCCATCATGTTCGCCACCTCGCTGGCGCTGATCGCCGGCGCGTTCACCGGCAGGGACCGCGGCACCGCCTTCGGCCTCTACGGCGCGGTCATCGGCGGCGCCGTGGCGGTCGGCCCGCTCGTCGGCGGCGCCATCACCAGCGCGTTCGGCTGGCGCTGGATCTTCTTCGTCAACGTCCCCATCGGTGTCCTCGCCGTGTTCCTCACCTTCGCCAAGGTGGCCGAGTCGCGCGACCCGCGGCAGCGCCGCATCGACTGGGTCGGCTTCGTCACGTTCTCGGCCAGCCTCTTCACGCTGGTCTTCGCCCTCGTGCGGGGCAACGACCTGGGCTGGAGCAGCACCACCATCGTCGTCCTGCTCGTGGCCTCGGTCGTGCTGATGCTGGCGTTCTTCGTCAACGAGTCGCGCACCAAGGACCCCATGCTGGACCTGGAGCTGTTCCGCATCCCGGCGTTCGTGGGGATCTCGGTCGTCGCCTTCACGCTGGCGGCGTCCATCTTCGCCATGTTCCTGTATCTCACGTTGTACATCCAAGACGACCTGGGTTACGGGCCGCTGGCCGCCGGGGCCCGCTTCCTGCCCCTGACGCTGATGTCCTTCGGCGTGGCGTTCTTCGCCGGCCGGCTGACCGTACGCGTGCACTCGCGCCTCCTGCTCGGGATCGGCATGGTGCTGATCACGGGCGGGCTCCTGTTCATGGCGACGACCAATCCGCACTCCGCCTGGACCGTCCTGTTGCCCGGCTTCCTGCTGTGCGGGGCGGGCGTCGGCACGGTCAACCCGGTCCTCGCCTCGGGCGCGGTGTCGGTCGTGCAGCCGCAGCGCAGCGGCATGGCCTCGGGGGCCAACAACACGTTCCGCCAGGTGGGGATCGCCACCGGCATCGCCGTCCTCGGCGCCGTCTTCCAGAGCCAGATCGTGGCGCACACGTCGGCCGCGTTGGGCAAGACGGTCTACGGATCCGAGGTCCTGCACCAAGGCGGCACGCAACTGCAGGCCGCCATGGCCGAGGGAGGGGTGCAGCAGGCGGCGTCGTCCATCCGGGTCCCGGCGGCGCGCCACGCCCTGCTGCAGGCGTACCACGTCGGCTTCTCGACGACGCTCAACCATCTGATGGTGATCGGGGCGATCGTGGCCTTCGTCGGTGTGGTGGCCGCCTTCGCCCTCGTGCGCCAGAGCGACTTCGTGATCCCCGGGGCAGGCGGTGGCGGCGCGGGACAGCCGGGCGGCGCGCAGCAGCAGGGCGGCGAGGCCCCCATCCCCGCCGCCCATGCCTGAGCCCTTCGCGCTCGAAGGGACCCGCGTGCGGCTCGAGCCGCTCAGCGAGGCGCACATCCCCGCCCTGGTCGAGGCGGCGGGCGAGGACCGCTCGGCCTACGAATGGACGTACACCCCCGACGGCGAGGCGGAGATGACGGCCTACGTCAACGACGCCCTGGCCTCGGTGGCCGCGGGGGCGCACGTGGCCTTCGCCACGGTCTGGCGGGGCGGCGGTCCGGGCGAGAGCGACCGCACCGTGGGCGCCACCCGGTTCTGCGAGATCGCCTGCTGGCAATGGCCGCCGGGCGCCACCCACCAGCGCCACGGGGTGCCCGACGTCTGCGACATCGGCTACACCTGGCTGGCGGGCTCGGCGCAGCGGACACCGGTGAACACGGAGGCCAAGCTGCTCATGATGGCGCACGCCTTCGAGGTCTGGCAGGTGCACCGGGTGGCGCTACAGACCGACGTCCGCAACAAGCGGTCGTGGGCGGCCATCGAGAGGATCGGCGGGCAACTCGACGGCATCTTGCGGGCCGACCGTCCGGGGGCCGACGACACAGTGCGCACGTCGGCCCGCTTCTCCATCGTGGCGGACGAGTGGCCGGCCGTGAAGGCGCGGTTGACGGCGCGGCTGGCCGCGGCCGGCGGGTGAAGAGGGCGGGGGGGGCCGGCGTGGCGGCGGTGGGGCCGGTGCCCGCCGCCGCGCTCGAGGCGGACGTCTTCGTGCGCCGGTAGGGGTGCGGCGCAGCGCGGCTGGCCTGGCGGCCGCGATCAGGCCCGGGCGAGGGTGGCCTGGATCTTGCGCAGGTGCAGGGCGTGCACCGCCGCCTCCGCCTCGTCCTTGGGGCGCACGGCAGCCACCGCCTTGCCGGTGCGGTGGATCGTCCACGCCAGCTGGTCGGCCCGCTCGACCGTGTGACCCAAGATCTCGACGAAGGCCTGGATGACGGTCTGGAAGGTCGTCACGTCGTCGTTCCAGACGATGACGGCCCAGAGGTCCTCGACCTCGTAGAAGGCGTCGATGTCGCCGTCGACGAGGACGGGCTGGTCGATGGTGGAGGGGTGCTGGACGGTCACGGTTCAGGCTTGACGGAGCAGGGCGCAGGCCGAAATTTTGGCCCGAACCAGCTTAATCCGGGCGAGATAGCGTGCGTGGATGCGAGCGACCGTCCTCGAAGGCCCGCACCACGTCAGGCTCCAGGACGTGCCCGACCCGGTGCTGCCCGGACCGGAGGGCGTCGTCGTGGCGGTGGAGCGCACGGCCATCTGCGGCTCGGATCTGCACCTGTACCACGACGCGCCGACCGGGACGGGCATCCGCCTCGGCCATGAAGCCATCGGCACGGTCACCGAGGTGGGAGCGCACGTGCGCACGCACCGGCCGGGCGACCGGGTGCTCGTCTCGGGCGTCATCGGCTGCGGGGTCTGCCGGCCCTGCCTGGCCGGGCAGCCCAACGTCTGCGAGGCCGGCCAGGCCACCGCGTTCGGCACCGTGCCCCATCTCCCCGGCGGTCAGGCCGAGGCCATGGCCGTGCCCTTCGCCGACCTGTTCGCCCTGCCCATTCCCGAGGGCATGGCAGACGAAGCCGCGGTGCTTCTGACCGACATCCTGCCCACGGGCTACCTGGGGGCGCTGCGCGCGTCGATCGCTCCGGGGTCCACTGTCGTCGTCGTCGGTCTCGGCCCCGTCGGGGTGATGGCCGTGCAGTGCGCCGCTTTGTTCAGCCCGGCGCGCATTTTGGCGATCGACGTGGTGCCGGAGCGGCTGGCCCGGGCCGAGCAGCTGGGAGCCGAGGCGATCGATGCCCGGCAGGCGCCGGGCTACGAGCAGGTGATGGCGGCGACGCGCGGGCGCGGGGCCGAATCGGTCATCGAAGCCGTCGGCTCCGACGCCACCGTCGTGGACGCCGTCTCCTGTGCCGCCGTGGGCGGCACGGTCTCGGTGGTCGGGGTGAACCTGACCATGGACCTGCCCTTCCCCATGGGACTGGTCTTCCTCAAGAGCCTGACGCTGCGGGCGGTCTTCGCCCCCATACCCGGCACCTGGGCCACGCTCGTCCCGCTCGTGCTGGCCGGGCGCTTCTCCCTGGCCGAGACCTTCACCCACCACATGGGCCTGAGCCAGGTGGCCGAGGCCTACGAGTTGTTCGACTCGCGTGCCGGTGGCGTCCTCAAGGTCCTCTTGGACCCGAAGTACCCGAAGGTCTGAGACCCTTCGGGCTCGTCGGGTGTGCGGTTGCGCACGATCGGCCACTGAGCCTGGCCCAGCTTGGGGCGGACGAGGAACCACGGGGCCGGGGGCGGCACCATGAGCGAGGTCAAGGCGTCGACGATCGGCTCGTAGTTGACCCGCCACCCCTGGAAGTTCCGCCACGACTCGTCCGCGTCGCGCTCGAGCGGGAACGCCACCTCCTCGAGCCGCTTGAACCCCTCGTCGAACTCGGCGCGGGTCAGGCGGATGGCGGTCGTGGGCAGCGGGTCGGAGTCGTAGGGGATGTGCAGCGCGCCCGCCATGGAGCGCAGGCAGTTGGTGCCCATGGACAGGCAGAGGCGGGCCTCGCGCGGCGTCAACGTCGGGTTGACCGAGTGGTACAGCGCGGCGGAGTCCATCATGGCGACGAGGCCCAGCAGCCAGCTCCGGGTGGAGACCGGCGAGCGAAACCACATCAGGGCCGGGTAGTTGGCGTGGCTCTCCGACACCGTGGCCGCCCAGCGCTCCCAGTCGCCATAGAGCGGCGGGAGCTCGTCCATGGTGTCGAGCCAGTAGTGCCGGGCCAGGATCTCGGGACCCCAGGCCGGCGTGCCCGCCCGGG
>Ga0209420_1000839_pt1 | contig 15310 bp, 15 predicted proteins | sample BlaSpr_A8_OM1_O1_FD_187972 | JGI IMG/M metagenome (GOLD analysis project Ga0209420, IMG submission 187972) | Forest soil microbial communities from Thunder Bay, Ontario, Canada - Black Spruce, Ontario site 2_A8_OM1_O1 (SPAdes) (version 2) | ecosystem: Environmental > Terrestrial > Soil > Boreal... | reverse complement strand
GGACCGCTTCGTGGTGATCGCCGACTCCTCCAAGCCGGTGGAACGCATCCACGCGCCCATCCCGCTCGAGCTCCTCGCCTTCGGGCTGCCGGCGACGCTGCGCCAGCTGGGGGCGGTGACGCTGCGCGACGTCCCGCCCAGCCCCGACGGCGGGGTGATCGCCGACTACGAAGGGGTCGTCGACGATCCGGCGCAGCTGGCCGCCCACCTGGGCGCCACCCCGGGCCTGGTGGGTCACGGCCTGTTCCCGCCCGAGCTGGTGTCGACCGTGCTGGTGGGCCGGGGCCAGACGGTCGGCCGCACGGACTTCGGCTGAGCCCCGGCGGCGGGGCGACGTGGCCCGGACACCCGAACCTCAGGCACCGGCTGCGGCCGCGTCCGCCATCACCAGCGACGCGTCGGCCTCCACCCGGCCGGCCGGGATGCCGGTGTCGCCGGCCAGGAGCCGGGACAGGGGTCCTTTCTTGTCCTCGCCGGTGACCAACCACAGGATCTGGCGCGCCCGGGCCAGCCCCGGGTAGGTGAGCGTCATGCGCACCCGGTCCTGGTAGGGCCGGGTCAGCGCGACCAGGCGGTCCTCCACCGCCAGGACGGGGTCGTCCGGCACGAGCGACGCCGTGTGCCCGTCGGGGCCGAGGCCCAGGTGGACGAGGTCGAAGTGCGCCGGCAGCGAGCCGGCGTAGCGGGCCGCCGCCGCCTCGAGGTCCTCGTCGTTGACCGGCATGGGGACGACGCGCGCCGGTGCCGAGCCGAGCGCGTCGAGCAGGTGGTGCAGGTTGCGGTCGGGGTCGTCGGGGGGCGCCACCCGTTCGTCCACCTGGTAGACGACGGTGCCGTCCCAGGGGACGGTCTCGGACGCCAGCTCGGCGAACATGGCCCAGGGCGTGTGGCCGCCGCTCACCGCGAAGTGGAATTGGCCCGAGGCCGCCACGGCCTGGCGCGCCCGCTCGGCCACGAAGGCCGCCCCGGCGCGGGCGACCGCCGCCGGGTCGGCCAGGGCTTCGAGCTGGTGCTGCACCGGTGGCGGGCCTACTGCTTCTTCTCGGCGTGGCCGCCGAACTCGCTGCGCATGGCCGAGAGGATCTTGTCGGCGAACTCGCCCAGGCCACGGGACTCGAAGCGTTCGTAGAGCGACGCCGTGATGACCGAGGCCGGCACGCCCTCGTCCACCGCCGCCAGGACGGTCCAGCGGCCCTCGCCCGAGTCCGACACCCGGCCGGCGAAGTCGTCCAGGTCCGGTGAGCGCGCGAAGGCGTCGGCGGTGAGGTCCATCAGCCAGGAGCCGACCACCGAGCCGCGCCGCCACACCTCGGCCACCTCACCCACGTCGATGTCGTACTGGTAGGCCCACTTGTCGCGCAGCGGGGTGGTCTCGGCGTCTTCCTCCTGGGTCCCCTTGCCGGCGTTGGCGTGCTTGATGATGCTCAGGCCCTCGGCGATGGAGGCCATCATCCCGTACTCGATCCCGTTGTGCACCATCTTCACGAAGTGGCCGGCGCCGTTCGGACCGCAGTGCAGGTAGCCGTCCGGCGCCGTGCCGTCGGTGCGCGTACGGCCGGGCGTCGGCTCGGCGCTGCCCTTCCCGGGCGCGATCGTCTTGAACAGCGGGTCGAGGCGCTGGACCACGTCGGTCTCGCCGCCGATCATCAGGCAGTAGCCGCGATCGAGCCCCCACACCCCGCCGCTGGTGCCGCAGTCGAGGTAGTGCAGCTGGTGCCCGGCCAGCTGCTTGGCCCGCGTGATGTCGTCGCGGTAGTAGGAGTTGCCGCCGTCGATGACGGCGTCGTCGGCTTCGAGCAGCGGAAGGAGCTGCTCCAGCGTCGACTGCACAATGGCGGCCGGCAGCATGAGCCACAGCGCGCGGGGTTTGTCGAGCTTGGCCACGAAGTCCTGCAGCGACGACGCGCCGGTGGCGCCCTCGCCCTCGAGCTCCTTCACCGCGTCGGCATTGACGTCGTAGACGACGCAGCGGTGGCCGTCCCGCATCAGGCGGCGCACGAGGTTGGCCCCCATGCGGCCCAGTCCGACCATGCCGAGCTGCATGGGCTTGTCAGTCGCCATTGTGTCGCTCCTAGCCTTTGAGTGTCCGGTACTTGCGAATCAGCGCGTTCGTCGACGAGTCGTGCGCAAGCGCCGGATCGGCCTCGCTCTCGAGCTCGGGGATGATGGCCACCGCCAGCACCTTGCCGAGCTCGACGCCCCACTGGTCGAACGAGTCGATCGACCAGACGGTGCCCTGGGTGAACACGCTGTGCTCGTAGAGCGCCACCAGCGTGCCGAGCGTGAACGGCGTGATCTTCTCGGCCAGGAGCACGTTGGTCGGGCGGTTCCCCTGCATGACACGGTGTGGCGCCACCGCGGGCGCCGTGCCCTCGGCCAGCACCTCCGCCTCCGTCTTGCCGAAGGCCAGCGCCTGGGCCTGGGCGAAGACGTTGGAAGTCAGGATGTCGTGGTGCTCCCCGAGCGGGTTCAGCGACTGGCCGAACCCGATGAGGTCGACCGGGATGAGCCGCGTCCCCTGGTGGATCAGCTGGTAGAAGCTGTGCTGGCCGTTGGTCCCGGGCTCGCCCCAGTACACCGGCCCGGTGTCGTAGTCCACCACCGTGCCGTCGAGCGTGACGTGCTTGCCGTTCGACTCCATCGTCAGCTGCTGCAGGTAGGCGGGGAACCGCTTGAGGTACTGGTCGTAGGGCATGACCCCGATGGTCTGCACCCCGAAGAAGTTCACGTACCACACGGCCAGCAGGCCCATGAGCACGGGCAGGTTCCGGTCCAGCGGGGCCGTGCGGAAGTGCTCGTCCATGGCGTGGAAGCCCGCCAGCATTTCGGCGAACTGGTCCGGGCCGATCGCCAGCATGGTGGAGAGCCCGATGGCCGAGTCCATGGAGTAGCGCCCCCCGACCCAGTCCCAGAAGCCGAACATGTTGTCGGTGTCGATGCCGAACTCGGCCACCCGCTCGGCGTTGGTGGACACGGCCACGAAGTGCTTGGCGACGGCCGACTCGTCTCCCAGCTGGTCGATCACCCAGGCCCGGGCCGACTTGGCGTTGGTCAGCGTCTCGAGCGTGCCGAAGGTCTTGGACGACACGATGAAGAGCGTCTCGTCCGCCGACAGGTCCCGGGTGGCCTCGGCGAAATCGGTCGAGTCCACGTTGGAGACGAAGCGGAAGACCAGGTCGCGCCGGGTGTAGTGGCGCAGCGCCTCGTAGGCCATCACCGGCCCCAGGTCCGACCCGCCGATGCCGATGTTGATGACGTTGCGGATCGGCTTGCCCGTGTGCCCCTTCCAGTCGCCCGAGCGGACGCGCTCGGCGAAGGCCGCCATGCGGTCGAGCACCTGGTGCACCTCGGCCACCACGTCGACGCCCTCGACCACCAGGGTGGCCCCCTTGGGCATGCGCAGGGCCACGTGGAGCACCGAGCGGTTCTCGGACACGTTGATCCGCTCCCCGGCGAACATGGCGTCGCGGTGCTGCTCGAGGCCGGACTGTTGGGCCAGCTCCACCAGCAGCTGCATGGTCTCGTCGGTCACCCGGTTCTTCGAGTAGTCCAGGTAGAGCCCGGTGGCTTCGGCCGTCAGCTTCTCCCCTCGCGTGGCGTCCGCGTCGAAGAGCTCGCGGAGGGTGCGGCCCTCGATCGCGGCGTGATGGTCGGCCAGCGCGGCGAAGGCGGGACGCTTCCTCAGCGGCAGCGGTGCATCCGGCATGGCAGTCCTTCCTCCGTGGGGGCTCGGTGGCGAGGCGCCCTCAACCTAGTGCAGACCTCTGCGTCTGGATCCGGCCGATGAGCTCGTGCCACGCGTCGACGAAGGACGCGGCGCCGTCGCTCTGGAGCTTGGCGGCCAGCGCGCCCAGGTCGACCCCGGCGTTATGGAAGCGGCCCAATCGGGCGTCGACGTCGCCCCCGTCGGCCGGCAGCGGGTCGCCGACCTCGCCGTGGTCGTAGAAGGCCTCGAGTGTCTCGTCGGGCATGGTGTTGACCGTGAAGGGAGCGGCCAGCCCGTGCACGTACAGCGTGTCGGACGCGGCCGGGTCCTTGGTACTGGTGCTGGCCCACAGCAGGCGCTGCATGCGGGCGCCGTCGTTCTCCAGCGCCAGGAAGCGGTCCGAGCCCATGACCTGCCGGTAGGCGCGGTACACGTCGAGCCCGACGGCCAGGGCCAGCGTGTCGGCCAGCTCGGCCGGCACCTCCTTGGCCACGGCGACGTCCCAGCGCGACATGAACACCGACGCCACCGAGCCGACCGCCGGGTCGAGGCCGGCGGCCACCCGGCGCTCCACCCCGGCCAGGTAGGCCTCGGCCGCCGCCCGGTAGTGGTCGGCCGAGAACAGCAGGGTCACGTTGACCGGGACGCCGGCGGCGATGGCCTCGGTGATGGCGGGCAACCCCTGGGGCGTGCCCGGGATCTTGATGAAGAGGTTCTCGCGGTCCGCCCGGGCGTGCAGCGCCTTCACCGCCTCGGTCGTCTTGGCCGTGTCGTAGGCCAACAGTGGCGAGACCTCGAGCGAGACCCAGCCGTCCACGCCGTCGGTCCACTCGTGAACGGGCCCGAACAGGTCGGCCGCCCGCTGCAGGTCCTCGACGGCCAACTCGAAGAACAGGTCCTCGTCCGACAGCCCCGGGCTCGCCTTGGCCCGGATGGCGTCGTCGTAGTCACCCGAGCCGATGGCCTTGTCGAAGATGGACGGGTTCGACGTCAGCCCGGTCACCGAGTAGGAGTCGATGAACTTCTTGATGGTGCCGTCGTCGAGCAAGCCGCGGGTGATGTTGTCGAGCCAGAGGCTCTGACCCCGCTCGTGGAGCGTCTCGGTGGCCTTCATTGGTCTCCCTTCTCGGGTGTGGGTGCGGCGCGGTGACGGCGTTCCTACCCGCCCGGCCGCGGCCTCCTGTTGTTGGCGCGCCAGCCCGGCCACCCGGTCGGGCGTGCCGGGTGCCCCGAGCTCGACTGCTGGACCCCGTCCAGGCACAGGCCGCGGCTGGTGTCGACGGATGAGGTGTCGACATCGGTCTTAGCGTCCGTCGCGCTCACGCCACCTCCCTCGTCGTGTGTGTGATCGCTGCTATCCCCCGGGCGCGAACATGGCGGCACCGACGATGCCGGCATCGTTCAAGAGCTTGGCCGGGACGACCGGCGTGCGCAGCTCGACGTGGGGCAGGAACTTGTCGGCTTTCTTGCTGACACCGCCGCCGATGATGAACAGCTGCGGCCACAGGATGCGCTCGACCAGCTCGAGGTACTTCTGCAACCGCTCGGCGTACTTCTTCCAGGACAGCTCTTCGTTCTCGCGCACCGAGTCGGCGGCCCAGTCCTCGGCGTCGCCGTGGTGAAGCGGCAGGTGGCCCAGCTCGGTGTTGGGCACCAGGGTGCCGTCGATGATGAGCGCGCTGCCGATGCCGGTGCCCAGCGTGATCACGGCAATGACGCCGGTGGCGTCCTTGCCGGCGCCGAAACGTGCCTCGGCCACGCCCGCGGCGTCCGCGTCGTTGAGCACCGCCACCGGCCGGCTGGTCGCCTCCGCGAAGAGCTTGACCGCATCGATGCCGATCCAGGCCTCGTCGATGTTGGACGCCGTCTCCACGGTGCCGTCGTACACCACCGCCGGAATGGTCAACCCGACCGGGCCGTCCCCGCCGATCTGCCCCAGCAGCTCGGCCACCACTTCGGCCACGGCAGCGGGCGTCGCCGGAGACGGGGTGAGGAGGCGCAGGCGCTCTGCCAGCAGGGTGCCGGTCTCGATGTCCACCGGTGCGCCCTTAATCCCGGTCCCGCCGATGTCGACGCCGATCGCTGGAAGCGTCTTTCCTGCGCTCACGACCCCGACCTTAGACTCCGCGGGCGCGCTTTCGGCTGGGAGTTTGCGCCGCCGTATCTCCCGCCCTTGGCACCGCGGGCACGGCCTCGGAGACTGGACCCGGATGCTCTTCTTCTCGAAAACGATGCCCGCGCCGTGGAGTCGGAAGGAGCGAGAGAACCGAGTCGCCGTCCGACTTCTGCATGCTCCCGGCCCAAGGCCGGCCCCCCGGGTACGCCACCACGGCCATGCCACCGTCCGTGTCCCGGATCATGTCGGACCGCCCTGCGGGCGCCACCAGGCCGTCGTCTACTCGGCGGCCGGCACGGGCTCCTCGCCCACCGGAACAGAGGGGTAGGTGAGACCGAGGTCGGCGAAGGTACTCTCGCCGAGGCGTCGGGCGCGACGGCTGTACCAGACGGTGAAGCCGAACAGACCGCCGAGCACGACGGCGCTCAGCACCGGCGAAACCGCCAGGAACGGTCCGGTGGGCAAGGCGAGGGCCAACAGGACCCGGGCCGAGGCCTCAGTGATGAGGCCGATACCCCACGCCACGGTGATGAGCCGGAACGTGCGGGGCGCGCTGGGCATTTTCCACAGCTCGTCATAGGCCGCGAGCTTGGCCGAGTCCTGACCGGCCGAGAGGGCCCGGCCGATGAAGAACATGAGCGGACGACTCCAGAACAGCGAGCTCAGGCAGGCCAGCCCGAAGAGGGCGGTGAAGGCGGAGTCCCGCACCTTGAGCACGAAGGCGCTGCCGCCAAGGGTCATCGACGTCAGGATGCCGGCGACGAAGCCGAACAGCACGATGCAGCCGACGGGATCGATCCGCCGCTTCCTCGCCCACTCGAAGGCGACCCAGAGCGCCGCCGGAGCGCCGGCGATCATCAACGCCGGCGCGTCCCCGTTCACGTGCGACCGCACGGCGTAGTAGACGGCCAAGGGAACGACGCCGCCGCCGATCGCGCCAGGGCCCATGGCCCGCAGCGAGGGTGCCCCCGGCTCCCAGGCGTCGGCCATCAGGCGCCCACCTCGGCGCCCGCCGTGATGGAGTCCTCGTTCCACAGCCCGAGGATCTTCCACAATCGTCGGTAGACCGTGCCGGTGAGGCCGAGCTCGCCCCACAGCCGACGCAGCTTGGCCATGGACGCCAGCGCCTCCGAACGGTGCTGCGGATTGTCGGCGAACGCTTCCTGCAACACCGCCGGCGGGATCTCATATCTACGGACGAGCTGGCCGGAGGGCCGCAGCATCATCTGGGCCATCATGGCCAGAACGAAGGGACCACCGACGGCTAGCTCGGCCCGCCGCAGCCGTCCGAGGGAAGGAACGGTCCGCTTCAGGTAGTGGCGGGCGAACGACAGGTGGCGGGCCTCTTCGGTCACGTGGATGCGCATGATGCGCTCGAGGAGGGGATGGATCAGGCGACCGCTGCGCAGCTCGCGACGCTGTACGTAGTCGATCGGATCCTCTCCGCCGAGCACGAAGGTGAAGAACAGGGGCTGGAAGCGCCGGCCCAGGCTGACGATGAAGCGGGCAGCGAACCGGTCGGCCCGCCCGAGGCCCCGGGAGTCGTATCCGCTCCGGTTGACGAACTCCTGGAACATGAGCGAATGCTGGGCCTCCTCGATCACCTCGTGGTAGGCGTAACGGAACTCAGGTGACCGGTTGGGCAGGGTCGTGGCGTACTCGAGCAGGCCGCGCTTGAGCACGCTCTCGAACTCCAGGCCGATCTTCATCTTGGAGGCCACCATCTCGAGTCCGAGGCGGGCCCGCGTGGGCTGCGCCAGGCACTGGTACCACTCCGTGGCCCCGAGCGGATCGTCGGCCGGGAGTTCCCAGCGTGGGTCCTCCGGTTCGATCCGATAAGCCTCCTCGTCCCAGGGGACGTCGGCATAGGCGTCGAAGTGCTTGGTCACCGACTGCTGGCTCAGGCGCGCCACCAGCGCCTCGAAGGCGTCGGGGCGGGACTGCTCCTCCTCGTCTTCGGGCACCTCAGCCGTCACGGCATCGAACCTCACGGTCATCCTTCTGCCTCCCCGCCTTCCAAAGTGACCTGCCGGTCACTTTGATAGTGACTCATCAGTCACCACTGGGTCAACCCCCGGTAGAGTTGATTTACTGCAAACCTCCACCAGCCGGGAGCGCGAGAGATGGGCAAGCCACGCCTGACCAGGGAGGCCAGGAGGGAGACGATCCTCGATGCCGCCACCGACGTCTTCGGGCGGCTGGGCTTCGAGGCGACCCGCATGGAGGACGTGGCCAAGGCGGCCGGGATAGCCAAGGGTCTGCTCTACCAGCACTTCTCCTCCAAGGACGCCCTCTTCCAGGCCCTCATCGACCGGCAGGGCCTGGCCTATGCCGCCGAGCTGCGCGGGGCGCTCGCCGGATCGGACCTGGACGCCGACCCGCGCGGCACCCTGCGGGAGGGGCTGGCCTTCTGGCTGGGCAAGGTGGGTGACCAGGCGGCCACCTTCAACGTCACGGACCCGGGTGTCCACGACGCCTACGACAGCCTGCGGGACTCCTTGCGGGAGGTCATCGCGGACGCCGTCCGCCGGTCCCAGCCGTGGGTGCCCGAGCCCTACCCCCGGCTGGTCGCCGCCCTCATCCAGGGGGCGGCCGAGAGCCTGGGCCTGGTCTGGCGGGCCGAGCCCGCCGCGGTTGGAGCCGACGAAGCCCTGGGGCTCCTCACCGCCTTCTGCTGGGGCGGCCTCACGGAGCTGGGCCGGGGGGGTCGCCCCGAGCCACCGGGCTGAACCAAGTCGCCGGCGGTTTCGAAGGGCAGCCCCGGCCGGCAGGCGCAGCCGGCGGCGTCAGCGATCGACGCCGAGGACCAGCCCGCTGGTCGGCACGCCGGTGCCGGCCGTGACCACGACGTGTTCCAGGCCGGCCACCTGGTTGACCGAGGTGCCGCGCACCAGCCGGACGCCCTCGGCGATGCCGTTCATCCCGTGCAGGTAGGCCTCGCCCAGCTGGCCCCCGTGGGTGTTGAGGGGGAGCGCGCCGCCGACCTCGATGCGCCCGTCGCGCACGAAGTCCTTGGCCTCGCCCTTGGCACAGAAGCCGAGCTCCTCCAACTGGTAGAGCACGTAGGGCGTGAAGTGGTCGTAGAGGATGGCCGCCTGCACGTCGGACGGGCCCAGCCCCGAGGTCTCCCACAACTGGCGGGCCACGACGCCCATCTCGGGCAGCCCGAGCAGGTCGTCGCGGTAGTAGCTCGTCATCATGTCCTGGCCCGCCCCCGAGCCCTGGGCGGCGGCGCGCACCACCACCGGCGTCGTGGCGAGATCGCGCGCCCGCTCCAGCGACGTCACCACCAGGGCCTGGCCGCCGTCGGTCTCCTGGCAACAGTCGAGCAGGTGCAGCGGCTCGACGATCCAGCGGCTCGCCTGGTGCTCCTCGAGTGTGATCGGCTGCTCGTAGAACCAGGCCTTGGGGTTGGTCGCCGCATGCCGACGGTCGGCCACGGCCACCCGGCCCAGGTCCTCGCTCGTCGCCCCGGTCGCGTAGAGATAGCGCTGGGCCGCCATGGCCACCCACGAGGCCGGCGTCAACAGCCCGACCGGCAGGTAGGACGCCATGTGCGCGTTCTCCGCGTTGGGGAGCGGCGCCCGGCCCTGCACTCCGGCACCGAAGCGGCTGCCCGAGCGCTCGTTGAAGGCGCGGTAACAGACGACGACGTCGGCCACCCCGGCGGCGACGGCCAGTGCCGCCTGCTGAACGGTGGCGCAGGCCGCGCCGCCGCCGTAGTGGATGCGGCTGAAGAAGCTCAGCTCGCCGACGCCCAGACTGCGCGCGATGTCGATGTCGGGGTTGGTGTCCGAGCTGAACGTGACCATGCCCTGCACCTCGGCCGGCGCCAGGCCCGCCTCCTTCAGCGCCAGGTCCACCGCCTCCACGGCCAGGCGCAGCTCGGAGCGCCCCGAGGCCTTGGAGAACTCGGTGGCCCCGATGCCGGCGATGGCCACCCGGCCGGCGAACGCGTGCGGCATCAGTCCCCGTCCTCGTCTCCGAGCGGCAGGATCACCGTCACGGTGCCGCTCACGTGGTCGCCCAGGTCGTTCGCCCCGCGCACGGCCACCTTCACCATGCCGGTCGTGCCGTCGTCACCCAGCGGCCCCTTCTCCATGACCGAGCCGGTCATCGCCATGGTGCAGTCGGGGTAGTTGGGCGCCCCCAGCCGGATGTCGATCTCGGCCAGCCGGCTGCGCGGCCCCGACCAGTCGGTCACGTAGCGGCCCACCAGCCCGTTGGTGGTCAGGATGTTCATGAAGATGTCCTTGGACCCGCGGGCCTGGGCCAGCACCTGGTCGTGGTGCACGTCCTGGTAGTCCCGGCTGGCGATGGCCCCCGAGACGACGAGCGTGCGCGAAATGGGCAGCTCGAGCACCGGGAGCTCCTCGCCCACCGACACGTCGAAGAACGTCGGCCCAACCGACGACGAGCCGGCGGTCACGACGACGCCTCCACCAGCGCCCGCTCGGCGATGGACTCGCCGAGTTTCGACAGCTGCAGGCTGGCCCCGCCGAGGAGCAGCTCGATCTGCTTGCCCCACAGGAAGTAGCGGTGGATCGGGTACGTGATGTCGGCCCCCATGCCCCCGTGCAGGTGCTGGGTGGCGGCCACCGTGCGCTGTCCCCGCTCCGACGCCTGCCACTTGGCCACCCGCGCCGCGTCGGCCGCGTCGCGGCCGGTGTCGAAGCGCCAGGCGGCGTTCTGCCAGGTGACCCGCATGGCCTCGATGTCGATGGCGGCGTCCGCCGCCCGCAGCATGGTGCCCTGGAACGTCGAGAGCGGCCGGCCGAACTGGTGGCGCCCGTTGAGGTAGGCCGCCGTCTGTGTCAGCGCGGCCTCGCACACGCCCACTTGCAACGCGCCCAGCGCAATGGTCGACGACGTCACCATGAAGTCGAGGACCGAGCGCCCCGCCTCGGGGCCCACCAGCAGGTCGTCGGGCCCGATCCGCAGGCCGGCGACGTGCAGGTGCGGGTGGATCTCGCGGTTGGTGGTCACCGTGCGCTCCCGCGACACGCCGGGCGCCGCCGGGTCCACCAGCGCCACCACGACCGCGCCACCCTCGGTGCGCGCCGGCAGCACCACCCCGGTGGCCACGTGGGCCTGCGGCACCACCAGCTCCGTCCCGTCGAGCACCCAGCCGTCGCCGTCCGCCACCGCTCGCACCGCCGGCGACAACGTCGGGCTGGTGGCGCTGGAGGCCAGCGCCGCGGTCAGCAGCACCTCGCCGCGCACCACGCCGGGCAGCCAGCGCGCCTGCTGGGCCGCCGAGCCGAAGTGGGCCAGGGGCAGCGCGCCCAGCACCAGCGTGGCCCACAGCGGGACCGGCGCCACCGCGTTGCCCTGCGCCTCGAGCAGCAGGCACAGCTCCGTCAGCCCGTAGCCGCCGCCGCCGTGCTCCGCAGGGACGGCCAGCCCGAGCAGGTCGGCCGCGGCGAGCGCCTGCCACAGGTCGCGGTCGATGCGGTCCTGCGTGGACTCCACCGCGGCCACCCGCTGCGGGTCGACCAGGCCGGCGAAGAGGCCCGTCGCCGTCTCCGAGACAGCCAGCTGCTCCTCGCTCAGGCCGAACTCCATCAGCGCTCCCCTCCCGACCGGGCCGGCACGAACACCGGCAGCGACAGCTCGTCGTCGTGGTCGACGAACTCGGCCCGCAGCGCCATGCCGATCTCAATGTCCTCGAGCGCCATGCCGTCGAGGTTGGCCACGACGCGGGTCCCCTCCTCCAGCTCGATCAGCCCGATGGGCAGCGGGTACTCGAACGACGGCACCTGCGGGTAGTGCACCACGACGTAGGAGTACAGCGTGCCCCGGCCCGACGACGCCACGGTGTCCCACTCGAGCGAGCCGCACACGCCGCAGGCCGGCAGGGGCGGGTGGCGCAACGTGCCGCACGACATGCAGCGCTGGATGAGGAGCTGGTGCGCCTGCGCGCCCGCGAACCAGAAGGCGTTGTCCTGCGTCAGGGCCGGGTGCGGGCGCGGCGGCCGGGGCGCCTGGCGCTGCACCGGCAGGAACTTGAGGATCCGGAAGCGCATGGTGGCCACCGGCTCGCCGGCGTCGTAGAGGGCCTGCACCTGCTCGTCCGACTGCGGGGCGGGCGGGACGGACGCGTCGGGCACGGCCACGAAGTCCAGGCGCGTGGTCACGAAGCGCCCGGTGCCGAGCGCCGTCCGCTTCGGATCCGAGATCGACTCAATGAACGAGCGCACCAGCAGACGGTCCCCCACGACCAGTGGCCGCCCGTACTTCTGCGTGCAGTTGGTCGCCACGACCGAGGTCAGCCCCTCGTCGTCGAGCAGCGCCATCATGCGGTTGCTCGGCCCGTCGCCCTGCGACGTCCCGGCGGCGCGGGCCGCCTCCACCTCGTTCGACAGCTTCAGCCCGCGCATGATCCAGGCCTGCAGCATGGCCGGGGGCGCGATCAGCGAGTCGTACCCGGCCGCCTGCGCCGCCTCGTCGGAGACGTACACCGGGTTCTCGTCGCCCATGGCCTCGACCCAGTGGCGGATCATGGGCACGTTCACGGCGTCCCACGACAGGCTCGGGGCGCCGGCCGCCTGCCCCACCAGCTGCGCCAGTTCGGCCGAGTGGTCGGGCAGCCCGGCCAGCTCCTCGGGGCGCACGGTCCCCGCGCTCACCGCGACCCCCGCGTCATCCCCAGCCCGGCGGTGGCCACGATCTCGCGCTGCACCTCGTTGACGCCCCCGCCGAACGTGTTGACCTGGGCCTGGCGCTGCGACGCCTCGATGCGCCCCCGCATCAGCGCGCCCGGCGAGCCCGGCGTGAGATAGCCCGCCGCCCCGATGACGCCGGCCAGCAGACGGAAGACGTCGAGGGTGCGCTCCGTCCCGAACACCTTTATCGACGAGGACTCCGCCGCGGTCAGCTCGCCCTCGGCCACGTGCACCGCCATGCGCCAATTGAGCAGCCACATGGCCTCGAGCTCGGCCTGGCAGCGGGCCAGGTCCATCTGCACCCAGGCCTGGTCGATGAGGGTCCGCCCGTCGTCGGTGGGTTGGCGCGCCGCCCACTGCACCACCTCCTCGTACAGCGAGATGGACAGCCCGCTCCACGCCGCCAGCCCCACCCGCTCGTGGTTGAGCTGGGTGGTGATCATGCGCCAGCCCTCGTTCTCCTCCCCCACCCGGTTGGCCACGGGCACGCGCACGTTGTCGTAGAAGGTCTGCGTGGTGGTCAGCCCGCCGACGGTGTTGATGATGGACCACTCGAACCCGGGCACGCCGGTGGGGACGCACAGGATCGAGATGCCCTTGTGCTTGGGCACGTCGGGATCGGTCCGCGTGGCCAGCCAGACGTAGTCCGCCATGTCGGCGCCCGAGGTGAAGATCTTGGCCCCGTTGACCACGTACTCCTCGCCGTCGCGCACCGCCCGCGTGCGCAGCGAGGCCAGGTCCGTCCCGGCCTCGGGCTCGGTGTACCCGATGGCGAAGTTGAGCTCGCCGGCCAGGATCCTGGGGAGGAAGAACGACTTCTGCTCCCCGGTGCCGAAGCGCATGATGGTCGGGCCCACCGTGTTGATGGTGACGAAGGGGAACGGCGCCCCGGCCCGGCGCGTCTCGTCGAAGAAGATGAACTGGTCGGTCGCCGGGCGCCCCTGCCCGCCGTACTCGGTCGGCCACCCGATGCCGAGCCAGCCGTCCCGGCCGACCTGGCGCACCACCTCGCGCCAGGCGTCGCCGCCCTCGCCCCCCTCGACCAGCCCGGCCCGCACCCTGTCGGTCAGCAGCTCGGCGTAGTAGCGACGCAGCTCGGTGCGCAGTTGCTGCTGGTCAGCACTCTCTTCGAGGAACATCGTGGGGCAGCCTCGCGCACCTTCCGGCGGTCCCTGCAAGTCAAGGCCGCGCTCGGAAAACTGTAACACGTTCTCGTTTCGGGCTCACCTGGGCGGCCGCCGCCGTGCTCCCCGCCGCACGTCGGCCCGGCGGCCCGACTCGGCCCCGCCGGACAAAGGGAAACCGGACAAAGGGAAACCGGACAAAGGGAAAAGCAGTGGCGCGCCTCAGGACGCCGTCGTGTGCCCGAACGCCTGGCGGTAGGCCTGGGGGCTCGTGTGCACGACGCGGCCGAAGTGCTTGCGCAGGTTGGCGGCGGTGCAGAAGCCGCTCTTCTCCGCCACCGCCTCGATCGACAGGTTGCTCGCCTCGAGCAGCTGTTGCGCCAGCTGCACGCGCCGGCGCAGCAGCCACTGGTAGGGGGAGGTGCCGGTTGCCGCCACGAAGCGGCGGGCGAACGTGCGCGGGCTCATGGCGGCCCGGGCGGCCAGCTCCTCGACCGTGATGGGTTGGTCGAGGTGCTCCTGCACCCAGTTCATGGTGTCGGCGAACAGGTCGGAGCGATCGAGCACCGGCAGCGGCTGCTCGATGTACTGGGCCTGGTCGCCGTCGCGCTGGGGCGGCACGACCAGTTGGCGGGCGAGCCGCGTCGCCACCTCGCTCCCGTAGTCCTGGCGGACGATGTGCAGGCAGAGGTCGATGCTGGCCGCGCTGCCCGCCCCGGTGAGGATGTCGCCCTCGTCGACGTAGAGCACGCCGGGGTCCACCTCCAACTGCGGGTAGCGGGCGGCCAGCTCGTCGCACTCCGCCCAGTGCGTGGCGGCCCGCCGGCCGTCGAGCAGGCCGGCGGCGGCGAGTACGAACGCGCCACCGCACAGCGAGACCATGCGGCAGCCGCGGGCGTGGGCGCGGCGCAACGCGTCGAAGACCGGCTCGCCTATTTCGAAGGGCCGGTACGTGGGCGCCACTATGACCGTGTCCACCTTGGACAGCATCTCGAGGCCGTGCGGCACCAGGATCTGGAAGCCGGTGTCGGCCGTCACCGGGGCCGACGTGTCCCCGCAGACGAACAACCGGTACCAGGGTTCACCCGGCCTCACCCAGCGGTCGTCGCCGAACACCTCGCACACCACGCCGAGCTCGAACGGCGTGAAGCCGTCGTAGACCACGATCGCCACGTTTCGCGGGTTGGCAGGTTTGGAACGCACCGTGTCAATCATGCCACTGTCGCCGGTCGCCGGGTTCCTTCATCATGAACCCATGCGAGACGACGGTGGAGCCTTCGGCACCGACTCGGCGGGCCCGCTGCGCCTGGCCGTCGCCTTGGAGCAGCGGCACCGTCGCCGGCGCCGGCGCCCTCGCCCGACGACGCTGGTGCTGGTCGAGGCCGGGGGGACCCGGCGCCTGGCCGCGGCGACCGAGTGGCCGTGGACGCGGCTGGCCGTGCGTCTGCTGGCCTCCTCGCTCGACCGCCAGCTGGCCGAGGGCCGCTCGCCCGAGTCCAACGCCCGGCTGGGTGCTCGCGCCCGCATACTCGTCGCTCCGGCCGTGCGGCACGAGTACGCCCGCCTGGTGGCGCACCTCGAGGAGCAGGCGCGCCGGCCCCCCGTCATGCGCAGTCCGCGCTGGCCACTGAACCGCGTGGCCGTCGCCGCCTGTGCGCCCGGCCTGGCCGAGGTGCGCCGGCGGCTGGCGGGTCATCAG
>Ga0209420_1000838_pt1 | contig 15314 bp, 14 predicted proteins | sample BlaSpr_A8_OM1_O1_FD_187972 | JGI IMG/M metagenome (GOLD analysis project Ga0209420, IMG submission 187972) | Forest soil microbial communities from Thunder Bay, Ontario, Canada - Black Spruce, Ontario site 2_A8_OM1_O1 (SPAdes) (version 2) | ecosystem: Environmental > Terrestrial > Soil > Boreal... | reverse complement strand
CTCGCGAAGATCGAGGGCGCGGTCGGCGCGGGACTCATGTACCATCGCGTGCTTTGGATCGTGCACGTGCTCCTGGTGTACGTGCTGCTGTTCTGTTTTCCATTCACCAAGCTGCGCCACTTGTTTTTCGCGCCGGCCAATCTGTTTGTCCGAAGCCTGAAGCCGCGCGGGCGCCTCGCCCCGATCAAGGATTTCGAAAACGCGGAAACCTTCGGCGTATCGCAAGTCGAGCAGTACACCTGGAAGCAACTGCTCGACATGACGGCGTGCCTCGAATGCGGCCGCTGCACCATCAACTGCCCGACCGTTAACACCGGCAAGACGCTGAATCCGAAGCATCTGGTGGTGGAGCAGCGCGATCATCTTCTCGATAAGGCGCCGTTCCTGCTCGCGCAAAAAGCGGCGGCGAAAAACGGCACGACCGAACTTCCGCAGTATGCTGGCCCCGACATGATCACCGAAGTCGCCACCGAGGCCGCAGTGTGGGGATGCACGACGTGCGGATGGTGCGAGGAAGGATGCCCGGTCGGTATCGAACACATCCAGCGCATCGTCGATATGCGGCGCCACGACGTACTGATGGAATCGCGATTTCCTCAAGAGGCGACCAGCGCATTCAAGGGCATCGAGAATCAGGGAAATCCGTGGGGCCTAGCGCAGGAGAAACGCGCCGAATGGGCCAAGGGTTTGGAGATTCCGGAAATGGCCGAGATGGACGACCCGAGCGACATCGACGTGCTGTATTGGGTCGGATGCGCCGGCTCATATGATGAACGCAATCAGAAAGTCAGTCGCTCATTCGCGGGCTTGATGAAACAGGCGGGAGTCAAATTCGCCATTTTGGGCCGCGAGGAAACCTGCACTGGCGATCCCGCGCGTCGTCTCGGCAACGAATATCTGTACGCCACCGTCGCGGCGCAGAACGTCGAGACGCTGAACAAATACAAACCGCGGCGCATCATCACTCAGTGCCCGCATTGCTTTCACAATTTGAAAAACGAATATCCGGATTTCGGCGGCAACTATAAGGTCGTGCACGAGGCCGAATTTCTCGATGAGTTGATTCAGGCCGGGCGCCTGAAGCCGCGCAACGCGATCAACGAGCGCATCACCTATCACGACCCGTGCTACATGGCGCGGCATAATCGGCAATGGGACGGCGCGCGCAACGCGCTGCGCGCGATTCCCGGAACCGAAGTCGAAGATGTCGATCAATCGAAGAATCGAACCTTCTGTTGCGGCGCCGGCGGCGGATGCATGTGGAAAGAGGAGCACGAGGGCAGCCGCATCAATCAGAAGCGCTTCGATCAGTTGAGCGTCGCGAATCCGAAGACGGTCGCAGTGGGTTGCCCGTTCTGTATGACGATGATGGAAGACGCACTCAAGTCGCGCTCGCTAGAAGATTCGATGCGGGTGCGCGACCTGATCGAAATCGTCGCGGAATCCACCGAGCCTGACGGGAAGTGAGCTTCTCTCTTGTCATCCTGAGTCCGCGAAGGATCTCGTTGAGTCACAACGAGTGTAGTGCCACGATCCGCACCAAGTGAGATCGATTCTTTCGGTGCGGATCGATGGCTAATCAAGTTTGTGTGACACTACGAGATCCTTCGATTACTCAGGATGACAAAGGTGGGACTCAGACATGACAAGAGGGAAGAGTCCGACCGCAATTGAAGAGTGAAATGGTTGTCCAGACAACAAACGCGTCAGACCTGCATCTGCTGAATCGGGGATTCGAGTGGCAACCGATCAAGGGGCCGTTTCGGAGGATCACCGGGGAACAAGCTCGCTCATTCAATGAGCGAGGATACTTCGCCCTCGAAGACGCTCTCGATTCCGACACCGTCGCGCGAGTGATCGCCGAAATCGATCCGTGGGAAGCGAAGACCGAAGAGTTCCTGCGCGCGCAACCCAATCGACGCATGATGATCGCCGAGGCCGACGGAATCAGCTTCACGATTCATTTGGTCAAACGATCACAATTTCTGCGCGAGTTTTCGGCGTCGCAGGTTTTCGCCGATCTATGCCACGATCTGATCGGTCCCGACACGCGGCTGTATTGGGATCAGGCGGTTTACAAGAAGCCAGAGTATCCGAAACATTTCCCGTGGCACCAGGACAACGGCTACACCTATATCGAGCCGCAAGCATACCTGACCTGCTGGATTGCGCTGACCGACGCCACGCTCGATAACGGATGTCCATGGATCATTCCCGGCGGGCATTTGCGCGGGACGCTGAAGCATCGGCCTAGCGAGCTCGGCTACGTATGCCGCGAGGACGATGGTCCCGAGGCGATTCCGGTGGCGGTTCGCGCGGGCAGTATCGTGGTGTTCTCTTCGCTGACGCCGCATCGCACGGGACCCAATCTCACCAAAGAAGTTCGCAAGACTTACATCCTGCAGTACGCGCCCGATGGCGCTGCGACTGCGTCGGGCTCGCGATGCGACGCGCCCGACCGGCAGTATCTGATTCTGAAGGGTGGTAAGCGCGTCGCGCCGCCGGTGACCTAGCGTTTCATGTCCGCGAGGAAATCGAGGAGGGCGGCGTTCACCTCATTGGGCTTTTCCTGCTGCGTCCAATGCCCCGAACCCTTGATGAGCACCGTCTTCCTGAGATTCGGCACCCACGTCGTCATCCCTTCGGCCATCTCGGGACGCAGCACCACATCGAGCTCGGCCGTGATCATCAACGCGGGCTGCTCGATCTTCTGTGGCAAACTGGCGCCGTCCTCCCAGTTGCGATCGATGTTGCGATACCAGTTCAGCCCGCCGCGAAAACCGGTTTTCTCGAATGCCTTAACGAAGACCTCGAAATCTACGGCGCTGAGGAATTTCCCGTGAGAACGATCAGCCAGCCTATCGAGGATGCCGCCGCCCTTGGCCCCGAACACTCCCGGTGGCGCCTTGCGGATTTCTGCGGGATCGATATTCGCCGGGTCCTGATAGAAACCACGCAGAGTGCGGCGCACATCATGTTCCAATTCCTTTTCGGCGACGCCAGGCTGCTGGAAATAAAGGATGTAATGGAAGCCGTCGGCCGCCATCGCGCGCATCAGCTCGGTCGGCTTCATGGGAGGACGAGGCATGAAGGGCGTGTTAATTCCGATGACGCGCGCGATGCGATCCGGAAACATCATCGGCGCATTCCACGCCGTCGCGCCGCCCCAATCGTGGCCGATGATCACGCACTTCGCGATGCCGAGAGCGTCGAGCATTCCAATGACGTCGCTGACGATTTGCTTTTGCGAATAGGCCTCAATCGCCTGCGGGCATTCGGTTTCGCCATAGCCGCGCTGATCGGGAGCGATCGCGCGAAAGCCGGCGTTGGCAAGCGCGCGAATCTGATGTCGCCACGAATACCAAAGTTCCGGGAAGCCATGACACATCACGATCGGGAAGCCCTCGCCTGCTTCGACGAGATGCATCTTGATGCCGTTCGCGTTGACGAACTTGTGCTTGAACTCGCTCATCGCATACCTCGTTACCTTTGCGCTTTCTTCATCGTTTACGTTTGCGCTTTTTAGAGACACTGGATCATGCGTAAATGAGTGCGCTGATGCCAGAGTGTGCGATTCTAAATTCTCTGTCATGGGTTTTTATGATCGCTGTTGATCCATGTTAGGCGATCTTTCGAAAATCGATTGACAACAAATTCCAGCGGGCCGTATCCTGTCCCAAACGACATCAGTAGTCCGGAGACGGGCAGAGGACGGCGGCACATGAATCGTGATTTTGAATTCAAACAGCTTTTGCGTGCGTATCGCAGCGGCATAATCAGCGAGCCTACTTTCGACGACGAAATGCGCAAGCTGGAAGGCAACGGCAACGGGGCCAATGGGAACGGCAGCGGCGGATTTCATGCGTTCGGCAAGACCTATAAGAACGAGCGCGCCGCGATCGTAAGTTTTCTGGACAAGGTCCGCGCGGGTGAGGCCAATGGCGGCGAGGCGTTTGCCGCGTGGGGCTCGGTTTGCAAGACCGATTGTATCCGCACCGGCATCAAGATGATCGCCGAGCGCGAGGCCTATCATTCGCGGGTCTTTGAGCAGCGCCTGCTCGAGCTGGGCGGCGAAAAACGCGCCGGCAGCACCGAAGAGGGTCGCAAATTTAAAGAATACCTCGGCAATCCTGACATTCCGGATACCGAGAAACTGCTGCGCTTCACCAAGAGCGTCGGCGATCCGAAGGAAGCGATCAAGCCGATCTGCGACTTCGCAGCGCTGATCAAAGAAGACATGGAGACCAAGGAGGCGCTGCGGCTGTTCTCGGAAGACGAACTCTCCAGCACCACTTGGGTTTGGGAATCATGCGCCGCGCTGAACAAGCCTGCGGCGGCTCAAGCCACCGAGCAATCCGCCGCTCAGATGTAGCGACGACTTTCAAAAAACGGAAAAGAGCGAGGCCTCGATGGTCTCGCTCTTTTTTTGGATCGCCCGCCGCGGATTCCTAAGGCTGTGGCATCGATGCGGAGGGTTCGCCAGCGGAACTGGAATGTCCCGTACCGGCAGGTGGCTCGGTGCGCGCCGGCGGCTCGCGTTTGATGTATCCAGCGGGAACCTCGAGTTCGCTCGCCGCGATTTTCTGCGCTTCCACTTTGGTTACCTCGCTCGTGGTCACCATCGGCGGCTGCTCCGCGAGTTGCCGCTTCAGTTCTTCAGCAGCTTGGGGCGACAGGTTTGGAATTTCGGCGGGCTTCAATGTGGTGGTGGTGTCCTGAGTCAACGGAATGCCGTCGGGCACGCTGTTTGGCGGCGGGCCATTTTTGATCTTCGCGAGCATGGCTTTTTCAAAGCTCGTATACGCGGCGACCCCGGGGGCGGTTTTCGATACGCATGAAATCGTCGAGAACTCACCGATCGCGAACTGGCCCGCGCCCTTGAACTCGTCGCATTTGTAGCCGGCGACAGTGCGCGTGTTTCCGGTCGCCACGTAGTCCGCAGGCTCCGACAGACCGCCGACCGCCTGACCCATCATGCCTTGCGGCGGAAACGGAATTTCCAGATACATCTTGTGTGCCGGATCGATAACCGCTGTTGTGCCCTTGTCCAGATCGGTAATGAACTCGCGCCTGCCGTCGATCATCTTCTCCTGGTTGCCTTCGATCATGATGATGCGCTGGCGGGTCTGCGGCGGCTGTCCGGTAATCGTTTCGGTTTCGTTGATGACGACGCCGGCGAATGCGATCGGCGATCCGGTGGTCATCAACGCAAACAGCCAGATCGATACAGCGACGCGCACCAGGCAATATTTCCTCACCGGGCCTCCTTCCATCTCATCCTTGCAAGGCGACAATTTTATCGGCGTCCTTTCCAGTCTCAATGCCAACCGTCAATCGATGAATCAGCAGACACAGCAACCCGATGAGAACCCAGATCATTTCCTTGACTCTGCGCAGGAAGCCGATCGCGAAGCCGACTCCGGCGGGATATCCGAGGACCGACAGGATCAACGCCTTGCCGCCCTCCTGGCTGACCAGCTTGGCCGGCACCAGAAAGGTGGCGCGCTCGAGCAATAGTCCTGCCGCCTCGATCAGCAGCACGATTTCAAAACTCGCGCGCTGATGCAGCAGGCGCAGCAGGATATATATCTCGAGCGGGCCCAAGCTCCACGCGACCAGGTAGCAGAGGCACGAGAGTGCCAGCCGCGCGCGATGTCGGCTGTAGAACTCGAGCATTATCTCGTCGGCTTCGGCGGCGGAATCTTTGTATTCGCGAACATCGATGCCGGGGAATCGCGATGCGGCCGCGATCAGATACGAGAATGGATGCTTGCGCTGCACGAAGAAAAAGCCGCCCAGCAGAGCAATCGCCAACGCGAAGCCACCCATGATCGCCCAAAAAAAATCGTCGGCCTGAGGCATGATTCGAATCGAGATCACCAGCGCGAAGGTGATGAACGCAATTTGACCCACCATCTCGCATAGCGAGGCGATCAAAACCGTGCTCAGTCCCGCCGCCATTTCCAGGTTGCGCCGCACCATCATCGCCATCACGAATTGGCCGCCGAGCTGTGCCGATGGGGTTACATAATCGATTGCCTCGCCCGCGATTCGCGCTGCGAAGAGCCGGCCGAAGCGGAGATCGTGGCCGTAACTTCCGATCGTCACCCACCATCCAAAAGTGTTCGCGACTCGCGCCAATGCCTCGAGCGATACCGTGAGTAGCAGTCCCCATCCTGCGAGGCGTACGTACCCGATTACCTGCCAGGTTCCGAAATGGCTGAGGAACCAGACGTAAAAGGCGAGCGCGAGGACGACGATGATGGTTTCGAGGCGACGCATTTCGCTGCGCGAATTGTTTCAGCCGAATGATGCCTCTGCAACTACGCCGCCGCGCCGCGCGCACTTATTGCCTGAGGTGGCGACGGCCGAACAGGAATCGCTGCGCGCCCGTCACGATCTCCAGCGCCGTCATCGCGAGGCATAGTTGCGGGCCAACCCATCGCGGGTAGCGCGCGGATTCCACCAGCGCCAGCACTGCGAAGAAAATCAATGCCTCGGTCCGCTCGAGGATTCCCGGTGGATAATCGATCAGCTTCGGCCCGGTGCGCTCCATCGCCGATCCGACCGCGAGAAAAATCGTGATATTGACGTACCAGCTTGCGACCAGCAGCAACGCATAGAAATCCAGCTGGGGATGTAACCATACGATGCCGACGATTACCGCGGCCTCGACTATGCGATCGAAGGACAAATCCATCACGCCGCCGAACAGGCTCGTCGATCCGCCGAACTCGCGCGCGATGGTTCCATCGATGGCATCGAGGATCGCACTGATCGCGAGCAAAACGATTCCGACGATCACGTGGTCCGTTGCGAACCCCACACCCGCCATCACCCCGCTAATCGCAGCCGCTATCGTTGCGACATCGGCAGTGACTCCGATGCGATGCAGCACTCGCGCGGCGGTCCATTGAATGCTCCGAATCGCGGGATTGGCGCCGAAGATGGAGTCGAGCATCGGTAGCGGCGCCTAATCGACGGCGACGGCGCCGAGTTCTTCGAGTTCGACGCCGCGGGTTTCGGGCGCGAACAACATCACAATCGCCGCGCCAATCACGGGACCGATGCTGACTAATGCAACCGCATTGCCCAGCCCGCCCATCGAGCGCGACAACGCGCCCACTGTAAAAGGTGTCAGCAATCCCGCGAGCGACCCCAGCAAGTTAACCGTCATGCTGAACGAGGTGGCGCGAATCTCGGTCGGGAAAATCTCCGCTGAATAAGTCGCGGTTGCGCTGCGCGCGGACTGAAACGCGACCACCATGATGATCATCGCGGTCAGAATCGCGCCGTGGGTATTGCTTTGAAAAAGCGCATACACGGAGCCCGCGCCGATTATGTAGGTTGCGCTGATGGTGATCTTCCTGCCGACGCGATCCAGCATCCATCCCGCGATCAGATGGCCGAACGCACCGATCACATATGCGATCACGATGGCTTGTCCGATCTGGGCCGAGGTCCAATGATGATCGCGTTTGGCGTAGAGGCTGAAAAAGGTCACCGCCGGTGTGCCGACCAGGCCGACGCTGTTCCAAAGCAGCGCGACCAGAAGCAGGCGGCCTCGATACGGGCCGGTGAGCGGCGCGAACGCATGCGCTATCGATGAGCCGAATTTTTTGAGATTGGCAGTCTGCGCCGGCGTGCGCGAGGCGCGCAAACTTTCGAAGCGCGCGGTCTCGCGAAGGTTGCGTCTAACAAAAGCCACCAGCAGCAACGGCAGGATTCCAATAAAATACATCCCGCGCCAGCCCCATCGCGAATCCGCGACCCGCCCATATAATAATCCGCCGGCCACGACGCCGAGCAGACCGACCATATGAAGGATCGCGACTCCGCGCCCGCGCGACGAGTCGGGAAATTCCTCGCTGATCATTATTATCGCGACGCCGAACTCCGCCGACAGAAAAATCTGCGCGGCCGATTGAAATATCGTGAAGCTGGCGAGGCCGCGTGAAATGGCCGTCAGAAACGTAAAAAGCGCATAGAAGAGGACCGTCGCCGAGATGATCGGTTTGCGGCCAACGCGGTCCGAAATCATTATCACGAAAAACGACAGTATCCCGCCCAGCCGCACGAAGGACGCCATGGTGCCGACTGCGCGGTCATCGAGATGAAATGTCTTTGCGATGTCGGGCGTGCAAAGATGAAATATCGTAACGTCATAGCCCTCGAAAATCGTGACCGACATCAGCATCGAGAGCAGCATCCACAGGTAGCGGTCCTCGATGCCGATGGCGGACGACAACATGCCCGCACTTCCAGTGTTGGCGGGACGCGCGGGAGGGAAAGTCTGATCGGATTGCTTCATGACGATTCGGAAGAATAGCTACGCGACCAAAGCTCCCAAATCGACGCATTGGGGGCAAGCGCGATTCGTCGCCATATGCGGCGCCGTCATCGTGATGCTGACGGTTCCGATACGCGCCTTCTCAGCCGAGCCATTCAACTTCCCACCGTCGGATTTCAACATCCTTGATGCGGGAACGGGAAAGCTAATCGGCAACGGGCATTACGTGGTCGATCGGCTCGGCAATCAGTTTGTGTTGCACGGCGAGAATCATTACCTGACGGGCGAATACGACCTCGAGGAAGACAAGCTGAGCGCGATCGAAATCAATGATCCTTCGACGCCGGCGCTCCTCAGCTTTCGTCACGACTTCTATAACGCCGCGGGTACGTTGGTCGTCGCCGGGCGCCTCGATACCGAAACCAGCCTCGGTGTTTGCGGGAAGGTCGAGAATGGGACGATGAATCTGAAGAGCGCGCAGTTGAAATTTCCCGCGGATACTTATGCGGGCGCGAGTGTCCTGCTGCCGATTCAGGATTTTGTCCGACGCGACTCCAGCGGGCCTCTCAACCTCCACGTTTTCAACTGCGCCCCGTCGCCTAAGCTGATCGCGGTGGTAGTGAAGCGCGGGGTGCGGAAACTGAGCTGGGCAGACTATCCGGGTGAGCTTGAGAAGGTCGACATCAAGCCGAATTTCGGATTCTTCACCGTCATAGTTACGCCGTTCATTCCTAAACTCGCGGCGTGGTTCGATCCCTCGCATGATTCACTGTTGGTGGGCGCTCAACTGGAGCGCTACTACAAGGGCGCGAAGATTATTCTGGTCCGCGCGCGATTGGCCGATGCCACTAGCGCGGCGAATAGATCGCCCTTGCCACCGTAGGGTATCTACGCGGGAGCAACTGTTTTGAATAGAGGCGCGAAGCGGGCGCTTCCAGCGCCACGGCGCAGCCGTCTCCGAGGCGGAGCTACCGCGTAGTCGAGGATTCCTAAAGATGATTGCGACGGACGCGCGACGGCGCGCGCATCCGCGAAGATCTAGAAGTGAGTCACGCCACCGTCGTCCGGATTCTCGTCGTGACGAACTTGCGACGGCTTCGGTTTGACGTATTGAAATGACGTCTGGCACTGGGTGCACGTGCCTTGCGGCTGATTGCCGCCCTTGCGTACCAGCTTGATGTAACGGACGGTGCCGTCGCTGCACAGATGACCCGCGACCGGGTAATCGTACACGGTGCGGACTTCGACGGTGGTGGTCTCTTCGGTGTGGTCGGCCATTCTCTTCCCTAACGCTCCCTCATGCAGATTTTTTCCTCTTCGGTCTCCTTTGCCCCCACCACTCCCGCAACCTCAGCACCTTGATCGCGGGTTCGCGCACCTATTGCGCGAACCGAGCGAGCGCTAAATGTAGCGCAAATATTTTGTCGATCAATCTTTTTGGGTGCGATGAGCGAAATTATTTTCACCACCGACTCTGAAACTGACGATCTCGAACGGACGGAGATTCAACTTGAGGCTTCCGTCGCGATGGCGTCTCATTCCGGAACGCCTCACCGGACGCCCCGCGAGGTCGATGAGACGTGCGCGACACCCTTCGCCGAAACTGAGAACCGCTTTCTCGGGATTCGGCGAAACGCTGAAAACCCTCGCCACGTAGCTGTTTTCGCGATCGGGCCGCGCGGTGGAAAATATCACCGTTGGATTGCTGCAGCCGATTAGTTGCATCGAGGGTGCCGATGCCGCCGCTTGTCGCGTCTCGAAGGCTCGCGGTGGACAGGTGTACGCGGCGGCGCGATTCATCACTTCGGCCTCGAGATAGCCTCCTCGATACGTCGTCATTGCAAAGTGAAACGTATGCGGCCCGTCCTCCTGCGCGCCAGGGGTCTCTAATTCCGGGCCCGCTCCGGTGCTGCGCGTGCTGAGGTCGGAACGCGAGAGCCAACCGACGCATCGCAGCAGCGTCAGCAGGATGGTCGTGCCGGTTTCCTCGGGACGAGCCTCGACCTCGTAGATGCCGCGGCTCATCAGCGCCACCGATATCGCGTCCGACTCGACCGCCGTCACGCTGCGATGTGGCATCGTTGGATAAATCGCCTCGGTGCCGCGCGGTTCGGTCGTAGTCAGCGGGCGTTTGACGACGCCGAAGCTGGTATCGGAAACGGCCTCGCTCGCGCGGACCGGCGTTTTCAGAGCGACGCGGAATCGATGGTCTCGGCAAGAATTTTCCACCTCGGCTTTGAAGTCGAGGCGTTTGAGTCCCGCGTGGAGAGTGGCTTGGAGGCTCACGCGACATGAAGCCGCGCCCTCGCGAGAGCGGCGGTCGGCCGATAACGCCCGGGGAATCTCGAATTCGTAACGTGCCGCGATAGACCTTCGAGTAGCTTCGTTGACGACGTAGGAAACCGTCGCCTCCTGCGCATCGGAGATAGTCTTGTCGCCGGAAACGGGGTCAAAGTTATATTCGTCGCCGCGATCGCCGTCGTCCTCGAAATAGAGTTCGAAATTCTGTCCGCGGTCCTTATCGAGAATCAAAAATCCTCGCGGCCCGGTCTGCACCCGGTAGAATTCGTTCTCGATGTGGCCATCTGCGAGCGATGGCCGCTCCAGAATCGATTTCTCCATCGGCTGGTCACCCGCTATCAACCTATAAAGTGAAAATCCCGCCCGCACCAAATCATTCGCGACGAAGCTGACTCGCGTCCGACCCCGGTTGGTGCCGCGGACACGCACCTTGCCGCTGTCCGGAAGCGCGGCGAGAACGTCATCCCGAAAACGTGCGAGATCGACCTCGGTAGTCGCGGCACGGCTCAGCGATAATTCCAGCTCCGCGCGACCATCGTCGAGTCGATGAATTTGATAGCGATCTACCGTGCGCCCGAGGATTTGCGGCGCGCTGAGACCGGCAACGATCTCCCGCAGATCCGACGCGGACTGTTCGATGTCGAACGCGCGCTCGGCCGCGGCGGGTTCGACGGCGAGCGGAATTCGATTGCCCGCGCTATCGATCACCGAATGCGTGGTGCCATCGCTTTCGATCTCGCTCTCGATCTCGCAATCGACAATCGCCTCGCGCGCGAAAGTCGGATTGAACACCGCCAGCGCCGGTTCGCCGCTGCCGCCGGAGAGAAGCGCGCGCGAAGCATTGCGCACCACGGTCTCACCGAGCATCGCAGCCTGATCGAAGCGGTAGCGCATGTCCTCGTGCACCTGATCGACCGAGCATCCACAAATCGAATCGTGCGGATGATTCTGGATCTCCGTGCGCCACGCGAGTTCGAGGAAATCGCTGAGTCCGTCGCCACGTCCGTGTGCATTCGCCAACGCCGCAAGCGGATCCGCATATCTCTCCAATAGCGCGCAATTCTCGAAGTCGCGCTGCTTAATCCAGGTCCGCGCCGAAGTAACGCCGGGCAACAAATGCGCGCGGCTGGGAGATCGAAGCTCACCGCGATGAAGCGGCACGCCCTCGAGCGGTGCTTCGGAAAGACGCTTCAGGTAATCCTCGAGCCGGCCGACTTCGAAACTGAGGCCGTCGCGATTGCCGGCCTCCGCGATTCGATCCGTCAGGCGCGGATCCGGCGGTGCGTGATCGGTGCCGTTCATCACCAGAATCGGCGTGCCGTCGGCGAAGGCCCGCTCGCGCGAGACGATCGCATTCGCGCGATGGAGCAGCGCGTCGGCCGAATCCAACGGAAGATTCGCGCCGTTGGAATATCCGTACGGGAGGTACACGGTGAAAACGCGGCTGCCGTCGGGGCCCTCCCAAATGAAGCGATTGCGATCGACCTCGCGAGGCACGCCTCGCCACAGCACCGCGGTCTTGAAACCGAAGCCGGCGAGGATCTGCGGCATCTGCGCGATGTGCCCGAACTGATCGGGAAGATATCCAGCCGCCAGCGGCCGTCCGAACTGGCGCGCCGTAGCTCCCCCGATTTCGAGATTCCGGATCAGCGATTCGCCGCTGACCAAAAAGCTATCGGCCAGCACGTACCACGGGCCGATGGCGATTTTCTCGGCCGTAATCAGCGTCGCGAGGCGGCGACGATTGCCCGGACGAATTTCCAGGTAGTCGTCGAGCACGATGGTCTGGCCGTCGAAATGGAAATGCGGAATTTTTCCCGACTCGACTAGAGGCAGCATCCGATCGGTCATCGCCACCAGCCTCGCGCGCATCTGCTGAAACGGCTGGTACCATTCGCGATCCCAATGCGTATGGACCACGAAAAATAGATGATCCATCTCGACTACTCTCGCGTGGCGTCGTTAGTGAGACGGCGCGGGGTCAAAACCTTGCGCCGCAGCACCATGATGGTTTCGTGATTTTGGTTCAGCCCACGAGTTTCGACGTAAAGTACGCCGCGATCGGTTTTGGTTTTCGAGGGCGTGGTTTCGAGGACGGTGCTTTCGGCATAGAGCGTATCGCCGGCGAAGGTCGGCCCAGTGTGCCGCGCCGATTCGTATTCGAGATTAGCGATCGCGCTCTCGCTGATATCTTTGACAGTCATCCCCACGACGATCGAGAGCACCAGCAATCCATTGACGAGGCATTTGCCGTGCTGCGTGGTGGCCGCATAGGCGGCATCGAAATGAATCGGGTTTGTGTTCATCGTGAGCAGGGTGAACCAGGTATTATCGACCTCGCTGATAGTGCGGCCGGGCCAATGCTTGAAAACCTGGCCCGGCGAAAAATCTTCCAAATAGCGCGGCATCTACGAATCCTCGTCGTCGGCATTGTCGATATTCATCACTTCACGAATTCGTCCGTCGAGGCTGGTTATCCATTCGTCAAAATCAGCGTCGCGATCGACGACGATTTCCAGCTTGCCGTTTTTGTCGATCACGACGTGGCCGGGATTTTCGGTGCGCAGCGGGATCACGACCGCCTCGCGCGAGATGCCCAACGGCTCGATGACGGCGAAGATCTTTTCGATTTCCTTGAGCGTAACTGCTTTGAGCACGCGTCGGCCTCGCCTCGCGAAAAAGCTATCCTCTTTTACATAAGGCGCGCGCGTCGTAACCTCAACCGTGTAACGCGCGCGGCGGAGGAATTCCAGTGACCGGAACGATCAAGAAAGTTGTCAAGGACAAAGGCTTCGGCTTCATCACGCCCGATGACGGAAGCGACGAAGTGTTTTTCCATCGCTCGCGCCTGTCGCCGAAAGTTTATTTTGAAGACTTGCGCGACGGCGAACGCGTTCAATTCGACGTGCGCCCGGGCGAGAAGGGACCGCAAGCTTTCAATTTGCGTCTGGGATAACGACCGCGAAGATCTGGGATGAAGCCGCTGTTCCGGATCGTTTCGATCGTATTCCGCACGCTCCAGATGATGATCTGGGGCGCAATCGGCGCGAGCGTTTTCGCATGGCGCTTCATCGTCGAGAGCGTTCACGATCGGCGATTCAGCCGCAACGCAACGCTGCGCGCGGCGGCGCGCGCACTGCGCCTGACGCTGGAAGGGCTCGGCGCGACCTTCGTCAAAGTGGGCCAGATCATGAGCACGCGGCCCGACCTGCTCCCGCCGGAAATCATCGCCGAATTAATTCTGCTGCAAGAAAATGTCCGGCCGTTTCGATTCGCCGAAGTACGGCAAATAATAGAAGAAGATTTGCGCCGGCCGCTCGATGAGCTATTCGACCATTTCGAACCCGCGCCGATAGCCTCGGCGTCGGTGGCGCAGGTGCATCGCGCGAGGTTAAAGGGCAGCGGCGCCGCGCTCGCGATCAAAGTGCGCAGGCCCTCGATCGCGCGCTGGGCCGAGCTCGATCGCTCGATCATTCAAGGCCTCGCGCACGCGCTTGAGCTGATTCCCTCGATGCGATTGGTTGCGCCGGTCGAATCGGCGCGCCAGTTCTGCGATGCGATAAATAGGCAGCTCGATTTTCGCCGCGAGGCCGCCAACAGCAACCGTTTCCGCGCCAACTTCGCCGATACGCCGTACGTGGTGTTCCCGCGCATTTACGAAAATCTCAGCAGCGAGCGCGTGCTGACGATGGAATTTGTCGAAGGCTATCGGGAGCGCGATTTCGGGGCGGTCGGAATCGATCCGAAAAAAGTTGCCGGCCTCGGCATGCGGGTGTTCTGCAAGATGGCGTTTGTCGACGGTTTCATCCACGCCGACCTGCATCCGGGAAATATCCGATTCATGCGCGACAATCGGATCGCGCTTTTCGATCTAGGACTCACCGCCGAGTTGACCGATGAGGACCGCGTGGTGTTTGCGCAGACGATGTTCTATATGGCCAACGGAATGGGCCGCGAGCTGGCGCGGCAGATGTACGATCTTACCGAGCATCGAGGAGATATCGATTACAGCGCGTACGAAAAAGAAGTCACCGAATATCTCACCCGCTTCGTCAATCAACCGCTCGGCGAAATCGAAATGTCGGTCGCGATCGGAAAATTCTTCGACATTTATCGGCGCTACGGAATGCGTCTCGACGGGCGCTACACGGTGCTCAACGTATCGATGATGGTGTGCGAGGGCCTCGGAAAAAAACTCGACCCGTCACTCGACATCACGACCGAAGCCAAACCATTCCTGGAAGCCGCACTCGCGCCGCTCATGAAATCCGCTGCGGCCACCACAGCGAACTAAATCTTGTGTTTGGATTGCCACCGGTGGTATCGGTCGGCATCGCTGTCGTTCGCACGGGGAGGATCATGAAAAAACTCGCGTTGGTCATCGCCATCGTATCGATAGTCGCCTTGCTCTCGAATCATTGCGCGACCGCGGCGGAGCAATCACCGTCGGCGGCACCGAGTGTGTCATTGTTCACTTCGCCGACCAAAATAAAATGGGGTCCCGCGCCGCCGGTCGTTCCGCCGGGCGCACAGGCGGCGGTGTTGGACGGGGATCCGTTCAAAGATGGATCGCCCTATACTTTGCGGCTCAAAATGCCGGACGGTTATCGAATCGGCCCGCACTTCCATCCGACCGACGAGAACGTGACCGTACTCACCGGCACCCTAGCTGCCGGAATGGGCGACAAATTCGATCCGGACGCAGTTCAATTTCTGAAACCCG
>Ga0209420_1000836_pt1 | contig 15344 bp, 13 predicted proteins | sample BlaSpr_A8_OM1_O1_FD_187972 | JGI IMG/M metagenome (GOLD analysis project Ga0209420, IMG submission 187972) | Forest soil microbial communities from Thunder Bay, Ontario, Canada - Black Spruce, Ontario site 2_A8_OM1_O1 (SPAdes) (version 2) | ecosystem: Environmental > Terrestrial > Soil > Boreal... | reverse complement strand
CCCAGCAACTTTGCGACTTTGTCGAAAGCCTCGCCGGCGGCGTCGTCGCGAGTGTGGCCGATGTTTTCGTAAGTCCAACCTTCGCTTTTCTGCGCAGCCAGATAGAGATGTGTGTGTCCTCCTGACACAACCAAGGCGAGCACGGGAAATTGCAGTTCGCGATTGCCTTTCTGGCGTTCTTCGAGCAGAACCGCATGGATGTGGCCTTCGAGATGGTTGACCGCAATCAGCGGCTTATCAAGGGCGAAGGCCAGAGCTTTGGCATAGCTGATGCCCACCAGCAGCGCCCCGGCGAGGCCCGGGCCTTGAGTGACTGCGATCGCGTCCACGGAGCTGAGAGTCTGATTAGCCTCAGCTAGTGCTTGCCGCACGACGGGAACGATTGCTCGCAGATGCTCGCGCGACGCCAGCTCGGGAACGACGCCACCATAGGCCTGATGAGTGGCGACCTGTGACGCCACGACATTTGAAATGACCTGCTCGCCCGAGCGCACGACGGCCGCCGCGGTTTCGTCGCAGGAACTTTCGATGCCGAGGATGTAGGCGTCTGGCATAATCAAATTCGCGTTTCAAGCTCTGTCCCAGCTTAATGCAAAACGCGTCGCGTCTGTTTAATTGCCCAGGTCCACGGTCCGATGTTAAAAGAGTTTGCCACCTCGATCATCCAGACTCTCTGTCAGCGAGGCTTTCAAGCTTACCTCGTAGGCGGATGCGTGCGGGACCTTCTGCTGAAGCGCGAGCCTGCGGACTACGACGTTGCGACCAGTGCGACCCCGGCCCAGGTAATGGAGATTTTTCCAGACACCTACGCTGTGGGCGCGCAGTTTGGAGTTGTGCTGGTGCCGCTGCCCGATCTCCTGACCGAGGATCAGCGGACGCATGCGGATGGAAGCGCGCCGCCGAAAGCCCAAGCCATCGAGGTGGCGACCTTCCGCAGTGATCTCGGCTACTCCGACGGGCGGCGTCCCGATGAAGTGCGATTCAGCCAGGATCCGCGCGAAGATGTTGCGCGCCGCGACTTTACCATCAACGGAATGATGCTCGATCCGGTGAGCGGGGAAGTGCTCGACTTCGTGGGTGGGCGCAGAGATCTTGAAGCCGGCGTCGTCCGTACCGTCGGCGATCCGGAACTGCGTTTTGCGGAAGATAAATTGCGCATGCTGCGCGCGGTACGTTTCGCGGCGCGATTCAAATATGCGATCGAAGCGCAGACTCTGGCTGCAATCCCGCGCCTGGCTCACGAAATTCAGGTGGTGTCGAGCGAGCGGGTTCGCGATGAACTTACCAAGATGCTCATCGAAGAGCACGCTCGGCGCGCGTTTTTCTTGCTGGATGAGAGTGGGCTGCTAAAAGAAGTGTTGCCGGAGATTTCAGCGATGAAGGGCGTCGAGCAGCCGCCGGAGTTTCATCCCGAGGGCGATGTGTTTGTTCACACCCTGCTGCTGCTGGAGAACCTGCCGCGTCCTTGCCCGCCCACGCTGGCGTGGGGCGCGCTGTTGCACGATGTGGGCAAGCCGGCAACCTTCCGTATGGCGCCCGACCGGATCCGCTTCGATAATCATGTGGATGTTGGTGTCAAGATTGCAGAGGAAATCTGCGAGCGCTTACGGTTCTCGAAGCACGACGCGGCTCAAGTGCTCGCCCTGGTCGACAATCACATGCGCTTTGGCCATGCCACGCGGATGAAGGAGTCGACTCTGAAGAAATTTTTCCGGCTGCCCGGCTTCGATCAGCATCTCGCGTTGCACCGAGCCGACAGCCTGGCGAGCCACGGCAATCTGAGCACCTATGAGTTTGTCCTTGAGAAGCTCGCTGAGATTCCTCCGGAGAAGGTTCACCCAGTGCCATTAGTCACAGGCGACGACCTGATCGCTGCGGGCTACGCCCCGGGTCCAAGATTCCGCGAGATTCTTGAAGCAGTGGAAGACGCGCAACTGGAAGGACGATTAAGCTCGCATGAAGCGGCGCTCGATTTTGTGAAAAGCGCGTTTCCACTCTCCGCCAGAACTGGCATGCCAGGCGCCCGGATAAACCAGGATCCGGATAAACCAGCATCCGGATAAACCAGGATAAAGATTAAGCAGGATAAGAATTCAATTTCCACAAGGCGACTGCGTGACATCCGACCTTGCGCGTCGCCCAAAATAAGTCCAAGATCGCAAAGCCGGCGAACTGCGAGTTTCGAAAACTCGCACTCATAAGCCTTTTACTGTGAAGATTTTGCCTGCAAGTGATTGTGGCCCTGGAATTACTTTTCAGTTTCCGGTATCCCGATGATTCCAATATACCCAGTGGGGAGGGGTACTGGGAAGTTAGCAGACTTTGGCGGTCCGTTGTCCTGGTGCTGAAAAATATTTTCGGCCCGAAAATCACAGCCGCGTTTCGCCCAGACCGTCGCAATCTCCACGCATTCAGAACCTGCTAGAATTCGGAATCCCAATCTCTCGTTCACAACCATTCACGACGAGAAAACGGTAGCGAGGAGCCTCATTGGAACCGGCAAGCGCGGGACTGGAAAAGATTGTGATCGGTTCGCTGCGGCGTGTGCCGCAGTCGGAAGCGCCTCTGCTCGCGTGGCCGCTGGTGTGCGGGTCGGTGGTGGCCGAGCGCACCCGCGCCCTGGAGTTTGCGGATTCGGTGCTGCACGTTGAGGTTCCCGATGCCGGATGGAAGCGCGAGATGCAAAGCCTGGCTCCGCGCTACGTCGCCCAACTCAATCGCTATGCCGGGCAAAAAGTTGAGCGGATCGAGTTCGTGATTCGACGGGACTGAACTGGCGAACCCAACAGAATATGAAAGTTACAGAAAAAGATGTTGCCTACGTTGCTGATCTGGCCAACCTGGAGCTCACCGGGGAGGAACGCACCGGCATGGTGCGCGATCTGAATTCGATTCTCGATTACATCGAGAGGCTGAACGAACTGGACACCTCGAACGTCGAACCGATGACGCAAGTATCGGACCGCTACGGCGTCGACCAATCCGAGCAGGGTAGCGAGAGATTTGCGTATGCGAGTCGGGAAGATGTGGTTGAGGGACTGCGGAAATCTTTGTCGCAGGAAGTCGCGCTGCGAAATGCGCCGGATGCGGATGGAACGTTCTTCCGCGTGCCGAAGGTGATTGAGAGGTAGTTATCAGTCGCTGGAAATGCCTTCTCATCTGCAATGCAACTGAGTCAACTCACGATCGACGCCGCTCGCTCCGCCGTTCAAGAGCGTAAGACGACTGCGCTCGCGCTGGCAGAAGCGCACTACGCGCGCATCCAGAAAGAAGATGAACAAATCGGCGCGTATCTCACTCTTTGCAAAGAGCGCGCTCTGGAGCAGGCGGATCGCATCGACCGCATGGCGGCCGAGGGCAAGCCGTTGCCGCCTCTGGGTGGTGTGCCCGTCGGCATTAAGGATGTGATGTCGACTCGCGGTGTCCGCACAACTGCAGGGTCAAAGATTCTGGGCCACTACATCCCTCCCTATGACTGCACTGCCGTGGCGCGCATGGAAGCGGCGGGCGCTGTGGTTCTCGGCAAGGCGAACTGTGACGAGTTTGCCATGGGTTCATCGAATGAGAACTCGGCGTTTCGTCCGGTACGCAATCCGCGCGATTTGAGTCGCGTGCCAGGGGGATCTTCAGGCGGTTCGGCCGCTGCAGTTGCCGCGGATATGGCGGTGGTCGCGCTTGGCTCAGACACCGGCGGCTCGATCCGGCAGCCGGCTTCGTTCTGCGGCGTGGTGGGATTGATGCCGACCTACGGCCGCGTCTCACGTTACGGTCTGATCGCGTTTGCGTCTTCGCTCGATCATATCGGGCCGCTGGCGAAGACGGTGAAGGACGCAGCGATCGTGCTGCGCACGATTGCCGGGCGAGACGCTATGGATTCGACTTCGGCTGATTTGCCTGTACCAGACTACGCGGGTGAACTTGAAAAACCCGTGCGAGGAATGAGGCTGGGCGTAGCCAAAGAGTATTTCGGCGACGGGCTCGACGAAGAAGTCCGTCAGGCAGTCGAATCAGCCATCGACAAGTTGAAAAGCCTGGGCTGCGAGATTGTGCCGGTTTCGTTGCCGCACACGCCGTATGCAATTCCTGCTTATTACTTGATCGCAACCGCGGAAGCGTCTTCGAACCTGGCTCGCTACGACGGTGTGCGTTACAGCTATCGCGCCGCGGGAGTGAAGACGCTCTCCGAGATGTACCGGCGCAGCCGCGACGAGGGTTTCGGCGCTGAGGTGAAACGCCGCATTATGCTCGGCACCTATGCGCTGAGCGCGGGTTACTACGACGCGTATTACCTGAAGGCTCAGAGGGTGCGAACGTTGCTCACTCGGGATTTCGAAGAGGCTTTCAGGAAAGTGGACGCGATTGTCACTCCGACGAGTCCGACAGCGGCGTTTCGGCTGGGGGAAAAGTCGAATGATCCGCTTGCCATGTATTTGGCTGACATCTACACGGTGACGGCAGATTTGGCGGGGATTCCGGGGATCTCGATTCCATGCGGCGCGACGAAAGAGAAGCTGCCGATTGGACTGCAGATTCTAGGAAAACATTTTGATGAGGCGACGATCCTGCGCGTGGCTAACGCGTACGAACAGGCCGCCTAGATTGGCTCGTAATAACTTTCTCCGGCGCAGGCGCGGCAAAGCACTTTCCCTTGGGTGCAAACTTCTCTGCGGAAGTTAATTCCTTCCCCGCACGCTTCACACACCACACGGTCGCCTTTGTATCCCGGGAACTCTTCGGGAGGTAAATCGACCTTTACCCATTGTGCGGTGAACAGGTCGTCATTTGTAATTTCGCGGTAGGCCAGCATTTGCTGCTGATTCTTGTCGGCGATTTCAGGATGCATCTGGCGAGCCAGAGTTTTGGAGGATTCCTTGGCGGCGATGCGAATTGCCTTGCCCATGCTGACGTCGACAAACGTGGCCGCGACTTTTCCCCAGTCGCGAAACTTCAGGGCACGCTTTCCCAGACGGCAGCCAGTGACTACGGCCACGGCATCAGTGGCGCAGCGGTCGATTTCGACGAAAGTGACGAGCCGCTTGCGGTCTTCTTTATTGCCGCGTGGGTCGTCAATGCCGAGTTTCTCGAGGCCCAGCATGGCCAGTCGCACGCCCAGGACTTGCCCGGCGCAGAGATGTCCGTGAGCTTGCTCGGCATCGCGAAGGTATTCGTCGAGGGATTTCATACGAGCTATCAGCTCTCAGCCATCAGCTGTCAGCTTAACACCGGAAAATTACTTTCTGTGCCAACGCACGCCGTCCTTCGTATTCTCTATAACTACCCCTGCTGCGCTTAACTCCCCGCGCAGCGCGTCGGACAGCTTGAAATTACGTGCGCGGCGGGCGGCTTCCATCTCTGCGGTTTTCTTTTCGATGTCGGTGTCTGAGAGTTGAGCGGATTGCACAACATCCCTCAGTTCGGGGCTGATGTCTTTCTTGCGGCCTTCGGTCGGCGCCCAATCGAAAACCTGCTTCATCTTCGGGCCGTCGTCATCTTTGAGAACGGCGAAAATCTCATCAAATTTCTCGACCGCAGCGAGCAGCGGCCCAGCATCGTCTTTCTTGATTTCACCTGCATCTAACGCGGAATTTGCACTGCGTACCATTTCGAAAATGGCGGCCTGCGATTGGGCAGTATTGAGATCGTCGTCGAGCGCGGTTCGCATGCGGTTGACGGTCTCCGTGGCCAGAGCTTGCATTTCCGGATTGGAGCCAGAAGGAAAACTCCCCGCGGTCAAACGCTGGCGGAAATTGCGCAGGCGTTCCACAGAAACCGCTGCTTGTTTCAGCCCGTCAAAGGTGAAATTCAACTGGTTACGATAGGGAACTGACGCCAGAAGATACCGGATCGAAGACGGTTTATGACCTTTTAACACCAGGTCACGGAGCGTATAGAAGTTTCCCAAGCTTTTCGACATCTTCTCGCCTTCGACCAGCAGGAAGCGCACGTGAAACCAGAAGCGGGCGAATGTCTTTCCCGTCAGCGACTCCGATTGCGCGATCTCGTTTTCGTGATGCGGGAAGACCAGGTCTTCCCCACCGGCATGCAGATCGAAGCTCTCGCCCAATTCCTCCATCGACATGACCGAGCATTCCAGGTGCCAGCCGGGACGTCCTGGCCCAATCGAGCTGTCCCAGGAAGCTTCGCCCGGCTTTGGCGCTTTCCAGAGCGCAAAGTCGCGGGCGCTGTCTTTGTCGTATTCGTCCACATCGACTCGGGCTCCATCCAGCATTCCACTGAAATCTTTTTTCGACAGTTTGCCGTAGCGCGGAAACGTTGCGATGCGGAAGTAATACGATCCGTCGTCGGCGCGGTAGGCGATGCCTTTCTCGACCAGCTTGGTGACGAACTCCGCCATTTCCGGAATGTGCTCGGTGGCGCGCACCAGGATTGGTTGCTCGATCCCGATCATGGCAGCGTCTTCGAGAAATGCTTCTTCGTATTTCTTCGTGTACTGCTGAACGCTCACTCCCTCGCGCGCCGCGTTGCGAATGATTTTGTCGTCCAGGTCCGTGATGTTCATCACGTAGCGTACGGTGTAGCCGGACTGGCGCAAGAACCGTTGCAGCAGGTCAACCGCAATGAAGGTTCGGAAGTTGCCAATATGCCCGTAATCGTAGACCGTTGGGCCGCAAGCATACATCCGTATTTCCTTGTCGCGAAGCGAATGGAACTCCTCAACCTGCGAGGACATGGTGTTGTAAAGGCGAAAGGCCATAGGCGATGGTCGCGCTCAGACACGAATCTTCAATTCTAGGGGCACGCCAGAAAGAGGGTCAACTGGCGGAGATATCGGCGGGAATATGCGGCGGCAGTGCATGGGTGTGCGCTCGCAGCCGCTGTTGCACGAGCAGAACATAGTGGAGAGCGGAAATAATTGTAAAAGCGAATGTGGCACGCAAAAAGACGGTGCGCGTAATCCACACCCAGCGCGCCGGCCGTATGGAAAACAACAGCACAAAGAACACGGCGGCTATCTGCGAAAAGGTGTTCGCCTTGCCGAAGATGCTGGGCCGGAAATTGCGCAGCCCTGCGATGGCAAACAGCACCGCACTGGCGGCCAGAATGGAAATATCGCGGCCGAACACCAGCACGGTAAACTTCCACGGAATCTTGTGCAGGATCGACAGCACAAGAAACATGGTGCTCAACAACAGCTTGTCCGCGATGGGATCGAGATACTGGCCGAGCAGAGTCTGCTGGTGCAGCTTGCGGGCCAGCAGGCCATCCAGGCCGTCGCTGAATCCGGCAATCACGAAAAGGACCAAGGCCCAGAAGTACCGGCCCTCGACGAGTTCGATCACGATGAAAGGAACAAAGACCATCCGCAGCAGTGTGAGCTGATTGGGCGCGGTGAAGATTTGCGACAGCTTCATGCCGGGTCCTCAGTGAGATGAGCCGCAGAAGGCGAAGAGGGTCTACCCTGATCTGAAGCGCTGGCCCCGTAACGACCCAGCACCACGGCGGGATCGAGTCCGGTCTTGCTTGAGAAACGTTGGGAAAGGGAAGGCAAACTGCCGTCGGGAAGGTCGAGTTCGATCCGTTCAATCCGGTGCATCGGAAAGAACACAACGGCCGGACTGAAGGATTCGCCATCCTTGACGATGACGACGAAATCTTCAAAAGAAGCCAGCTCGATCCCAGTCATGCTGAGCCCTTGCCCAGCCAGCGAAAGGATCATGCCCCAGAATTTGTCACGCGGGTTGCCCAGCGTCACGACGACCATGGATCCAGGCGAAAAAGGAGCGCGGGCAGGCGGCTGTGCGGCCGAACCTGCATCGACCTGCTGAGACTGTTCCGGCATGGAACGATTGTCAACGCCGCAGGCCGCACTTTGCAACTGGGAATCGTGCTTCACGGTTCGCAGTCGAAACAAGGGCCTGCGTCGAACGTTGCGAGAACCGGCCTGCGACATTAGAATAAGTGGAGCGTAGGCGCGTAGCTCAGTTGGTTAGAGCGCTACCTTGACACGGTAGAGGTCAGGAGTTCGAGTCTCCTCGTGCCTACCATTCCTTTCTCCAGTGTTTATGGTGATTTTGTCGTAAATTCTCTCTGCAGTTTGTCTGTGCCAAACGCCCTTTACTCCGGTTTTACTCCTTTTTGCGGCTGGCTGCCCGAGGTTTCCCTTTTTTCATTCCCGTGCCACGTACTGATGCTAGCTGCCGGATATTGCCCAATCCGTCTGCCGGGTGGACGGATTCGTAGAACGATTGAGGGACTCAGGCTAGCGCATTTCGCCCGACACCCATGGAAAAAAGTTTCCTCTGGGGCCTTCGGTGGAGCGCGGCAAATATTGATTCTTCAAGCCCAAGGCGCGCCTATTGCGTTGCATGAACCTTTTGGATTTCAAAGGATCCCGCCGTTTGCGTTTTCAAAGTTACTGACGGGAGGAGTTGAATGGGAGCACAGAATGTAATATCCGTCAGGCGCATTCTATTCTCCTGCGCCAGCTCGTCGGGCGGTGCTACCCAACGATCGATGCACGGCCTTAGTCGCTAATCAAGAATCACTGGACTGCGGCGCTAGGGATTTGATGACAGCAAAAGTTGGTCTGCTTTTGTCTGTATTTCGCTTCGTCCCCCATAGTGTTCGGTTCTCCAGCACTCAACCAATCCTTTGGAGCTTCTGAAATTGGCTGGGGTGCGACAAAGAAGCGCCTTGATCATCATCGAATCCGTCGTCGGAATTCGTAGTCTCAAATCAGGCGTAAATGGCGATCTGTCAAGAAATGAGCCGTTGTGTTCCAATGCGTGTCCAACCACTTGCGGAGAAAATTCGTTCCGTTGCCCTCCGCGCCAGCCAGCGCGAGAAACTCCTTGTGTCCGAATTTTGCGGTGACGGCACTGGTGACCTGGACTACGAGTTTCGCCTTGGTTACCGGAACCGGCTATCAGTTTCGTACAGCACGGGGGGATCGCCAGAGACTGCGGTCTTGTCGTCTTTGAGGGAGAGTTCCCATTCTGAAGGAGGCCGGTCGGGCCTAGAACAGAAGACATGAAGACCTGCCGGCTGGTCGAGTCTCAGCCAGACTTTAAAGTCGCTGGCGACTTTGATATTTGCAGCGACGACGTTTTTCACACCGTTGACTCCGTCCTCCAGAATCTGCAGACAACCTTTCTCGAGGTGACGGCTTGGCCGCGGCGCGGCAGGATCAGGATGCGAACCTCGGCGACGGCGCCCTTGTACCTTTTCGGAGGGCAGCAGATTCACGATGCTCACGGGTCGGGTCCACCTTGAATTTGGCTCGGGCTGGGTGGCGATAACTATTTAAGCTGTCAGCACTGGTGGAGCGCGGACTCCAAAATCTGAACTCCTAAATCTCCGCACCGTCACTCGGGTGCTCAGTAGCTCTAGGTCGCAACGGATCTCGATCTTCCCGGTCTTTAAATGGCTCGTTACCGGGTTGGGCAGCTTCGTTGACCCCAGTTGTCTCGGAGCATTCGCCTTTTTCATCGGAATCACAGACGCGACCGGGATGGGCCTGTTTGCACTTCTCACATAGTTGAGTAGCCATTTTGCTAACTTCCTCCAATCTGGTGTGAATCGCATCGACGAAGCGATCTGACGGTTGCGTACACACCGTAACGGTACGCGGTATTCCTACGGGAATATGGTCAGAAGCGACCACTTTGACTGTGTGCGCAACCACTGGGCCAAATCTAGTCCCCGTTCGGGGGCGCCCGAAAAAAAGCCCAATTAATTGTGATTTACGTCGTGGCCGGATTTATCGAGGAGTTTTAGGAGTTTGGGACTTATCAAAGCTTTTTCCAAGCGCGACGGAACGTTGAGACACACTGTTGATTCGGACCCCCGCACGCCTTAATCCTGCTCTCCATTCCCCGAGTTCGGTACAGGGGAGCCTTCTGCTCCGGGGAATTTCCCGGCAACGATTTCCGGAAGTATCTCTTCCGCGCGCACTTCGCGCACTATAATTTCGTGCGCGTCCGTTCTTCCCTCCGAGTCACTACCACGATGGCCGCTGGAATATCTTCCCATGTCTGGGAGCTAGGAGATTTAATTTCATGATCAACGAAAACGCCTTCAGAGATAGTTCAAACGCATTTTTGTGGAGGAATTAAGCCACTAACAAGGCGGACGCTACCGCGTGCTCAGGTGAACGACTGCCCCTTCTCTGATTTCGGAACTTCTCTAGAGGCCCTGCTCTGGTTTGCGTTTCAGCGGCTTGCCAATCGCGAGAAGAAAGACGGCACTCTTGCCTTTCGCGTGCGGCGAAAAGAAGTTAATCACATCATCGTCGAAGAAGGTTAGCCCGGTTGCACCCAGGCGCTGCGCATACGCAGCCAGGTACATTCTCCCGCCGATTGCGCCCGCCTCCAGCTGGACGGCCCGGTAGCCGCGGTTCCCGCATTGCTCCAGAATGCGTTTCAAATCGGCGAGAAAGAAGATGTCCACGCATGCGTCCGCAGGCAGTTCCTGCTCCAGCCCAAGATGATTGGCCTCGGAGCGGAATTTCCCTTCCTTCAGAAGCTCCAGGGTGTTCTGCTCACGCTGGAAGAAGTAAGCCCCCGGCTTGAGCTCCTGTACCGCATGCACGATCAGATAAAGATCGTTGAGCTGTGTGCCGGGAGGCTCAAGGAAATCAGCCGGAAGACCGCGCGTGGCAGAGTGGAGAATGATTGAGAGTTGGTCCACTGTAATAGATGCAGTCTTATCGAACGCTCGGCTAGAGCCGCGGCGCAGAATCACCTGCTCGATCGTGTCCTTCGGTTGTTCTTCTTCCGGCAGTGGCTGGAGGCGAATTGCCTCGCCTGCCGGCGCGGAAGATGGGAAGACCTGCTGCTTCCCACGCCACTGAGCTACATCCTCTGCGGACTCAAGCGAAGACGCATCGTGCATCTCAAGCATGGCGGGATACTCGACCTCGCGCTCCGAAAGCGGGATCGTCTCCAGGCCGAGCGCCGGAGCCTCTTTGGGTGCTGGCAGCGAACTCTCCGATGTGCGCCCGATCGGTACGAGGCACAGGGAAACCTCACGCCGCGTGTCGAGATCAAGTAGGCGGTTCACCTCGGTGTCCACGAACCCGAGCACGATCTCGGCGGGCAGTCCCGAAGCCGCAGACACGGCCAGCATATTGGCCAGCAGAGTGCCGTTGTCCCAACCGAAATGGCGATAAGTGCGCGCCTGGTACTTCCAGGAGTTCCGCCAGTACGTTCCGGTACAGATGATCGTCGCCGGCGCGTGAGCCACCGCGGGTTCCATCGCCGTCGCCTGAGCCAGGTTTCTGCGAAAGTCACCTTTTCGCAAAAGCCGCAGCGATACATCCGCAGGACTGAAGTGATACACGCCGGCATCCAGGCCCGGGAGATCGCCAGTCACGACGTACAGCTCGATCTCGTAGAGAGCTCCGGTGCAGGCTGCGGCGCGAAAGTAGATTTCTCCGCCTGGATAGGCACGCTGTTTGGTTATCCCCGCCGAGAAATAAAGGAGGCGCGCTAGATCTGGTAGGCCAGGAACCGAATCAGCCCACGACGAAGGCGCCGGTTCTGAGATTGCGGAGAGCGCGGTCACCCCTGTTTGGGGCACGTCCCGCGGCAGTGGAAGAGGCTCGACCTTTGAGTAGATTTTGAAAGGCTGCGGCCGATTCGCCCAGTCCAGGAAGTGAGGATTGTTACGAATACTCCAGGAGGAGTGCTTCGTGCCATCGTGATACTTCCAAGTCGCCTGCAAGTCGCGGTTGTTCATCGGTCACTACGTCAGACTAGCACCTGTAGTGGATCACAGGCGCAAGCAATGAACCTGCGACTGGGGATTAATGCCTGGATCACGGGCAACCCTGAAATAATCCCAAGGTAAGGGTTGCCGACAATCCGCTCAGGATTCCGCCTCTCGCTTCCCACAAACCCGTTTCTCGGTACTGATTCTACGGACAGCTGATATCTTCCGAGGGCCGGTGATTCGAAAACGAGCCGATTCACATCGTGAAAATAGAGCTCATCTCGCTCGGACTCGCGGCCTCGCTCGCAAAAGTGAAGGTACCGCGTTCCCGCATCTCCTTGGCAGCTCGAAGAAAGGCACCTAGCGCGGCCCGGCAGAGTGCACTTCCCACGCTAATGCGTCTCACTCCAATTGCAGAAAGTTCACTGAGGCTCAGTTGAGCTCCCTGCAGCCCCATGACTACATTCACCGGACGGTCCACGGAACTGACTACGGCAGCAATGTCGTCCCTCGTGGCAAGGCCAGGCGCGTATAGGACATCGGCACCCGCATCTTGGTAGGCCTGCAGCCGCTTGATTGTGTCCTTCAGGTCTCGGCGGCCGTGCAGATAATTTTCGGCACGTGCGGTCACGATGAATGGAAACGGAAGTGTACGTGCGGCCACCACCGCCGCCCTGACTCGTTCAATCGCTTCATTCAGCTGATAGATCGGATGGTCAGTGCGACCCGTAGCGTCTTCGATTGAACCCCCGACAACTCCCGATGCTGCAGCAAGCCTGATGGTTTCGGCAACCACCTCAGGCGCGTCTCCAAAGCCGTTTTCGAGGTCGGCGCTGACAGGCAAGTTGGTGGCGGATGCGATCGCGGAGGCGTATACCATCGTTTCATGGCGGTCGAGGGTGTTGTCCCGTCGCCCTACCGAGAAGGCATAACCCATACTGGTGGTGGCCAGGGCCTCAAATCCCAGGTGTGCGAGCAGACGCGCAGTCCCCACGTCCCACGGATTGGGGATGATAAAGGTGTCGTTACGCTCATGAAGAGTGCGAAAGATTCGTCCCTTTTCAAATTGGGTAGCGGTCGGTGCGTCCATTGTCGTCATTCGGGAGCCCCCTTGCGTCTTAGCTTAGCCCCGAAACGGTCGGTACGCAAAGCGAGCGGGTATGTGGTCGGCAAACTGAAAGTAATTCAGAAGACTGTGCCGAATTGTCCTCACAAGTCGGCTTCGAGGACATTGCTGCTGATCTCCGCGAAGCCCGTTTTACTGTCGACGTAAGAACACTGCGACGTCTTGGTACCCGATCACACCGATGCCGCGATCCTTCGACATGTGCTAGTATCCGCAGAAATCGGCAAGAACTGGTGGTCGGCGGCGCATGGGATTCCTCCTCCTGGGGAAGGCGTGCTGATTCGCCGGCGACATCACTGGGCGCCACAAACTTTCTGGACCACGTGGAGCGACCCTATGGAATCGACAATACCCCCGGCACGATTTAGCTTTGCTCGGTTCAAGCGCAGTCATGTCGCACTGGCAACAATTGCGTTGTTGCTGATGCTCGACGTTGGGCGTTCCATCAATGCGCGCGTCGGCTATGCCTCCCCGGTATCGAAGTGGCAGCCTAATCCGTCCAACTATGCGGATTTAACATGGCCTCCTGGAGCGGACCTGGGACCTAACATGCCTCAGGGCGCACGTGTCTTTGCGCGCAGATGTGCCGTTTGTCACGGACCTGACGGACGCGGAAACGGACCCGCGGCGCCGTCCCTTATCCCCCGGCCGCGCGACTTCACGCTTGGGCTGTTCAAGTTTAAGTCAACACCACACGGGCAGCCGCCGACGGACGACGACCTGAAGCAGATCGTCGCGAACGGACTTCCCGCGAGCGCAATGCCGTACTTCCGCGACCTGTTGAGTGACACCGAGATCGATGCAGTCGTCGCACAAGTCAAGCAATTCTCCAGCGCATTCAGCGGGCCATCGCCTCAGGGGATCATCGTTCCGCCGCGCCCGGCGACGACAGCAGCGAGTGTCGAGCGTGGCCGTGCGCTCTACATCGCCCAGGACTGCGCCGGCTGCCACGGTCCTGACGGCCGGAAGGTCGGCTTCCTGGTGGATTCAAGTACGAATCACCCGACGCCGATTCGCGATCTTTCCGCGCCGTGGACCTTCCGGGGACGCAGCGATGCGAATCAGATATGGCTCCGTCTGACCACCGGCATTGGCAATTCCATGCCCTCCTACGAACAAGGGCTCACGCCCCGCCAGCGCTGGGATCTCGTCAGCTATGTGCAATCCCTTGCGCGTGTAGCGCCGTGGCAACCAGGAGGTCGACTCGACGGGCCTGGGCAGCGGGCCGATCTGCTTCACCGCGGCGAGTATCTTGTGCACGCGGAGATGTGTGGGCTGTGCCACACGCAGATCGACCGCACCGGCATCTATCGTGGCGACGATTTCTATCTCGCCGGCGGAATGCGAGTCGGAGCTTATCCCCATGGCGTGTACGTCTCGCGCAATTTGACCTCGGATGAGGAAACCGGCGTAGGCAAGTGGACAGAATCGCAAGTCGTCAACGCCCTCCGCAATGGGAGGGCGCCTGACCGTCTGCTGAGTATTTGGTGCATGCCGTGGTTCTATCTCCATTACCTTACCGATGACGACGCCACGGCGATCGCGCGATATCTCAAGGATCTGCGGCCGGTCCACAATCGGATTCCTCCTCCGTTACACTACGGCGTTATCGAAACGATCGCGGTGAAGCTGACCCTGCCGCTTCCAGCCGCCGTTGTGAAGTTCCTGACATACGCGGACGGTAACTTCGGCCGAGCCGATTCCCTGACTCCACAGCACCGGAGGCAGACCACGCTGATCGACTCGCAGTGGATCGTGTTCATCTGCGGGGCACTCCTGTTCACCCTGGCAGGACCGCGAGAACATCGATTTCCTCTAAGCGGGCGCGGATGGCTGACTTTCGTTGTCAGTGTCGTGGTACTGCTTCTGCTGGGACTGGTTGGCTGGGTGGTGTATGCCCTGCCGACACTTAGTTTCATTCCACCGGAGCAGATCGTCAAAGCGGCAACTGCGGGTATTCCTGAACCCTACGCGCCTGCCTTCAAGACGCCGGAACAGAAAGCTCTGGTTCTCCGGGGGCGTTACCTCTTCACTGTGGCGTCCTGCGCCTTTTGTCACAACACGAACGGAGCTGGCGGACAGAAGATCAGTTGGCGGCCCTTTGGCACTTTATGGAGTCGCAATATTACCAGTAACACGCAAACAGGAATCGGTTCGTGGACCGACGAACAAATCGCCCGAGCCATTCGCAGCGGCATCACTCCCGACGGTCGCACGCTCCATTGGCAGGGCATGATCTGGGACCACGCTTCCAACTGGGACGAAGAAGATATCCACGCACTCGTGGCATACCTGCGAATGCTCCCTCCCGTCGTCCGGCAAATCCCACCGGCGCGGCCACCGGCGCCGGACGACTGCGCGGTGTATACCTTCTGGGTTGCGAACAGTACCGTGCCGGGGTGTCGCTGAGGCCAACCTGCCCTGGAAACAAATATAGGAGACGGGACAGAAGTCTTAGTGCTGTATCTGAAGCGCCCACGAGTGAAGATCTATCGTTCCGATGTGCTGTGAAGGGGCGCTTCAGATACAGCGACTTGAAGGAAGC
>Ga0209420_1000835_pt1 | contig 15354 bp, 11 predicted proteins | sample BlaSpr_A8_OM1_O1_FD_187972 | JGI IMG/M metagenome (GOLD analysis project Ga0209420, IMG submission 187972) | Forest soil microbial communities from Thunder Bay, Ontario, Canada - Black Spruce, Ontario site 2_A8_OM1_O1 (SPAdes) (version 2) | ecosystem: Environmental > Terrestrial > Soil > Boreal... | reverse complement strand
ACTGCCGCTGGGAATGCCGAATTACATACGTGAGCTGTTCTGTTCGAATTTGGAAGCTTTACTGACGGCCCTTCAGTCCGGCGACCTCAGCGTGTCGCCAATCTCGTAACCACCCCGGTCACGCGCCCGACGATTTCGGCCTCGTCCGGGCAGCGCATGATTCTCGGCCTGCAGGGAGAGAGCGAATGCGGCTGTAATATGAGCTGTTTCGAATCTTCCACGCACCACGCACACACGTAACTGTCTCGCAGGTCCACGAAGTAGATCGGCCTTTCATATTCATTTGCCCAACCACCATTCGAAACCTCCCGGCGCGAACAATCCACCAGCACTAGGCTGCCGGGACGCAGCAGCGGTTCCATCATGTGGTCGTCCAGGCCGATATAACCATACTGGCAATGTGGTTCGGGGCGGAGGAAAGCGCCTTCGAGCTCGCTCCAGGACTCGACCATCCGTGAAAGCAGTTCGCAGCGCCGTGGATCGAATGCGGGGTCAAACCGGAGTGGTAATCGCAGCGTCCTTGGCGGCGCGGCCATATGGGTATTACGGCCGGGCAGCTCCGCGCCCTCGTGGAAGTGATTCGCAACCGGAATGTCGTACCATTCGAACACATTGATCGGATCGAGATGGTAAATCGCGGCCAGCGAGTAGATTTTGTGCGCCCCCGGAATCGCCCCGTGATTTTCGATTTCCGACAACCTGCTGATATGTACGATGAAGTCGGATCGTCCGCGATTGCCCGCGACCTGGTAACTGGCTTTTTCGACGTCGCGATACGTCAGCCCGAGCCGTTCACGAGTTTGACGCAGCCTTAACCCCGGAATCATAAAAGTGCTCCAAACCCTGAATTGCTGGATTAGATAATTATATAACATCCTCTGGTGTTACGAATGCAGAACAAATTCGAGTCCTGCAAGCTACTGGTCCACGATTCTGAGTGGTCGTACAGCGAGGCCGGTCGTAAGACCACAACATTATTGGGGAGCACGCGGTCCGGATAGGCGCGAGCCGGCTTATGCCAAACCTGCTATCCTAATGAAAGTCGCGGCCTCGGAGCGACTTCGACCCTATCGATGCGATCTCCAATTCGAGCGATGCGATCTCTTAAACGACCCCTTCTGGCGCTCTTTTGCGCCCTATTTGCGGCTGGTTCGGTCGCCACGCAGCAGGCCGCGCCCTCCGTCCGGCCAAATGGCCATTCGAAGAGTGAGGATCGCGCCGACTTCCTGCGCACGACGGACGAAGTCCTTGCCAATATGAGCAAATTGCTCGGTTTGCCGCTGCTTGAGCCTCTTAAGCGCAGCATTCGCACCCGGGACGAGATCCGCAGCTATGTTGTCCGCGAAATGCGGGAAGACGAAACTCCGGCCCAACGATACTCCGATCAGCGCGAAATGGAAGAATTTGGCCTGATTCCCAAAGGGTTCCCGCTTGATTCCTTCCTGGTAGACCTACTGACCGAGCAGATCGCGGGTCTCTACGATGCGAAAACGAAGGAATTCTACATTGCCGATTGGATTGCGCCGGACGATCAGCGCGAGGTGATGGCGCACGAACTCACGCACGCATTGCAAGATCAGCACTATCACCTGGAAGCCTGGCGCGATGCCGTCAAGTCCGACGAAGACGCGCAACTGGCCCGCGACGCCGTGGTGGAAGGTTCGGCGGTCGCCTCCATGTTGGACTATTCGTTGCGGCAGCAGGGGCTGACCCTCGAGGGGATGGGCGAGCTCGATCTGAGCGCCATGCTCGGCAATCTGAGCGATTCGCCGTTGATGGCGAAGGCTCCAGCATTCATTCGCGACGACTTGATGTTTCCGTATTCCGCCGGCGCGGATTTTAGCCAGCACGTGTTGCTCGCGAAGGGAGGTTGGCCCGGCTTTCATGTGGTTTTTGAGAACCCGCCGGCTTCCACGCAGCAGGTCATGCATCCAGGTCTTTACATGAGTGGCGTGCTCCCCAGTAAAGTGGACTTGCCCGACCTGACGGGCCCGCTAGGGAAGAAGTGGAAGCAACTCGATTCGAACGTCCTGGGCGAGTTCGGCTTACAAGAAGTTCTGAAGCAATTCCTCGATCAGCCGCGAGCAATTCGGCTGGCTGCTTTGTGGGCGGGCGATCGTTACGCTCTTTACGAGCAGGAGGATGAGGGAAAAGCGGAGAGCAAGGACGCGAACAAGGATGCCAGCAACGATGCCAGCAAAGCGGATACGAAAGACGCGGGCAAATTATTGTTGGCCTTTCGAATCCATACCGCGAGCGATGCGGACGCTGCCCAACTGTTTTCGGGGCTCAGCGATGCTTTGCAGAAGAAATATCCAAATCGCACAAATTCGGCCGGGGGCTCCAGTTTTCTTTCGTTTGAGACGGATACGGGTGGAGTGTTCTTACGATGCAGCGCTTCAGACTGTCTGACGCTCGAGGGCGCCGACCTTTCTCTATTCGATAAGCTGACTCACAGCATCGGTTGGGGCCATCGGCCGCCAACTCGTCCGATCGAGAAGGCTGTCCCCAAAATTGCGATGAGTCCCTCGGCGAGCCTAAGCCAGCAGCGGCAAGCGCTGTTCGGAGAAACACACGAGATTCACGCCGGCACCGCTATACCTTCAGGCCGTTAGGGACCATCGGAAGCGCGCGCAGGCGTTTCCCCGTGGCTTGGGCGATGGCGTTGCCGATCGCCGGCGCAATGGCCATTAAAGGCACTTCTCCGGCTCCTGCAGGCACGATGTCACGCCGATCCACTAACACAGCTTCGGTTTGCGGCACGTCCTTAAAGCGCGGCACGCGATATTTCGAAAGCTTGGGGTTCAGGATGCGGCCGTTTTCGAATTGAATCGCTTCGAATAACGCGCCGCCCAGCCCCATGATATTTCCGCCGATGATTTGATTCCGCAGGCCGTCCGGATTCACAACCGCGCCGCACTCGAATGCCGTCACCGCGCGGATCACGCGCACCTCTCCGCTGGCCGGGTCGACGGAAATTTCCGCACAGGTCGCCACGAATCCGCCCTTTTCCGTGCCGCCGGCGATTCCGAAGCCATGGTTCGCGGTCGGTTTCTGCGTGGCCCAGCCGAATTTGTCGGCGGCGGCTTGATAGACGGCACGCAGCCGGTTGCCTGCGTCATCATTCGGCAGATTCTTCAGCCGAAAAGCCAAGGGATCGAGCTGCGCCATTTTTGCCAGGTCGTCCATGTGCGATTCGCGGGCGAAAATGTTTGCCGTGGCCGCGAGGCCTCGATACGAGCCTTGCCGCAAGGGATATTTCGTCGGATGGAACGCGATCAGCTGATTTTCCACTGCATAAGGAGTTTCAATGCCCGAACTGCCGGAATTGTAGTTGTGAAATTCCCAGGCGGTGAGCGTTCCGTCAGCGGTCATGCCGCTGCGAATTTCGATCACGCCGGCGGGCCGAAAATACGCCCAGGTGAATTCCTCCTCGCGCGTGTACATCAACTTCACGGGTCTTCCCGCACCCTTGGCCAGCCGCGCTGCGGCTACCGCGCACTCGCCGGTGTGTTTGCCCCCGTAGGCCGAACCCGTGTCCGGCACCATTACACGTACGTTCTTTTCGTCGAGGTGGAAGGCATCCTTGAGTTCATCGCGGACGCCGAAGGGACGCTGCGTGCCGGTCCACACGGTAAGCTTTTCGCTTTCCCATTGCGCGAGCGCGGTGCGCGGCTCAAGGGGCACGTGCTGGATGTAGGCGACGGTGTAGGTGGCGTCGAGTTTGTGCTGCGCTGCGGTCAACCCCGCGTCCATGGAGCCGGCGGAGTTGGGCCGTCCTCCGCCTTCACCGCCTCGGCCTCCCTGGCCGCCAGTTTCTACATTGGCCTTCAGATAATCGTAAACGGTACTGCTCGAAGGCTGCCCAGGCAGCTCTTTCCATTCGGCGTGAATCGCCGCGAGGGCCTTCTCGGCCGTTTGCGGCTCGGGCGCGGCAACGCCGACAAAATCGCCATCCCGAACCACCGTGACGCCGGGCATCGCTTGCGCGGCGCTGGTGTCGAGCGAAGCGATCGTGGCGCCAAATGAATCGGGACGCAGCACCCTGCCGTACAGCATGCCCGGCAGCTTCAAATCTGGCGTGTATTTGTGCTTGCCGGTGACGAAGTCGCGTCCATCCACTTTCAGCATCGGCTTTCCGGAGATGGTCCACTTGTCTTGCGGCACGAGCGGATCGGTGTCCGGGATCACTTGCGCGAGGGCCCGGCCGCGTGCGAGTTGGCCGTAGCTGAGCGAACGCCCGCTCGGCGGATCGGTCACTTTGCCGTTAGCCGCCACCAGCCGCGTGGGTTCGACGTTCCATTGTTTTGCAGCGATGTCGACCAGAATGTGGCAGGCCGCCGAGGCCACGTGGCGCAACTGCGTGCCCATTTGCGGCGTTGAACGGCTGCCGAACGTACCCATATCAAACGGCGTAAGCTGCGTATCGCCCATCACCAGCGCAATGGATTGAAAGGGCGCGTGCATTTCTTCGGCGACGGCTTGCGCGAGCGAAGTGCGGATGTTCTGCCCGATTTCCACTTTGCCCGTGTAAACCGTGATCGCGCCGTCTTCATTCACATGCAGCCACGCGGAAATTTCCTTGGGTATCTGCTCGCCGCCAAAGCCGCCGCGGCGGCCGCCGGATTCTCCCTGCTGCGCAAATGCGTCTTTCGTCACCAGGAAAACAGCGATTCCCGCGCCGAAAATCTTGACGAAGTCGCGACGATCCAACTCGAAATTGTAGAAAGGTTTGCTGCGAAGCTCGTAACGCTCCGGCTCGATCGCGATTTCGGGCTCGGGTACTGGCAATATTTCCGCAGCGCGATTCGGACTCATCGGCTTTCTCCCTTCGCGCCTGCGGCCCCGGCCGACGTTCTGATCTGCCCTGCGGCTCGATGAACGGCTGCGACGATACGCGGATAGGTGCCGCAGCGGCAGATATTCCCCTGCATATACTCGACAATTTGGGCATCGCTCGGCGAGGGATTCGATTTCAATAGCGCGACGCCCGTCATGATCATCCCGGACGTGCAGTAAGCGCACTGCATGGCGTCTTCCTCTAGGAAGGCCTGCTGCAGTGGATGCAGGCGGCCATTCTGCTCGACGCCTTCGATGGTGGTGATTTGCTTCTTCCCGGCAGCGCCAACCGGCGTGATACATGAGCGGCGCGGGTTGCCGTCAATCAGCACGGTGCAGGCTCCGCATTGTCCTTCGCCGCAACCGAACTTGCTGCCGGTAAGGTCCAGTTGGTCGCGCAACACGCTCAGCAGGGACGTGTCCGCGGCGGCGTCAATCGTGTGATGCGCGCCATTAACGTGAATTTCCGTGATTCGTGCGGGTGTTTCGGGCGCTTGTGACGCAGGCATGAGCCACCTTCATGGCCCTGAGCAGGACCATCCTTCATGCTAGTCCTGAGGAAGCGCCGTTTCAACAATTCAATGTGCACCGCCACGGATGGTTTGCAACCATTCTTAGCGCAGAATGGAGTGGCGGCACTGATTTCGGCTAGGCGCCGGACAAAAGGGAATCGGCGCGATTTGCTTTGCGAACGAGCCGTGCGAGACGGTGCGCAAAGCGCGTTTCGAATCTACCGCGAAAGTCGCCGCCATCTTCGAATCGCCGAGATTGGCGTGGCGCGACGCGCGATCTGCGCAGCAGCGCCAGTGCGTGGTCACTCACTTGGCTGGCGCGGCGGATGGCTTTGGTGTGGTGTTCGAAATAGATGGCAAGCTGCTCGCATGCCTCGAGCGTATCGCGAAGCTGCGCGGCATCCTCGCCGGCCGCGGCGATCCCGCGCAGCGGGATGCGTTCGAGCGTCAGCGATTGCTCCTGCGAAATCGCGGCAACCTTGTCTGCGTCGGCGCGTTTGCCGTCGAGTAAGCTTTCCCATAGTTCGGCGGCTTGCGGCAGGTCGCCCGCGCGCTTGCTGAGCTTGGCCAAATCGCGGCGTGCTGCGCGTTCGAAACGTTGCGGCAGGCCGGCGGCCAGGGCCGCGCGGTACGTGTTACGAGCTAGCGCCGGCTCCCCGCGGCGTTCGAGCAGACGAGCCAAGCCGTAAATGTCCATGGCGTCTTCGGAAGGCTCCTCCGCAGCGACGGCCGTTTCGGGGGTGCATCCGGCCAGCATTTCAACCACGCGGCCAGCGATGGCTGCCAGGCCGCGCAAGTCCATCTGATTGTGACGAAACACGGGCACCAGCGGCTCGGCGACGGCCGCGCGCACGAAGTTGAAATACAGCAGCGGGATGAGGGAGGAATCGACATCGGCGTCGCGCGTCCAATCGAGCCGCGAGCCGCGCGAGACGCGCAAAACGTGGCGCTCGAGTTCCGCGAGCCGCACGGAAGTCAGCCTCGGCCGCCACAACTGCCGCGCCGGGTGCAGAAAATCCAGATGCACGGCTGGCTCGGCGGGCTGGATCGACCGCGTCATGCGGTAGCGTGTGTCGAGCAGCGGCCAATCAAACGTCTTGCCGTTGAACGTGACGAGCACGCGGCGCTCGTGCATGCGTTCGCGCAAGGTCTCGAGCAGCGCATGTTCCTCGTCGTAATCCCGCATGAAGAATTGCTCGACTTGCAGGCCACCCGATTCCCACCACGCCACACCCACCAGAAACGCGTACATGCCCGAACCGCCCGCTAGCCCCGTGGTTTCCGTGTCCAGAAAGAGCCATTGGTTGGGATCTTGTGCGAGTGTATTGTCACACTTCGATTTAGCGGCCTTCGGCAGCAGCAAGCGCAGCACGCGTTCCGCTCGCGAATCATTTTCCGTGAGGCACGGCTCGGGCGTGGAATACCACTGGCGGATCAACAAATGCTCGCCGTAGCGATTGCGCGTAACGGTGGCGCCGAGCAGACGCGCCAGCTCGCCCGCATCCCCACGATGGCGCAATGAGTCGTCAGCCTCCATGTCTGCGTTCCGCGCGACCCGCCCACGCGCAGGACGCAACGCGGCCACGCGGGCCAGGCGATCGCCGAAAGCGTCATTGAAGATGGAAGCCATTGTTATTCTTGCTCCATCAATTCCAAGCGGTTTCCAAATGGATCTTCCACGTGCACGCGCCGGAACCCTGCGAATGGCACATCGGGCGTGACGCGATACCCGCCACGTTCGCAGCGAGCCACAATCTCCGCAAGGCCATCGACCACCAGCGCCGGATGCGCCCTCTTTGCCGGGCGAAATTCATCTTCCACTCCCAAATGAATCTTCACGGAGCCTTGTTCGAACCAAGCGCCGCCGCGTTTGGCCAATTCCGGTGGTTTTGGCACCTCGCGAAGACCGAGGACTCCGGCATAGAAAACCCTGGCGCGCCCTTCTTCGCCTCGCGGCATGGCCAGTTGCACGTGATCGATCGCGCGTATCGTGATTTCCGCCATTTAGGCGCTTTCCGCCAGGCCGTTCGCGTTCGCTGTGACACCCGTCAGCCGCTCCAGAATCGTCAATGCCGCCTCTTTCACACGCTCGTTGCCTTCGCCCGCAGGACCCACGCACGAGGGGCAGCCCTTTTCGCACGCACACGAGGCGATCAATTCGCGCGTCTTGCGCAGGAGCAGCTCGTGCACGCGGAAAAGCGGCTCGCTGAAGCCGATCCCGCCGGGGTACGCGTCGTACAAATAAAGATTCGGCTCGAAGAATTCCTTTTCCGGCGCGCCCGCGGCAAGTTCATTCACATCGGGTGGCCGCTCCCAATCGTCCGCCACTCCCGGCGTAGGCGGTCGCTCGCCGATCGCTGTGCCCAGATCGCGCGCGTCACACATCAGCAGCAGCGTGGCCACGCCGTGCATCGCGTGGAGCAAGCCGCGCATGCCGTTTTGCCGCTCGCTGACGGTGAAGGGAAATGACGCCACCAGGGGACGCTCAAGCGTCGTCCAGCAGGCGGTGGCGTGCATTTCGTTTTCGGGCAACTCGAGTTTTCCGGCGCCCACATTTTCGTGCGTAAAGAACTTGATCTTCTTGAAGCCCACTACTTGCGAACGCACCAGCACCTCGCCATGCGCCCGCGCCGCGTTCGGGTTCCCGGCATCCTGCGCCGATACGCGTGCTTCCTCCGCGATTTCCAGCACGCGCACCTGCGTATAGCGAATCGCGTCCGTGTAATAATCCACGTCCACGCTCTTCACGTAGGCCTTGCGCTCGGCAAAATCCATGCGTTCGACGTGAAACTGCAGGCCCTGGTGCAGGTAAATGGCTTTCGGGTGCACGGTGGTGAGCGCGCTTGAGAAATCGACCTCGGCGATCACCTCCGGCTCGCCGGTGATGTCCACGATCACAAAATTGTCGGAGGTGACGGCGCGCAGGCTCACCGCATCCGCCGGGTACGCTTCTTGCGTCCAGTGCCAATGCTCCCCGGCGCGGTGCAGGAAGCCTGCCTCTTGCAGACGCTCGCACAACGCGGGCAGATTCACATGGCCGAATTTCTCTTCGAGCCTTAGGGGCGACTCAAACGCAGCGCATTTCAGGTGATTGACCAGGATCTCGAGATTATCCGGTTGGATGTAGGCATGTTCCGGCGAACGTCCAAAAAAATAATCTGGGTTGCGAACGATGAACTGATCGAGCGGTGAGGAGCTGGCGACCATTACGGCGCAGGAGCTGCCCGCTCGGCGTCCGGCGCGCCCCGCACGCTGCCAGGTGCTGGCGATGGTGCCGGGGTAACCCGCCATCACTACCGCATCGAGCGAACCGATATCGATGCCCAGCTCGAGCGCATTGGTGGAAACGACTCCACGAATGCGTCCCTCGCGCACGCCCCGCTCGATTTCGCGGCGCTCGCCGGGCAAATAGCCTCCACGATAGCCACGCACGCGCATTGGAGCACCAGGCGCCGCCGGAAAGGCCTGCTGCAAATCGGTGAGCAGCACCTCGGTGTGCAGCCGGCTGTTTGCGAACACCATCGTCTGCAGATTCCGCTTGAGAAATTCCTGCGCCAGCCGTGAGGTTTCGTTTATGTAGCTGCGCCGGATGCCTAGATAGCGATTCACCACCGGCGGGTTATAGAAGACGAATATCTTTTCGCCGGAGGGCGCGCCGTTTGTCTCCAGCACTTCCACATCTTCTTCGATCAGCTTGCTCGCCAGCTCGCCCGGATTCGCGATGGTGGCCGAGCTGCAGATAAATTGCGGCTTCGAACCATAAAACGCCGCGATGCGCCGCAGCCGCCGCAGCACGTTGCACAAATGGCTGCCGAAGACGCCGCGATAGGTGTGCAGCTCGTCCAGCACGATGTAGCGCAAATTTTCAAACAGCCGCTGCCAGCGCGTGTGGTGCGGCAGGATGCCGGTATGCAGCATGTCCGGATTGCTCAGGACGATGTGGCCTTTTTCGCGGATCGCTTTGCGCGCGTCGGGGGGCGTGTCGCCGTCGTAGGTGAAGACGCCAAAGGCGTTGTCGAGGCGCTTGGCCAGATCGTGCAGTTCTGTGAGCTGATCCTGCGCTAGCGCCTTGGTGGGGAAGAGGTAGAGCGCGCGCGTGTCCGCATTTTCGAGGACCGCGTTGATCACCGGCAGGTTGTAGCAGACGGTCTTGCCGCTGGCCGTGGGCGTCACCATCACGAGATTGCGTCCGGCGCGCACGGCATCGGCCGCGGCGCGCTGGTGCGTATAAAGCTGCTTGATCCCTTTATCGGCATAGGCCGCCGCAAGCTCCGGATGCACCCATTCGGGCATCCCGGCGTACTGCGCTTCGCGCGCGGGAATGTGGTGTACGGCGGTGAGCACCTCTCCGGTGGTATCGCGAGCGGCAAGCTGCTCGACCACCTCGCGCACTCTTGCCAGGGAGTCTGGAATCGCCGTCCGTACCGCCAGAGATTGCGCCATCGGGGACCTCGTTTACTGCTTCGCTTTTGTTTCGCTGAGGGTAGCATGCGAATCTAGCCGCCGCAACCGGGAAGAAGAGTTGTGTAAGCGAATTAGTAGGGCAGGGATTGCAGGGATTTCGCTAATTGACTTTCGAAGATGCGATCAAGAGCTGTGGCCCGCGCACTGCAGCACGCCGAGGTATACGCTCCACGGACCGACGGCCTCGCGGTATTGGTAGGCCATCACCCTGGAAATTTGGTGCAGATGGGTCAAGTCATGGGCACCCCAGGTCGCCAGCAACTGTGACAGCGTAACCACCCCGAGGGCAGGATGCCGCCCGCGCCGCTCAAGGTCCTTTGGCTGCAGATCCAAAGCGTGCAGATCGGCCAAATTCTTTGAGCGCAATCGAGCGAATTCGTCCAACAACTGCGCGAGCGTCTTCCCTTCGCTCTCGCGTGCTTGCGCCCAACGGTCAAAGGGCTCAAAGGCTCGAGTCTCGCCAAATTGCAGAATGGTTTTAACGCGTGGCATCCAATCCGTGCGTTCGCCCTGAATTAAATGGCCAACAACGTCGAATGCGCTCCACGTGTTTTCACCTTCGTTTCGAAGCGTCCAGATTTCCGGTAGACCGCGCAGCAGCGCATCGAGAGTGGCAGGCGTGCGCGTCAGAAGCGCTACGGTTTGCTGCAAGTTGTGGTCCATGATGCTCCTCCATTCGTAGACTGCGATATTGGCGGACGAATGCTCATCGCGTGGCCCACCAAGTCGCCACGATCAACAAAATTTGCAGCGGCACGCGGATCCATAACGGCGTGGCCGCTTTTCCTGCGATAGGGATGTGCGCCTGCGCCGCGTAAATATTGGCGGGCAGGACGACGATGAAAAAGATCACGAGCATCAATCCCGCCAGGCGCTGCAGACGTGGCACAACCAACCCGACGGCGCCGGCCAGTTCGCACAATCCGGTGAAGTAGACCATGGCCAGCGGTTGCGGCACCCCAGGTGGGATCATGCGTGCCATATCGAGCTTGACACGCGTGAAGTGCGCGACGCCGGTGAATACGAGCATCGTTGCGATGGCCCATCGCGTTGACGCTGCCCAGGTTGCCCAGAGCGTCACCCCGGCTGCGCCCAATCCGCGAAATACCAGCAAAGCGACAATCGGTATTAATAGGACGATCATTATTCGTGCACGCTAGCGTTTCCCCGGATATCTGCCAAGTGATTTATTGGGCTTATGCAGACGCGGTGGACCGCGACCGCTTCGAAGGCATGCGCGCGACCAGCACGCCGCCAAGCGCCATCAGCACTCCAGCATAGGCAAATCCCGCCGTGGGCGAAACCGCGCTCCAGAGAAAGCCCACCATCGAACTCGAGACCAGATCGCCAATACCGTTTACCGTGGCCAGGACGCCATATCCCATCGCACGCACGTCGCGTGGCAATAAACCAGCGGCGACCGCTTTTTCCAGCGTGTCCTGGATGCCCACATAGAGTCCCGCCAGGCCAAACAACGCCGCCAGGGTGAAAAGGTGTGGCGCAGTATGCGGAAGCAACATGAAGCCGGCACACATTACCGCCGCCAGCAGATAGCCAATCGCCAGGATTCCGCTACGTCCCAAACGCGACCAGAAACCGTGTATCCGATCTCCCAGGGCTCCGGCCGGGTAGCTGCAGGCGGCATAAATCACATTGTGAAATGTGTAGAGCGCCACGCCAATCGCGCCCGCGCGGGCGGCGCCGTGGCTGGGTGTGAGCAACTGAACCGCTCGCAGAATCAACAGCGTGTGCGCGAAGTCGCCCAGTCCAAATAACGCCACCGCGAAGAGAAACTTGCGGAACTCCGGGGGCAAGCTCTTGAGGCTGGCCCAAAAAGGCTTGAGCGTGGGCGTTTCGCCGCCGCGCCGCGTGGGCACCAGCAGCGCAAAGCTTAGCGCCGCGAGAGCGCCGGGCAGGATCGTCCATCGCATTGCCGCGGTGATTCCCGCGGAGGCCAACAGCGCCATGGCGCACAACGGGCCCAGGATCGCGCCCACCGTGTCCATGGTGCGTTCGAAACCAAACGCGCGGCCGGTCTGTGATGCATCGACAGCATCCACCAGCAAGACGTCGCGTGCCGGGCCACGCGCGCCGCGTCCCATCCAGCCGATCGCACGCGCGGCGAGAATTTCCGGCCACACGGTTACGAATCCAAACGCAAATGTGGATAGCCCGGTGAGCAAATAACCAAGCACCGCAACCGGTTTGCGCCATGCCGGATGGCCGGCGATATAACCACCGGCCAGCTTTGCGAAACTTGCGGCGCCGTCGGCGACTCCTTCGATGATGCCCAACGCGTACGCGGGCGCGCCGAGACTGGCCAGCAACAGCGGCAAGAGCGAGGTGCCGATTTCGTGGCCCCAGTCGGAAAATAGGCTCGCCAGACCGATGCCCAGGACGCCATGCGTCAGCCAGCGTTGCTGAGGGTTTTTCTTGTCGTGTGGAATCGAAGCGGGCATCGCGAGTTTGATGTGGGGGCCGCTTTCAGGTATGCGGCAGGCCGCTGAGAATGCGACTTGCGCCGGCTAAGGGAAAAGCCTACTTCACCGCGGCTATTGTAGCTTGATGGGGCAAAGAGCTTACGACGTCTCTCAACACATCGGCCGTCTGCCAATCGTTGCCGTGGTACCAGCGGTACACTTTGCCGTCCGGACCGATTACGGCAGTGCTCATCGAATGCACGATTTGCGCGTTCTCGCCGTCCACAAACACGCCAAAGAATTTCTCGAGGTCTGGCATCTCCGCAATCGGCGCGGACACAAACTCCCAGTGATCGAAATTGCGATCGCCTGCTTGCTTGAGATATTCCTCGCCGTAGCCCCGAAGTACCTTCGGCGTGTCAAATTTCGGGTCGAAGCTGATGCTCAGCAGGTGCGTCTCTTTGTATTCGCCGGCGTCTTTGGCCAAGTCCTTTTCGATTTGCGCGAAATTGTAGCTCATTAGCGGGCAATAATCCGGCAGCGGGCAGCGCGTGTAGATAAAAGTCAGGAGCACCGTTTTACCGCGAAAATCATGCAGGTGAATCTGCTTACCATTCTCATTGATGAGCAGAAAATCAGGTACGGCTTCGCCGGGCTGCGGTTCATGCTGCGCGCCGGCGGAGGGTGCTTTCGTGGCATCGCCCTTCTTGGTGACGACGATATTTTCCAGGTGGGCGCCATCGCTGGTGACGACCACGTCAGCCTTGATCTGATCGCCCACGGCGAGCGGATCGAGCATCTTCGGGTCCTTCACCTGATAGGGCATCTCCATCGCGTCCATGTATCCGGGGATCGGATCGCCGTCGACGATCACCGTGTTTGTCGACCGATCGACCCGCGTGACGCGTCCGGTAAGCGCATAACGTTTGCCGCCGGATTCGCCGCCGGAGCTGCATGCCGCAACAAGGCTGACGTACAGCAGCCCGGCAGTGGCAAACAGAACGCCGCCAAAAAGTTTCCTGGTTCGGTTCGTCATTTTCATGTCCGAGCTGGCTCCCGAAAATCTCGCTCAATAATGAAAGCGGTATCGCAATTCCACATACATCTCTCGCGGATCATTGTAATGGTATCCGCCGAAAGTAAGGCTATTGTCGATCAGCAGATGGCGATTCGCCACGTTGAGCCCATTGAGCGTCAGGGTGAAGCGTTCGCCGAAATCCTTACCGACCGAAAGATCAAACGTCGTGTGACCGGACAAGTATGCCGGTCCCGGCGGCGCGATACCGTTTACGAACCCCGAGCCGTAATAGACGTTCGTGGCTGCAAACACATGCCACAGAAGATTCATATCGCCGCCTAAATTGAGCGTGTTGCGCTGATCGTGATCGAGCGGGAAATAATCGGCCGGCGGCGAGAAGTCCGTCAGTCCGCCGGTGATCGCTCCGCGCCCTTGCGCCAGTTGATTCGAATACGCGAGATGGACCCCGCCGCGGTTCCACAGTCGTGGCGAGCGCAATGTCAGCTCCCAGCCTTGAATCAAAGCGCCGTCAATCGTCAGGGGAAAGAAAATGTCGGAGTTGCCGACGTTGTTGTGGTCGAAGAAGTTCTTGGCGCGCGTTTCGAAATTATCGGCGTCGAGCGACCAGCCGCGAAAGGGAATCGTGATGCCGAACTGATGCTCCTCGTCACGCTCCCCGCGCAAGGGAATGAATCCCAGGTCCTGGCTCGTGACGAAGTCAAGGAGCGGCCCCGACGCAGTGATCAGTGGCGGCGCCTGGTAATAGTGCCCGTAAAAAGCGTGCAGCACCCAATGCAGGCGTGGGATCTCCAACGAAGCGCCAAAGCGTGGGCTGGTGGCGTTCTCGACGATGGCGGCCGAAAAGTGCGATTCGCGCACGCCCGCCATCACGGTGAACCAGCGCGTTACCTTGAACTTCTGCTCGAGGAATTCCTCTTCGAGCGCGCCGTTGGCCGGCTCGCGATCGCTAAAATTCGTGCTGCTGCCGTCGTTGAAAAGCACGCCGAAGAGTTGATTGTCGTGCTGAGCGAAGCCATAAAAACCCACTTCGGTGTTGCTGCGCGCAAAATTCATGGCAAACGTGGCCTGGCCGCCGGCATAGGTCGAGGCGCGATCGTCGGTGGTGCTAAGCGGGTAATCGTTGGGATTGCCGGCGTAATCCGCGCTGTTGTAATGGTAAAAGGGCGAAACCGTCAGCAGCATCCCTGCATTGAAGGTGCGCACCCAGGAAAAATTGACGAAGGCGTCGGCTTCGCGTTGCGCGTCCGATTGAAATGTTCCTGGTGGATACGGGCTGAGCGTAATCACTTCGGGCGAATTCGGGTCCTCGTCAATCACTCCCGGCGCGGTGGGGATCTGGTAGTAGTCGCGGCGGAGAGAGGTCACAAAACGGAACTGGTCCTTTGCATCCGCGTTGAAGATTAGCGAAGCAAAACCACCATAGCCATTTTCCGCGTCGTGCGTGATTTGCCCCACCGGGCTCTGCAATCCTAGATTGCTGCGATTGCCGTTCACGCTGGCGTAATAAGCGAAGCGGTCGGTATGGCTGCCGAAATTGAATTGGTCGTTCGTTTGGTAGAAATTGCCGGCGCTGCTGATGAATTCCGCTTCATTGTTGCGCTCGAATCCCGTGCGCGGGATCACGTTGAAGACTCCGTAGGTGCGATCGCCATACTCGGCGTCGTAGCTGCCGCGATCGGCTTCGAGATAGTCGATATCCTTCGGGTCGAATTGGGGGCCCACATTGCTCGCGATGTTCGTGTTAGGGATCGGTACACCGTCGAGAAGCCAGGTCACCTGGTGCCCGCCGCGTACGTGCAACTGATCGTGCGTGTAGTAGGCGCCCGGCACGAAGTCGGTGATGATGGAAAGGCTGTTGGTGCGGTCCGCTCCCGGCGTGCGCGCCACATCTTCGCGGCTCACGAGTGTTGCGGGTGTCGCGGAATCGACGTTCTCGACGCCCACCTGCGCCGTCACCGTAGCGGTCTCGTTCACCGTCGCCAACTCGAGCGGAAAATGCAGGATCGGCGACGTCCCGGAAACTACGGTGATGTCCTGGCTTGCCGCTGCAAATCCCGTTTTTGTGACGGTTACGGAATAA
>Ga0209420_1000832_pt1 | contig 15364 bp, 21 predicted proteins | sample BlaSpr_A8_OM1_O1_FD_187972 | JGI IMG/M metagenome (GOLD analysis project Ga0209420, IMG submission 187972) | Forest soil microbial communities from Thunder Bay, Ontario, Canada - Black Spruce, Ontario site 2_A8_OM1_O1 (SPAdes) (version 2) | ecosystem: Environmental > Terrestrial > Soil > Boreal... | reverse complement strand
GAAATGATGGCCAAATGAGTCTCTCTCGCATCGCTCTCGCAGCCCTTGGCGGGTTCGCGGCCTATTTCGTCCTCGGCGGCCTCGCTTTCGGCCTGTTTCGCTCTCTGAAGAATGAATTCCTCAAATACCCCGCGGTGTACCGGTCCCAGCAGGGGCAGGTCAGCCACATGCCCGGCGGAATGGCTGCTATGTTTGTGTCCGTGCTGGCGCTGGCGGTGCTTTACGCAATGCTATACCGAGGCGCTTCCGGTCTCGCCGACGGCGCACGTCTCGGGGCCATCTTCGGTGCACTGATAGGAATCTTCACGGTTGGTTCGTTTGTGATGCACAACTATGTCAACCTGAACATCGGTTTGAAACTGGCACTCCAGCAAGCGGCCGCCTACTTTGTGGAATGGACTGTCACCGGCATAGTGATCGGCCTCATCTACCGGCCGCCTGCGCCACACTGACCGGCTGGCGAGCCTCTCCTTCTGTCTACGCCGCGTGACCCAACGTGATGATCAGCAACGTCCTAAGCCGCCGTCGGCTCCTTGTCCCGGACCGCCGCTTTAGCGGTTGGAAAAGCTGCTGCGATCGTTGTTCCGCTTCCATTGGACTCAACGTGCAGGTTCCCGCCGAGCTGGAGCACGCGCTCCCGCATTCCCCTAAGCCCCACGCCGGTTGGTCCATCCTCTGAAATGCTCAACTGCGTCTCCGGGGATATGCCTTTACCTCGATCCTGCACTTCAAGCCAAACTTCATCCTTCGAGCGCCGCTGCAAGCGGACCGCGGCCTCTTTACTGCCGGAATGGCGATCCACATTGGTAAGGCATTCCTGAACGACTCTGAAGATGGCAATCTCCAGATCAGGAGTCAACCGTCCAAAGCTGGAGTCACGTTCCAAGGTCGTGGCGATCCCGCTGCGTCGTGAGAATCCCTCTACGTACCATTCCAGCGCTGTCCAAAGGCCTACTTCGTCTAACAAAGGCGGATGCAACAGGTGCGAAATGGCGCGAAGTTCGCTGCTAAGATTTTGCAACAGCGTGTCACTGTCAGAAAGAATGCGCGTTTGTTCCGGACGCAGACTCTCATACGGCTTGAGCTGCCCCAGGTTGAGGATTAATGCGATAACCATCTGTCCGGCATTGTCATGCAGTTCGCGTGCGATCCTTCGATGCTCGTCATCCCGCGTCTTCAATAATTGTGCGCTAAGCTGGCGTGCACCTTCGGCCGCCTTACGATCTGTGATGTCCCGGTTTATCTCAAGCCAGCCCGCGAGATTGTTGTGGGCGTCGGTCAGCGCTGTCCAACGGCTGGCAACCGTCACCCTGCTGCCATCCTGTCTGGTATGAACAAGCTCTCCTTGCCAGCCGCCTTGTTGGCGTTGCGTAGCAATTTCGGCAAACGGAACCGGAAAGTCGGTCTGCAGCAGCGAGTGGGCAAGCTTGCCGATAGCCTCTTCCCTTGACCACCCGTACAGGCGTTCAGCGCCTCGGTTCCAGTAGGTAATCCTTTCGTCGGCATCGCCAACAAAGATGGCGTCATTGGCGGCGTCCAGCCACTCCGATTGAGTTCTTACTCTTTCCGCTTCGCGGGAAAGTTCCTGGTGAGCGATGTCGAGTTCTGTAGTGCGCTCTCGGACTCGACTCTCTAGCTCTTCTTGTGTTCTCCGCAACTCGTCTTCGATCCGTCTGCGGTCGGCAACCTCCCGGTCCGATGCTGCCTTTGACCGGCGATTCGCCTCTCCCAGAGCGACAATGAAACCCGCCAGGACCGAGAAAAGCAGCATCCCGGAAATCTCAGTCCTGGGATTCTGGAGTGCGAATGAATTGACGTAGGGGAGAAACCAGTACCAGACGCCAGCCACGCTCACGAGAACACAGGCAACAGACGGGCCAATGCCGCAGTACCAGGCCGAGAAGACGATAGCCGCCCAGGAGGGCAGATAAGGGTTGTCCGGTCCAAGCCAGGGTGAAAGTATCTTCCGCAGCAACAGAGCCGCCGCTGCTGCCAGAATCGCCATAATGTAACGCACCGCTATTGGCCTGCTCTTGATATCACCGATGGCGGAGCTTTCCATTCTCGCCTCCAAAGTTCGCAAGTCCGCGACAAGGCCAGATCATCTCAGAGCAGTGCCAAAACGCTACGCCAGCCGTTCACTGTGCTAAATACTGTAGATCGTGTAATTACCGATAATCGGGGGAGTACATCCTTGGGTCCTGATACCTGGGTCTGGGTTCGGGACGGGATTTCCGCGGTATTGGGGCCCGTCGTCCGATGGCTCCTCTGGTCTGTATTCAATATGAGCTGCGTCTCCGCAAAGCCCGCTTCTGCTTCGCCTGGCAAGGTTATTGCAGCCCCGCGTCGCGGCCTATTGAAGCGTGAGCGTCATCGCCTTGAAATCAAAAGCCGTCTTGTGTGCCTGCTGCAGAAGATCTATGCCGAGATTTCCGTGGAAGAATTTGCTGGTTTCGGTAGTGTGCGTCAGCAGGACCACAGCGGGGCTGAGGACTACCGGGAATGCTCCGATGCTGAAACGGAATGACGAAAGAGTGGCGGCATCCATGTTGTTCTTGGCACCGCCCACTCCCTCCGTCTTGTACGAATCGACCTTTGCCGCAGTGCGGAGAAGGTCGGGAAACGCCGCCGCAAAAGGCGGGTAGAGATCGGTGTTGGTTGCGCCCGTATCCATCGTGAGTGCGAGGTTGCGATGTTCGAACTGAATCTGCGCGACCGGATGGTGTCCGTCGAAGTATAGATCCGCATGAGGCGCACCTTGGATCGACGACTTTGAGCCGATCTCAAATTTCTTGTCTGCGCCCCACTCAAACCTCTGCAAAGCTAAAAGCACCGGGATTCCGACGAGTCCGCGCGAACCCGGTGGCAATTGATTAAAAGGAGGCTGGTCGTCAGAAAACACGAGGAACGCGACATGCCTCAATCGGATCAAGCCGATAGAAAGGTCATCCGCGACGGCTATCCGGGAATCGGCCTGAGCGCCGGTTACGCCGCCCACCTTAATTGGAACCGCCAGGATCCGCATTCCGAAGTTCTTGGCTTCCGATTCGCTCAAAAATGACACGTCCGCTCCCGTATCAAACCAATATGTGGCCTGCACGCCATTGATGGAGATCGGCAATCCGGCGTCCTGGAGTCGCAGTGTGGTCGAACGTCTGCGCACCACCTTCTGATCGGGGAACTCACGGAGGGCCGCGAGCAGCGGAAGGTCGTCGCTGGCATCGGAGTCCCCCGGCCTGAGCGCAAGCAGGGCTGTGACTTGTGCAAACGCCTCTCGGTACTTTCCTTGCCGCATATAGGCAGACCCTAGAAGCCTATGCGCTTCAATCGCGTCACTGGACTGTGAAAAAGACTTAATGACAGGTGCCAGCTTCTTCTCACACCGGTGCAGATCATTGAATGCGCACGCCATCGCACCCTGATAGAAGACGGGAGCGGCGCCTTTTGCGATGGAATCGCGAAGCTCGAACCAGCGATGCGCGTCGTAAAGGGATTTTAGATCTGGTCTGTCATTATCAGCGGCAAGACAGGTCTGGGTTAGAGCGAGCCACACGAGGCCCACAACAAGCATGCGCATAACGCAGAATGTAGCAAGTCTTTAGCCGAGGAGCAATCCGATCTGCGCTCAGGAGGTGCGATCAGAATGTGCGCTCAGGCGCGCTGCTGCCGACGGACTTGCCCTTGCTGCCGAGCTGTTCCAGATGAAGAGCCGGTAAAAGAACGTAAAAGGTAGCCTCGGGGAACTCTCCTAGTACAAATCCCGTAGAACAAAAAAAATTAAAATCAGCGCACGGGTTTTATCGTCCTGCGTTCTATCATGAGTTAGAGCTCCTCCCTAGGGTAGGGGACAACCAACAACAGAATAATATATGGAGGAAGTCCCCATGAAACTGAATGACAGCATTTCAACGTACGATGTTGCTGAGGCTCTACAGGGCGAGTCCGGCAAGTTTGAAGTAACCAGCCCCACCGGAGAGCGCTATTTCGTTACGTGCCAGCCCGGACACTCAATTGTCAGTTTGGAGTGGGCCGGATCTGAGCCTAACCTGCAACCCTTCCTCGTGCGCAAGGTAGCTCAACCGATCACGACGGAGGGTCGTACAAAGAGATCAGCGGCTGCCTAGCATTCTGGCAACCCCAAGCAGTAAGCCCGGCTCCGATCAAGCCGGTCTTTTCATTTCTCTTTCCTCGCCAAAGCGTGTCAACAGCAAGACCTCATCATCTTCCCGCAGATCGTTGTTTCCAGGTGGGGCCGCGGCCTGCCTAACCATTTCCACTTCCACTGCTTTCTTGGCTCCGATGTTCACCTGACCTTTACCTGGGCTCGGCGATGTCGATACTTGAGGCATGGGCCGATTTCGCCTGGGCATTTCGGTGGCGGCGGGAGTTGCATAGGTCCTTCGCGTCGTGGCTTTCGGCGGCGTTGGAGCATGCGGGGCCCAGGATGACAATCAAATTGTGGGAGGGCGCGGTAGTGTCCCGGCTTAAGCCGGGGAAGAAGAAATCGAAGTTGAGGAGCATCGCGAGGCTTGGGGGATGGTTTAAGGGGCCGGGTCGGCGCTTCATCGGTCGCCCCGGTAACGATTCCCTTGACAGAATATTCCATAAATGGAATACTACTTATGGCATGGGAGTTACTGAAGTGTTTGAGGTTTGGTGGAACGATCTCTCAGCAGATGAACATGCGGAGATTGACGCCAAGGTTGGCATTCTTGAAGAGCATGGCCCTACGCTGTCTCGGCCTCATGCGGACAGGATCGAGAGCTCTCGCCACTCAAACATGACAGAGCTGCGCGGGAAGGTCGACGAAAGACACTTGCGGGTGCTGTTCGCCTTTGATCCTCGTCGTACGGCCCTGCTCCTGCCGGGCGGAGACAAGACGGACGATCCGGCGTGGTGTGACAAGTTTGTGCCGATTGCGGATGACCTATTCGATCAGCATTTAAAGGAAATTGAGCATCAGCAGCCAGAGAAAAAGTAGCCGCAGCAGAATGATGGTCTGAAGGATAAAGGATGATGCGCATGGCGAAGAATTTCAACACCCTGCGGGAAAAGATGTCTCCCGAATCGCGCGAGCGCTCCCGCGCTTTGGCCGCGAAGTATCGCTCCGAGATGCCTCTCAATGAACTACGGGAGGCTCTGGCAATTACTCAGGTGCATCTTGCCCGGAAACTCAGAGTCAATCAGGCCGCGGTGTCGAAGATGGAGCGCCGCACGGATATGTACGTAAGCACGCTCCAGGGTTTCATCAAAGCGATGGGCGGAGAATTGAAGATCACCGCGGAGTTCCCCGACGGGACCGTTGAAATCAAGCAATTTGGCGAAGCAGCCAGCAAGGCGGCGGCGGGGAAGGGCTAGCAGCCGCTGGGCCAGTTCTGGGATGACCTTTCTTGGGAGGCGTCGTCCAACCCGGATGGGTCTGACGAAGATGCGTCTAACTGACCTGCGTTTAACCGGGCTGACAACGCTCATCTTCGCAAGCGCTGCATTGATTTTGCCGCATCAGGTTCGGCCACAAGATGCGCAACTGAAAACCGCCGACGCAGTTCTGGAACGCTACAAGCATGCCCTGGGCGGAGTGGACGCCATACAGAAAGTGCAGTCTGAAACCGTGCACGGCGACATCGAAGGCACTGGCATGTCTGGCAAGGAGACCTTCGTTTCTTACGCAAAGCCGTTCAAGCAGCTCTTTAAGGTAACGCGGGCCGATGGCAGTGAATCCATTTCAGGATTTGACGGCGAAGTTTCGTGGTCCATTGACGCGCAAGGAGCGAGCATCGACAAAGATACCGCTCCCGAAGCCGTGCGCCGGGACGCCGACCTGCAATATGCGCTCCACCAACCTGACTATTTCAAAAAGCTTGAACTAGCCGGCACTACCGATTTCGATGGCCGTCCCTGCTACTGGCTTCACGGCACCACGCACTGGGGCAAAGACAACAATCAGTTCTATGACGTCGAAACCGGCCTGCTCGCCGGCTACCGTTTTCAAGCGGACGACAAATCCGCGGCCGTCTCGACGCTCATCTTTCGGGATTACAAAAACTTCGGCGGCCCGCTGGTTGCGACGAAACTTACCTCACGCACCGGCGATCACGTGCGGACCTTCACATTCACCTCCGTGAGCTACGAGCCACTCGCAGATTCTATGTTCGAATTGCCGCAGGCAGCCAAGGCGCTGGTGAAATGACATGCTTCTAGGAGATCCCGTTTCGAGCGCTTTCAGCGCGCATCCGAATGGCAAGATTTTAAGGGCGGCAAACTTTTCCCAAAAGTGAACTCTACCACTGAAAAACTAGCGTCTCGCTCTTGACTCTCTCTTGCCCTGTCCCACGATGGAGGTGGCGTCTCGCAGGCGTAGGGAACCGGCTAACAACTGAAACACAATGTGGAGGAAGTCCCATGAAACTCAACGACAGTATCTCGACCTATGACGTTGCCGAGGCTCTGCAGGGCGAGACCGGCAAATTTGAAGTAACCAGCCCCAATGGTGAGCGCTATTTCGTTACGTGCCAACCCGGACACTCGATTGTCAGTCTGGAGTCGGCCGCATCTGAAATCAACCTGCAGCCTTTCCTGGTGCGCAAAGTGGCTCAACCCATGGCCACGGAGAGTCGCACAAAGAGGTCTGCTACTGCCTAGCATCTATTGGCAGTCGAACAAACGAGCCCGGCTCTGATCGAGCCGGGCTTTTCATGTTACATCCTTTTTATTCGTATGTAGCGCGGCAACTCGGGCAGCGCCGTCAGCACGAGGTAAGCCCCAAACAGTATTCCCACAAAGCCCACGACGCTACAAACGATGACAATGCCGTTGACTACTAGATTGAAATTTGTCATTTGCGAACCATAACACTCACCTCGAGCAGCGAATATCAGGGGTTCACCCCGGGCATCCACGGGGTTTGTCCCATGGGCTGTCCAGCTCCGCGGATTAACTTAAATGATCAAACTCAAAGCTCCCAGTCCGCCATAAGTCAGGCGGAGTGGCGCTCCTTGAAGTCCTCAATCTTCCCCTTTGCCTTCTGTTTCGCGTCATCCACCGACTGGCTGACCTTCTGCCGGCTCTCGGCGGCCTTCTCGGAAGCGGCGTCCTTGTGCGATTCGTGGATCTGCTTCGCCGCATCCTTGGCATCGCCCCAGGTTTCTTTCACCGCACCCTTGGCTTGATTGACCACTCCCTTGTTGGCTAAGTTTTCGTTACCAACACCTTCTCCGACCTTCTGCTGCACTTTTCCCACTGCCTGATCGATCTTGCCAGTCACCTGATCCTTATTCATGAGTTCCTCCTATTGTGTAAGTTGCGGCATTCTCTGAATGCGATTTGAAGTCATCCTGGTCCTTGAATCCTACGCGCGTATAACTCGCGCACGCCATCAGGCGAACCGGGTAGACAGCGTGAATTTAACCAGCAGTCTCGCCGCGCAGTGTCGAAAGCACGAACAAGTCACGCGCTCTTGCGGATTTTCGCCGCCATCTTTTTCGCGGCACGCGGTTTCGCGCGAGCTACGGCGACGGTTCTCTTTTTCTTTTTTCTTACTATGGTTTTGACTGCAGGCACCAATTCCAGCCGAGCTTGTTTCCCCGTGCGATGGTGGCCGTGCTGCAGTGGCTGGATGCGCGCAGCTTCTTCGTCCACTCGTAGCTGATTGGCGGCATATTTCTGCCGTTCTTCGTCAAGGTATTCTGCGATCGTTTGAGTCGACATGGCTGCAGTGTGCCAGAAGTGTGCAGTCCGAATCTGTCCCATTTTGGTCACTCTGGAACGATTTATCGGAACTGGGAGGGAAGGGCACGGCTTAAGCTCCCCCAAAGGGAATGTCATTCCGAGTCGGGCTGAAAGCCCGGTGAGGAACCTGCTGTTTTGTTGTCGTCCCCACGAAGAGCCTGCCCTGAGCTTGCCGAAGGAACCTATGCAACTTACTTCCGCGTCAGCCGCAGCTCGAGCATCATCCGCTCCTCACCTTTGTCATCGATCAGAAAATGGCGATGCAGAAGAACGCGGCCGTTTTCCTCAAGGTGCGCGCGCGCCACAGTTTTGCGCCCAGGCCGGTCGGGATCAAGCGGCGTGGCCCACAAGACGATGTTCTTGCCGTCAAACGTGCCGTCGCTCTGGCGAATCGATATCGTCGTCTGCCGCGAGTCGTACCAAACGGTGATGAAGCGGTTCGTTTTGGAATCGAACCCGGAGATTCCGGTGCCCGTGCTCTTGCTTCCCTCAGAATCGAAGAAGGTGAAATCCGACTGCAGAAACTTGCCGTCCTCGATCATGTACTGCTTGCAAGTACCTTTGGTTACGATCGGCTTCCCGTTCATCGGAAAGAACGTCTTGACCAGGTCCCAGTCGCCCGCAAATTGCGCGAGCAGCTTCTGACCCGCACCCGGCGCGTTCGGCGGTTCATATTGATTCTGAGTTTGCTGCGCTACCGCTGCAGTGGAGCAACAAGCATGAGCAACGTCGCAGTAATCCATTTCTTCATGGCAGGGAGAATCACAGGCACTGGATGACAGGCAAACGACATGTGAAAGTCGCGAGCGTTGTACCCGTATGCTCTCGACCGGACCCAGCGAATTTACGCCACGCCATCCCCCAAATGCAACCGCTGCAGGGCATCGCGAAGGTTTCACCCTCCCGTCGAACAGCCGCGACACATGGTGCATCCTCAAGTTGCTCCGTTAGATATCGAACAGTCAGGCAGCTCAAAAGGCCCTATAGTTCCGACTGGCCCGACGCAAGTGATCAAGAAAGAACCTCGTTGTCCCTACTGCGTTGTCGATAAGAAGTTTTATCCCATGACCGTTCTCGACAACGGGAGGATGATCTGCAAGAACTGCGGCCACATCATTTTTCCAGACGACCGGGCCTTCCGATGTCCCTGCTCGAAGTGTCTGGAGGTTGATCTCTCTCCCCGGCTCCGCCGATTACGGCGACGCTAGATCGGGGGCCTCGCCCAAAATCTTGTCAAGGCTCTAAACTGGTGCATTTCCCGGTAACCCGTTGCCCCCATTGGCGAAATAAAGGCATTAATTTACTTGACAAATCACAGAGGTTCTGGCATTATTTAACGCATGGAACCGAGACTTGAAACTCTCCAAGAAGCAATCATCTACTTCTCGAATCCCGTCAACTGCCGTAATTACGTTGTGGCACGCCGCTGGCCCAACGGGATCGAGTGCCCGCGCTGCGGGAATAAGAAAGTAGCATTCCTGGAGAAATACAACCGATGGCAATGTGGCGCACGTCACTCCAACCGACAATTCACAGTGAAAACGGGAACCATTTTTGAGGATAGCCCGCTCGGTTTGGACAAATGGCTCTCGGCAATGTGGCAAGTCGTGAACTGCAAAAATGGCGTTAGTTCCTACGAGGTTCACCGCGCCATCGGTGTAACACAAAAGACTGCATGGTTCATGGATCATCGGATCAGACTCGCTTTGCAATCAGGCAGTCTCACCAAGCTCGGCGGCAATAGCGCCCCGGTCGAAGTAGATGAGACCTTCATCGGCGGCAAGGCTCGGAACATGCATAAGGCGAAGCGCCGCCGTCTCAGTGATGGTATCGGAATGCAAGGCGGACACGGTAAGACCGTTGTGATGGGCTTGTTGGAGCGCGGCGGCAAGGTGAAAACTGCCGTGATTGCGAGTCGCAAACAGAACATCCCGGAAAAGATCGTGCGCGAGCTTGTAGAGCCGGGAGCCGAAGTCCACACCGACGAATTCACTGGCTACTACAATCTGAAAGATGGCTACCTCCACAAGGTAGTGAATCATCTTGAAGGCTACGTAAAAGATAACGTCCACACCAACGGCATTGAAAACTTCTGGTCCCTGCTGAAGCGCGGCTTGAATGGAACATATGTATCTGTCGAGCCGTTTCATCTGTTTCGTTACGTGGACGAACAAGCGTTCCGCTACAACCATCGGAAGCATATGGACGACGGTCAGAGATTTGATCTCGCCGTGCGCCAAATCGTCGGGAAGCGGCTAACATGGGCACAACTCACCGGGGAAGTAAGCCAACCAGACATACCCAACCACTAAAGCGACAAGGGCGCGGACGGCGCACACAACCTCCAGTTCCACAGGAAGCTCGAAAATAACTGTCGGAACGCTTGACATCGCTGTTACAATCTTCGGTGTCGAGGGTCAATTCACCGAGAGGAGAACCATTCTATGTATGAAGTGTTCACCCGCAAGGTTCCGCGCATGGGGAATCCCGTCATGTCGTTTACCAGAGCTGGGAACGTTGTGTTCAACACGCTTGCCGCACGAGAACTCCAGAAGGCGACGATAGACCACGTTTTGATCATGTGGGACACAGAATCGCGAAAGATTGCTCTGAAATCCACCAGCAACAAGAAAGATCCCAGAGCCTATCGCGTCGCCTATCGTGATGAAGGTAACGGGGCGGGATTTTCCGCAAAGACTTTCTTGGACTACATCGGCGTTGACTACTCCGCGAGGCGAGCGATGGACGTTGATATTAACGCGAATCACGAACTCGTCATCGAGGTAAAAGTTCCGGATGAGTTTTTCAAGCGGAAGAGTCAGCCTAGAATTGTGAGCAAGGCTTCCAATAGCTAAGGGTTCTGGATGGCCCAGAACCCTTAGTGGAAGCCGATTCCGCTCAAACTTGTCGAGAGTCGAGAGGAGTACTACGAGGGCTTCAAGCAGCCTCAGTGTACTCAACAGGGAGTATTGTGTCCAGAAGTTTATTCCCCGTTTCCTCTCATGTAAATAGGCCTCTGTAAAGAGCGGGCGGAAAGGCCTAAGAGCCTGCCGCACGGAAATGCCAGCACGAGAGGAAGGGGGGTGACGCCTATCGAACCACCTTAAATTACCGTAAGTTGTAGTACGCTCGGCCCGTCGTGAGCGGGCCGAGCGTGTTTTCTTCTCTACCATTTTAAACCGCTGGGCGCTATGATGGCGGCATGAAATATCCGCCACCAGTGCAACTACCAACGGGTGGAACGCCATCAGAGCGGCTGGATATGGCGTTCCGGAAGGTATTGACGGTATCAAAGGAAGAGCTACTGAAAGCAGAGGGAAAGATTCAGCAGCGACGCGAGAAACGTCGAACGAAGAAAAAACGGTAGATCGAAGCCCTGTCACGGCATCCCCAACCTAGCTTTACCAATGTGATTTGTCAACGTAGTTATTACCGAAATAAATCCGCAAGCGTGACGGTTCACCCCACCAAACCTGCTATCCTAAAAGATAAAGTGAGCAAAAATTGGCGCAAGCCCCAAGGGCGAGCGCCTTTTGTGTTTCCGGATTCTTTATTTCCAACAACTTAACACCGAAGAGCTTAAGACCAGCTTAAAGACCTAACACCCAAGACCCAAATTCATGCGCAGACGCAAGGGCCCGTCCCCCGGACGCAAGCAGCGTCCGGCCCAAGCCCTGCCCACTCCAGCCACTTCCCGCTCCCAAACTCCCTTCGAGCGCGAACAAACCACCAAACGTCGCGGGGAAGTCTCCGAACTAGCCTTCGCCCTGGCCGCCGCACGCCACGGCTTCGGCATCTCCCGCCCTACGGCGACAGCGAACGCTACGACATCATCCTTGCTCCAACTCACGTCCCACTTGTCATTCCGAGCCGGGCCGAAGGCGCGGCGAGGAACCTGCTTTCTTCGTCCGCCCGCCCACGCCCGGTCCGCGTCCAGGTGAAATCTTCCACTCAACTCCAGTGCGGCCTCTACCGCGTCAACGCCCACCGCCGCATCAACGGACGCGCCGTCCCCTACAGCCTAGCCGAAATCGATTTCTTCGCCGCCTACGTAATCCCCGAAGACTCCTGGTTCATCTTCCCCCTAACCCACATCCTCGGAGCAACCCCGTAACCCTAAGCCCCAAACGCCGCCGCAAACCCCACATCAACAACCCCTACCGCGAGGCCTGGCACCTGCTCCGCCAACCCGACGGCCTCGAGTTCGCCTAGGCAAGAGTTTGTCATTCCGAATCGGGCCGAGGGCCCGGTGAGGAACCTGCTGTCTGCTCGCGCCGCCACGAACCATTGCCGTTCCACAGGACAGCAGGTTCCTCGCGCGATTTCAGCGCGCATCGGAATGACAACATTTTAGGGATGGGTGAGTAAGTCTACAGCGGCAGATGTCACAAGCAGCCTGTGCAAAAGCCCAGGTTGGGACAAAAATGTTCATAGGGGCAATAAAAAGGCCCGTCATTCGAACCGGAAGAGAAGCCTGTCACTCCGGATCGGGCTGAAAAAAGGTTTGTCATTCCGAACGGGGCTGAAAGCCCGATCAGGAACCTGCTGCTCCGTTGTCTTCCTGAGAAAGCGGGTCGCGTCGCCAAACCGTTTCTACCGACGCGACTGGGGACGCCGCCGCCGGCCCACACTGCGCTTCTGCTTGTCGGCTGCAGCCGATCGCCACGCCCCCCGCATCAGATCCCGCAGGGCATCGGGATGGACTCGGGACAGGCGCACCAGCAACCATTCGTAATTGAGGTAGTGATCGGTGATGAAGTAGGTCTCAGGATCGGCCGCCATCAGCTCGGCGCGTTGCTCAAAATCCGTGCGAACCACCAGCGCGTCGCCCTGCTGATGCAGCCGAGCCAACAGAGCGCCACGCACCTTGAACGCGGGCGTGCCGTAGGACGTGCTTTCTTCCACGCTATCCAGAGACAGCGCCATCCGGCGCACGCTTTCGAAAGTTACCGCCATAGTCACGACCGGCTCGCTCGCCCAGCGTCGCCCCAGAAGTATAGCGTGCCGGATGAGCCTTAATTATCGAGCTCGGCAGTCCCACCCTTCGAAAACCGCGAAGGGTGGGGCAGCCTCAATCGTGGTAGTGCAAAGGTGGGCCTGCCGCCCACTTCACAAGCTACCTAGACACACGGGCCGGGGGCCCGCTCGCTCCTGCTACTTTAGCTGCGGGTGCCCCGTCCTTGTTCCTCCGTTCTTTGGAGGGACAGGGCGGGGACTTTGACCTGGCGTGCATGCGGTCGTAGACTCTCGCTCGGAAAGGGTGGGCCAGCCCGCCTCAAGTTAAGATATTGCAGACAAATGGAGACGGGAGGGGTGGGCCCTTCCCATGAGAGCTGAAAAGAGAGCCAGAACTTGGGCGGCCTTGAACTTGCTCGGGCTGTTTTTGAGCGTCATTGGCGGGATCCTCTTGTTCTACTCTCTGACTCTGAAAGCATCGAACTACAGGTTTGTGGAGAAAAGTGACCACGACGTGGCGATCTGCCTTAATGACAAGTTGGTAGCCACTGGATACGGAGGGCCGCTGCGCGTCACCGACGAACCGTGCCCAACCGGAATTGCACCAAGTCGCGCGCCCGTGATCGAGGCTGAAAAGCCAGCGTACGTACCCTGGGGATTGGGCATCATTTGTCTCGGTTTCTTACTGCAGTTGCCGTCGGCGTTGGCCGCCTTCTCCGCGCAAGCATAGGCCGGGTAGCGGGGCGGCCTCGGTTAAGATAGTGCCGACAACAGAGTGAGGGAAAGGCGGCCGAGGCCGATGGCGGACTACAACGTTGTTGGCAGATGGGACCACCTGGATCCCGACAGCAAAGCGGGGCTAATAAATTCTGCGTCAGACGAAGAACTTGAACAATGGGCGTCTGACCCGGATTGCAATCAAAAACTTCTCGCAGCGACCGCCCTGGCCAAGCGTAATTACGGCAAAATCGATCCGGCTCGTACCCACAGGAGGCCCGAGTTTAACGCACGCACGGAGGTTTCAGCAGACGCCCGGCAAATTGTTAAACATCTCTGGATTATCTTCGTCGCACTTCCTTTCATTCTGGCTGTCCTTTACGAAATCCTTAAGAACTAACGAGCCACGCGGACGAGCCTTAATTGCCAAGCCCAGCGCCATGCTCCGGTCGAAAACCGCGATGGACAGGGCAGCCTCAAGTTATGTATCCTCCGCCGACAAGTAGAGAGGTTCCTGTCCAAAACCTTCACCTCTCTCTGACTTCCAGCAGGAGCTTATCGAAGTCAATGTCGGCCTCCCACGTTTCCCGCAGCTGGTGAAGCATCAGTTCGGAGACCACATGGGCGGGATCGGAGAGTTCATCGCAGTCAATCTCGCGTCTGAACTCGCTCATTCCGACTTCGCCTCTCGGCTTCAAGGCAGGCAAGCGCACCGCCTGTAACGGATAGTCAGCTGCCGGAGAGGCAAACTTCGGAAGAAGAGCTACCGAGCCAGGGCGGAGCGCGTGCAGCAGAACAAAAGAGCAGCAGAACAAAAGAGCCGGCATAGCCGAGCGCTGCATACGCTCGTGCCGCCACCTTCATGAATCCCAGAAGGTCGTCTATCAAGTCCCCCACGTATTCGCCAGGGTATCCTCGGCGCGATAGGTTCGTCACAAAAACCATCGCGCCACCGTTTCCATATCCCGATCGTCCGGTGGTCGGACTTCAGCAGGGAGAAGGCACCCTTCCTGGAAACCGCATGCGGGCGGGTGCGCCCGGCGACACCTACGATTTCGATAAACCCACGCTCGAAGGCTCCGTCAAGCCGCAGTCGCAGGGTGGAGTGGGGAACGATCAGGATGCGCTGGGAAGCAGTTAAGCCAGGGAAGTCCGAATCTCTCAGGTACAGGCCTATCCGCTCATCCATGCCTGCCTGCAAGGCACGCCTTTTTGCAAGGAGATCCTCGATCTCCCGTAGAGATGCAAGGAGATCCTCGATCTCCCGTAGAGAGGCCTGCCTCGTTGTGTCTTGTACTCGGATCGGTATCTGGTAGTCGCCCGTCCGTTCGTACTCATATGGCGGATTCGTGCCGTCCTCAACCCTGATGACGGCTACCATGTTTCCGGCATTGTCAGTCCCGCAGGGCTGGACTTCAAATCCAGGCCGCGGATTGACGGTGGAAATGATCAGGTTTGTGACCCGTGCGCGAGCATCGGGGCCCAAGGGAGTGCCAGGAGCAGAAAGCGCCACATTTTGCCGCGGTTTTGTGCGCTTGGAGGATTGGACGCCGACGAAAATGAGGCCACAGAATGTGTTTGCGAAACAGAGACTGTAGCTCCTATCTCGGGCCTGAGCTCCCTCTTGAAGTCGATCCGCGTACCCTCGGGTGGCCGAAGTTCCTCAGGGCCGTTGAGACCAAGGAAATCAGTCACGTCGGACAGCGTCAATTTGCTCAAGTCACTTGTGAAAAGGTCAGGCATGGATGATTGATCCTCCCGATTATTCTAGCCGGTAATCCGGCGTGGCCCGCAAAACCTACCCGCTTCGCCTTTACACTCCCACCCCCCGCCTGTTATCCTCACTACTGTCACCAAGATAAATCGAAACCAGAACAGGAGTGCACCAGGTTAGTGTTAGCCAGAGAGCAAAAGAAATCCGTAATTGACCAGTATCAGACGCACGCGACTGACACGGGGAGTC
>Ga0209420_1000831_pt1 | contig 15386 bp, 13 predicted proteins | sample BlaSpr_A8_OM1_O1_FD_187972 | JGI IMG/M metagenome (GOLD analysis project Ga0209420, IMG submission 187972) | Forest soil microbial communities from Thunder Bay, Ontario, Canada - Black Spruce, Ontario site 2_A8_OM1_O1 (SPAdes) (version 2) | ecosystem: Environmental > Terrestrial > Soil > Boreal... | reverse complement strand
CGTTCCCCGATTCCGCCCCGCACACGCCGTTGAACACCGCCGTTTTGTCGCCCGTCACCAGAATTCGTTCGAGCGCCGCAAGCGGGGTACCCACGATGTCCACGCCGCGGACCAGTTCATCGGGCCGGCCGTCGGCATACACGCGCCACACGATCACCGGCAATACTTCAAACGCCTGCGGGCTTTGCCGCGTGGTCAGCGTGAAGCCGCCCTCGATATCGTCAAAGTAGAGTCCGTACGGCTTTCCCTGTTTCTTGATTTCGTCGATAAATCTCTTATGCAACTCCGCATCGGAAACTTGGTTTTTCGAAATCACGATCAGGTTTCCCTGGCGTCCGGTGGCCATCAGCCCTGCTTGCCGCCGTCCGTGGCCGTTCGACTGCGCGAAATTCTTCACGGGTATGCGCGACATCAAAAAGCTCTTCAAAACTCCATCCTGAATCACTTCCACGCGTTGTGCCGGCACGCCTTCGTCGTCGTACGCATACGTGCCCGCAAGTTTTACGCCGCCCAGTTCCTTCAGCGTCGGATCGTCCACCACGCTCAGAAACGATGGCAGCACTTCTTCGCCCACTTTTTTCGTGAACGTCTGGCCTTCTTCTTCGCCGCGCTGCCGGTGGCCTTCCAGGCGATGTCCCAGCACTTCGTGGAAAAAGACGGCCGCCGCGCGTCCTGACAGCATCGCGGGCCCGTCGTAAGGATCGGCGAGCGGCGCCGCGCGCAGCGCCTTCAAGTCAGACGCCATCTTTTCGGCCTTGGCGGCCACCTCCGATTGCGGAGGAAGCTGATCGGGTGTCGCCGCCTGGAAAGTCTCTACGCGAAAGAGCTCCATGCCGTCATCCGCGCGTGTTTCCGCTTCCATCACCATGCGCGCCAAGTGGCCTGGCTCGACAAGGCGTGTGCCGTCGCTTGCGGCCATGTATTCCGTGTTTTGATCGAAGCTGATCTCCACCACCGAGTTGTAGACATAAGGATACTTGTCGAAAAGTCCCGAATACGCCTTGGCGCGATCTTCCCATTCCTTCTGCTTGATGGGCACCGGAGGACCGGCTACCTGCATATCCTGATGCGCCGGCTCGGTGGAAAAATCGGGCGACTTATCTTCTTCGGCGCTTTGCACCGCGGCCGCCGTCTTCAGGTTCAGAAAAGCAGGCACGGCCTGGCGGTATTCCGCGTTCGTCAAAAGCCAAAGGCTGTGCGCGAGCGCATCTTTATCGTCGCTGATCGGCAGCGCTCCCGAAGCAATTCCCGATTCGCGGCCCTGCCCGTGCGTGTTGTCGAGCGCCGGAGAACCCACGCGCATCGTCACGTCCGCCGAACGCCTCTCGCTGGAAACGGAATTCAGCAGGCTGCCCTGCGCCGCGGAAATGGCCAGCGATTCCTGATCGAATACCGCGTAGCTGATGTAATAGGGCGCGGGATCGGCCTTCGCGAGCGAAGTCTGCGCGCGCGTCAGCTCCTGCTGCATCGTCGAAAGCAGCAACTCGGCCCGCGGCTCTGAAGCCGGCGAGGCCGTCCACGGCGCGGCAAGAATTGCGGCGCCCGCGACGATCGCAGCTCGTTTCACAACCCGAATCCATGAAGGTGCCAAAAACCTAGGAAGGATGGCTTGGAACATACGGATGGACGACTCCAATCGAGCCGCGGGAAGCGGCTAGGCGCATACGGCTATGAACGATAAAAAGTGCAATAAGTGATGATGCTCCGGAATAGTACGGTCAGCAATCAAAAATCTCTAAACCGTTGCCCTCGAAGGACCTGTACTCGCGGAAACTCGAGCGAAACGTGCTGCAACCCTGGTTTTTCGTCGGATGCATTCATCTACTATAAGTGTCAGACGGGCGAAAGCCCCAAAATGGTTGCAGCAGGCCTCAAATAACCCACGCGGGCACCCCTCTGGCTTGCCCAAGCGGAAGCCCCTTGCCATACTCCGCACATGTTCAGCCCCGAGGTCCTGGACCACTTTGAGCACCCTCGCAACGCCGGCGAACTCCGCAGCGCCACCGCCGTCGTCAGAGTGACCAACCCGGTCTGCGGCGACGTTCTGCAGCTCTTCGTGCGTGTCGAATCCGGACGTGTCGCCGAGGCGCGCTTCAAGGCCCGCGGCTGCGTTACGTCGATGGCCTGTAGCTCGTTGCTTACGGAATTGGCAAGCGGCAAGACCCGTGCCGAGCTGTCGCAGATTACGCCGGAACAAATCTCCGATGCGCTGGGAGGACTCCCGCCAGCTACGTTTCACGGCGCGCAACTGGCCTGCGACGCTCTCGCGGCGATCGTCGGAACGCTGCAATCTTAAGAAAGTTCGCGGCTCGCCCTCATCGCCCAGCGACGCGCGGAGACGCCCGAACCGCCCGCTCGTGCGCCCAACTTCGAATCTGATTGATCTGTTCCTTCATCGTGCGCGAGAGCGGCACGATCTTCATCGCCACGTTCACCAAATCCTGTTGCGTAAGTTCGCGATCTTCCAGCCGCGCCTTTGTCAACGCGGACACAACGCATTGCTCGATCTCCGCTCCCGCCCAGCCGCTCGTAAATTGCGTCATCAGGCTCAGGTCGAATTTGCTCAGGTCCACGCCGCGTTGGCTCAGGTGAATCTTGAAAATTTCCACCTGCTCCTCCTCAAGCGGCAAGTCCACGAAAAATACTTCGTCGAACCGGCCTTTGCGAATCATCTCCGCGGGCAACAGGTCGATGCGATTGGCCGTAGCGGCAACGAAAAGTCCGCGCGTCTTTTCCTGCATCCACGTAAGGAAAAACGCAAAAATCCGGCCCTGTTCGCCCGAACTCGCGGCCGTAATCCCCATTTCGATTTCGTCGAACCACAGCACCGCGGGCGCCATGTCTTCCATCATGCGGCACGCTTCCACGAATGCGCCTTCGGGTTTTCCATGCCGCCCGGAAAAAACCTCCACCATATCCACGCGGTAAAGCGGCAGCTCAAAAGAAGACGCCACGGCCTTCACCGACAGGCTTTTCCCGCAACCTGGGATGCCCATGATCAGCACGCCCTTGGGCACGATTTCGCTGTCTACGCTGTCGCGCATTTGAAAAAGCTTGCGCCGCTCGATAAGCCATTTCTTCAGGTTTTCGAGCCCGCCGACCTCGCCGAGCGTGGTTCCAGTTGTGATGCATTCGATCACGCCGCTGCGATTGATCAGCAAGCGCTTTTCTTCAAGCAGCACCGGCAGCGACTCGGGCCCAAGTTCCCGGCCGCCGCTCAACGCGCGGCGCACCGCATGCCGGGCTTCGTCAAGCGTCAGTCCCTGTAGCGCCACGGCGAACTGGTGCAGCAGCGCGTCATTCAACGCGGCGCGCGGCGCCACTCGCTTAGTCTCTTCGCGCAAGAACGCTACCAACTCCACCAGGTCGGGCGGTTTCAGGTCGAGATACAAAATGCTGCGTTCGAGCTCTTCGGGAATAAATCGCACCGGGGAAGTAATCACGATGAACTTCAGTTGATCGAGGCAGCTCTCATGGATATCGCGCAAACGGCGCCGGATTTCGGCGGAATCACGCAGCGGCTCGTGAAAATCCTTCAGGTGAAAGATCGCAGCGCCTTTGTGCGCGGCGATAAATTCGAGGGCCGCGCGCGGATCGCTCGTGCCGGATTGCGCCGCGTCTTTGTCGCCATGCATCCCGGAAGTCAGGCTCCAGGTAAACACCGGGACGGACGCCAGTCCCGCGAGTCCGCGTCCAGCCTCTCGCAGCACGTTGCCCACGCGCTGCTCTTCGGCCGAGCGAATGTAGGTGAGCGGCCGCCCGGACTCAAACACTTCGCGCAGCATCTTCGCCGCGCGGCTTTCCGCGGATTGCGGCGCAGCCGGCGCCTTTACGGACGCGTCGCCGGCGCCATTCTCGGTTGCGGCATTTCTTGTTACAAGGGTTTCAGACGTGGTCTGGGTTACTCCTTACTTTGAGGAACACTCCATTATGACTGATCCCAACCGCCGCAGCCACAAATCGACTATGGTTGTGTAGCGCAGGTCCTTGGACCTGCGGCCTTTTCGCGGCGATCTTCGCGGAGCCGCCCGACCGTCTGCTCTGTGCTCTCGCACCATCTCGCTACGCCCCCCGCAAAAACGGATTCGTCTCGCGTTCCGCGCCAATCGTCGTCGCCGGACCATGCCCCGGAAACACCCCCACATCCTCGGGCAACGTCAGCAACTTCTCGCGCAGCGATCGCATAATTTCCTCAAACGATCCGCCCCAAAGATCGGTGCGCCCAATGTTCCCCGCAAAAAGGGTGTCGCCGGCAAAAAGCATTCCCGGAGCGCCAGTCGCAGCCGATGGCTCTGCCGCACCAGTTCCAGACGCCGCCCGCTTGGCGCCGCTTGCCGACGGTGTCCTGCCAATAGGTTTCCCAGCGTGAGCGCCGGTTCCCTCACCCGCGCTGAGTGGCAGATACAAACATACGCTGCCCTTCGAATGTCCCGGCGTGTGCAGCACGCGCATGTCGTAACCGGCCCAGCGAATCGATTGCTCCTCGCGCAGAAAGTCGTCCACTTCCGTCAGCGCCGGAGCCTGAAACCCGCTCCACGCAGCCTGCGCTTCCATGTCCCGGTAAAGTTGCAGGTCTTCTCGATGCATCATCACCGGAGCGCCGGTTGCTTCGCGCAGCTTGCGCAACCCGCCAACGTGATCGATGTGCGCGTGCGTGATCAGGATCGCGCGCACCTTCAACCCATGCCGCCGGAGCACCGCCAGAATGCGATCCACTTCCTCGCCCGGATCGATCACAATCGCCTCGTGCGTGGCCGCATCGCCCACGATGTGGCAATTGCACCGCAGTAGTCCCACCGGCAAAACCTCGTGAATCATCGCGCCGGCGCCGTGCCCGCGCGGACTACCTGAGTTATTCGAAGAGGAAGCGCTGCCCACTCAAATGTCCCTCATCTACGAATTATAACATTCACCGCGCGCCCCATTTGTTGTCGCGATGCTAAGATGATTGAGCTCGCCAATTCATGATCCCTGAAACTCCACTGCGCGCGCTCCACGAAGCCGCCGGCGCGCAACTCGCCGAATACTTCGGCTGCCTGCTGCCCGAGCGCTTCACCGATCCGCGCGAGGAGTATCGCTTCGCGCGTGAATCCGTCGCCGTCGAAGACAAGAACTATCGCGCCTGGTTCGACCTTACCGGCCCCGACCGCGTGCGCTACCTGAATGCGGTCACCACGAATAATATTCGCGACCTGCAACCCGGGCAGGGAATCGCCGCGCTGCTGCTCAACGCTCAGGGACACATCCTCGCCGAACTGGAAATCTACGCGCTGCCGGACCGCCTGCGCATCGCCACGCAAGCCATGAATCGCGAGCGCGCCTTCACCACGCTCGAAAAATTCATCATCATGGACGACGCCACGCTCGAGGACGTAACTGAGCGCTTCGGCGCCATCGCGCTCGAGGGCCCGCAGACTCCTGCCGTGCTGGCGGAATTGTTAGCGCAAGGCGCCGACGCACTCCGCGAATTAGCCCGGCCAGGCGCGCTCCTCCACGTCGCCACCAACATCGCGGGAATCCCGGTCACGATGCTGCGGCGTGTGCCGGACATGACTGCAAGCGCCGAACGCGCCCCCTCCGGCGAATGCGCCGAGAGCGCCCACACCGCCACCAGCGCGGCTGCTGACGAGGCCGCGGCCGGCATGTCCGCGCCTACGTCCGTCACCAACGTGGAATTCCTCGCCGCGCGCGCCGATCTCCCGCGCCTGTGGACCGCGCTCGTCACTGCCGCGAAGTCCCATGGTGGCGGACCTGCTGGCTACGCCGCCATCAACACGTTGCGCCTCGAAGCGGGCGTTCCGTGGTTCGGCTACGATTTTGACGACACGATGATCCCGCAGGAAGCCGCCGTCGAACACACGCACCTCAGCTTCACCAAGGGTTGTTATACGGGGCAGGAAATCGTCGAACGCGTCCGCTCGCGCGGTCACGTGAATCGCCGCCGCACCGCGGTGGCCTTTACGGGCAGCGAAGTTCCCGTCGCGAAGACCCCTCTCTCCGCAAACGGCACTGAGTTCGGACACGTAACCAGCGGCGCATTTTCCTATGCGCTCAATCGCCCCATCGCGTTCGCCATGTTGCGCTGCGAATTCACGGGAGGGGGAACAAAGCTCACCTCCCCGGCGGGCGAAGCCGAAGTCATCACGCTGCCCCTGCGGCCTTTATAGTCAAGTTTTGTCATCTTTCGCCAGCGCCTGCCAAGCACACGGTCTGTGTAGCCTTTGTAGCCCAGGGCGAAGTCAAAGCCCTGGGGCCTTTCTCGAAGCTAAGCACGCCGCGCGTCGCGCCGTTAAGTAAGGCAGTCGATCGTCGCGTCCGGCCTTAGGTTTTCACCCGCAAAGAAAAGCTCACCCAAGCCCAGGCCGGTCGCCGCAATCGGGTGGGAATTCAGGGGGGGTGGCGGGTGCCCCACGCTTTGCCGTTCAAGGGTGGGAACTCCGCTGCCGATAAGACCTCCGCCAAACCTAAGACCGATCGCCGCAATCAGCCAGCCTCATTCGTCCCAGACGTCGCGTGATTCCCAGCATTCGAGAACTGCCTCAAGGCTATGAAACCGCCCTAAGCTACAAAAGACGAAGCTTGATTGTTTGCGAGAGAGGAATCAGTGCTGCTTTGGGGCCGGGTGCCCCACCCTTTGCCGTTTAAGGGTGGGACCTCCGCTGCAAATAGGAACTCCGCTGGTTATTGGGCGAGACGAATAAGCGGTGCTCCCCCAACAACCCCGATCACGCAACGCTATCACTCCACTCAGACCAAGCTGTCATTCCGAGGAAGCGAGCAGCACGATTTCCGCGCCCAACTGCTAGCATCGCGCGGAAATCGTGCGCCGTGGCGAGCGACGAGGAATCTCGGCGCCGGAACGGCGTCCACCTCCGCCCGCAGTTCCAGCAGTGGGATCGACCGAGACTTAGTGAAAAGGGAGGAAGGAATTCCGGCTCAGGCAGGCATCAGCCAACTACCGCTTCGCGTCGTGCTTCCCAATCGTCGTGAACTGGTCACGTGATTCGCGCACAGCGGGCGCCGCCGGCGTGTTGGGATCGACCAGCGGCAAATCCTTGTCCTCGTCCTGCATCGGGTTCGAACTTTTGAAATTCATTGCGCGCCGGAAACTGCCGCGTTCGCCTTCAATTTTCTTCTGCAATTGCAAAATCGAAAAGAGCAGCATCTCCGGACGCGGCGGACACCCCGGCACGTACACGTCCACCGGAATTATCTGGTTCACGCCCTGCACCACGGCGTAATTGTTGAACACGCCGCCCGACGTGGCACACGCGCCCATCGAGATCACCCACTTCGGCTCCGGCATTTGATCGTAAAGCTGGCGAATCACCGGCGCCATTTTCTGGCAAACGCGCCCCGCGATAATGATCAAGTCCGCCTGGCGCGGCGAAGGGCGAAATACTTCGGAGCCAAAACGCGCGACGTCAAATCGCGCGGCCGCCATGGACATCATCTCGATCGCGCAGCACGCCAGCCCAAAACCCAGCGGCCAAATCGAATTCTTGCGCGCCCAGTTGATGGCTCGATCGAGTTGCGTGAGGATCACGCCCTCATCGGCCAAAAATTTGGCCACGTCTTCCGGCCGGTCGAGCGTCGTGTTCGTTCCGAGGGCAATCGCCATGGTGTTCGGGCGCAGCAAGCGCCATTCGTTCCCGCTTCTATTTTCTCACACCGTCTGCCTGGGTTCCAGTCTGAGCGGCAATCGAGCGTGAAGATTACTTTCGCGAGCGCGCCCAATCCTGACGCTCTTCCAGCGGCAGCACAGACTGTCTGCGCAGAAAGGAAGGCAGGACGTGGCGACGATTCACCTGCAGCCTCGGCAGCGTACCCTGCGCGCCACAGGGTCCGATCCGCGGAGTACCAGCATCCTCAACTACAAATTTATCCGTATGGCCGCTCATCAACGCCGGGCCTAAGTTGTTTCCGAGCCTGTCGTACGGAAGAGGTCCTTCTCAGGCCCAAACGGAGAGCTGCCATGACCGCCGACCCACGTCAAGATCCCACCAAGCAGCGCCCCGAGCAGCCAGGCCCCAAACCTCCGCAGCCCGAGGAGCCGGTCCCGCAGCCCCCCAAACCCGAAATGCCCGGCAGCCCAAACGATCCAAACATCCCGTCCCCGCTGCCCGAGCCTTTGCCGACCCCCGTGCCCGGCCCAACTGATCCGCGCCTGCCAACCTAGTCGCCCGCTTCACGCCAGCCGATGTGGCCCGCATGTGTCACGGTCATCGGCAGCTAAGACCTTGCACTCCGCTTGTGTAGCCCGCCCCGTTGCGTAGGGGCGGGGGCTTTTCCCCGGCGCTAGACTGGCGCAACCAACGAACGAGCGCGACCTTCGCCACGTCCTGCAGGGTGCCGCAAGATACTTGGCGGGCTCGTCACGCGGGCACTTTCTAATTGTGATTTCGGTCACTCGGCGTGCGGCCGCGGAAGCAAATACGAGGGATGCATCAGCCCCGTCGGCGCATAAAGCTGCTCGTGCGTAAATCGAAAGCCCAGCTTTTTCAGAACCGCGCGCGACGCTTCATTGGCCGGATGATGTCCGGCAAAAAGCGCGTTAGCCCCCAACGTGCCGAACGCCCAGGCGATAGCCGCGCTGGCCGCCTCGAACGCGAAACCTTGTCCCCAATACGCCGGCCGCAGATGAAATCCGAGCGCATAGATTTTCTCCTCTGGTTTGTACGGCCGCAGCCCGGTACAACCCACGTGTGCCCCGTTGCTTAATAGAAATACCGGCCAATATTGCACGCCATATTCGCGAAGAGAAGCGGCCTCGCGTTCCAGCCTCTCTTGCACCTTCACCCGAGAAAACGGGCCGCCGATGAAGCGCGTCACTTGCGCATCGCCCCACAACTCGAACGCCAGCGGCAGATCGTCCGCCGACCAATGGCCGAATCCCAGCCGCCGTGTTTTTAGGAAATAGTCGCGCTGGCGAACCGCGTTGTCGTCAGTCATCGTGCGATTCGTGCATCCTAACGCGGATGGGCTCCTAGGTTATTTATTCCTCCGACCACCCGTTGCCCTGGAATCAATGGTTGCTACCGTCTCTCTCCGCACGCAGCTCTGCCAAATTCGTCCTTCACAGGTACGCAAAACCCTCGCATTTGTGTACATCCCGATCCCGCAAGTCCTTTGTTTCCCGCATACGTGTACAGACTGTGCGAAATGTTGATTTCGTAAACCTTGTGTTTACAATTATTTGTGCACATTCGATCCTGTAAGTCCAGTTGCTGCCGTGTTTACATCAAAGTGGCGGGGGTGGGGGTCTCCTCATTTTCCGCCTCCCGGCTTACACTTGGAGGACGATCTTCCCGAATTGTTCGCGGTGCTCGAGCAATTCGTGCGCAGCGCGGCACTCGGCCAGCGGCATCACGCGGTCGATGACTGGCCGCAACTTGCCGTCGGTGACGAGTTTCAGCACGGTGAAGAGTTCCGCGCGGCTGCCCATGAACGAGCCCAGCAGCGAGAGGTTGCGCGCGAAGAGGTAACGCAAGTCGAGCTTCGCATCGTACCCGGTCGTCGCGCCGCAGGTTACGAGACGTCCGCCATTCGCCAGGCTCGCCACGCTCTTTTCCCACGTCGCCACGCCGACGTGTTCGATTACCACATCCACCCCGCGCTTTGCCGTCAGACGCTTCACCTCCTCGGCGATATCTTGCGTGGAATGGTTGATCATTTCGCCGGCTCCTAACTCGCGGGCGCGTGCCAGCTTCGCCTCGCTTCCCGCCGTGGCGATCACACGTGCGCCGCTAAGCTTGGCGATCTGGATCGCGGCGGTGCCCACCCCACTGCCCGCCGCGAGCACCAGCACGTCTTCGCCGGGCTGTAGCTGCGCGCGTGTGATGAGCATGTGCCATGCCGTGAGGAAAACCACCGGAATCGCCGCGGCATTCTCGAAGGAGAGAGAATTCGGGATTGGAATTACGTTTGATTCCGGCGATTTCACATACTCCGCGCAGCCGCCATCCACGAGATAGCCGAAGAGCGTATAGCTGCGGCACTGATTGTCGTTGCCCGCCGCGCACGCAGCGCATTGTCCGCAGGAAAGTCCCGGAGCCAGCACCACACGCTCGCCCACCCTCACGCGCTTTACCAGGCTGCCGACTTGCGCTACTTCGCCCGCAATATCGCTACCCGGAATATGCGGCAAGGGAAAGCGTATGCCGGGCAACCCGCGGCGCACCCACAGGTCCAGGTGGTTGAGCGCGCAGGCCCGCACGCGTACGAGCACTTCGTTTGGCGCGATCTGCGGATCGGGCGCGTGCGTATACTCGAGAACTTCCGGTCCACCGTGTTTGTGGAAGAGCACTGCCTTCATGAGGCGTTGACCTCCGTGAAATCCGCGTAGGAGCTTAGAGCTTGCAAGCTATGTTGGGAAGAGGTGAGGAGCGAAGGCGGAGAAGGCACTATAAGGGGAACGTTTCGTGCGCCCGAGCGTCATTCAGCTTAGAAGGCGCTTGGGAGTTGCCAGCTGGGACATCGCCGTGGAGGGGAAATGACGAGACAATTCGTGGAACAACGGCAGAGCACACGTGTGGTCCGGCTGACGATGCTCGTGTCCGTTGCGGCGTTCGCCGCTCTGGCGTTTGCGAGCGCCGCGTCGCGTGCCGCGCAGAGTGACGGTCCGTTGCCCACCGCCAAGGAAGTCCTCGATCGCAACGTTGAGGCGACCGGGGGACGCGAGGCGCTGCTGAAGCATAAGTCCATAACCATGCACGGGCGCGTGGAGGTGCCGTCCAAAGGCGTTGCGTCTGACGTGGTGTCCTATACCGAGGACGGAAAGCAATTCCAGAAGGCCATGATGGCGGACGGCCGCCAACAGGAATCCGGATACGACGGCGTGGTTTCGTGGTCCATGGATGAGAACGGCAAGGTGAGCCTCGACGAAGGCGACATCGTGAAGACGGTGGCGCGCGATGCTGACATGTACTACCACCTGCACGTGCTGGACTACTTTCGCTCGATGGAAGTGGTAGACGTGAGCGATTTTCACGGCCACACCTGCTACCACCTGAAAGGCACGAACAACTGGGGACAGCCGAACGAGCAGTTCTACGACAGAGAGAGCGGGCTTCTCATCGGCTACGCGTTCGATACGAAATGGCGCGGCGGCGACGGACCCGCGACCGAATATTTTGAGGATTACAAATCCTTTGAGGGCGTGTTGATGCCGGTGAAGACCACGCACACGGAGGGCGGCCGATCCGCCATCATCACCATGACCTCGGCGACATTTGATGATGTGGATGACGCGGTATTTGCCTTGCCGGATGCGGTGAAGGAAGCGGTGAACAAAAGGGCGAGCCATTCGCTCAAGTAGATCAAAAGTGGCTGAATTGCAGCAGTAAGGCCCCGGGGCACCCAGAAAAGCGCCGGGTCGTCCCAGGCTACAGAACCTTTTCCGTATAGCCGCGTAACCATCCCGCGATCTGCTTCGTTGACACCATCCTGAGCGCGCCGTACCCTAACTTCCAGGCGGTTTTTCGCCGCGAGATATGGACATTTTCGAGGAAATCGTTAAGTTGCGACGAGCCGGGCAGCGGGCCGCGCTCGCGACCATCGTGCACACCAACGGCTCGATTCCGAGCTATGAGAGTTCAAGGATGCTGGTGCGCGATGATGGCTCGATTGCCGGCACGATTGGCGGAGGCTGCGTCGAGGCGGACGTCTGGGCGGCGGCGCGCGACGTGATGCGCACCGAGTTGCCGCGCAAAATGATTTTCAATTTGAATCACGAGGCCAGTTACGACAGTGGCCTAATTTGCGGCGGCACGCTGGAGGTGTTTGTGGAGCCGATCCTGCCACAGCCGGTGCTCTATATTTTCGGCGGAGGACACGTGTCGATTGCGCTGGCCGAAGCGGCGCACGCGGCGGGATTCGACATTGGGCTGGTGGACGATCGCGAGGCGTTTGCCAATGCGGAGCGGTTCCCCATGGCGCGCGAAATCTATACGAGCTACGAAGATGCGTTCGAGAAGTTGAAGCCAAACGCGTCCACCTACATGGTGATCGTTACGCGCGGGCACAAAGACGACATGCGTGTGTTGGGCTGGGCAGCGAATACCGAGGCGCGCTACGTGGGCATGATCGGCAGCAAACGGAAGGTGTTCTCGGTGTATGAAGCGCTGGAAAAGGAGGGCCTTGCGCCGGAAAAGCTCGACCGCGTCTACGCTCCGGTAGGACTGGAGATTGGCGCGCTCACGCCTGCAGAAATCGCGATCAGCATCACGGCGGAGTTGATCGCCGTGCGCCGCCACGCCGCGGGCGCGCGGCACAAGTCGGTGCAGGCCCTGCGGGCGGCCGAAACCGCGTCTCGCTGAAGCATGCTGGCCGCGCTGATCCTCGCCGCCGGTGAATCGCGGAGGATGGGTTCGGCCAAAGCTCTGCTGCTTTACAACAACCGCACATTTGTGGAACACCTGCTGGATGTGACGAAGCACCCACGCATTGGCGTGCAGCGCGTGGTCTTGGGCGCGCAGGCGGACCACATTCGCGAACGGCTCGGACTTCCTCCGGGACTCATCGTCGAAAATCCTGACTGGCAGCAAGGGCAGCTTTCCTCGATCCAGGCCGGGATTCGGAGCTTAAGGGACTTGCCCACCGATGGCGCGTTGCTTTGCCTCGTGGATCACCCACTCATCAGTGCCGAGCTGGTGAGAACGCTCGTCGAAGCCTTTGACACTTCTGGCAAGCGCATCGTGCTTCCTTCTTACCTAGGCAAGCGCGGTCACCCCGTGATCTTTGCCAGTGGCCTCTACGAGGAACTATTGGCGGCTCCGGCGAACGAAGGGGCTCGCGCGGTAGTGTGGCAGCATGGCAAGGAAGTGTTTGAGGTGCCCACCGAAGAGCAGGGGGTGGTGCTCAACTTAAACGACCCGGATGCTTTCAAGCACGCAGTAGGGGAGATCTAGCCGAGCGGGATTGGCTAGATCTGTGCCATGACCTGATTTTGGGCGATTGTGCAGAAAATGGACGCCGAGTTCCCACCCTTAGACGGCAAAGGGTGGGGCACCCGCCCCCCAAACTTCGAGCGGCCCGAGGGTCGCGATGGCTGGGCGGAGGTGACGCGGTGGAAAAGCCCCGCCCCTACCCTTCGTTTCTCAGGGCAAGCGAAACGGGGCGGCCTACGGAACCAGCAATGAAAAAGGCGATTGCACCTAAACCGGCAGCTCCGGCCATTTGTTGTGCATGTTGCAGCAGAGGAAATTGGCACATGTGCTGTAGTGGACGCACCACCGTTCCAAAACAATAATCATGTCACGCGGTATTGGTCAGCCTGCGAACCGAGGCCTTGTGCATGATGATGAGACGTAGCGATCTGGTCCAGCACTCCGAAAAGCACCAAAACGAGCGCACCACGCAGATCGTTTTCGGCGAACGGCAGCATTTGCTGCGCGTGCTCGATTCGCTGGAGACCTCCGAGATCCCGCAGGTGCGTGTGGACCAGGAACGCCGCATGCTCGAACAGCTCATCTACGCCCGGACGCAAGAACTCAACGACGTGAACGAAAACTGGGATGAGAAAGTTGGCGTGGTGCTGAGCTCGGAGGTAAAGCCGGAAGTGCTCGAAAAGCTCGCGCGCGAAGGACCCAAAGAAGATTATTACCTACTACGCCTTATCAGCGAGCACCCGCGTGTTTCGGCGAAGACGCTGGGACGGCTCGCGAAACACCCGTACGGCGCGATTCGCGAGAACGTGGCGCGGCACCCAAACGCCGACCCCGCGACACTTTCCTTGTTAGCCCGAGACAAAAGCCAACCACTCTGGTATCTGGTGGCGTTCAACCCGAATACTCCGGTCGCGCTGCGGCGCAAATTGCAGGAACGGCTGCGCAAGATCGGGCAAAGCACCTCGGCAAAGTAAATTAAAGTCAGTAGAATGGCGGCATGCCTGGGGATTCGCCGAGTGCCGCGCCCTCCCTTTTTAATATTTGCGAATATTTTTTAGAACGCCCCGCCGCAGAACATCCCTCCCGTACGGCAATTCTTGGTGAGCCATCGAAGGTCACTTATGAGGAGCTTGCCGCTTTGGCCGCGCGCGTGGCGCGCGCTGTGGTGCGTGACGGCATAAACCCGGGCGATCGCGTGCTGTTGGTGTTGCCCGATTCGGCCGATTTTGTGGCGGCGTTTTTTGGTGTGGCGCGGACAGGCGCAATTGCCGTGCCGGTGAATCCGGCGTCACGCGAAGCGGACTACGCGCATTACGTGCGCGATTCGGGAGCGCGGCTGGCGATCGTACGCGAAATGTCGCTCAAGACCTTCCTGCCAACTATAGATGGATCGGCAATCGAACAGATCGTTGTAGTTTTTGCAAAAACGAATGGAAGTGCAAACTCACGGCCGGGAATGAAGGGTTGGGAGGAGTGGTTGGCTCCGGCGGGAACTGCGCGTGACGCACGTGGAGTAACGCGAACGGGCGACCCGGCATTTTTTCTCTACACGTCCGGGAGCGGGGGCGCTCCGAAGGGCGCGATTCACGCGCACAAAGATATGCTGGCGTGCGCGACGGGTTATGCGCAGGGCGTGCTCGGGATCTGCGCGCAGGATCGCACGTATTCCGTCTCAAAACTCTTTTTTGCCTATGGGCTGGGGAACGGGATGTATTTTCCCTTTTCGGTGGGGGCCGCGACGGTGCTCGATCCGGAGCGGCCAAGACCGGAGCGCTCCGCGGAGATTCTGGCGCGTTACCAGCCGACCGTATTCTTCTCCGTGCCGACCTTTTATGCGGCGATGGTACGCGAGGCGGAAAAAGGATTGACGCTGGACTTTTCTTCGGTGCGGCTGGCGGTTTCGGCCGGGGAGCGGCTGCCGCCAGAAATCTTCGAGCGTTTTCGCGCGCGGTTTGGGCTCGAGATTGTCGACGGGATTGGATCAACCGAGATGCTGCAGATGTTTCTCTCGGCGCGTCCGGGCGCGATCCGTCCGGGAAGCTGCGGGACGCCAGTCCCGGGATACGACGCCAAAATTCTGGATGATGCCGGAGCGGCGGTGGCGGATGGCGAAGTGGGGAATCTTTGGGTGCGGGGCGACAGCGCCTTTGCCGGCTATTGGAGGATTCCGGAGCTGACGGCGCGAACGAAAAAAGGCGAGTGGGTGCTCACCGGCGACAAATTTCTGCGCGATGTGGATGGTTATTACCACTATTGCGGGCGCGCCGACGACATGATGAAGGTGGCGGGGCAATGGGTCTCGCCCGGCGAAGTGGAGAATGCGCTGTTGGGGCATGCCGATGTGGCGGAAGTCGCGGTGGTGGCGCTGGCGGATGATGCGGGATTGGTGAGGCCGCTTGCGTTTGTAGTGGTGCGGGAGGGAGTCGAGCGGTCGCCGGAATTTGCAAAGGAGTTGCGGGAGTTTGTGCGGGCGCGGCTACCGGGATACAAGTGTCCTGG
>Ga0209420_1000830_pt1 | contig 15403 bp, 15 predicted proteins | sample BlaSpr_A8_OM1_O1_FD_187972 | JGI IMG/M metagenome (GOLD analysis project Ga0209420, IMG submission 187972) | Forest soil microbial communities from Thunder Bay, Ontario, Canada - Black Spruce, Ontario site 2_A8_OM1_O1 (SPAdes) (version 2) | ecosystem: Environmental > Terrestrial > Soil > Boreal... | reverse complement strand
AGCTGTCGAGCGAATGCCTGCACGCTCTGGTCGAGCCGTCGAAGATCGTGCTCAATATGCGTGCGCAACAGCGTCTTCATGCTGTCGTTGGTGAACTGCGATTTGAGTTCGGCAATCGCGCCCTCTGGATCACGTAAGAGGCGAGCTAGCGCCGTGCTGACGCCGGTCTTCGACCGGGCGCCTTCGAGCAGGATGCAGTAGAAAATTTCAACGTGATAGAGATGGTCGCGCTTCGCTTCAAAGAACTTCCGTCGCTGGTCAATAGCCGCTTCGACAATCGGGTCATCATATGTTGCGAATGGTATGTCGGGGCGGTTCGATTTGAAGAGGTATTGGTAAACATGGAAGCCTGGGCCAAAGGCTTTCAGCGCCGCCTCCAACCGCTTCACTGCATACTCCTGCTCCGAGCGGTCCAGACTTTCGTAGTCCACGCCGGGAACGCTGAGAATCATGCCGACATCACCGCTCTTGGTAAGGAAGGCCGTCTCGTTCCAGAAGCCATAGAGGTTGATGTGGTCGTTGAGAGCCGCACTCTCTTTCCAGGGCTTGATGACTTTATCGAGACGAAGCATCACACTACCTCCACGCGGGGAACTTGCTGCTTCGCGGCGTCATAGCGCAGCTTGTATCGTTCAGACTTCGCCAAGATGCGAAGGAACGCCGGATCGCTGTTCGTGACCCAATGGCCGAAGGCAAAGCCGCCTATGAAGACGGCGATGCCGGCGAGGATGGAATTGAAGAGATTGAAGGCCCCCACCGCGCCGACGCAGACGAAGTAGAACAGTGTGCGCTCCACACCCAAGTAAGTGAGCGGCTTATGCAGGCTCTTGAAGACTCGATTTGTGCGATGCCTCTGCTGCGCTTTGTCGGGCATAAGCTCCTCGCCTGAGGATGGACGGTTAGAAGAGCGCTATACGCCCCAGAGCCAACTCAGTACATTCACTGCGAGAACGGCAATACCCGTTCCCGCGGCAACCCCGGCGAGCGCCTTCTTTGCACCGGGTTCGCCGTGTGCGAAGCCGTAGCCGCCGATCACGATGGCGACCAGACTCGCAACCTTCGCAATGGTGCCGGTGAAAAGACTTTGAATGGCGTTAAAGCCGGTGTCGAAGGGTGAACCTTGTGCCAGCGCGGCTACAGGGATGACAAGAAGGAGGGCAAGAAGAGCAGCGGTTGTACGCGCCCGCTTCGACCGAAGAAGGCGCCAGATTTGGTGGACTAAGGGGACTTGGGACCAATGTGGCATATGAACCTCGGGCAATATCTCAAATCGTCTGCTTTTGGCGAAAAGCTAACCTTACTCAATCACGATGTCCAATAATGTCTCGTTATAACGTTATTCCTGGGAGGAATAACTCCGGAACATCGGAGTGTTTCGGGAGGTCAATTTGGAGTCGAGGCGAACATGAATAGGCTCTATCCATCTCGCAAGAAGTGACATAGCCATCGTCACTTCGCTAAGTCTTCGATTGCCCCCACATGGTCTCAGCATCTTGGCGACCGTCTAGGATGAAGTTGAATAGCACCGGGACACGGCTTGGATTTACCGCACCTCAAAAACTTCTCGCGCTTTCGTCAAATGATCTTGTTGTCCGTAAGCCTCGCCTTGTCAATAAGCTCCGCATCCGCGCAGTGGTTCGGTCAACGAGAATGTCATGCGATGGATCGGCATGGAGCCGTCCGTTATAACCGGCAGGAATAACGTTATAACGAGAGGTTATTGGACACGGCGGCAGGAACGGGTCAAGTTGGTTGACTATCGCTGGCCCCGTACAGACTTGACCAACGGAGGGGGCAGTGGTGGAACTCCCGGTTCCCCGTGCTCGGCTTCGACAATGGTTACGGAGCAGGTGTGATCAATGGTGAATTGTACTCATAGGAACCCTCGCCATTGAACTAGCTCAGAAGGACAGCAGGTCTCGAATGTCAATGTTAACCAGTACGATCCTATCTCCTTTGCGGGTTGAACCCGAGCACTATGTCAGTTCCGACGAAGCGGCGAGCTTTCTTGGACTCAATTTGCGCACAGTTCAGCGCCTAGCGCGCGAAGGAACGATTCCAGCTCACCCTTTCGGCGAAAGAAGCCGTAAAACCTGGCGATTCCTATTGTCCGAGTTGGACGCGTGGATGAAAGCCAAGGTAAACTATTCCCGTCGTCCGTGCCGTTCCGTAGGGAGGTAATACCAACCCATGGGAAGGACACGGTATCAAGAAGGAAGCCTGCGTCTTGAGAGTCGCAAGCGAGGGAAAATATGGCGGCTTCGTTTCCGCATCAGTCGCGCCGACGGGAACAGGGTCGAGCACGCGATTGTGATCGGAACACAGAAAGAGCTGCCAACCCGCGCCGCTGCACGCGAATTCGTCAAGTCGCTTTACCTGCCAATCAACCACCCGGCTCCGAACAACAATGGCCGCCCCGTGACGTTCAGCGACATTGCGGGTCACTACATCCAAGAAGAACTCTCCGAAGATCAGAACCAAGCATCCGCTCCGAAAGCTTATTCCACGACAACAACCTATCGCCGCTATCTCCGCAAGTGGGTTCTGCCACGCTGGGGCGATCAGGCAGCCTTGATGATCAAACCGCTCGATCTAGAGAGCTGGCTGAAAGAGCTGGGGAGGAAGAGCGGGCTCGAAAACCAAACCCGGTCGAAGATCCGACAGGTCATCGGTCTGGTTTACAAACACGCCCAGCGTGTCGGGTTTCTGCCTCGCACAGAACAGGCCAATCCGATCCGCTTTGTCCGCCAGTCCACAGCCAGCAACTTCGACCCAATCATTTTGACTCCGGCTCAAGCCTTCGCGATCATCAACCAACTGGGGTTGATGCTGCGCACGCTTGTGTTGGTCACCGCGGCCACTGCGCTACGGATCTCCGAGATCCTCGCGCTACAGTGGAGGGACATCGACGTAGAGAATCAATGCATTTACGTCCGGCGAGCTTACGTCTATGGGAGATTTGGGAAGCCCAAGTCCAAGGCGTCGAAGCGTCCCGTTCCGCTACATCCTCTACTCGCGGCCCATCTGCTCAACTGGCGCCGGGAAACGCCGTACAGCAAGGAAGAGGAACTTGTGTTCCCCTCTTTCAAACTGAAGGGCAGGAAGCCACCGCGAGCGAACATGCTCTTGTCCGATCATCTTCGCCCTGCGGCCCTGAAGGTCGGTGTTGTAGCGCCGCCCCGCGCATTTGGATTTCACACGTTCCGACGGACGCTGGCGTCGGTCCTGGTGGCCAACAACTACGATCCAAAACTCGTGCAGGAACTACTCCGTCATTCGAACATCAAGACCACCCTGGACGTCTATGCCCAAGCCATTACACCGGCCAAACTGGAGGCACAGGGAACGTTCCTGAGCCAACTACTAAAGGGCTCATGGATGGAGAAGGCACCAGCAACGAGCCTCGTTGTTTAGCGCAAACCCTCGTTTTGTGGGCATATTGTGGGCTAGCTCAAATCGAGGGATTCCGAACAAGTGCTTTGAAATATGGTGGCCAGGGACGGAGTTGAACCGCCGACGCCAGCCTTTTCAGAACTCGTATTTCCTGTGTTTCCAACAACTTCAAGGGTTGCTGTGGGACTGCTAAACACTGGAAAGTACGAGAAAAACGAGCGGATCGTGGGTGATCGCCGTGGGTGATTCTAAAGCGCAAGAAAGTTCGATGGAGACCAGCGAAACCTCGCCTTGCCACACCAGCAACGATTACTTATCCGCATGCCGATGGCGCATCAGGAACTTCTTTGGCTTCCCAAAGGCCGTTTGTGGATAGTTAGCGTGATGCCTGACCACATAGCTACACGTCGGAGGCTGGGCCGTTAACTGAAGAGTTCTGCTTGTGAGGACGGCTCTGGCTTATGTTCGGAGAGACTCGAAGGCAAGAGAATAAGTTGGGAGAGTCCTAATTCCTGGCACCGGCTAGTCCAAGCTTCTCGTGAGAGTTTGTTGGTCATCAACTGATTGACAGCGAGAAATGGATTGAATTCGTGATTGCCACGGGACATGCGAAACATTCCGGGTCCTATTTGTAGGTCCCAACCACTCCGGATCATCGCGAGGGCGAGAGCAGCAGCGAAAAGCCCCCCGGCCCGAGCTGTTCTCTGATCCGGTGAGAGGAGCATGCCTTTGGGGTCGCGAATTCGAGATCCGATCTCACGCAGCTTCGGCACCTGATCGGGCAAGGATTCGGCAGTAACTCCCCTTAGAGGTTCGGAATATTCCGAGACGAATTGCTGCCAGCCTGGGATCGTGACTCGGAGAGCGACTTCATCCCACGAAACGTAGTTCAGAGATCCCGGTCGTAGGTCGTCCACGCAGTTTTCCACGAAAAGAATCTCAGCGTTTTGCAGGTTCTCAAGCAAACAGCTGGCAGGCTGCGAATCCTGCAAAGCATAGCCGTCGGGCAACTTTTGCACGGCCGCAATTCGGTCCCGCAGCGGAGGGTGGGTGTCGTATGGCTTGGTCTTCTCTTCCCGCAGCCTCGTCTCCAGACCCTTGCCGATGGCCTCTGAGATATGGGGTACAGCCATGAAACGGGTGAGGCCGTCTCCGAGGGCAACGAGGCTGCCCATGCTCAAAACGGGCAGCACCTCTTGCTTCCAATATGCGGGCCAGACGGCAGCGGTGCGGTGGATTGCCCGCAATCCGTCGATGAGATTTTGGCGGCCAGCGACAAGGCAGGCAAGTTCGTCGGCGCGGTACTCTTGTCTTCTTGAGACGAGGTTGATAATGCGAAGGAACGTGACGAAGTACCACTTCAACAACGTAGTGACGAACATGTACATCAGGCCCAGAACGGCGATGCGAGCAAGTTGGCGGACCGAACCGACATTTTCGAAGATGCGGACGATGGAAGCCTTGGTCCGGTAGACCCAAGGACCAAGGCTGGTATCGCCGCCGTAATAGTGAGCGAATTCGTGAGCCAGCACAGCGCGAAATTGGGAAACAGTCATCGTCGAAAGCAGCGGCAGGCCCAATCCCATGATGCGGCGGCTGCCAAATCCCATGACCCCGCCGCGATCGGCGACGAAGGCATTGGCGTTGCCAATCAGATAAACTTCGCGAGGAACGGGTTCGTTGAGAGCCGCGGCGATGCTGTCGATTTCGGCGAAAAGACGAGGATAGGCAGAGCGTTCGAGGAGCATTCCGGGGGCGGTGAATGCGTCGCGGCGCGGGATCCAGAGCATGGTAGCGGCGATGATGATGCCAAAGAGAAACAGAAGAACAACGGAGCCGGAAACCGAATCTGAGCGGGAGAGGAAGAAGTAGGGAAAATAGACGCAGCCGGCCGCCAGCAGGATGACAAACAAGTAAGAGCCGATCACCATCACGGTGGCGAGAATCGCGAAAAATGCCATCGAGGGACGGCGCCGAATCTCGACTGTAGGAAAAGCCATAGAAACGTGGCATCTTACCATGACTGCAAGCAATTCCGGACAAGAGGTTGGCGAGAGCTGGCGAGAGCTAGACGGGATAGCCTTCCGAAGTGAAGGCCTCGCATTGCGATCTGCGGCCCTTCATGTCAGTGACTCGTTCGTAGGAGGCCAGCGTACGCCTCAGCCCCAGTGTGCTCAAAACGCGCCTTGGAAGCCACACTACCGGAATCGAAGAAACGCAGGCCGAAAGCAGCTTCCACTGTCGAAGACAGAGAAAGGATCATTCGCAAGCGGCTCCTACCACGATTTGGCGAGAAGGATGCTTTGAAGATCAAGCCCTCGGAAATCAAAGGGTAGTTGGAGTCGGTGCAGGACGAAGAAGACTTGGAGAATCCGACGGTGGACAAAATCCGCCGGGTGATGCATCTGGTCTATTCTAAGGCACAGGCGAACGATCTGATACCGCGCACCGCGGAAGCGAATCCAGTCACGCACGTTCACATCGCAACAACCACGCAATACGAAGCCATTCTCGTAACGCCACAGCAAGCTTGGAACGTCATCAACCGCATGGATGCATCCGAACGGCTGTTGACCTTGTGCGCCGATGTTCGCCTTGTCGGTGTAGAAATGTTCAAGAGAAGTGCAAGGCCAGGGATCCCTTCGAGCCGTGCGAAAGGCATCAAATTTGGATGAGTCAGCTTCCCGTACTTGCCTTCTGGGTCGACGAGAAAACCGCTATCCGCGAGAGAATAGGTCCCCTCCCTCGAACGCCAGAACCGCTTCCATCCGTAATCCCGGCTCATACGTTAACTCAATCGGTAATCGGCCACGACCTTAACCGTCTCTTCAATTAGGCAGATCCGTCGTGATGGCACTACCATCAAGGAGACGGAATCTCGCGCGTCTCAAATCGACCCGCACCAGCAATCTCAATGAGCTTGTTGAGCAAGAAGTCTTTATCTCCCGAATTCTTCACATACTCGACCACAGGCTGGATGCGCCTCCACTGTTCGTCGCGACTCAATCCACTCTCGCGCAAGACTATCAACCCTGGATGCACATCCACATCGAGAAGTTCGATGAAGTCTCGCGCATTTGTCGTAACAACTGCAAAATCGTGATCAAGCGCATATTGCCATATCTCATGATCCGCCCGACCAGCTAAGCCGACGTGCGGTACGGATTGAGCATATATGCCAACCTCGGCCAATCTGGCGACCAACGCCGGCGAGATATGCTCATCTAGGAGCAGGCGCATGACTACGTGGCCCTACGCTTCCTGTGAATGGCCAGCTGCTTTCTGGGGCGTCCCGGCTTTTCACCAAAGCGAGAAAATAGGCGAGCGTATGCTAGGTCTCGCTCACTGAGGCTGGGAAAATCTTCCACGATCTCTTGTTCGGGAGCACCCTTTCGAAAGAGCGACGCGACATGCTGCACGGGAATTCGAGTTCCACGAAAAACGGGTTCTCCCCCCAAGACTTCGGGTGAGGAGACGATACGCCGCCTGCCCCAGCGGAAGGCTGCCAAGTTCTTGGCAACCGTTTGCCGGAATGACTTGCACTCAACCAGTAGCTGGATTTTCCCGGAGCGGTACACAATATCAGCGCCTTCTTTAGACCAGTGTGATGCTTTCGTGTCTCCGTGCGCCAAGATTTGTGCTAGAGATTCTTTGTCCTGCCGGCTCAAGGGGAAAGGAAATTCAACCAACAGCTTCACAAGAAGTACATCGCCAACGGAGAACTGATGCCGCACCGCCTTGCCGGTTTTCCGTCTGTGCGACGGCTTCACTGATTTCTTTTCCAGTGCCGTCCGAATCGTTTCGGGCGACACTTCCGCAATGGCCGCCGCCTCATTCACAGAAAACAGTTCAGTCATAACGATCTCCCCAACAAATATACCACCACAGGTGGCATAATATCAAGAGAGTGTGTTTCCACGACGAGAATCTCGCGTTCAGCCAAGAACCCGTGCCAGCGAGGATGCCAGCGCGGGCTTATGCTTGCTCAATGTTCGCCCGGCAAGTGGATAACGTTGTTAGTGAAGTACAGGGTGATTGCATCCAGCGGACAATGCTGATAGCCATTCAGCCATGCCGCGGACCGAAGCGGACTAAGAGCGGACTGACAATCTAGCGATTCGAATTAAGTTCTTCGTAATCAAGGAGAGACTCTAAATGGCACAGAGATATCAACAAGGTTGGCTAAAGAGAGAAAAACGGAGTCGGGGTGAAACTTGGGTGCTGTTCTTCCGAACCGTGCGGAAGTCCGACGGTAAGCGCGTCGAGAACAAGATTCCGATTGCTCTTGTAAGAGATTTCCCCGACAAGAGCTGTGCATGGGCGGAGGTCGAAAGACAGCACCTCCACATCAACCAGGTGGATTTCCGCGGATGTGTAACTTTTGCGGACCTGGCACATCACTACGCAGAACATGAACTCGTAGAACCCACCGAATCTATCCATCCAAAAGCACACACGACAATCAGAGGTTACGAGCGAGTGCTCCGCAAGCGACTGCTGCCACGATGGGGGAGCCGGGTCGCGCTGAGCCTCGAGCCGCTGGAGGTGGAGGAGTGGTTGAAAGCCTTGAAGCACGAAGAGGGCCTTGCAAATCCAACGCTCGACAAGATGCGCCGTGTTATGTCGCTGGTCTACAGGCACAGCCAACGTTACGGGTTGATTCCTCGAAATCAGGAATCGAACCCGATGCGCTTCGTCCGTTGCAAGACCACGAGCGAGTACGAAGCGATGATTCTCAGCCCTGAACAAGCATACGCAGTATTGCTTAACTTACAGGAGCCGGAACGTACTCTGACGTTGTTGGCCGCAGGCACGGGCCTGCGTATCTCAGAGTGCCTCGGGCTGCAATGGCAAGATGTGAGTTTTGCTGAAGCCGTCATCCAGGTGCGCCGCACATGGACATGCGGCCAAGTGGGCTGGCCGAAAAGCAAAGCCTCGAAAGGCCCGGTGCCGCTCCATCCTTTGCTTGCCGAATTCATGTTTCGCTGGAAACGTGAGACGCCCTATTCTCAGCCGGGGGATTGGGTGTTTCCCTCGTTCAAGCTCAAGGGCCAGCAACCGCGTGTGGCTAACATGCTTGTGGAAGACTATCTGCGGCCAGCGGCAGTGAAGGTAGGCATCCTTTCATCGCAACGAGACGACGAAGGCAGACTGGTAGATGATGATCCACGGCGATTTGGCTTCCATAATCTGCGTCACAGCCTGGCATCGTTTCTGGTCCGCATTGGAACTGACCCAAAAACGGTACAGACTTTGCTTCGCCACAGTGATGTCAAGTTGACCCTGCAGTGTTATGCCCACAGTGTCAGCGAGGATCGCATGGCTGCGGCGGGGGCAATGCTGACTGCCATTTTCGGCCACGCAGCAAGCGGACTGAAAGCGGACTGAGCGAGGGGCAATTCGAGTCTAAGTCCTTCACCATCATCGCTGCCAGGAATCAAACCGGATCTCGCGGGAAAATAGCGGACTAAGAGCGGACTGGGAGGGCAAGACGCGATTCCGCTAAGTTCTTAAGGATATGGTGGCCAGGGACGGAGTTGAACCGCCGACGCCAGCCTTGGTCCGTTCAAATGAGGAATGGGAAACGGGTACATCATTGAGTTTACGCCGCCCACCACTGAAGAAATTAGGAATGCTGGTCCACTCGCAACGGTCCTACCCCATGATGCCCTCAGGTATGCCATGCTGATTGCAGTGACCCTGTGTGCGCGCATAGAAGATGATCGCCCTGTGTCGTAAAGGCCGGTGCCCATCGCTTTCTGCATCTGGCAAGTACAGCTATGCTACCGCTCAAATCACCGGCTACCTCACATAATCCGATAAGGTAAGGTTTGCCGACCACTCTACCGGAATCCGCAAGACCTGCCCCCTTAGGAGTTGGAAACGCGCTTCGGCGGTTGTCCTCAGGTGACAATTGGTTTGCGGCTGATGGCTGGCGACAACGCGCGCGGTCCCGTGCCCGTAACTATCACGGAATTCCGATGAGGAGACCACCGCTGATACCGATGGATTGCTGGTGGCCTCCGGCAAAACTGTAGTCGTAAGTCGGCTCCAGGAACCAGCCGAAACGGTGTTTGCCGGTCGGCCAGAACATGAAGTCGGCCGCTATCTCTCCAGAGATGGAGTTGGTCACTTTCCCGTTCTGTCTGAGGTGAACCCATTCGGGACCGACACCCAGCATGAACTCTGCCTTCCGTGATATGGTCCACGGTTTCTTAAAAAGTAGGTCTGTGTCCCATTCCGTTGACCCACGACTGTAGAAGGGCGACACGCCTGCCTCAAGCTCCAGCCAGTTCTCAATCGGTGTCACCTCCGCTGCAAGATTCGGCCCGAACGTTGCTGCGCCTCCACTGAGGTTCCAGCTCGTTGCTGCGCCAAGCTCAACAATTGCTATAGAGTCTTTGTCCTCACCGCTCTTTTGAGAATAGCAAGTGGGCGCCTTAGACGAAGTCTGCCCATGAGCAGGCGGACACAAAAATAGAAATAAACACGGTCCAGTGAGCGTGAACACGTATAGACGCATTAATGTCTCCGGAGTGAGTTGCGCGTTCCAGCATCCGCAGTAAAAGAGGGCAGTACGGTTTTGATCGCACTGCCCTCATTCGACGGGGGAGAGCCGGCTAAAAGTGGAACCCGAGTTGAGCCGTCAGTGTTCGCGGAGTCACGTAGTGCGTTCCACTGAAGGTGGAAAGGAAGTTGTAAAGTGCATAGTTGTTAGTGACATTGATGGCAGTCACGGTAAGACTCCATCTGTAATGATCGCCTTTGAACAGATTGTCGTCACCGACGGCAATATCGAACAGGTTGCGGGGCGCGATACGTGGCGGCTTGTGGTCATCATTTTCAGTCCCTGGTGCGGGCACAGATATCAGAGACGAGCCGAACTGGGACGCAAGACACGTAAAGGGCAAAGGAACCGTTGGCGTGGCACGCGCACCGTTGCAAGTAAAACCAGCCTGGAACTCCTGATCTGCAGTTAAAGGTGTCCCGAAGGCATCCGTCATGTTAATGGCCGGCTGTCCGCCCAGCGTGGTCGATTGAGGACAGTTATTGGCAGGCCCCACACCGTAGCAGGGAGCAGCTCCAGCCACCAATCCGCTGTCATATCGCCAGTTGAAGCCTAGCCACGGGCCCCGCTTCCAGGGCTGGTATTGAAAGTGAGTTGTCTGATTGAAAGTTTCGTCGTGGTCAATGCGGAAGGGTGTGATTCCCGAGCTAAAGGCCACCGACGGAACCGCTCCCGCGCCGCCGATCTGCGGAGTGAAAAAACGCGCCGCAACGCTAGAGAAAACCATTAACGCCGAGAAGCCATGGAAATCCGGTACGCTCACGCGGACAGCATAGCCGGGAATTTTCGAGTTGTGCCAGTCAATCGGGAATGTAATCGGGGTCGCTCCCAACACGCTGAAATCGTAGGCATTGTGCGTGTATTTCCAAATGTAATCCCCGCTTATGACCGCATATTTACCCAGCGCCTGCTGCAGGCCAGCATGGAAGTCATTGCGATAGCCGGGATTGAACGGCGTCGCCCCAGCTGAGGCAGGCTGAGAACAGGCAAGAAGGGGATTCAAGACTGCATTAGCGCAACCGGTGCTTGAAAGTACCAGATTCTCATTGAAAGGACTTTCCAGCGTACGCGCGTAGGAGATTCGGAAGATCGTATTGGTCCGCTTGATGTTGTAAGCAACACCAACGCGAGGCTCGGCCTGACGAGCTACGACAAGGCCGTTGTAAAGATCGCCACGAAGTCCCAGATTCAAGGACCAGTTTTTTATGGTGATCGAATCCTGAATATAGAGGGCGAGTTCTTTTATGTCTGTATGGCCGTGAAATGTATACAAGCCGCTGGTGGCACTGGAACAACCGTCAGCCGACGATGGTGTCGACCGGGTCAGATCGTAGCAACCGAGCAATGAGTCAAAACCAGGATTGGCGACGAATGGCGTCGGGTAGAGAGCAGGGTTCGTTGAGCTCGCCCCTGCGCAATTGCCGGGGTTATTCACCCCCGGATTTCCAACAAATACCGGTACGCCGTTGGCATCCAGGCAGGGCGCGTTGAAATTCGGGTCGACGATTCCGAGGTTGAAGTTTTCCCTGAGAAACGTTTGCTGATACGTGACTCCCGCTTTGATGTTGTTGATGCCTACCACATGGGTGACATTCGCGAGCACCCCCGTGTTCGTGAGTGTCCGGTATTGCGAGATCGTCTGCTGCTGAAGATTCGGTGGGCCGAGGTCCGCAAATGGGTTGTTGCTCGGATAGTAATTGTAACCATCTCGTCGGACGAAGACGCCGAAGGTAAACACCGTTGTCGGATTGATTATCCTTGTCCAGGTCGGAGCAATGTTAAAGGTGTCGATCTTCGATCGCTGGTCTGCAGGACCGACCGGGACGCCATTGGGACCAAGCCCGTTATTGCTGACGGTAACGCCGTTCCACGCCGTCGCGTTCTGCGAGTCATACGAATTGGGCGTCTGGAACCAGGAGCGGCTAAAGCCGAGATTCAGATGGATCGTGTCCTTGGTTGAGAGCTGATAGTCCACCCGGTCGAAAATATTTTCTTCGTTGCCTTTGTCGTGCATCACGACAAATTCCGGCGGGTCCAGGAATCTCCCCGTATTCAGTCCGTTCGCCGAGATGAAATTCCCCCACTTATCACCGCCATAAGCCAGGTCAAAGCCGATATTCGACGAGCCAAACGATCCGTAGGAAGCATTCACACTGCCATGCGGAGTTTTTGAGCCTAGGCCAGAGCGAGTGGTCGCCACGATCACCAAGCTTGTCTTGCCGCCGTACTCCGCCGGTGGAGCTCCCGGAATCACTTCAAGCGATTCGATGGAATCAAGAGGGACCTGGTTTGAAAAAACCTTGCTCTGCTGATCGGTAATAGGCTGGCCGTCTACCGAGAATGAGTTCGACGCGTGGTCACCGAGTCCGTGGAAAAGACCATTGGAATCTGCCGATACACCCGGCGACGCCAGCGTGACCAGCGAACTTAACGAGGAGGACTGGCTTTCGAGTGGCACTTTGTTGAACAAATCGCGATCCACGTCGGTGTGCCCAGTTGGATCATTCTCCACCAAATCGGAACCAGCTTCGACCGTGACCGAAGTGGACGTGCCAGTCACTTGAAGACTAACCTTGACGCTAGCTGCCACTATCGAGCGAACCTCCACGTCCTGAGCGCTCGGGGCGAACCCCGCAGCCGTCACCGTCATGTGATACGGATTAAACGGTACGTTCGAGAAACTGAAATTCCCCTTACCGTCTGTAGTGGTCGTCCGGTCAAAACCACTGACTAGCTGGTGAATCTCGACTTTGGCATTCGGAACCACGGCGCCTGAAGGGTCAACGACAGTGCCGTTAAGCGATCCCGAGCCCGACTGAGCGTAGGCCTGAACACTCAGCGCCACGCAGAATAGGACTGTAAAAGCCGCTCGAAGCGACTTTTCGTATGAAGCCAGCATGATTCCTCCTGAGAATTGGTCGAAAAGATCAAGGCACAGCCACACGGAGAATGAACCGGGGCCTGAAAAATCAGAGAATTGATCTTATTTAGACGCTAGGAGGTGGGCGAACACAGAGGGCGAAGGCTATCAGGCGTTGTTTGGTCGCTACGGGCTCCGGCCGAACGACAGGCTCGGAGACGAACATCACGCTTGACAGGGTGGTTGTGGTGGCTTGAGGGGAAGCTGAATGGGCGGCGATGCAGACAGGGCAAGTCGACGACTCGGCAGCGCCCCAATGCTGATGCGTAGCAAATGCGATCGCTGACCAGAGAGTCAGCAGCAAGCATAGACACGCTATCCGCTTCGTTATCGACCGCATCACGGCTACCCCATGGAAGCTTCGTTTGAATCTATACCAAAACCTCAAAGAAACGCAACGAAGTTGTACCTAGCGGGGTATGTACCCAAAACCTGCTTAATGTTTTGTTTCGCTGGCCGGGTAGTGCTAGTGGTGGTGATAGGCTAAACCCGAGTAAAAACCCACCACGACGACGACCACAGACCACAGAATGATCAATAGGAGGCGAACGATCCCCTCCGTGCGGTTCGCTCTCTTGCTTCGATTCTGACTCTGCTTGAAGATTGATACCATAAGTTCACTGCGTCGCGCCTCCAACAGGAATGCTCGAATCCACGGAAGCCTTGACCTGTGTGGATATCGCACTGCTAGCTGTGGCGTTTTGAGTGTTAGAGGCACTCTCTTGTTTTGAAAGCTCTTCAACGGTTCCGCCAGGCTCTACGAAGAAAAAGGGCTAATCCTGCATTCACGAAACTCGTGCGGCAGAGCTAACATCTGGCCTGCATCCCGACACCGGACTGCCCACTCAACCAGGGTTCTGTACTGGTCGAACCTAACGATATTCCCGAGCCACTCCGTGCCCGATGAGCTTGTAATCACGACCACGTTCGGCACGTCGCATGGTCCAACACAGCCGCTGATAGTCAACTGAACTCGCTTAAGCAGTCCGCGTTTCCGCCATTCGCTCTTCAGCCATTCCACCGGAACTTCGGGTAAACCACGTTCGACATTGCCGCAACAGCAGCCTCGACAGATCGTGATCTGTCCGACGACGAGGCGCTTCGTTTTCAATGGACAATCTCGATCCTCGTTCACCGTGTGTGATCCGTTCCCCGTTCTGGAAGCCACTTAATCCAAGAAGCCATATAGGTCGTCCATTTCAAACGGTTTTGGTGATCTGCGAGAGTGCAAGAAAACTGCCGCAATCAAAATCACCAAGATCGCCAGGGTGATTAGGATTGCCCAAGCTCTGACTTTCCGCCTCTGGATCACATGAGCAAAGTGCATACCCGAAACTCAAATTCGCTCCGACCCCCGACTCATCGGCCCGAATCAGCACCATGGGGCAACAACCTCGTGGAATTGAGGATGAATGCCAACTCCGAGGTCACGTGAATAAAGGCGGCCAGTAGCGGATTCAGGAAACCAAGAGCTGCTATTCCGACTCCGATGCTGTCCACAACCAGCGTGCCTATAAAGTTCTGCATGATGATCCCGCGACAGCGTCGAGCAACCCGCAGAGTTTCGACCAATTTCGATAGATCGCTTCCGATCAAAATCACATCCGCACTCTCGCGAGCGACATCAGTTCCCGATCCCATCGCGATGCCAACATTGGCTTCTACCAGGGCGGGAGCGTCGTTGATCCCGTCACCGACCATCGCGACATTACGCCCTTTGCTGCGCAGTTCTGCCACCCGCTTTGCTTTTTCCTCGGGCAGGAGTCCTCCTACCGCTTCATCTACTCCGAGATCGTGGCCAACCGATGAAGTTACGGCCTGCGTGTCTCCGCTCAGCAGGACAGTTCTCAAACCCATCTGTCGCATCGCCGCAACCGCATTCTTGGCTTCTGGTCGCAAAACATCCGCAATTCGGATGCTCCCGAGAACTTGCCCGGCGCGAGCGACGTAGACTTCCGACGCCGCGTCCGCACCGTTACTGCTTCCGGGCAGCCCCCTCGTCATACCGTGTTCCACGAGAAGGGCTAGGCTACCCACAACGATCTCTTCGCCCGCATAACTCACCCTGACTCCTCGTCCGGGTTTGTACGAGAATTCATCGGGGTCCACGAGTGGAATGGCGAGTTCTGTTGCCCGCGCCATCACTGCCTTGGCAAGAGGATGTTCGGATTTGCGCTCCGCGATGCTGGCAGCAGCGATGATTTGCTGCTCCCCGAAACCGCTGGCGGGAATGACTTCGCGGATCTGCGGCGTCCCGAAAGTCAGCGTGCCCGTCTTGTCCAAGAGCACTGTGTCGACAGCAGCCAGCGCTTCCAAGTAGAGGCCGCCTTTAATGATGGCTCCCTGATGCGCGGCTCGGCCGATTGCTCCCAGGATTGCAAGAGGGGTCCCGGCAGCAATGCCGCATGCGCCGGCAACAATCACAACCGAAATGGTCGACCTGATATTGTGAGTAACGATGAATGTGAGAACCGCGGCTCCCAGGGCGAAATACACAAGGTAGCCCGCCAGCCGATCCGCCG
>Ga0209420_1000829_pt1 | contig 15413 bp, 18 predicted proteins | sample BlaSpr_A8_OM1_O1_FD_187972 | JGI IMG/M metagenome (GOLD analysis project Ga0209420, IMG submission 187972) | Forest soil microbial communities from Thunder Bay, Ontario, Canada - Black Spruce, Ontario site 2_A8_OM1_O1 (SPAdes) (version 2) | ecosystem: Environmental > Terrestrial > Soil > Boreal... | reverse complement strand
GATCGCGACGGACGAGCCGATGGCGCCGATGAGCGTCGCCGAGGTGGCCGAGGCAGTCGAGCGCGTTCGGCGGTGATCGCGCCGGATTCGAGCGTCGTGATCGCTGCGCTCGCGCCGTGGCACGAGGTACACCACGCCGCCCGTGACGCACTGCAAGCGGAGAAGGTTGGGCTGCCCGCTCATGTGGCGCTGGAGACCACTTCCGCGCTCAGCCGGATGCCGCAAGGAAGGCGCATCGCGCCGGGCGTGGTGCTCGAGGCGTTGGAGCGCGCGTTTCCAGATGCATGGCTGACGCTCACCGGAGGCGAGCAGCGCCAGGCCCTGCGCAATGCTGTCGACGCCGGCGTGCGCGGCGGAGCGCTGTACGACGCGCTGATCGCCGCGACGGCCATCCAGAACGACGCGCAGCTGCTGAGCGCCGATGGCCGGGCACGGGCGACCTACGACACGATGGGAGTGCGCACGAGATACCTCGACGCGTGAGGATCCGCCAACGACCAGTCCTCAAGGCAATCTGTGTCTCGACCATCGCAACTCGTAGTTACCGGGCTGTCTGGCTCTTCGTGGCAGGGCCGCGCAGCTCGGCGACGGACGAGCTATCGTCTGAGGCGATCGACCGATGGCAAGCTGCACGCACCTCGATCAGATACAACCGGTCACCCCGAGCAGCTTCGAGGGGTGCTCTGACTGCCTGGCCATGGGCGGGGAATGGGTGCACCTGCGCCTGTGCCTGACCTGCGGTCGCGTCGGCTGCTGTGACTCCTCGCCCAACCGGCACGCATCAAAGCACGCTGGCGCCCACGACCATCCGCTCGTGTCTTCCTTCGAGCCCGGGGAGGACTGGTCTTGGTGCTACGTCGACGAGCTCACTCTGGCCATCGACGACATCCCGCACCCGCACCGCCATCCCTACCCGGGCGAGTAGGCGCGCAAGGCCAGCAGTCGGCACCGGCAGGTCGAGCGCCGTGCGGCCGCGCCGTCGCATTCACGCCAGGCGAGGCGCTGCGACAGGCCTAGCTCGACACGCGATCATCGATGCGGCTGTCCCAATGTTGGTAGTAGGGGCGCACGCCAAACAGCTTCGCGAGCGCCCACAGCGGTGGAAGCACAAAGTTCTGCACCCAGATGGGGGGCGCGGTCACACGGCTCTCGTGGCGAAAGTGCCAGAGGGTGGCGCCGAGCTGCAGCGGGTTCTTCGGGGCTCCCCGTGCCGTGGTTCTGCCGTCGGCCGCCAGGCCGGCGAAGGCCTCGTGCATCTCCCTGGTGCGCAGCGCCGGCCGCAGCTCGACCACGCCCTCGGTCACGACGGATCCCGGGTTCGCCTCGGAGTGACGGACCCCGGCCGGCACGACGATCGTTTCACCGGCGCCGACCACGCGCTGCTCACCGTCGACGGTGAAGTGAGCCTCGCCGGCGAGGATCGCAAAGGACTCCTGTTGGTGTGGATGGACGTGCTCGGGAATCGCACCGCCCGGCCTGCTGCGCCAGTTGAAGCGGACGATGTCCTCGTCGCTGTCCTGCGCGACGGTCGCGAACCGGATCCACTCGCCAGTGGCGGGGTTTACGAGGGCTCGGAATCTGGCGCTGGCGCCGTCGTCTGCGCGGAAGCCGTCAACGGCGTCCGAGTCGCCGGCGAGGTCGCTGTCAATGCTGGCCATGAGGTCTGTCCTTCCTGTGGCTGGTCGGGCATGCCGGCGCGCTCGCGATACCAGGCGACGGTCGATGCGACGGCGGTGGCGAGCGGCGTGACGCTGGCGCCGAACGTGGACTTGGCCCCGAACACGACGTGCAGTCGATCCTCGCTCATGGATGTGCTCCTGTGCTCGTAGCGACGGCGAGGTCGCTGGTGGCGGCCTGCTCGTCTTGACACAGATGGTAAGGCTTTGATACGTTGCGGCTTCGGGTGGGGCTACCCTTTGCGCAATGTGTCAGCACGTGTGGTCGCGTGCGGTTGTATCGAAGGGCGGAACTGTCGCTCGCTTATAAATCTGCAAGGCACAGTGGCGCAAGGCGGCGCTGACTGGGGGGTCAACGATGGCAACTCGTAGGCGGACGCTCTACACGAACCCTCATGCGAGCTTGGCTGTGGTAGCCAAGGGTCGCTTCGCAAGCATGAGACTGCTCGGCGCCGGCATGATCCTCGCGGTCGCTCTGTTCGGGCTGTGCAGCTCGACGGCCTGGGGCGCGACATCGGGCTCGGTCGAAAACGAAAACGCGGTCCTCGAAGCCACGTGCACGTCCGTGAGTATCGCCTATCGAAGTTTTCCCAACCTGCCAAACAACGTGGTGACTCAGACGCTCACGATCCACGGGGCAAAAGTCTCCAAATCGACGTTCACGTTCAACGGGCCCACCGGCACGGACACGATCCCGATCGCCGTGCCGCCGGGCGCCGGCAACGTCGATATCCATGCGACGTGGAACACAAACGGGTTCAGAGGACACTTCGATCTGGGTGTGCCGCTGGAATGCCCGCCCGAACCCTCCTTCTCGATCGCCAAGCGCCAGGAGATCGCGGGCGGCGGCGGCGGGTTCACGGCGTCGCCGTTGATTGGCAAAGTTGGCCAGACCGTCGACTATGAGATCGTCGTGACGAACACCGGCAACATCGCGCTGACGTTCAGCGACTTCACAGACGAACACTGCGAAGACGTGACAGGCGGTCCCGGGGCAGGGGCCGTTGCGCCGAGGGCCTCGACGACCTATTTCTGCAGCCACGTTCTGACCGAAGTGGGCTCCTACGAAAATAGTGCGAGCGATACCGCCACACCCCCGGCTGGTGATGGCTCGCCGATCACGCAGACCTCGAACACGGTCGTCGTCAACGTGCCTCCCGAACCCTCGTTTGCGATCGAAAAGCGCCAGGAAGTGCAAGGCAGCGCCACCGGGTTCACAACCTCTCCGCTGGTCGCCGAAGTAGGCCAGACCGTCGACTATGAGATCGTCGTGACGAACACGGGCAACGTGCCGTTGACGTTCGGCGAATTCACCGACGAACACTGCGAAAACCTGACAGGTGGTCCTGGGGCGGGGGGTGTCGCGCCTGGTGCGTCGACGACCTACTTCTGCAATCACGTGATGACCATCGCCAAGCCCTACAGGAACACCGCTACAGATACCGGCACGCCCCCGGCCGGCGACGGTTCGCCGATCACGAAGACCTCCAACACGGTTGAAGTTGTGCCCAAACCGGGTGAATTGGGCAAAAAAGAAGGGGAAAACGGCATCCTCACCGCCACATGCTCGTCGATCAGCATCACCTACCGAAACTTCCCCAACAAGCCAGACAACACAGTTACCCAGACGCTCACGATCCACGGGGCGAAAATCTCCAAATCGACGTTCACATTCAACGGGCCGACCGGCACGGACGTGATCCCGATCGTCGTTCCGCCCGGCACCGGCGTCGTCGACATCCATGCAACATGGAACACGAATGGGTTCAAGGGTCACTTTGATCTCGGCGCGACCCTGAAATGCACGCCGGAACCGGCGTTCTCGATCGACAAGCTGCAGGAAATTGCCGGTAGCGGTAAAGGGTTCACGGCGTCGCCGTTGACTGGCAACGTCGGCCAGACGGTCGACTACGAGATCGTCGTGACGAACACGGGCAACGTGGCGTTGACGTTCAGCGACTTCACGGACGAAAACTGCGAAGACGTGACCGGCGGTCCTGGGGCGACACAGCTAGCCCTAGGCGCCTCGGCCACCTATCTGTGCAATCACGTGTTGGCCGAAGTGGGCCGCTACAGCAATACTGCGAGCGATACCGCCACGCCGCCGCCAGGCGACGGGTCGCCGGTCACGCAGACGTCTAACACGGTTGTCGTCGAAGCGGAAGGCTTGCTGCGCTGAAAGCCAGCAGCGTGGCCGTCACGCCGAGCCCGGCTCGGAGCGCCTGACGACCACGCTCGCAGGCGCCGCTGACCGGCGCCCTCTACGACGGGCGTCCACTGCGGCGCCCACGGGGTCAAGCCGCGGTAAGCCCCTGCCGAGGCCGCGCATGTGGGTGGCGACGCGCTTTTGGCATACCGGGCGAGGACTACGCGATGACCGCGCTCACGGACGCGGGGCCGGCCAGCATCGCCTCCGAGCGCGCCGCCGGGCCGACCGGCAATCAGGACCATCTGCGCCGGGCTCGCAGCGAGGCCAAGGCCAAGGACGGGCACGGACAGCGCGGCAAGCCTGGCCAGCACCACCACAAGGGTGCCAAGCACACCCCGCGCCACAAGCACCGCAAGCGTCGACGCCATCACAAGCACGTGGTGCCCGCATCTGCGGCGCCACCCGTCTCGGGACTGCCCGGAGCACCGGCCCCGCCCGCCATCGCGGTCAACCCGCCGCCCCCGTCTAGCACCCCGCCTCCGACGCAAAGCGCGTCGATCACGCTTGCCCAGGCGCGGCGGCTGCTCTGGCGCGCGGGCTTCGGGCCTACGTCCGGGCAGGCCGAGGGCCTCGCCGGGCAGCCGCTCGAACAGGTCGTGCAGTCGTTGACACGGCCCTCCGGCCCAGCCACGCTGCATGGCCCCGAACCCACCGACGATGAAGGTCACGCGCTCGAACCAGCCGACCAGTGGGGCGAGGATCACTGCTGGTGGCTAGACCGTATGGTCCGCTCAGATCAGCAGCTCGTCGAGCGGATGACCTTCATCTGGCACGACTGGTTTGCAAACTCCAACGAAAAGGTCGACAGCCAGCAACGGATGCTCGACCAGAACGACCTCTTTCGCGAAAACGCGCTGGGCAACTTCCACGACCTCTTCCTCGCGGTCACGACCAACCCCGCGATGCTCGTGTTCCTCGACGGGATCTACAACGACAAGGACGAACCCAACGAGAACTACGCGCGCGAGATGATGGAGCTGTTCTCGCTCGGTGCCGACCGTGGCGCCTACACCGAGGATGACGTGCGCGAAATGGCGCGCACGCTGACCGGCTGGACGGCCGAATGGACTGAAAGCAGCGGCCTGCAGAACTTCCGCTTCGATCCCGCCCGCCACGACAACCGCAACAAGACCGTCTTCGGGCAGACCGGCAAATGGAACTACGAAGACGCTGTCCGCCTGTGCGTCAGCCACCCGCTGCACGCGTCCTTCTTCGTGAGCAAGCTGTGGAGCTACTTCATCCCCACACCGCCGGCCGAATCCACGCTCGCGTCGCTGCAGGGCCTGTACACGAGCTCTGGCTACAGCATCCGCGCGGTCGTCGAGGCGATCCTTCAGAATCCCGAATTTCTCGAAGGTCCACAGCTGGTCACGCCGCCGGTCGTCTACAACGCGGGCCTGCTGCGCGCCATCGATCGCCCGATCGACACCACCGCGTGGGCCTGGCTGTCGGCTGCCGCCGGCCAACAGCTGTTTTACCCGCCCAACGTCTCCGGCTGGGACTTCACCGCCTGGCTTGACACCTCCACCGCCAAGGCGCGCTGGGAAATCGCCAGCTACGTCACCGCCAAGAGCTATCCCAATCCATGGCCCGGCGAAGGCGAAGCGCAATACAGCGCAAGCGAGACCCCCGCCGAGGCCTTGGCAAGCGCCCTGGCCTACTGGGGCACTCCGTCGCTTTCAAGCGAATCGCTGCAGTGCATCACCACCTTCGCCGAAACATGTCTGCGCGGCGTGGCCAAGGCCAGCTGGCAGCAGAGCCCCTACCGGGCCATCCGCCAGAACGCGTTGCGCATGCTGATCGCAACATCCCCCGACATGCAGGTGAGCTGATATGGCGCAAAGCTGCTCGTGCAAGGACTTCACCCGCTCGCAACTGCTGCGTGCAGGCGTCGCCCAGGCGGGGCGCGGCCTGCCCGCGATCGAGGCGGGGATGCCGCTGCCCGCCGGAACCGGCATGAATAGGCGCTCGTTCTTGTTGCGCTCGTCTGGGGCGTTGCTGTCGGTATACGGGGCCGCCGCGCTGTCGCCACGTCATCTGTATGACGGCATCGCGCAGGCCGCCGCCGCGGCGCCGACCAGCCAGCCCGTGCTCGTGTCGATCTTCATGGAAGGCGGCTGGGACGCCCTGTCGGTGCTCGCGCCCGTAAAGGAAGCCAGGTATCACGAACTGCGCCCCGTCCTAGGGCTGGACGAAGGCGAAGGGATCCCGTTCTCCGAGGACGAAGACCTGATGTGGCACCCCAAGGCCGGCGGCCTGGCCCAGCTGCATTCCGAGGGCAAGGTCACGGTGTTTCCCGCCGTCGGCTATGACCCTCCCGACGAGAGCCATTTCACCAGCCGCCACTACTGGGAGGTGGGCGAACTAAACGCGCAGACGCGCTCGGGCTGGATGGGCCGCTACCTGGACATCGCCGGTGAGCCGGGCAACCCGCTGCAGGGGCTGTCGCTCGACTCCTCGCTGGCGCCTGCGCTGGCCACGACGAAGGTGCCAGTCGCGGCCGTGTCGTCGCCATCTGACTATGACTTCTGGGCCTACGGCCTGGAGGAACCGCTGACCGGCCCTACGCTTGAACTGTTTGGTCAGCTCGGCGCACTGGGGGCGCCCTCACCCGCCCTGGCGCAGGCGCGCACCGCGTCGCTCGATACCAGCATCATCCGCAACCAGATGGCGCCGTTTGGCGAACACGAAGGCAAACAGGGCTTCACCTCGCCCGTGACCTATCCAACCTCTGGCGGTGAATTCCCGACACGCCTGGCGATCCTCGCGGCGATGCTCGACGACGAAGCGTTGCCGATCAAATGCGTTTCGCTGACCGCGGTCGGCTCCTATGACACCCACTCCGACGAGCACAGCACGCTCGCCACCAACCTCGAACAGACCATCGAATCGGTGCTCGCCTTCCAGCGCGACCTCGAAGCTCGCAAGCTCGACGATCGCGTCGTCATCCAGCTGTGGTCCGAGTTCGGGCGCAGGCCCCAGGAAAACGGGTCCGGCACCGACCATGGCGCCGCCGGCGTCGCCTTTCTGATCGGAACTCGCGTCAAGGGCGAAATGGTCGGAGAGTTCCCCGGCCTGAGCAAGCTCGACGAAAACGAAAACCTCGTGAACACGTCGGACTTCCGAGCAATGAACTCGGCGCTGCTCGGGCAGTGGTTTCAGACCGAAGCCGGCCTGGTTATCCCCGAAGCGGGCACCGGACTGGCGGGCCCGAGCCCGTACGGCCAGATTCCCCAGTTGATCGCGTGATGCAACGACCGTGCAGTCGTCTGTGGGTGCTCTTCATGTGTGGCCTGTGCGCTCTCGGTCTCGTCAGCGCGATGGCGCTGGCCGCGCCCGCGCGCCGGTCTGCGCCGCGCTCGAACGCTTCGCGAGCGCGAGCTTGCAAGAAGGCGCAACCGCGTCAGCGCTCTCGCCACGGCCCTCGCTGTCGATCGCCTAAGCGACGCTCGAGCCCGACCGGCGACGGCAGCGTGTCAACGGCGCCGGCGTCCTCCGACCCGTCTGCCGCGTCGGCGCCGGGTGCCACCGCTGCGGCGGGCGACGCGCCCTCCGCGCCTGCCCTGTCCTCGCCCGCTCCGACGTCCACATCGCCAGGCCCCTCGGAACAGTCCCAAGCGCCTGCGCCCGTGCCGCCATCGATCCCGCACGTGCAGGTGACCGCCGTCGAGTATCACTTCACGCTTTCGCGCACCACCGTTCCCGCCGGGAATGTGATCTTCGATTTCGTCAATCACGGTCAGGACGAACACAACCTCAATGTGGCGCCCCCCGAAGGATCCCTCGAGGGCTCCGTTGCCAACACGCCCTCCGAGGGCATGGGCCAGGTCGAGATCCAGCTGCGGCCAGGAACCTACACGCTGTTCTGCTCACTTCCCGAACACGAGAAGAAAGGCATGAAAGCCACGCTCACAGTGGAATAGACCAGCGAGAGTGCGGCGTACGCCTCCCGGTCGATCGTGCCGACGACCCGGACTGGCTCGAGCATTGAGCAAACGTCCAAATGCTCAGCTTCGCATCCTGGCCAGCTGGCCCTTCCATGCAGGCGTGTGGGCCGTCACGCTGCATGCATGGCCAGCAATCCGCAGATCATCGACGGGCCTACGCCGATCAACTCGCTGCGCCCCGGCGAGATCTTCCGCTGGAAGGTTCAGCACGGAGCCGCCGAAAAGCACGTGTATGTGCAGATAGCCAACACGCTGCGCCCCGACGGGTTCGACGAGCCGCTGCGGTCATGCATCGAATCCAAGGGCGAGTCGGTGCTGGTCAAGCTGCTCGAGCGCGGCGACGTTCCGGTCCGCATCAAGATCACCTCGGCGGGGATCACCGAGGTGGGCATGGACCAGCGCGCGCGTCCCTGCGTGCTCTGACGCTCGGCGTCTCGACGTCGCCGGCGCTGTCTGACTGGACGAGGACACTGTCACCGTCGTGCCCGGCGGTGCGAGCTCGATGCGCAGCAGGGCCGTCCCGGCCCTCATGGCGATGGCCTGCGCTCGAGCGATCGTCTGCGTGATCTCTGTGGCGGGCAGATGGCAGCTGGTCAAGAAGCGGCGAATGCCAGGGCCGGCCAGGGCCTGGGCGTCGGCCTCGATTTCCTCCACGTGGACAGGTGTCGCGCAGGCGGTCGCGTCCGGCGCGAAGATGCATGCGGCCATGTCGTCGGGGGTCGCCGTTGCTGTCACGCGGATCTGCTCGAGCAGTTGTGCCGCGTCGGGGTGGGGGCCCAGCCCGGCGAGCATCTGGCTCAGGCGCTCGTCTCCCAGCAGCTCGCTGTTACAGCGCGCCTCGATCAGGCCGTCGCTGAAGAGGCACACGGTGGTTCCCGCCGTAAGCGACAGCTTCGTCTGGCGACGCCCGGTCGGCACGCTCCAGCCGATTGGCGGGGACGAGTAGATCGCCAACGGCTCGCGTGGGGGCAGGCCATGCATGATCGGGCAAGGGTGGCCGGCGCTCGCGTATGTGAGGCAGCCGTTGCGCTCGTCATAGACCGCGACGATCACCGTGGCGTAGTGCTCGAGCGTCGGGTCGGCCAGCACGCGACCGGCCAGCGCTAGCGCTGCGCGCGGCTCCATGCCAGCCTGGACGTAGGCGCGCAGTGTGTAGCGGGTCAGCGCTGCGTGGGTGAGCGCGTCGTGACCGTGCCCTGCGACGTCGCCGAGGATGATCGCGACCTTCCCCTGCTGTGAGCAGAACACGTCGTAGAAGTCGCCGCCCGCGGCTGGACCGTCCGCGGGCCGGTATGCGACAGACAGCGCCAACCCGCCCAGGCGAGCGGGGACGTCGGGTACCAGCGCTGCTTGCATGGCGTCCACTTCCCGCAGCAACGCGATCCGCTGGTCCGCCAGCCGCCGCGCGCGGACGCCGGTCAGCCGCGCACGCCCGCCGAGCGCAATTGCCACTAGCAGCAGAGCGATGATGATCGGCTTGCTCCAGTCCGGGACAGGGAGCGGCAGCGGTATGTGGCTGCCGATCGTCGCCAGCGGGTTGCTTGCCTGAGAAGCGCCACGCGGATGTCGCCCTGGGGCGCCCAACGCACGCGCGACGCCACGATCGGACGAGGCCGTGGCGATGGTGACAGCGCTTGCGCTTGCAGCGAGCGCGCGAGCGTGCGGACGGGGCCGATGCCTGAGCGCGGCGCGCGTCTGGCGTGGCGACGTTGCGCCCAGCTGAGCGTGGGTGGCGCCCGCCGACGCGGCTCGGACGGCGGTGGTGCCCGAGGGGCCCGAGGAAGGTCCGGACGCGGTCGCATCGCCGGTCGGGCTGATGTCGACCGTCGAAGGGGGCGAGGCTGCGGGAGGTCGCCCTTCGCCGGCGCCAGATGGTGGGCTCGGGGGCGTCGTTGCCACGGGGGTCGTCGGCGCTTCCGGTTTATAGGGACTCGGTTGCGACACGCTGACGCTGGGCGGGGACGTGCTCACTGTGACACCCGGTGAGGAACCGCCTTCACCCGACACCGATACGCCGACGCTTGGCGTTGATGCGCTTACGCTCGGGGAGGACAAGCTTTCACCCGCGCCGGACACCCCCACGCTGGGCACAGACACGCCGATGCTGGGCACAGAGACGCCGATGCTGGGTACGGTCACGCCGAGGCTCGCAACGGCGGCGCTCGCGCCAGAGGCGCCGGTCGCGGGTGCGCTCGGCTGGCCGTTGGCGAGGCCGGGGGCGAGCAGCAGCACAACCGGGCACACAAGCAGCGCTCGTCGGGCTGTTGCTGTGGCTCGCTGCTTGCGACCGGTCGTTGTCGGTCGGTGCATGCGCATCGCCATGGACCCAGTCGCTCAGGCGCGCAACTTGGTCAGGCGTACCGTGGTTCGCCCAGATGTGCCAAACACTTCAACTGCGTCCGTCAGCGTGCTCATCAGGATGAACCCGCGCCCGTGCTCGCACGTAGGACTCGCAGTGGCTACTGGCGCTGTGAAGGTGCCGTAGTCGCACACCTCGAACGTCAGGCGGTTAGAGCTTTCGAGCACGCTCAGGTGAATCTGTCCCTCCCCGTCGGGGGCGCCGTGCGTGATGGCGTTCGTGACGGCCTCGTTCACGGCGACGGCGAGCTCGTAACAGCCGCAGCTGTCCAAGCCGAACGCTGACGCGACCTCTTCTGCATAGCGTCGCGCAGCGCCCAGCTCGGACGATCTCGCAGGCAGGCGCAGCGAGCGGACGGCCACGTCCGCGGGCGCCTGTTCGACGCAGGCGCTCACGGTCAGGCAACCGTCGCCGTGGCCGAGAAGGCTTGCTCGCGCGAGGAGTACAGCGTGATCACGCTGTCGACCCCCGCAATGTCGAAGATGCGCAGCACCCTCTCGTTCTCGTCAGAGCAGACCGCTGCCACCGATCCGCCTCCGGCTTCCTGCAATCGCGTGGCGGCGCCGACGAGAACGCCGATCGCGGTGGAGTCGATGAACGTTACGGACGAAAGGTCGAGAACGATGTGGCGCGCGCCCGCCCTGATGTGCTCGGCGATGCTCTCTCTCAGACGAGGGCTGGCGTGGAAGTCGAGCTCACCGCCGGCCACCAGCACCACCAGCTCGTGATGGTCGCCGGCAGGGTCCCCGGACAAGTCCTCAGTGATATAGAAAAGGCCCATTGAGTCCTCCTGTGATCTGCTTCACAAGTTTCCCATGTGAGTATTTCAACACGTGAAAACAACTCCTATAGCAGGAGGGAAGATCTAACTCTTGGAGCTACTCCCATCGTGTGCGCTCAGACTGCTCGGAATGGACGTTTGTTCTAGCCGGCCGCGCAACGGATCGACTCACACATATGCCTAGTTCAGTTATTGGAACTACGCCGGCGCGCAGTTAACCAGCCAGAGGCGATGCGATGAGCCGGTTCTACATCGACGATGCGACGACCCACGAGGTGGCGCGCAGCGCGGACATCTCCGTGCTGATCGCAGGCGGCGAGATCGACTACACGGCCAGCCCCCGTCTGCGAGAGCGCCTCCTCGAGGCTGTCAAGCGGGGGACTCGCCACGTGGTGGTTGACCTGTCAGCGGTGACGGTCATCGACTCCACCGCGATCGGCGCACTGGTCGCAGCCGCCAGCAGCCTGCGAGCGGGCGCAGGCGGGTCGGTGACGGTCGTCTGTGACGGGGGCAACGAGCGGGTGCAGCGGATCTTCGACATCGCCGCGGTCGCGACCCTCATAACGTTGCACTGCTCGTGGGCGCATGCCCTGTCCGCGCTCGACGCGGCCAGAGCGCTCGACGCGCGATCCGGTGCTGGACACGTCCGTCACCAGCTCGACGAGCGCGCATAGACCCGGTATAAATTGCCTTGCTCAGATGGAGTCCTGAGGTGAGGCTTGGGCGGCGCTGTCGTCTCAGCCTCCGAACCGCCCACAGGAAAAGGGCTGATGGCTCCTTTCGCGAAAGACCACCTCGACGCGAGAGGAGCATGTCAGCGCAGTGCCCATCTGGATGGCCAGTCTTGACCGCCGCGAGCTCGCGGCCATCTTCGCCGGCGGCGCGGCGGGCGCCCTGCTGAGGGTGTGGCTTGGCCGGCACTTCAGCGCGGGCGCGCCAGGCTGGCCGTGGGCGACGTTCGCGATCAACGTGACGGGCTCGTTCGCGCTGGCGTATTTCGCGACCCGCCTGCAGGAGCGCCTGCCCCAGTCGACCTACCGCCGGCCCCTGCTCGGGACGGGTTTCTGCGGTGCCTACACGACCTTCTCGACGATGCAGGTGGAGATCCTGAGGATCGTCGACGCCCACCGATACGGCCTGGCGGCGGGCTACGCGCTGGCGAGCATCGCCGCCGGCTATGTAGCGATCTGGACAGCCACCTCGATGGTGCGTCGCACCAGGTTGCTCGCGTGAGCGCGTGGGTGTGGGCCGCCGTTGCTGTGGTCGGCGGGGCCGGCGCGATCGCCCGCTTCGCGCTGGACTCGCTGATTGCCCAGCGAGCCGGCCGCGGCTTTCCGCTGGGCACGTTTACGATCAACGCAACAGGCGCCCTGCTGTTGGGACTGCTCACCGGCCTTGCCGTGCAGGGCAATGCCATGGTGATCGCGGGCACCGCCACGATCGGCTCCTTCACCACGTTCTCCACGTGGATGTTCGAGACCCATCGCCTGGCCGAGGACGATGACACGCCACGCGCGACCGTCAACGTCCTGCTCAGCCTCGGTGTGGGCTTCGGCGCAGCGCTGCTGGGACGGGCGATCGGAGCGCACGCATGACCATTGCCCGCCCCACGGATCAGGGCGCAGGCGTCGAAAGCCTGAAGCTCACCACCTACTTCGGCGAGCGCGACCGCACCCCCGCCGGGCTGCTCGGCGACGAGCTGCTGGGCATCTACGGCCGCCACCGCCTGCAGGCAAGCGTGCTGCTGCGCGGCGCGGAGGGGTTCGGGCGCCTGCACCACCTGCACACCGATCGGCTGCTCACGCTCTCTGAAGACCTGCCGGTGGTTTCCGTCGCGGTCGACGCGCGCGAGCGCATCGAATCGGCGCTCGAGCAGGTGTTGCAAGTGAAGCGCCGCGGCCTGATCACGCTCGAGCGGGCCATGCTGCTCAGCGGTGAGATCGACGCTGTGGCGCTGCCCGAGCGACTCGACGAGGCGACCAAGCTGACCGTGTACGTGGGCCGTCAGGAGCGCGTCGATGGGCGCCCCGCGTTCGTGGCCGTCACCGATCTGCTGCACCGCCGCGCGATCGCCGGCGCGACCGTTCTGCTCGGCGTGGACGGGACCAGCCACGGACGACGGGTGCGGGCGCGGTTCTTCGCGCGCAACGCCGACGTGCCGATGATGGTCATCGCGGTCGGCGCGGGCGCGCGAATCGCCCAGGCACTGCCCGAGCTCGGGCGCATGTTGCACGACCCGCTGCTCACGCTCGAGCGCGTCCGCGTGTGCAAGCGCGACGGCCGGCTGCTGGCCACCCCGCACGAGCTGCCGAGCACAGACGAGCACGGCCTGGCGATGTGGCAGAAGCTGATGGTCTACACGTCCCACGCGGCCACCCACGACGGCCAGCCGCTGCACCTGGCGATCGTGCGCCGCCTGCGCGAAGCCGATGCCTCCGGCGCCACCAGCCTGCACAGCGTGTGGGGCTTTCATGGCGAGCACCCGCCGCACGGAGACAGGTTCTTCCAGATCCGTCGTCACGTGCCCGCGCTGACGATCGCAATCGACACGCCCGAGCGCACCGCGCGGTCCTTTCAGATCATCGACGAGCTCACCTCAGAGCACGGCCTGGTCACCAGCGAGATGGTGCCCGCGCTCAGCGCGATCAGCGAGTCTGAGCAGCGCGGTGGCCTGCGACTGGCCAGTCACGACTTCTAGCTGAAGACGTCCCCGTCGCTAGGGTCTGGCCCATGCTGGGGTCCGCGCGCCTGAGGGCAGGGCTGGGGTCGCTTCGCCGCGAGCGATGGCTGGCGAGCCTGCGCGCCAACGGCGTGCGTATCGAGCCGGGGTCCCGGGTGGCCAGCGGCGCACGGATCGGGCCCGGCGCGTTCGTTGGACGCAACGCCACGATCAACTCGCCCGCGTCGATCGGCCGCGACGTGCAGATCGGCGCCGGCTGCTGGGTCGCCGGCGGGTCGCGGATCGGCGCGCGCGCGGTGCTCGGGCACGACACACGCATCAATGGACCGATCACGATCGGCGGGCTCGGGCAGGCCACGATCGGGCCCTACTGCGCGATCGGGCACCGCCTGACGGTTCTCAGCGAAAACCACGCCATGCACCTGCCCAACATGCAGTTCGACCTCAACGACGCGCTGGGCCTGCCCACGCTTGCGGTTGGCGGCGACGTGCACATCGGTCCCGCCTGCTGGGTGGGCGACGGCGTCATCGTCCTCGCTGGCGTCACCGTCGGCGCCGGCGCGGTGCTGGGGGCTGGAGCGGTGGTGACCCGCGACGTGCCCGCCTTCGCGGTCGTGGCCGGCGTGCCCGCCCGCGAGATTCGGCATCGCTGCAGCCCGCAGGTCGCGCGTGTGCTGCTCGACACGCCGTGGTGGGACTGGTCGACCGAGCGCATCTTGCGCAATCGCGAGTTCTTCGCCATGGACATAACTACGACCACGCCCGAGGCGCTCGCCGCCGCGATCGTGCCCTGAACGCGCTCGCCGGCGCCGCGTCAGCCGGCGATCAGCGGCGGTCCGGAGAAGAACACGAGCCAGACCGCCAGGGCGGACATCGCCACATACACGTTGGCCACCACGATGCGCTCCAGCGTCGTCACTCCCACCCGCTGGCTGATGTGACCCTCGGGCTCGGCGCGCATGCTGCGCAGCCACGTGGCGCGTCGTTCCACTCGCGGGCGCCCGATCATCTCGTCATAGACGTTGCTCAGCCACGTGAGCGCCATCAGCGTGGCGAATGTCAACACGGCGAGCACCGCGACCACCACACCCACCGCGGCCATGCTCAGCTGGCGCTGGCCCACGACCACCGAGCCGACCCACAGCGCCAGCAGCGGGCAGCCCGTCCAGATGTTGGCCGTCATGAACGCGGTCGCGCCTGCCATCGCCGCTCTCTTGACCGCCTGGTGGCGAGGCGGCTCGGCTGCGGCCGGGATCCCCGCATGTGACGGAACCACACCTTAAAGAATAGCTTAAGAAGAGGCCCAATCGAGCAGGGCGCTGCCGGCAGTCAGCGTCGGTCCTGCGTGCGTTCGACCGTCTCGCCGAGCGCCGCCAGGCTGATCTCCAGCGCGCCCGCCAGGCGCCTGACGGTCGTCCACGTGGGGTTGGCATGACCGCGCTCGATACGCGCAAACGCCGCCACTGTCAACCCTGCCTTATGCGCCAGATCCTCCTGAGTGTCGCCGCGCTCCGTGCGAAGTTGGCGTAGCGCATCCGCAAGGGCCGAATCAGGTTGTACGGATGCCGACACAGTCAGAAACATCGCATGTCGCCAGTAGCAACATCCAGTCAGCCAACTGCTGGTATCGTGCTGTTGTCACGCCATCCCCACAGACGGCGCTGGCCGGTCGGCACCGGCCACTTGCACTGCACCGGTGCCGACCACCCTTTGGGGAGCGTTGGGCTCGGCGAATCCTTCCGGCCAAACGCCATCGGCGGG
>Ga0209420_1000827_pt1 | contig 15425 bp, 15 predicted proteins | sample BlaSpr_A8_OM1_O1_FD_187972 | JGI IMG/M metagenome (GOLD analysis project Ga0209420, IMG submission 187972) | Forest soil microbial communities from Thunder Bay, Ontario, Canada - Black Spruce, Ontario site 2_A8_OM1_O1 (SPAdes) (version 2) | ecosystem: Environmental > Terrestrial > Soil > Boreal... | reverse complement strand
GAGCCGCGCCGATCTGGACAAGGCCGCAAGCGAGGTGGGACTACGCGCCGTAGCGTTGGAAGCTGCGCCGAGCGTGAAGACCCATCCGGTACGAGCGGCGCGCGTGGCGTTCGTGCACACGTGGCTGAGCACGCAGATGGGGGGCTGGTGGCGGCTGGCACTGGATGACCTGAAAATTCCGTACGATTACATCAGCACGCAAACGGTCGCCAAAATCGATGATCTGAACGCGAAGTACGACGTGATCCTGTTCCCGCCGATCGGGTACAACGCGCCCACTGCGGCGATCGTGAACGGCTTGCCGACTTCCTGGGGAAATCCGCTGCCCTGGAAAAACACGCCGGAAACGCCGAACCTGGTGGGAAACAACGACGCCACCGACGACATGCGGCCGGGGCTCGGTTGGGAAGGAGTCGCGCACCTGCAGGCGTTTGTGGCCAAAGGAGGCGTGCTGCTGACGGCGACCGATACGTCGAACTTCGCGCTCTCCATCGGACTTGGCGATGGCGTCAGCGTCGGCTCTTCGCAAAAATTGAATATCGTCGGCTCGGTGCTCGGCGCGCGGCTGGTGGATTCGACCAGCCCGATCGCGTACGGTTATAGCGAGATGGTCTCGGTGTATTGCGACAACGGGCCGATCTTTTCGCTCAGCAGCATCGCCGGCGAGCGGCGTCGGCGGAAACTGGGAAGTCAGTCGAAATCCCGGCCGACCGGACGCGGCACGATCGACGATCCGGATTTCGCCGTAGGACGCGTGGGCGTGGAAGCTCCCGAAGAACCGACGGCCGAAATTTGGGAAAGCCCGGAAGTTACCGACGAGCAGAAGACCAACAACATCCGCGTGATTCCGCCGGCGAACCGCCCGCGGGTGATTTTGCGCTACGCCGACAACAAGGACCTGCTGATCTCGGGATTGTTGGAAGGTGGCGACGAGATCGCGCAGCATCCCGCCGTTGTTGATGTGCCTTCGGGAAATGGGCATGTCATTTTGTTCTCGATCAATCCGGTTTATCGAGGCGAGACCCGCGGAACGTATGCACTGGTGCTCAACGCGATTTTGAATTTCGATAGTCTGAACGCCGGGCGAAACACGGACGAGAAATAGCGACACCCGTTTCCTGCGCTGGTCTGGTCACGGTTGGCAAAAAAGAATACCGATTGCGAGGTTGGGGTACAATCCCCGCCATTATGGCGAAACGCGCAGCGAAGAAATCAGGCGTCAGGCGTAAAAGTGGCAAGGGCAGCCCGCGCAAACCTAGCGCGTCAAAAGACGGCAAGCTACCCAAGGAAGCGGTCACGCTGATCGTCGTGCTGAAGGCCCGCGAAGGGCAGGAGCCCTTACTTGAAGCGGAGTTGCGGGCGCTGGTGGGACCCACCCGGCGTGAGGACGGATGCATCACCTACGATTTGCATCGCGGCGGCGGCGTCCCTGGCGCGTTTCTGCTGCACGAAATCTGGGCCACTCGCGAGCACCATCGGCTTCACACCCTGACTGCACATTTTATTCGCTGGGATGCTCGCAAGGACGCGTTGCTGGCCTCTCGCGAGGCTACGTCCTGGACGCAGTTGGTTTAACTCCGTGGGGCAGAATCTGCCGGGCAGGAGCGCGGCAGTGCCTGACCACCGCAGGCGGAGGGGCATCCCTGCACGTTAGGTTGCGTTAGCCTGCACTTCGCTGGGGACACGATTCAGCTTTCCGGCGCGCCGATGTAATAACCGGGGCGAGAACGAACCTGCCATTTCTTCGATCCTTTTTTGTCGATCGCGACCTTGATTTCGTGATAGCCGGCATCGTTGGTGCCGGTGGGGGCGTAGGTCACCGAATATTGTGAGTGGAGTTCGCCGCCGATTTCGTCGATGGCTTTCTCGATGGATAGGTCTTTGTAGGCGGCCAGGTGTTCGCCGCCGGTGCCTGCGGTGGCAACTTCGAGCGGGCTGCCTTTGACCTTGTCCTTGACATGTTGCACGGCCCAGATAACGGCTTGCGTCAAATCGCCGCTACCAAGGCGCGCTGCCTGGGTATCAGGGGTCTGCACCGTGCCGGGCATAGGCGGTGTGCCGAACGTGCCGGGCGGCGTCGGCTCCGGAGTGTTGTCTCTTGCCGCGGCCCGCAGTTCGGCTTTGGTGGTGGAGAGCCCGACGCTATAAATCGTGATGTTGGCGAGTTGTGCCTGGCGCAAAACCGCGCCGAATTGGGTGTCGCTGCCCACGTCGGTGGCCTCGGACAAAATCAGCATGACGCGGCGTCGTCCCGGTTTATCGGCAGTGGGCTGCGGCTGGCCGCTGAGCATTTCGACGCCAACCGCCATGGCGTCGTAAAGCTTCGATCCGGAGGTGCCGGCCTGCAGATGATCAAATGTATCTTCGATTTTGTCCGCGTTCGAAGTAAAGCTTTGCAACTTATCGACCGAATCATTGAAGCCGATGACCGCGGCTTCTCCGCTGGCGCCCATGACGGTTTGCGTAATGACGATGCCTGCTTTGCGAATCTGAGGCAGCATTACCTCGACGCGGGAGCTGGTCTCCACGAGAACGACGATGGACAGGGGGTCGCCGCCCATATCGAAGTGCAAGATGCGCTGGGCGACGCCGTTGTCGGTTACGCGAAAGTCTTTGGCGTCCAGGGTGTCGACCATTTGACCCTTGGAGTCGCGCACCGTAACGGGAGTGTTGACCAGCGAGACGCTGACACCGATTTTGGGCGGGGCTGGAGCTTGCTGGACCGCGCCACCCGCTTGCGGCGTCATTGGCCCTGAGGGAGATTGCGCGGGCAGCGAGAATGCCAACGCCGATACGTCGACGACGGTCAGAAAGAGAATTCGGGTCAGGGAGAAAAAACTGGACGAAACCTGGCGGTTCATGCGCAACCCTCCGAACCGAGTGTATCCAATTCGACGCAACTGCGGCGACAAGCGTTGCCGGAGGAGGCCGCAGTTCCTAGAATGAGAGTTTGACACTTTGGAGAGCGCCAGATGGCTGTACGACAAGTGAAACTGAAACCGATGCACGCACCGTTGGCGCCGCACAAAGACCCGACCTTCCTGGAAAGTACGGCGGCACGCCCGATTCGCATCCTGGCGGAATACCTGCAGCCGCTGGTGCAACTGAAGAAGGAAGGAATTGCGGACACCATCGTGATGTTTGGATCGGCGCGTATCGAATCGCGCGAGAGTGCGCTGGCGCGGTTCGGCAAACTGAAGAACAAAGCTGCGCTGGCCAGGGTGAAGCAGCAGCGAGCCCAGCATCGGGAAACGCTGCGGGACGCGAGAAGCGCGCTCGAGATGTCGCGCTACTACGAAGAAGCGCGCGAATTGTCGCGAAGGATTACGACCTGGGCGATGACGCTCGGAACGCGGCCGAGACGCTTCGTGATTTGTTCCGGAGGCGGACCAGGCATCATGGAAGCCGCGAACCGCGGGGCGATGGAGGCCGGAGGCAAATCTATCGGGCTTTCGATCGAGCTGCCGCACGAACAGTTCGCGAACCCGTATATCAGCCCGGAGTTGAGCCTGAATTTTCACTACTTTTTCATGCGCAAACTATGGTTCGCGCAGATCGCCAAAGCGCTGGTGGTTTTTCCGGGCGGGTTCGGGACGATGGACGAGCTGTGGGAAATGATGACCCTGCTGCAAACCGGAAAACTGCCGAAAAATAATCTGATTATTATTTACGGCCGGAAGTATTGGGACGAAGTGCTGAATTTCCGGGCCATGGTGCGCTGGGGAATGATCAGCCAGAGCGAGTACAACATGCTGCAGTTCGCCGACACGGTGGACGAAGCCTTTGAACGTATTCAGAGCGGGCTCGAGAAGTATCACCTGGAGATTGAGTCCGACCTTTAGATCCCGGATCCTTCGGAGTGTTCGCTATCACTGCAAACTACTGATTCGGTGTGGCTTAAGCTTTAATTCGCTACAGGGTTTTCCCGATCGAACTCCCATGCTTTCCGTATGGCGAGACACACGTTCGGAAATCTATAGTGGGACCCGACTAGCCGTCAAAGGTCTGGCTATCCATGTTGATAGGAGAAGCGTATGCAGAATGAACGGCGTTTGGGGATCGTGGAGTATGCGAAGCTGTCCGTGGTGCTCGCGGCTCTGGCTGGGTTCATGCTCTTTACCGCTGCACCTCGCGTGAGCGCGAGTGAAGCCGAGTGCCAGCATCGCACCGAGAAAGCGGACCACAATCTGCACGAGGCGGTGAAACACCACGGCTGGGACAGCAAACAAGCCGAACACGCGCGTAGCGAACTGAGCGCGGCTCGCGAGTACTGCTGGAACCAGGACCACAAGTGGTGGGACGTGGACGCGCATGAGTGGCGCGCAGAACACAACTGGGACGATAACCACGGACACCCGTGAGACGCTTTACCAGACTGATTTGAGAGTCCAGGGCGCGGCGGATTATCCGCCGCGCCTTTTTGGCGTTCAGAGAGAACGGCAAGAAAAAAGGGCGCACTGGGATGCGCCCTTTTGGGGTTATAGCTGTGCGGGGAAATTTAGTGCGTTGTTACGGGCAGTTCCTCAGAGAATACGGCCTCGAAGCGCCGTGTCTCATCCTGGTCGTGCAGCATTACGACAGGCACTACGCGTAGTGACTGGCTGCACGAGCGGCACTGCGTTACTTCGCCCTGCAAATCCTGCAAGAAACCATCCGTGAAATGATACTGCGTCCGCTCGCGCCGGGCATTTTTCTGGCCCCGTGTACCGCAGTGCGGACAGACGAATTCGACCCTGTCCTCCTGCGGATCGCGGTCCAGAGCGGCCCAGCCGGTGCGGCGCACGCCTACAGTTTCAATATTGCGCCGGTCCATTTGGTTCGCCTCCTTCAGATCCACGTCCACGAGAGATAAGATGCGCTGAAGTGACATTTTGATACAGATTTATAAGTTTCTTATTTTCCGTGAAATACGGACCCTCCAAGACATTTGACGGCACAGAACGTTTTGACGGAAGGACCTGGACTTTCGCCGCATCTCGGCGGAACCGGAGGGCGTTTGTCTGGGGAACTTGTCGGTCAAGGCGGTGTCCAACGTTGGGAGGACGCGCGCAACCTCACATCCCTGCGAGCGCGGTGCCGGGTTTCTGTCGAAGCGGGCAGGATCCCGGCGCCGCAAAATTCCCCTGTGGATCGCAGCATTGTTGTGTGGAGGTGTGCGATGTCTTACCAATCCGACGAGGTTTCTGGCAGCGAGCTAGGCGTATGGAAAGGGTGTCTGGTGGAGGGAGATCCAGAGCAGCAAAGGCGTCAACGCAAGGTGCGGAGGCGGGCGCTGGTTTTGTCGGTGGCGCTGCAGAGCCTTGGTCTCGCCGTCATTGTGCTGGTTCCGTTGCTCGGCAAACCGGCGCGGATCGCGCTTGCGAACGTGACGCCGGTGCCGCCGTATTACTCGCGTCCCGCGGCAAGACCGACAGCCGTCGGGCCCCAGCCGCACCGCCCAGTAAACACCTGCAGATTTTGCCCGCCCACGTCGATTCCACCGACGATCGCGCTCCGTGATGCGCCGCGGCCCGACGATGGCCAGGGTGAGCCGCGTTTCGACGGCATCGAGATTCCCGGCGCCATGACGCCACCGCCCGACTCCAGGGCCACCTCAGTGCCACCACCGCCGCGAACCGAAGTCGAGAAACCACGCGTCGTGCACGTAGCGCACATCGATCCGGCGATGCTGGTGCATCGGGTTGAGCCGGTGTATCCCCTACTGGCGAAGCAGATCGGGCGTTCCGGGACGGTGGAACTGCGCGCAATCATTGCAACCGACGGGACCATCCAGTCTCTGGAAGCGGTCGCGGGCGACCCCATGTTTTTTCCTTCCGCGCTCGACGCGGTACGCCAATGGAGGTATACGCCAACGCTGCTGAATGGGCAGCAGGTGCAGGTGGATACGTACATTACGGTGATTTACAACTCGCGGCGGTGAGTGAGGGTTGTGACGCACCCGCCCGGTCTTATAGCAAGACGCTGCGGCCAGGGGGAGCCGAACGTCGTTGGGTGTAAGGGGGTGGCGTGATCGCGATCGCACGCTGAATTCTGCGGTAGGACAACTGCAAGTTTTGAATTCACCCATTCCCTCGTGGAAGACTCCGGGGTAGCGAACTCCTTCGCAAGCCGCAGAAACCCGAATCCCCTGGACCGCGGCGCTGAATTGGAATGTCCCCATTGCGCAAGCAAGGACATCTACCAGCGGCACGAACTCCGATACCAGGCCTACGAATTGACCCGGGCACGTCTTGATTTCTCGGCACCGTTCCGGTCCTTGCTAAGCGTTCCTTCCGGTCATCCTACATGAACCCTCGTATTTGCTCTGAGTTTTGACGCTGTACGATTCACGTCGAAGTTCGAGGTGCGAAATGCAGAATTACTTTGAGACCCCTGAAAGTGTCGAAGCTCGGGCAATTATGCGGCTTGTGTCGCTTGGAACAACGACACTGGAGGATGCGCGGGAATTGATCTCCGTTCCAGAGAAAGAAGAACACGCGCTGAGTTTGTTCGTCGCTGTAGCCGGTAAGGACGGTCTCCCCATCGGTACAGCACTCGCTTTTCGCCGCAAGGTCTTAGTGGAGTTCGACAAGCTGGCAACACCGATGCAAACGCCCGCTACAGTTCGCGCCTGAACCCTCGTCGTTCATCCAACCGACCTGACCAGCGGGGTCTCATCCAGGATTATCGCGAACGCACCGAACCCGATGCGGACTTTGCGGCCTCGCACGCGATCAACAGTCTTTGTAACCTTGGCGACTGTGGAACGACTTGGACTTGCAGAGGCACTGGTTGTCGGGAGGATTTCGGTAATCCGCGCTTGGATTAGTCGACACCGTCACGCTGCCATAGAGGATCTGCACCTTACGGCCAGCGGAGTGGTTTGTGATCGCTGTTCGTTCGGCTTCGACTTTGCCGCTGTAAAGACGCACACGGCGAGTTGCAGAATGTGCGGCGAGGAAGAGCCATCCGCGACATAAGCTGCCGGCAACCGTGAAGGCCGCGAACCGTGGCTAACCGATCAGCCCCTGGACGCACTCTACCAGCCCGCCCACGCCGTCCGGCTTGGAGAGCACTGCGTCAACTCCAACAGCCGCCGTCAAAGAGTGGCCCACCAGTTCCTGATACATCGTGAACCAAACGATTCGCACGTCCGGCAACATGGCCTTCAGCACCGACGCCGCTTCTACACCGTTCATCCGCGGCATCGCCACATCCAGCACGATCAAGTCCGGCTTCAGTTGTTTCGCCTTCTCGATGGCGTCAACGCCATCCACCGCTTCGCCGCAAATCGCAAAGCCTTTGGTTTCGAGGAAGAAACGAATGATGGTCCGAACGATGTCATTGTCATCCGCGATAAGGATGCACTTCGCCATGTCCTAAATCTCCCAATATCATGTGTATACGGAAGACGCAGTACAAAGCAATACAGCTTATCCCTTAGGATGGATGGTGTGCCTCAGATGGCCGTGCGCAAATTACAAATCAGAGACCGCAAGCCAGCACAATTTACGTACCGGGACTCGCATTCGCGGACAGCCAGGCCTTCAGCAGCCTTTAAGCCGCGCGAATCTCGGTAGTCAAATGGCACCAAGAATGCAGCAATAGAGGCATAGGTAAACGGATGGCCGAACCGGTGTACAACCTTTTCACAGAAGACGCCTGTGGGAATCCGGTGTGGCTAGACGCGGTAGCGGATTTTGAAGTCGCGTGCATTCGCTTAAAGCAACTGGCGTCGGTCAATCCCGGCGAATACTTTATCTTCAATCTACGCACGCAGCAGGTTGTAGCGAATCTAGTCAGCGTCCGCGAGGGCACAACCGCCAGTTCACAACGCTGATATTCAGGGAGGTTCCATGAACTCGCGCCACTACGACATCATCCGAAAAGACCATGACAAATTGGCGTTATGGCTGGAGGCCGCCCCTGATCTACGCGCCGCCGAGTCCCGGATCGCAGAACTGACCTCGTTCTGGCCGGGTGAATTTCAGATCATGGATCAACAAAGTCATCAGATCGCAGAGAAGAGCACTAGCCCTTCGGACCGCGACAGCGGCAGGAGCAAGAAATAAGGGCACATCAGCCCATTGGGCTTTACGCCTTCTCAAACTGAACCGTAGAGTCTTGACAACTTCCCGGCCAATACCGCGATACCTTCAGCTTGTTAAGTCTCTTTCGACGGAATCCAGATAGTTTTGAACCACATAAAACACCACTTCGGGACGCGCCGCTCGAATTCTCGAAATAGCCTCGGCCTGGGAGAATCCGAATGCCCGAAGGATCGCATAACACATCGTAGGGCCTCGATTTAACCCGGCGGAGCAATGCAGAAACACCTTGGCGTTCGGCAACGACAAAGCCGGAAGGGCAAACTGAATTCCTTTGCGATATTGTCCCGGAGGCCTCATCGTGCCGTCGTCCACCTGCGGGAGCCAGAGAATCGCGATGCGATTGTCATTCAGCGTGTCGTCATCGAATTCCGCACGCATGTCGATGACGTGGGTGATGCCAGCACCCACGATCTCATCCACGTCGTCTTTCGACAGGATTTCCCCGCCAACGGCAATACGTTCGGTAACGAAATTGAAAGATACGCTCAAAGATGCACCCGAGTCGACTATTCGGATCGAGGCAGTGTAACACCTACCGCTCCGCTACTCGGACTCTGCCCAACAGCTTAGGGCGCAACCCGAGTTACTTGCCTTGTGCAGTACCTCTGGTGCACCGTCGTGGTTTTGGGATAGATTCCATGCCGGAGGATTCATGGACATTCTTGCAGCGATCAAGCGTGAAGAGAGAAAGCTCGAAAAGCAACTAGGCAAGTTGCAGCATCAGTTGGGCGGCGTCCGCGCGGCCGCAAAAGCGTTGGGACATTCCGCCGAGCGCGAAGCGGTCGTTGTGAAGAAGCGGGTTTTGTCGGCTGCTGGCCGAGCGGCGATTATCAAGGGAGCGAAAAAACGGTGGGCGAAGGTTAGGAAGCAAGCGAAGAAGATGGCGGCGTAGGTCGCCAGATCCACTTGAAATCGTAAACAGAGTCAGGCCGCCTTACTGATAAATCCCAAAGTGCAAACATTCTTACGAATCTCGCTTCTTTCGACGGCGGGGTGACGGGCTCACCCGCCGGCACCGAGATGGCTCCCTTGGCAACGTAGAACCGCCGATGGTGTGGCGAGGCTACGAAGAAGAGAAGGGCGAATGGAACGAGCATCTGTCCACTCGGCCCAGTCGTCGGCGATGTCTCGAAGCGGCTTGATTTTGCCTGCTTCTGCTGGAAAAGGTGACGAGAGGATGCCCAATCCGGATGCCGTTCCGCACCCCGAGTCTGGCCGGCTCTTTCCGTGCGCCCCTGTCGCCCGGGCCGGTCGACTAACCAAATGGGATGAGAGTAGGCCGGTTGCCGTGAGATGAGATACGCCCGGTTCCGCGCGGCGGGGTGAACGCCGGAGTATTTGTGGATCCCCTCGACGGATACAACTCGCGGATGACGATGGTGAGTATCGCTATGGTTAGAAACCTGAACGCGCTGGCCTCGGGACCCATCGCTCCACCCGTTAGCCATGGCGGCCCGTGTAGGTCCGCGTCAGAAAGATGTCCGGGTATAGGAAATCCAGCGCCAATGTTTGGAACCGAGAACAAGAAAGTGTCACCGAACTTGAAACTCGCGTGCATCCCTACGGCGAACCACAGACTCCCCGTACGACGCAGCGTGAGACACCAGAACAGACCCACCGCCAATAGCACGAACGCCCCTACCCAACCTTCTACGGGGTCATGCAGATGAGCCAAGGCGAAAATCCCCGACAGCACTTCTGCGGCCGACCAATATCCGATTCCCTCTGCTAGCGCACGCTGCGAATAACCACGAAATGTAAACTCTTCGAATAAACTCACTACGACAGAGATAATCATCCAAGAAAATCCGTAGTACAGCGCTGTTCCACCGCGTTCTGCAAGTGTTCCAAAGGAATAGCCGTGAAACGCTGCGATACTGCCAACCACTAAGCAGACCTCCATTAAACCGACCAGCCAGCCCCACCAAAAAAGTCCTCTAAAAGCGCTGCGCGCGGGCAAACCGTATGTAGACATCGGCCGTTTCTCAATTCGCGACATGATCGCGGAAGCCCCGACCGCGCCAGCAAGGCCCATCAGCTCGAACACCGCATCCGCAAGGATTCCTGAGCCAGGTTTAATGAAGTGATCGAGCGTTGTTCCCAGGGAAAAGATTAGCGTCACAAACAACCCGAAGTAGATGAGAAAGCGCCATCCGGATCGCAGTCGACCGGCGTTCCAAAATATCTCGTGAATCCTTCCCGATGATGGGGTCCCAGCCGGAATCTTGGACAAAGGAGGGGAAGCCACGAACCCAGCGTAACACGCAGAACCGCGCTCGACTTTTTAGGTGTACTCAGCCTGCGCGAAATTTGCTCCGCGAGGTGGAGCACAGCGGAATGCTGTGCAGCAGGAGTAAGGAACATTGTGTCGGCGAACGAAAACCTGCCTGAACGAAGTCGTTTGCCGGACGGCAGAACGCAATACTGAACGGCTACGGTATCACTTGGAGTAACCTGAATGGTAAGGTGAATTTGGTCCGGGCGTGTCAGAGGATGGGTTCGCCGGCGTGGCGGCCTATGGCTTCGCGGGTTTGGTCGCGCAAGCGGATCAGGTCGTGCCAGCCAGCGGATTGGGTGGTGGTGGGCGCGTCGGCGGCGACTTGGGGGTAAATGGGTGGGGAGAGCGTGATGGTGACGCTGGTTGGGCGAGGAAGGAGGGTGCCCTCGCGCAGGAATTGGCGGGTTCCGGCCAGGGATACGGGCACGATCGGGACACCTACTTCGACTGCGGCTTTGAAGGCTCCCAGTTGGAACGGGCGGACGCCGTCATCGGAGGTGAAGGTGCCTTCGGGAAAGACGAAGACGGACTCGCCGCGGCGAAGAATTTCTTCCATTTGCTCGGCTTGGCGAAGGCGCGAATTCGCGTCGGTGCGATCGAACCAGACGTGATCCATCTGTTTGAGAAATGTGCCGATAAAGGGCATGTGGCGAACTTCCATCTTGGCGACGAAGCGATAGGGGACGCCGAGGCCGAGCATTAGAGGGAGAACGTCGAAATAGCTGGTGTGATTGGCGGCGTAGATTTTCGCGCCCGGAGTATCCATGTACTCCTTGCCGACGACCCGAACGCTCAAGCCGACCAGCGGAAACAACACTTTCAGCGCGGAGGAAGTGAAGCGTCCTGCGGCGCGATGATCGGGAATGAAGCTCACGATGGCGCAGGTGGGGACGATCCACAGGAAAAAGACTACGCCGAAGTAGAGGCCATAGAGCATTTCGAGCCCGCGGCGCAAAGCCGATCCAACGGTGCGGCCGGAGCTTCGCATCGCGCCGGCGGCGGCCAAGCGGGCGATCTGCAGCCAAGCCGGAGCTCTGCCGGCAGACAACGAGCTTTTCAGGAAGAGTTGTCGGGTCTCCTCGCGCCGGAGTTTGCCACTCGACGTTTTCGGAATGCTTCCGGGAGCGAGCAATTCGACACGATCTGGTGGAAGGCCGAGGCCGCGCGTGATTTGCTCGGTAACCGCGGCGGAGATGGCGGCGCGCTTGCGCCTGTCGCGTTCGCGGACTTCCGCTACAACGATGAGTTTTTCCGTTCCCGAACCTTCATCCTTCAGTCCGAAGGCCACGATGCAGCCTTTGCGGATGCCTTCGACGCGGGCGGTCAATTCTTCGATTTCGTGCGGATAGAGATTGCGGCCGCCCTTGATGATGATGTCTTTGACGCGGCCGGTGACATAGATTTCGCCGCCGGCGCGGTAAGCGCGATCGCCCGAATCGATCCAGGCAAGTTCCTCCGCATCCGCAGGCTGCCCGAGGGGAAGCAATTTCTGGGTGGCGGCGGGGTTGCGGTAGTAGCCGCTGGTCGCCGAAGGGCCGCGAAACCAGAGAAAACCTTCGGAGCGATCGGCGACTTCGTTTCCCGCGGAGTCCATGATGCGCACTTCGTGTTCCGGCAACGCAGCGCCCGAGGAAACGAAGGATATGGAAGTCGTGTCGTGCGAAGCGGAAGGCACGGCGCGGCCTTGGGTGGTGAATGTTTCACGGTCGACGCGATCGATCAGCGGCCCGCGATTCAGAGGCGGAACGGTGACGGCCAGGGAAGATTCGGCGAGGCCGTAGACCGGAAGATGGGACTCGTTGCGAAAGCCGTAGCGCGCGAAGCGCGCGGTAAATCGCTCCATGGTTTCCGGATTGACCGGTTCCGCGCCGTTCATGGCTACGCGCCAGGAACTCAAGTCGAGGCCTTCGATGTCCTTGTCGGCAATTTTTCGCACGCACAGCTCGTAGGCGAAGTTGGGCGCTGCGGCGATGGTGCCGTGGTGCTTGTGAAAAGCCCAGAGCCAGCGCTCCGGCCGAGTGAGGAAGGCGAGGGGAGACATGACCGCGAGGGGGATACCGAAGTGCAGCAAGGTGAGCCACGCGCCGATGAGGCCCATGTCGTGGTAGAGGGGCAGCCAGCTTACGCCAACGTCGCCCGGACCCATCTGCACTGCGGTGCCGATGGCGCGCATGTTCGCCAATAAATTTGCATGGCTGAGGACAACGCCTTTGGGATCGCCGGTCGAACCGGAGGTGTATTGCAGGAGAGCGATGTCGCTCGAGCGGCGCGCGCGGCTGCCGGTTAGATGCGCAGGGAGTGCGCCGGGGGCGGGTGGCGGCGCTTTGTCGGCGGCGTCGAGAAGTTTCTCGGCATCGACGACGGCGGCCAGAGAACGCACGCGCGGCTGCAACAGATGCGCGACGGCTTCGGCGCGGCGGAAAGTCAGGAGCAAGCAGACTTCCGCGTTGTTGAGAATGGCCGCCTGGCGCGCGGCGTATTCTTCGATACGATCCGCGCGGAAGGGCGGATAGATCGGCACGGGGATAGCGCCAGCGAGAAGAATTCCCGTGTACGAGACAAAGAACGCGCGAGAGGTAGGAAGCATCAAGGAAACGCGGCCGCCCGCGGGGACCCCGCGGCGCGCGAGCTCCGCGGCACAACGTTCCGCGGCGGCATACAGCTCGCCGAAGGTGAGCGTGATGCTGCGTTCTTCGCCGGTCGCGTCTTCTTCGGTGATCAGCAGATGCGCGCGTTCGGCATCGTGCTTGGCGCGAAAGCGCAACACGTCGAGTAAAGTTTCCGCCGAAAAAACGCCGGCGTTTGTACCTTCGTGGCGCAGCTTTTGGGCCGTGACGGAAGCGCGCAAAGCGGACGGCGCGTCTTCTGTTTGGGTGTCCGCACCCGGCGCACCAGCGATCGCGCGCGCTAAATCGTCGGGCGTGTTGGCCTCCGCCGCGACGCTGTCCGGCAGCCGAACACCAAATTCGGACTCGAGACGTGCTAGCAATTCCACACGTTCGAGACTACCGAGTCCGAGATCTCGGTCGAGAAGCGATCCGGGGTTGAGCATCGGCAAGACGCCCTGGCTGCCCAATTCGGTGAGCAAGCGACGAACAATCTCGAGTACACGTTCGCGTGTGCCGGAACTGTCGAGTTGGGTGGTGGTCGTTGCCACTGGGTTTTCAGGAGGGGACCACTAGCTCTTCGGCGAGAGGCTATCACGCACCGTACACAATTCCTAGATCACATCGCCAAAATGTGCGCAGAAATCAACTTTTGTGAATCCCGCGTGAACGTTCAGGCCGATTTTTGTTTCGATGGCGGCGGGGCATATCCTTTCGGGAGCAGCGTGGTGGACAGGTCCACGCCGGAAAGATCGGCGCCCTGCAAGTCGGTCTCGCGCAGGATGGCGACGCCCATGTCCGCGCCGCTGAATTTCGCGCCATTTACATTGGCGAGACGCAGATTGACGTTGCGGAGTTGTGCGCGCTGGAAATTAACGTTGGAGAGGTCGCAGCGGAAGAATTCGATTCCGCTGGCCTGGGCTTCGCTTAAGTCCGCACCGGGAAGAATCGCTTCGGTGAAGTCGACGCTGCGAAGATCGGCCTTGTGCAGGTTAGCGCCGGAAAGGTCGGCACCGGGCATCTTGGCTTTACGAAGGTTGCTGCCGGAGAGATTGGCGTTGCGCAGGATAGCGCCGCTAAAGTTTGCGCCGCTGAGATCGGCGCGAGACAAATCGGCGCCGGTTAAATCCGCGCGTATGCCGCCGTCACGTCCGCGGAAGAAACGCTCATGCGCTTCGAGAATGTCGGTCAGTTGCTTTCCGTTGTGCTTGATGCTCTTCGCTTTGCGCAAACCCATGCGTTGTCTGCCCTCGTATCCTGCGTCTATTCTACTGGATGCGTGGCAAGCCGGGAAGTCATGGGGGCGCTCAGGCGGGCTCACGGGAGCTTGTGATACTGTCGCCAATTGCGAGGGGAGAATCGTTGTGAGTCGGAGTCTCGGCGTGAAGCTGGTTTCGTGGTTTCGGTTGGTAGTGCTTGTTGCGCTGTCGGCGCCAACGCAGGCGCGTGCGGTACCCGCTGGCCCGGGCCTGGCGTTGACGCACGTCGCGGTCATCGATTCGACCGGGAGTAAGCCGCGGCTTGATCAGACCGTTGTGATCGTGAACGGGCGGATCTCCGCACTCGGTCCATCCGCGCGCATCAAGCCCCCTAAAGGTGCCCGCGTCATCGACGCGCAGGGAAAATTTCTTATTCCCGGGTTGTGGGATATGCAGGTCTTTGTAGCTGAGGCGGACGCGGACCTGGCATGGACGAAGCAGGTACTTCTTCCTCTATTGGTGGCCAACGGTGTAACCGGCGTTCGGGATATGGGTGGCGATCTCGACGCGCTGGCCGGCTGGAAACGCGAAATTGAGAGCGGCACGCTGGTGGGGCCGCACATTGTTGCGTCTGGCCCCTTTCTTGTGAGCAGCGGAGACAAGACGGCGGAACAATATCCGGTCACCAATGTGGACCAAGCTCGCGCTGCGGTGCGCGAGCTGAAACGTCGCGGCGCCGACTTCATCAAGATCATTTCGCTCCCTTCAAAGGAAGTCTTCTTTGCGGTGGCGGACGAGGCGAAGAAACAAGGCATTCCCTTTGCCGGGCATCTGCCATTTCAGGTGAGCGTGATCGAAGCGTCCGACGCGGGCATTCGCAGCATCGAGCATCTTCTTTATAGCGCGTTCTCGCTTTCGTTTTCTTCGAAGGAGGACGATCTGCGGGCCCGGCTGGTGGCGGCCGAGGAGCAAGGCGATTCCGTGGCGTGGGAGCAGATCGCCCATGAAGCCGACGCGACCTATGACAATGCGAAAGCGGCGACCCTGTTTCGGACGTTGAAGCGGAATGGAACCTGGGTGACACCGGCCCTGGCGAGTCTCGATATCACTGCGCATCCGGAGGACTGGAGCGCAGATGACCCGCAACTGGTATTTATGCCGGCTTCACTGGCGCAACAGTGGCGCGATTCGCTGCACGACGCAGAGATGAGGGAGCGCGCGGCGTGGCTCGGAAGACAAGCGGCCAACGATT
>Ga0209420_1000826_pt1 | contig 15432 bp, 12 predicted proteins | sample BlaSpr_A8_OM1_O1_FD_187972 | JGI IMG/M metagenome (GOLD analysis project Ga0209420, IMG submission 187972) | Forest soil microbial communities from Thunder Bay, Ontario, Canada - Black Spruce, Ontario site 2_A8_OM1_O1 (SPAdes) (version 2) | ecosystem: Environmental > Terrestrial > Soil > Boreal... | reverse complement strand
AGGGGGACCGATCACCAAGACTGGCACGATCAGCATTCCCGCGGGCGGCGTGACGAACAGCCTGCTGGCAAATCCCTCGATCACGGTGCTGGCTGGATCCGGATTGTCGGGAGGAGGAACGGTGGCGTTGGGCGGGACGGTCGCTCTTTCCAGCAATATTTCTGGCGCCACGGATGGGCTCGCCTACTTCTCGAGTCCGACAAGTGTGATTTCGACGGCCGCTCCTACCAACGGGCAACTCCTGATCGGGAGTACGGGCGAGGCTCCGGTGCTCAGCACACTCACGGCGGGCCAGAACATCCAGATTGGGAATAGCCCGGGATCAATTACCATCTCCGCGACGGGAAGCACGTTGCAGTTCTTTGTAACGGGCGGAGCCCGTACCGGGGGCTCTCAGGCTGCGACCGAAAACGTTACCGCGCTTTGGGGCTTCCTTTTGCCGTACACGGTTACTACTACACAGATAACCTACGACGTATTGACCGCAGACAATACAGCGAATGGTTATGACATCGGCATCTACAACACATCGGGGAACCTCCTGGTGGATATTGGGGCTACTCCGGGAACCACTTTCGCGGCGACGGACGCTTTCCAGACGCTGGTCTGGACTCAAGGTTCCACCGTTCTTGCGGCCGGGCAATACTATCTTGCACTTACTACGAATTGCGCGAGTGCCTGTGCCCAAATCGCAGCTGCGACCGGCAATGTCAGCTTCGCCGTCAACGTCTCGGCTGGAGCATCCACGGGTGGAGCGTTGCCCTCCACGATGACCGTGCCGGCGCAAGTTTGGGCTACGGGGAATCAGCCAACGGTGGTGATCCATTGATCTCGCATGCGCCAGAAATCTTGATCAGAACGACCTCTTCTTTTTCTTCGCGAAACGTATTCACGTGCATCGGCGGTGTTGACTTGGGAGTCGGGCTCTCATAATCTTCAAGGCCTCAGGCGGCGTTCCCTGGGGAGTTGAGGAGCAATGGGTTCAGATCCGCTGAGGTCTGGTTCACTTCCGTCGGTCCCGACAGCGTTTTACGCTCCCACCAAGAACCTGCGCAGAATTGGGCTGGCACCATTTGTGGCCGTGCTGTTTGCTTACTGCGCGGGCGGACCTTTTGAATTGGAATCAATGATCTCGACCTCGGGGCCGGGACTGGGGTTGACGTTTCTTCTGGTGGTCCCGCTGCTGTTCTCCGTTCCTATTGCCCTGGCTACGGCCGAAATGACCACGCTGATGCCGGTGGAGGGCGGCTTCTACCGATGGACTCGGGCCGCATTGGGCGACTTCTGGGGATTTCAGTGCGGATGGTGGAACTGGACTGGCACGTTTCTGATGAGCGCATCTTACGGCGTGGGCATGGCGGACTATCTGGAGTACTGGTTCCCCATGCATTCCCGCGTCGAACATTGGGGCGTGGCCTTTGCGTTTCTTCTGCTGGTCGCTTACCTGAACATTCGTGGCATTCATCTGGTGGGGAAACTCACTTTGACGTTATTGCTGGTTATGTCGGTTCCGCTGGTGGTTTTTGTCGTGCTGGGATTTCATCATGCGCAGTTCAATCCGTTTCATCCATTTTTCCCGGCGGACAAACCGTGGCAAGGAGCTTTCGGCGTTGGACTGGCGATCGCTCTGTGGTCGTATGCGGGTTACGAACAAGTTTCCACGGTGATTGAGGAGGTGGAGAACCCTACGCGGAATTTTCCCATTGGGCTGGCGATTGTGGTTCCGCTGGCAGTGGCGATTTACGTGGTGACGATGGCGGCGGGTCTGGCGGCTTTAGGGAACTGGCAGGAGTGGCAGACTGGATATCTGGTGACGGCGGCGCGGCTGATTGGAGGGAATGCGCTGGGGACGGCAATCTTTGTGGCGGCAGTGGTCTGCGCTTTCGTACTGTTGGATAGCACGGTACTTTCGGTGACGCGCATTCCGCTCGCGATGGCGGAGGACGGATACTTTCATCCGGCACTGGCTAAGGTGAGCGCGCGGTTTGGCACGCCGGTGCGGTCGATTCTGATGTCGACGGCTTTTTGCGCAGCGCTGGCGGTCTTTACCGTGCCGCAACTGATAGGGGTATACGCGTGGACGCGGATGGCGACATCGATCCAGACCGTGCTTTCGTTTTGGCAACTGCGGCGGAAGTATCCGGATGCGGCGCGAAGCTTTCGGGTGGCGGGTGGCGCGGCGGGCGCGATGTTGATTGTGCTGGCTCCGACGCTGCTTTTTGCGTGGGCAATGATCTACAGCGACGTCGCGACTCGGAAATGGGGGTTGGTGAATCTGGCTTCGGGGCCGATTGCGTATCTGTGGATTTTGTACCGGCGCGCGCGTCGGGCACGGACGCAGCCGGGCGAGGCTGCCGCTCAGTAGGCGATTGCCCGTGGCGCTATGCCTCCTGGTCCTCGAAACCTTTCTCGAGCCGTTCCGGCTTCTGAAGGTACAAGTCGAAAAAGCGAAATAAGAATGGCGTCTTCCTCTCGACACCCGCGAACAGCAGGACGGGGACTTCGGGCTTGATGCGCTTCATCTCCGCGTGTACGGCGCTGCCTATCGCATCGGGCGCGTCGTACTCGAGAAGAACGCCATCGATCTCGCGGGTTGTCAGCAGGCACAGAGCTTGCGTGCTGGTGGTTGCCGGCGTTACCTGGTAGCCGGCCGATTCCACCATGTATTTCAGCACACCCATGTATTCGGGTTGGTGCTCAGCGCAAAGAACCTTCATGTCAGTCAATTTCGTGTCAGTCATTTTCATGTCAATTATGGGGATCCGTTCCTTCGTGTTGGAAGTAGCCGAGTCTGTGGCGTTGCTCTCTGCGCAACGGAATTTCGCGGGGAAGGATTTCCCGAAGGGCCCAGTCGATGCGGTCGATTCCTTCGGAAATGACACGAATCAGGTGTTGATCTTCGGTGACGTGTGCGGAAAGGGAAATGGCGGTCAAGGCGTTTCGGATGTGATGGTTCATTTCGGCAATTACTTGCATTCTGGCGGCGGTGAGGCGATTTTGCTCGCGGGTAACGTGGGCTAGCTTGGCGATAAGGCAGCTCACGAGGAAAGCGGAGAAACCTTCCGCCAGGAATCTTTCCCGGCTGTGCCCTAAATCCGGGACCAGGAGGTAGTGCATGAGTTCGGTGGCGACAAAGGAGACGAGACCGACTCCGAGCGCGATCCCCAGAACAGGGAGCAGCGAATTCGGCCGCACCCATGACATCTGACGGTCGGGAGGCGTGCTGGCGGGACGGTTGCGCGGGGTGGCGACGGTTTGCGGACTGGAATTAATTACTGGCACCGAATCTCCTCTGGAGCTTTGATAGGTCAGGCCTGGCTGAAATCGCAACGGTGAAATTTACCTGCAGCAATTGGGCTGCAACGTGGCCGTGCGTTTGGTAGAAGCGGGAGATTTAGCTGATCGGAGGGGGGCGATTGTAATGCCAACCATCTGTCACGAGTTCGACGAGAGATTCAGAGGGGTGGACGGGGCTAGGCGAGGCGACCGGGGGCGACGCGTGCAGCGCGACACTCGGGGAGGCGGCCCACTGGGAATCTTCATGATTAAAACAGTGCCGACGATCATGGTCGGCGTGGGTGCTGAGGTTAACGGAAGTCTGCGAGAAAGTTGGCGGAGCGACGCGCCCCCAGAAAATGCCGAGGGCGGCAACACACATGATCGCGGCACGGTAAGAAAGGAAACTGCTGCTTTTCCGCACGACCCGTACAAACGACATGTGTATACCCACCCTTGTAGAGATGATTCTACCGAGGTTTTAGTTGCAGAAGGGGCGTTTTTCATAGCGACTATGTGCCGAAAAGGTACCCGGTTTCCCGCGCCGGTGGTAGGATATCGGCCTGCTTCAAGATTCCAGAGACCGACATTGCGAGATTGGAACTGCTGATGACTAGAGCTGCCCGGGCAGTGGCGTCCCCACGGGTTGTGTGTATTGAAGATTTCCGTCCGCTCGCGCGGGCGCGGGTGCCGCAATCCGTATTTGACTATCTCGATGGCGGGGCCGAGGGCGAGGTCACGCTGCGGGAGAATTGCCGCATATTCAATGACGTGACGTTTCGGCCGCGGCATGCGGTTGCGGTGGCGAAGTGCGATTTGGGCACTCGGGTTCTGGGACACGATCTGGCACTGCCGTTTCTGCTGGCACCGGTGGGATACAGCCGGCTTATGCATCCGGAAGGCGAAGTGGCGGCGGCGCGAGCTGCGGGCCGGGCGGGAACTGGCTATATTCTTTCGACGATCTCGGGACACAAACTGGAAGATGTGAAGGCGGGTTCTTCCGGGCCGGTTTTCTATCAGCTTTACCTGATGGGCGGGCGCGGGGCGGCGGAGGCCAGCATCGAAAGGGCGCGGGTGGCTGGGTTCTCGGCGCTGGTGGTTACGATTGATACTCCGGTGTCGGGGATTCGCGAGCGCGATTACCGCAACGGGATGAAGGAACTGATCAGCGGCGGACCGCTGGAGAAAATTCCTTATCTTGCGCAAATTCTTTCGCGGCCGAGATGGCTTTTCAGTTTCTTGCGGGACGGGGGTGTGCCTGCGCTGCCGAACGTGGTCGTGCCGGGCAAGGGGCCGATGCCGCTGGTGGACATCAATGCTGCGCTGGCAGAATCGACTGTGACTTGGGCTGATTTCCGCTGGATTCGGGAAATCTGGCGAGGGCCGATTGTGGTGAAGGGTGTACTGACCGGCGACGATGCTCGGCACGCCATTGATGAAGGAGCAGCGGCGATTTCGGTTTCGAATCACGGCGGACGGCAATTGGATGGAGTTCCGGCGTCTTTGCGGGCATTGCCGGAAGTCGTGGAAGCGGTGAAGGGCCGCATTGAAGTCTTGATGGATGGAGGCATTCGCCGCGGCGCCGACATTGTGAAAGCTATCTGCATGGGAGCGCGAGCGGTGCTTTGCGGTCGCGCGTACGCGTATGGCTTGGCCGCCGCAGGCGAGGCTGGAGTGGACCGGGCGATCGAGATTCTGCGCACGGATCTGGAGCGGACTTTGCGGCTGCTGGGGTGCGCGTCGGTTGCGGAATTGGACGGGTCTTATGTGAATGTTCCGAAGGGGTGGGAAGTGGGTTAATTGCAGCTCCGGAGGGTAGCGGCGGAACTCGATATGGAAGCGGGCCAAACGCGCAGTTATTGCTTCGCAAAGGGCGCGACGCATTGCGGGGCTCGCCCGGGTCCTTCCTTCGCGCAAAGAACGCGCTCTCTCAGGATGACAATAATGTTACGAAACTGACTCCGGTCCGCGAGGGGGTGGTTATGCAGTGGACTCAGATCTACGATCCGCTTGGTCACTGGGGGCTCTCGACGCTGGTCGCGGGGCTTCCTATCATTGTTCTTTTCGGGCTGCTGGCCGGGCTTAAGGTGAAGCCGCATTGGTGTGCGATTGCCGGGGCAGCGACGGCGGTGGCGGTTGCGATCATCTGTTTCAAAATGCCTGCGGCGCTGGCCGGGATGAGCTTTGCATACGGTGTGGCATTCGGTGTGTTGAAAATCGCATGGATCGTTCTGGCTGCAGTTTACCTCTATGACATTTCGGTGGAGACCGGGCAATTTGAAATCATGAAGGAGTCGATTGCCGGCATCACGGCCGACCGGCGGCTGCAAGTGTTGCTGGTGGCTTTTTGTTTTGGGGCGTTCATTGAGGGAGCGGCGGGTTTTGGGGCGCCGGTGGCGATTGCCGGAGCATTCATGATTGGGCTTGGGTTCAGGCCGTTTCATGCGGCTGCGTTAAATTTGATTGCGAACACGGCGCCGGTGGCCTGGGGCGCGATCGGCACGCCGGTGCACAGCCTGGCGGCGGTGGCGGGTTTGCCGGAATCCGATATCAACGCCATGATTGGGAGGATTCTTCCTTTCACCGCGGTGATCGTCCCTTTCTGGCTGGTGCGGACGATGGTTGGCTGGAGGGAAACCTTTGAAGTATTGCCCGCGATTCTGGTGATCGGGGTTTCGTTCGCCCTGACCCAGTTCTTCTGGTCGAATTACGTGGACAGCAATCTGGTGGACATTATGGGAGGCGTGGTTTCGATTATCGTGGCTTTGATTTTTCTGCGATTCTGGAAGCCGAAGAAGATATGGCGATTCGATTATGACGATAAACCAGTCGCGGTTCCTCCAGTGGCCGGGAAAATTGACGATCAAATGGGCGGCAGTTGGGGGGCTGAGAAGTTCGATGGATATGTAAAGCCGCGCCGTTATACCGCCGGACAGGTGTTGAAGGCGTGGATGCCGTTTGCGATCCTCTCACTATTTGTGCTGCTTTGGGGATTGCCCAAGATAAAACTGGCGATGAACCAGGCGACCACGCCGGCTTTCAAAGTGATGCTGCCGAATGGGAAGGTGCGGCCTGGTCCGGCGGGATGGGATGTGCCTCTGCTGCACAACGCGATTTCGCGCGCGGCTCCGATTGTCACGAAGCCGACGCCGGAGGCGGCGCGATACGATTTCAACTGGCTCTCGGCGACTGGGACGGGATGTTTCTTTGCGGCGATCGTTTCTGGATTATTGCTGGGGCAGGGACCGGTGCAGTTGATGAAGATCTTCTGGAAGACGCTGGTGCGAATGCGGCTGGCGATGATTGCAATCTCATTCATGCTGGGGCTGGGTTACGTGACGCGCTATTCGGGGCTGGATGCCGTGCTGGGCCTGGCGTTCACGCGCACCGGATGGTTGTATCCATTCTTTGGGACGTTTCTGGGGTGGCTGGGAGTTGCGCTTACCGGCAGCGATACTTCCTCGAACGTGCTGTTTGGAAGCCTGCAGCGAATTACTTCTCAACAACTGGGGATTGATCCGGTGCTGATGTGCGCAGCCAACAGCGCGGGCGGAGTGATGGGGAAGATGGTGGATGCGCAGTCGATCACGATTGCTACCGCTGCTACTGAGCAGGTGGGGAATGAAGGGGTTATTTTCCGCTTTGTCGCGTGGCATTCAGTGGCGCTGTGTTCCATCGTTGGAATCATTGTGATGCTCTACGCTTATGCGTTCAAGTATGCCGTGCCGCATGGGTTGACGTTTGTGAAGTAGCAGAGAACGCATCGCTGTGCTTGGCGGGACGGCCCAGGCGGCCGTCCCCACATAACCGCAATTATTTTTCCCCGCTTAATCGTGTTTAGTTATCTTTCTTCTCTGGTTCTTTTGGCAGGGGCTTTTCGATCGGCTTGCGGGGCAACATCTGGTCGCGCATGGCGGCGTCGTAGACGAAGCCGGCTACGACTACGGCGGCCTGCTTCAGATCATCGGGCTGAAGACGGTCGTAGACATCCATATTCGAGTGGTGGGTGCGGGTCTCGTACTCGAGGGGATCCTGAATGAACTGGAAGCCGGGGATGCCGACGGCGTCGAAGGAGAGATGGTCGGTGCCACCGGTGTTGCGCATGGTGAGCGTCGTCATCCCGACGTCTTTGAAGGGTTTCATCCAGGCTTCGAAGATGGGGGCTACGGCTTCGTTCTCCTGCAAGTAGACGCCGCGAATCTTGCCGGTGCCGTTGTCCACGTTGAAATATGCGGAAACTTTGGCCTGCTCGGGCTTGACAGTGACGTCCCCAGCTTCGCGGCGCTGGACCGTGGGCATACCTTTCAAGAGGGGTTCGTCGAGGGGAGGACGCGAGCCGAAGTGGTGCTCGACGTAGAATTGCGAGCCGAGCAGGCCTTCTTCTTCGCCGCTCCAGAGGCCGATGCGGATGGTGCGGCGTGGATGAATATCGAGCGCTTTGAGAATGCGGACCGCTTCCATCATGACGATGGTTCCAGCGCCGTTGTCGGTGGCTCCGGTGCCGGCATGCCAGGAATCGAGGTGCGCGCCCAGGATTACGACTTCATCTTTCTTGTCTTTATCCGTGCCGGGGATTTCGGCGATGGTGTCGTACTGCATGGGATCGTCGTCATAGAAAGTGTTTTGTACGTTGAGTTCGAGCGAGACATCTTTTTTCTGCGCGAGCAGGCGGGCGATTCGTGTCCAATGCTCGAGAGCCATGGTAAGCTGCGGCACTGTGACGGTTTCGCCGGTTCGGTAGGGGCCGCCGGATTGCACGAAGACAGTGCCGCCGCCTGAGGTCTGGCGACTGTGGTCGATGACGGCGAGAACTTTTTCGTCGCCGAAGAACTGGTTTTGATCTTTGATAAATTGCAGCCGTTTGAGCAGGTCGGCGTAGGTGAAGTTGTGTTCGATGGCGGCGTTGTACTCAGAGAGCTTGGCGAGATCTTCGTCGGTGTCGCGGCGGAATTGCGGTTCAGTGATCGGCCGGGCGTCGGCGTCGGCACCGAGGATGACGATCATTCCTGCTAGCTTGCCCCGGTACTTGTCGAAATCTTTTTTGTCATCGAGGATGACGCGAACGCACTTTGCTTGAACTGCGCCGTTAGTACCCGGCGTCCAAGCTTTCGGATAAGCGAGGAGCGTGACGACGTCGGGTGAAGTCATGCGCACGTTGGCGTATTGGTTGACCCAGCCGCGGCCGAACGGTCCCCAGGATTCGAGATGCGCGTTGGAGAGGCCAGCGGCGGTGAGCTGGTCGCGCGTCCATTCATTGGCGCGCTTCATGTTGGGAGAACCGGTGAGGCGCTCGCCGATCGAATCCATCAGTCCGGTGGCATAATCCATCACCTTGGAGTTATGGAAGCCTTCGTAGCGAATGCGGCCCATGGTTTCAAGATCGACTTTTTCCTGGGACCACAGCGAGGTAAGCGAGGACATCACGAGCAGAAGGCAGAACCGCCGGACGAAGTTCCTCATCACGAGAGCTCCTAGGGAAAGATCAAAGCGGGGATTATACAGCCTGAAGTCGCGATTGGGCGCCGAGTGTATACCGGTTTCGAGGAAGGGAAGACGTCATTGTTTCTTGGCCGGATTATCCGACGGCGGAATTGAGGTTTTTTCGTCTGACGGCTTCGGTTCGCCCGCGGCGGCGGGTTTCATTGCAACGCCCTCGTCGGCGTTTGTTCCGAGGTATTGCACAATTAAGGAAATACGTCGATTGGATGGGTCGAGGGGATTTTCGAGTTTGCGGAGATGCTGATCGGAGAATCCGCGGACCTGGGTGACCTGGTTCGACCGGATACCGCTGGACTGCATGAGGTGGCGGGCGGCGTTGGCGCGATCGGTGGAGAGTTCCCAGTTACTGTAGTTGCCGAAGGCGCCACGGACTCCGCCGGCGATCTGTTTAAGGATGTGAAGCGGATTGGCGATGAGGATTGTGCCGATGGCAGCCCCGCCGATGGTGATCAGTTCGGCGGGTTGAAGGAGGACGCGGAGATGTCCATGCTCCATGAGATAGCCGCCGACGACGCAGCCGAAAACCACGACAATGCCGATGATGGCGAACATGGTTTAGCTCGTTCCGCTCGGTTCACCGAAATGGCGGCTCTCAGGATCGCGAAAGGCTGGCATAGGGGCGCAGGAGTGCTGCTGGGATGTTCATCGGCAGAAAACGGTTTTGGCCTCAGAGGCGCAGGGGCCGCTAATTCGAAATGCCAACGCTGAAATCAGGTGAAAACAGTCGGTTTGCAGAGGGTAGGGGATGGCACTTAAGGGACAGCTAATGGCACGATGGTGCCATTTGCAAAATCCTGCCTCAAGTTTATTTTCGCAGGTGAGCAGTTCTGGGGGAGGGCTGCCCGGGCGCCTCGTTCTCGAAAGAGATTCGAGGCGCTCGTTATTTTTGGGCGAGAAATTTTCAGCGGAGTCGATCTCTTCCCTTGCGGTCTCAGGTGCTAGGTCTTGGGTTTTTGCCTGAGATCTAACACCGAAGACCTACTGCCTGAAGTCTCAGTTGGTTGATATGGTGAAGTTGACGGTGATCTTGGCTTCGGTTTCGACGGCTTCGCTGCCTTCCAGGTGAGGTTTGAAGTGCCACTGCCGGACGGCGTCCTGGGCTGCGGAAGCGAGGATATGCGGGCCGCTGACCACGCGCAGATTCTGGATGATTCCGTCCCTGCTAATCAGCGCCTGCAGAATTACGGAACCTTGCACTCTCATCTGCCGCGCCAGCATTGGATAGCTGGGGCGCACCGGACGGGCCACAATGTCGGAGGCGTCGGGGGACATGCGCACGCGTTCGGAAGCATTGGTGGTTGTATTCGCAGCGGTCCCGGTATCAACCGTTGTGCCGGCTTCGGATGTTGGTTGCGGAGGTGCGCTGGGTTGCAAGTCCACGCGCACGGAACTGCTGCCGGGCCGAAGGGTCTGATGGGAATCGCCGGCGACGACCTCCACTTCAAGGGGCGGCAATACCGTTCGACTGGTGATGGCCACCGGAGCAGGGGGAGTCGATGACGCGGGGGCCGGGGTCGCGGATGCGACTTGGTGCTTCGAGCGGTGGTTCGGCCGGAGGTTCGATTTGGCGGCTGCTCTGGAAGACTGCGCCGGAACCCGCTGAGCGGCGGGAGAGGTTTCGGCCGGCTGGTCGGATTCGGCATCAGGAGTGTCGGGAAACCAGAAGTCGCGATCGTGCCAGAGAACGACGCCTAACGCCAGCAGAAGCAGACAAAGCGACCCCACCATCAATCTCCGCTGCTTGGGATCTTCCGGCACGCGCCTGGCAGAATCTGCCAGCAGGGCATGGTCGGCTTTCTTGGCGATGGTGTTCAGATCTGGCATGGTGGAAACGGGAACTGCCGCCGGGGGATGGCGTACCCGCTAGTATGCCTTGAAAACGTTACAAAGGCTAGCAATTAAGGTACGAGTGGAGTGGGTTCTGGCGGGGTGAATATCGAGATAGATCAGCCCATGCGCAAGACGGATGAGCCCGCGGGATCGAATGAGAGTTGAGTCGTCATCCTTCTCAGCAGGCGAGTTGATCGCGTGAGATCTTCAGGCCGCTCAGATTGCCCAGCGCGGTTACGGCGACTGATTCGGTTTTGAAGAACTCCTGCGCCAGGCTTTGCAGATCCTCGCCGGTTACGGCTTCGATTTTTTCGATCAGTTCGTCTAAGTCCTGGAAGTGATCGAAATACATTTCCTGGCGGGCGAGGTTTGACATGCGGGCTGTGCTCGATTCCAACGACAGCATCAGGCTGCCCTTGAGTTGATCTTTGGAGCGGCGGAGTTCCTCGGCGGGCACTGGCTCGATCTTCAGATTGTGAAATTCGCTGACCACCGCCTTTACTACTTTTGTTGCCGAGGCGAGTGAGGTGCCGACGTAGACGGCCATGCATCCGGTGTCGCGGTAAGGGTTAAGATCACTGTAGATGGAGTAGGCGAGGCCCTGGCGCTCGCGGATATTCTGAAAGAGGCGGGAACTCATGCCTCCGCCGAGCAGGGTGTTGAGGATGTAGCCGGCGTGGCGCTTTTCGTGCGCGATAGGATAAGCGGGGACGCCGATGCAAAGCTGGACTTGCTCGAGCGCCTTCTTATTGCGCAGTACGATGCGGGGGACGATTTTGGGTTCGGGCGAGTGGAATCCGTTTTTTGCGGGTTTCAGGTGTTCGAAGTGTTTGACTACCAGGTCGACGAACTGGTTGTGGTCTAGATGTCCGGCGGCGGCTACGATGATGTTGCCGGGGGCGAAGCGGTGAGTGTAGGTGTCGAGCACGGTCTGGCGCTCGAATTTCTTTACCGTTTCTTTGGTGCCCAGGATGGGCTTGCCCAACGGGTGATCTTTCCAGAAGTTCTGAGTGAAGATTTCGTGGACGAGGTAGTCGGGGTTGTCCTCGTCCATCTTGATCTCCTCGAGGATTACGCCGCGCTCGCGAGTGATGTCCTCGGCGGTGAATGTAGGATGCAGGACTAGATCAGTGAGAATCTCAAGTGCGATGGGAACGTTTTCGTCGAGCACCTTGACGTTAAAGCAGATGCATTCTTTGGAAGTGAAGGCGTCCATGTTGCCGCCAATGGAATCGACCTGGCGGGCGATCTCCTCGGCGGTGCGGTGTTTGGTGCCTTTGAAGACCATGTGCTCGATGAAGTGGGAGATGCCGTTCGATTGCGGCGTCTCATCGCGGGAACCAGTTTCGAGCCAAATGCCGATGGAAGCCGAACGGATGTGCTCCATCTGTTCAGTGATTACAGTGAGGCCGTGGGGCAATACCTGGCGACGAATGTTGCGAACTTCTTTTACCATGACTTAATTTGGATCGCGGAACCTGCTCTGTAGGTGCTCTACTATTCTTACATATCTGGCAGGGGCGGGTGTGGTGTGCGAGAATAAGTTGGTTTGTCATTTAGAATCAGCAGGTTGTAGGTGTTTCTGAATTGATGGCTGAAACTCTGAAGTCGTCGTTGTTAGGTATGAGTCGGGAGGAGATCGCCGCCTTGGTGAGCGAGGCTGGTGAGCAGAGCTATCGCGCCAAGCAGATCATGGATGCCGTGTATCGGCAACGGGTGGAGACTCTGGAGGAGATTTCCACCCTGCCGCAGGAGTTTCGCGAGCGACTGGAGCGGGGCGGGGTAACCGTGGGGACGCCGCGGATTGAGAAAAAATTTGTGTCGGTGGATGGGACAGTGCGGTATCTGATTGGGTTTGGCGATGGGCAGAGCGTTGAGACCGTCTGGATGCCGGAGGGGGATGGCGGGGAAGCGGGGGATGGATCGGAGGCCGCGGCAGAAGCTGAAAGCATCGGTGTAAGTACCTCAGGGGCTAAAGCCCGATTGCAAAGGACTGATTCTGACGCAGGCCTGGGAGGCCTGCTCCACCGTCCTCAAAATAGAGCCAGTCATGGACGATCGACGATTTGCATTTCTAGCCAGGTGGGGTGTGCCGTCGACTGCCAGTTTTGTTTGACGGCGTTGCTGGGTGTGAAGCGCAATCTGACGGCGGGGGAGATTGTGGGGCAGGTCTGTGCCGTACTTAAAGATCAGAAGGTTTCGCCGCCGGAGGATCGCATCAATCTGGTGTTTATGGGTATGGGGGAGCCGTTCCTGAATTATGAGAATTTTGTGAGGGCGGCGCGGTTGCTGGTGGGGGGCGTGGGGATTGCGGAGCGGCGCATGACGGTGTCGACGGCGGGGATTGTGCCGCGCATCCGCGACTTCGGCGAAGAAAAAATCCGGCCGAAGCTGGCGATTTCTTTGAATGCTTCGAACGATGAGCTGCGGACGCGGCTCATGCCGGTGAACAAGAAGTGGACACTGGAAATGCTGATGGGCGCCGCGCGGGAGTTTCCTTTGCGCACCCGGGAGTGGATCACGTTCGAGTACGTACTGCTTGGCGGAGTCAACGATACGCCGGAGAATGCGAGAGAAGTTGCGGACCTGCTGCGCGGGATGCGGTGCAAAGTGAATCTGATTGCGTTGAATCCGGGGCCAGGAATTGAGTTTGTGACTCCCACGGAGGAGCGGGTTGGGGCATTTCAGAGGATTCTACGGGACGCGGGGGTTCCTGCGTTTGTGAGGCGTCCGCGGGGCCGGGATATTTATGCGGCTTGCGGGCAACTCAAGCGAACGGTTGAGACCGCCACATTACCGGAACCCCAGGATCAGACGATTTCTCCGGCTGCGGAGGGATGACCGGGATCTCGACGCGGATGGTGGTTCCCACGTTCCGGTCTTGCCGCCAGAGAATCCGCCCACCGTGTTGCTGCAGGATGCCCTGACACGCGCTCAGTCCGAGGCCGGAGAGAGTCTCCGGGGAATCGAGGTCGGGCGCGGCGTTTCCGAGGGTCTGGTTCCTGGTGTCGGCTGGGCTGGCGTCGGAGATGTGGATGACGGCAGTGCCGTTCTTGCTCTCGGCAGTGATGGTGAGAGTCCGGCTGCCGTGCTGGCCGACGACATGCAGCGCGTCGTTAATGATTTGTACGCAGACTTGGAGCAACTGGTTGGAATCTCCGCGGACGAGCAACAGCTCTTGCGGATACTCGGTGCGGACCTCGATTCTAAGAGCTTGCCACTGAGGTTGCGAGAGTTTGACGGCGGTTCGCAGCAACGTGTTGAGATCCACGGGCGCCATAGAGGCTGGGCCTTGTTTGGCAAAGCTGAGCAGGCTGGCCACCAACGACCGGGTGCGCCGGGCGTGCTGGCCGATTCTCGCCGCCAGTTCGCTCTGTTCCGGAGTGAGAGGTGTACACAGCAGCAGATCGGAATAGCCCAGCATAGCCGTGATGGGATTGTTGAGTTCATGGGCGGCGCCGCCCAGCAGTTGGCCGACCGAAGCCAGTTTTTCGGAATCCGTGATCTGGGCCTGCAAGCGCTTAAGGTTGGTGAACGACTCGCGCGAGTGAGTAAGCAGGCGGAGCAGTTCCCAATCGAGCAGGCGTTGCCGGATGAAAACCATGGCACCCATCACGACGGCCGCGGCCAGCGTAAGAACCACGCGGAACGAACGGACGCGCTGTGGCACCGCGTCATCGAGCATCGCCCACCCGGCAAACAGCGGGAGCGAAAAGGCCGCGATCATTCCCATCCGGGCGAGCCATACTCCGTGAGACGTGGAAGTGGAGCGGACGCCGGGTTGAGGCTCGCTTTCGTGGGTGCGCAGACCGATGATTGTGATCCAGGCCATGGAGAGAGCGAGGGGGATGTCGTAGAGGCTTCCGGTGTAATAGCTGTGCCGGCCAATGGCCCAATTCGCGATGTGAGAACTGGCGGCGTAAGTGAGGCTGGCGCCGAACAGATTGGCGTAGAAAATTTTCCAGCCGCCTTTGCTTCCCAGCCAGGCCAGAAGCAAGGCGCCCAGAAACGCCACTTTCTCGATGAGATACAACGAGTTCAGACCCTGGTTATAGGCCGGTATGTTTGGCACGACATACTGCCAGGGAATCACGATGAGAACGTAGAGATAGATCCACCAAACCATCATCAGAGCAAAATCAAGGCGGCGCAAACGGGCGGCGTACTCATCCTGCGGAGCATGAGGACGAAGCGCCAGAGCAGCCATCAGCGGTACGATGTGCAGGAAAAGAATGATGTCGCCGGCGCACAGGTCCGGAACGTCGACACGCAGCCAGAGTTCGAAGTAGATCCACACGAACTGGTAGGCGAACCAGAGGCCCATACCGGTAGCGAGGAGCGACCAGAACAAACGCAAGCGTCCGCGCGAGCGTACGGCATGGGGGATAAAGGCGACCGTCCCAGAAAATAGCAAAAGGCACTGAATCAAGTCGCTGAGAGCGGTGAGGCGAAAGGATTGAGGCAGAGTCAGGGCAGCCAGAACTAAAGTCGCAAGGCAGGCTGCAACTGCCCCGGTCCAGAGTTTGGCATAGGTGCGCAAGATAGACTAGCCTCGCCGCCATTCTAAACTGGGATTTGACCAGGTCCGGGTTACTGAAGTAATCAGCAGGCAAAGGCAAAGAGAGCGACGGGTCGAGACGAAAGCGACACAAAACAAAGAGTTGGTGAACCTGCGCGGAAAGTTTTGCTTGCTCCCGGTCTTTCTTATCAATAATATGCGGGACGTTCCTATCGTTGACAAATTCGTTCGGGAAGTGATTCAAATTGCGCACTGAGGGAAATCGCCGCTTTATTGGAAGGCCGCCAGCGCCCGCCGATCCCTGCGAG
>Ga0209420_1000825_pt1 | contig 15444 bp, 12 predicted proteins | sample BlaSpr_A8_OM1_O1_FD_187972 | JGI IMG/M metagenome (GOLD analysis project Ga0209420, IMG submission 187972) | Forest soil microbial communities from Thunder Bay, Ontario, Canada - Black Spruce, Ontario site 2_A8_OM1_O1 (SPAdes) (version 2) | ecosystem: Environmental > Terrestrial > Soil > Boreal... | reverse complement strand
CACGTGCAGCAGAACGGGTCTACGGGGTAAAAGCCGTGGCGAACGACATCAATGTCCAGCTGGCCGGTACCCCACGGGACGATGCCGAGATCGCCACCGCAATCGCCCACGTCCTGGACAACAACGTCCAGATCCCTCCGGGCCAGGTCCGCGCCCGCGTGCAGAACGGCTGGGTCACGCTCGACGGGAACGTCAGGTACGACTTCCAGCGCCACGAGGTCGAGCGGATGGTCCGTCACGTCCGGGGCGTGGTCGGCATCACAGACCTCATCACCGTTACCCCGCCGGCCAGCCCGGAGCGGGTCCGTGAGGCGATCGAGGACACCTTCCGGCGCGAGGCCGAAGTAGACGCGCGCCATGTCAGCGTCGAAGTGTCCGACCACACAGCGAAGCTCTACGGGCACGTGCACTCCCTGAAGGAGGCGAGCGCCGCAAGGCAAGCCGCAGCAGCAGCGCCGGGGATTGCCACCGTGGAGAGCCACCTCCTGGTCTCGCCGTAACGTCCATCCCGACGTCGAGCCTGCCCTGCGCCATTCGCGAGCTGTGTTCGCCACGGTGGGGGAGGCGCTCAGTCCCCACGCCGCCGACCACCTTTCCGCCAGTCGCCAGCAGACCTTCGATCCGCTGGTGGCCGAGCTTCAGCCCGGCACGTCGACATCGGCCGCCAGCCAGTTCTGGGGCCGGGTCGCGAAGCGGCCGGGGTGCCGACGACGCGGCGGGCCGCCTGGTCACCGACGCAGCGTTCGGCCAGGCGTTCCTCACGGTGCCAGCCCGGCGACTTCGCCGCCGAGGACTACCAGACCACCTGGACCGGCCGCGCCACCCCGCCGACCTCACCGACATAGGCCGCAAGCAACTCGGTCTGCAACCCTGGTAGCGGAGCATCATGGTCGTCGTCCTCGCCGGGACGGCGCGAGAGGAGGGCACGGTCGAGACCTCTGCGGCGAGCTTTCCCGACCTAACGCAGCAGCCGGAGCTGGTCGTCGGCCTGCTCGCATCGCCAGGGCCTGCGTCGGAGCTGACGGAAGGTCTGCTGCCGGATATCGCTGACCGGCTGGCGGTGCAGCTGCCCAGGGCTCGGTGGAGGGTGGAATTCGTCTCGGACCGGCTGGTCGAACCGCCGACCGTCCTCAGCGAGCTGATCTCGGCGGGCCGCCGGATGCTTCTCGACCGCGGCTGGCAGCTGGTGGTCTGCATTACCGATCTCCCCCTGCAGACCGCGCGGCGGCCCGTGATCGCGCATGCCAGCGCGACGCATGGCGTCGCGGTCCTGTCCATGCCTGCGCTCGGCCCTGTCGCGGTGCGCAAGCGCGCGGTCGAGACGATCGTCCGCCTGGTCGGGCACATGCTGGGCGACATGATGCAGGCAGCGGGCACCGAAGGGCGGCCGAGCCCGCTCGCCAATAGGGTTGGCCGGCGCATGCGCGAACTGGGCAGGCGCATGGATCAGGGAGAGAATGGCGTGCGCTTTGCCGCGCGGGTCGTCACCGGGAACATCTGGCTGCTGCTGGGCATGCTGCGCGCCAACCGCCCGTGGCGGCTCGCGCTGCGGCTGACACGCGCGCTTGTCGCGGCGTTCGCGGCTGGCGTGTTCGCCCTGGTGACGAGCGACATCTGGCAGCTCGCCGAGTACCTCGGGCCGCTTCGGCTGACGATCATCGCTCTCGGCTCGGTGGGCGTCACCAGCGTGACTATCATGATCGCAACCGGGCTGTGGGAGCGGAGCCCGCACCCGGCCGCTCGCGAGCAGGTCGTCTTGTTCAACATCGTCACCACGGCCACGGTCGGAATCGGCGTGGCGGTGCTCTATGCCGCCTTGTTCGTCGCCATGCTCGCGGCGGCGCTGCTGCTTGTGCCAGCGGACCTGCTGAGCATCGTGCTGCGCAGCACCGCGGGCGTGGCGGACCAGGTCCGGCTCGCGTGGCTGGCCACCTCGGTCGCCATGCTCGGCGGCGCCCTGGGTGCCGCACTGGAGTCCCACGAGAGCGTGCGCGAGGCGGCTTACACGTATCAGCCGGATACCCAGGTCAGCATCATCGCCGAGCGCCCGGCCCCGGTCCGTCGCCGCGACTAGCCAGTCTGAAGATGTGACCGTGCTGCCGACCGTGTGAGAGCCGCGCCAGCACCAGGCCCAGGGGTACCGGTTACACGCCGATGGCCTCGGGCTCGGACATCTGGGCGTCCCATTGCAGCTCGCGGATGACGTCTTCTTTGATCTCTTCATCGGTTTTCATTTGGCTCCTCCCGTTCACGTGAGGCGCATCCCCGCTCTTCAGGCTGCGGGGGACGACCGGGCGCCGCATCACTCGTTCGGATAGGACGGCGTGCGCTCGGGCAGGCCGCCCTGCTCCTGCGGCGGCTGCTCGTGCACGGCGATGCGGGCTAGCTCGACGCGTGAGGATATGCCGAGCTTGCGGAAGATCTGGCGAAGGTGGAAGGCGACCGTATGGATGCTGACGAACATCTGGTCGGCCACCTGCTGGTTGGTGAGTCCCTGGGCGGCCAGCTCCGCCACCGTGCACTCGGTAGCGGTCAGACTCGGCCAGCCCGTGGCGGGCTTGATCTCGGCGCTCCAGTGCCTTCGGCGCACGCCGAGCCTGCGGAGCCGCCGTCTCGTCCGTGCCGCGTCCCGGTCCGCTCCGGTGGCCTCGTAGCCGCCGGCCGCCTGGTCGAGGCGGGTTATCGCGTCGTCGCGGCTGCCCGCTGCGGCCAGCAGCGCTGCGAGATCCTCGGCGGCAGAGGCCCGGGCCCAGGGATCGCTGTGGCCGCTGGCGGCCTGTTCCAGGCGACCGGGATCGCGGTTGACCAGGCCCTCCGCGTGGGCGGCGGACGCCGCGGCGACAGCAAGCTCGGGGTTCCTGCGTGAGATGTCGGCCGCGGCCAGGGCGGTGGATCTGGCCGGGCCCGGGTTGCCCGCCGCCAGGGCGATGCGGGCCAGCCAGGCCGCGCATGTCGGCTCACAGGTGAGCAGGAACCGGTGCGTGTCGAGTTCGGCGTATATGTTCACCACCCGCTCCAGCGCGGGCCCCGGGCCGTCGCGGGCGTCCTCGATCTGAGCCGCCACGACCGTGTCCCACGTCTCGGCGTGGGGGCTCTCGGCACGCCGAGCCGGTGCCTGTTGGCTCTGCAGGTGGCGTGCCGCCGCGCTCAGGTCGCCGCGGCGCAGGGCCACGGTAGCAAGGATGGCGGGCGCTCCCGAACCTTGCACGTGGCTCCCGAGAGCGATGGCCGCGCCGAGACCGGCCTGGGCTTCGGCGAACGCGTCGTCGAGCCGGCCGTCGGCCAGGGACATGCGGGCTCGCAGCGTGGCCTGGCTGGCTGCCCACCCGCCCAGGCAGAGCAGGCCGGGGCGATCGGCGGCCGCGTTTATGATGCTCCGCGCCTCCTCGAACCGGCGCAGGTCCACCATCCGGGCGGCGAGGAACAGATGCGGCAGGAAGTGGCGCGGGTCCGGCCGCTGGCCGGTCGCCATGCGAGCCGCCTCGACCACGAGGTCCAGCGCCGCGGCCAGCGCGCCCCGGTCCCACATGACGAGGGCCTGGACCACCAGGGCCGTGACAACCACGTCGCTGCTCTCCTGTCGTGCCTCGGCCAGGACGGACTGGGCGAGCGCGGCCGCGCCCCGGTTGTCGCGCAGCCCGGCCAGGCCCTGGAGCAGGACAATCTTCACGTCCGCGCGGACGGGGTCAGGCAGCCGCGGGTGGGCGAGCACCTGCACGGCCTCGATCAGCGCCTCGTTGGGTTGCCCGCTCATCCACAACGCGGCGGACAGCGCGCACCGCAGGCGCGCGCTGGCAGCGGCCGGCAGTGGCCTGGCCAGGGCCGAGGAGGTGAGCCTGACGGCGTCGTCGGGCCGTCCCGCGGCGGCCAGCGCCTCCGCGGCCACCGACGAGCGACGGGTCAGGCGCGGGTCCCCGGGCGGCGTCAGCTCGAGAGCGCGCATCGCAAGATCGGCTGCGATGGCCGGCGATGACCGCAGCACCTCGGCCCCGGCCCGGTCAAGCCCGGCCAGCGCTCCCGCGTCACCTCTGCGGGCGCCGCTGAGCAGATGCCCGGCGCCGGACGCGGCATACCCGCCAGCCAGCAGGTTCTCCCCTATCTGACGGTCCAGGGCCTGACGCACCGGCAGCGGCAGGGTCTCCAGGACGGCCTGCCGCACAAGTTCATGGCGAAAGGTAAGGGCGTCGGCGGTCGCGATGATCACCCCGGCGTCCTGAGCCTCATCGACGGCGGGCAGGAGCGCGCCCGCGGACGTGCCCAGCATCGTGGCCGCGTCCTCCAGCCGGAACGACCGGCCCAGCACCGCCGCCGCATCCAGGAGGTGCCTGGTCTCGGCCGCGAGTCCATCCACAGTGTTGCGCATCACCTCGTAAATCTTCCTGGGCATATGAGCCGACCTCAGGCAGGCCCGCCCGCCAGCGACCTCGACCGCGTCCTCCTCCTGTAGGCCCCTGACCAGCTCGGCGAGAAGCAGCGGGTTGCCGGCGGCGTCCGCGGCCAGCGCGAGCAGGCCGGAATCGGGCGTCGCGCCCAGCGCATCGGTGATCATCTCGGCTGCCGCGTCATCGGCCAGCGGCGCCAGGCTGATCCGGCGGGCGCCGTCGCTCTCGAGCAGGTCGAACAGCCGCCCCACCTCGTGGTCCGGCCCGGACGGGCGCCGCGCGAAGATCCAGGCCAGCGGACGGGACGCGAGTTGTCCCGGAAGTGCCCGCAGCACGTTCAACGTGGCCAGGTCGGTCCAGTGCAGGTCGTCCAGGCTGACTAGCAGCGGGCCTACCGCCAGGCGCTTCTCGAGGTGGATCCGCACGGATTCGACGAGCCAGGCCTGGCCGGAAAGGCCCGCCTCATCGGCCAGCGTGGCGGGCGATTCGCCCAGGGCCATGAGCACAGGGCCCAGGGGCACGTACCGGCTCAGCTCATCCGTGCCGGCAGCGGCCACGGACACGCCCTCGCTCTTCGCCACATCGCCGGCGTACGAAAGCAGGAGCGATTTCCCCGCGCCAAGCTCACCCTCGATGAGCAACGCGCCACTGCGGCCCTTCACGGCCCCGCGCACCAGTTCCACGACGGCCCGGAGCTCGGGCTCGCGCCCGTAAATAGCTCCCCCACGAGGCGGCGGGCCGCCGCGCACGGCCGCACTATCGCGCCGGGCAGACGGACCGGTCATCGCAGACGCCGCCCTGGCCCGACGCGGTTATCCGCGACGGCGGCGGCCGTCTCCCCGTCCGAGCCGGAAAGGAAGGATCTCCCGGCTCTTGCTGTGCTACCCATCGCCCTCGCCCGGGAGGGCAAAGGAGTTCGTTCCGCTGATCGCGGAACCGGGTCCGGAGCCCGTGATCAGCCCGAGCCGTTCTGGGCCTGGACTTCGATCCGCCTGGGCTTGGCCGCCTCCGACTTGGGCACCGTCACCGTGAGCACCCCGTCGGCGAGCTGGGCGCTGACCTGGTCGGCCTTGACGTCGCCGGGCAGGTAGGTCCGGTACTCGAAGCGGCCGGTGCGCCGGGAGCTTTGACGCTGCTTGCCCTGGCCGTTCTGCTTGACCTCGCCGCTGATGTCCAGCTCGCGGTCCTGCAGCTGCACGTCAACCTGGTCCTTGCTGACTCCGGGCAGCTCGGCCTGGACGACGTAGGCGTCGTCGGTCTCGGATACGTCGGCCAGGGGTGACCAGGGCACGTCGGCGAGCCTGGCCAGCCCGGAGTCCCCGAACGCCATGTTCATCAGCTGGCCCATGCGGTCACGGATGTCCTCAAACTCACCGAGCGGGTCGACGACGGTAAGGTTCTGCCCGCGTCGGCGGGCCGGAAGCATTGCCATGCCATACCTCCGTGGGAGTCGGATTGCTACAACTCGACGCTCGTCTCCGCCCAGCGCCAGCACATCCTCAATGCGGCTAGTTCTGGCCACCCCTGACCCCCCGGGGGCGAATATCGTCACGGATACGTCGCGGTCAGGAGCGAGAGCTCGGCGCCGACCGATGGCGCGGGCACGGACCGGGCTCGTGGCTGAGCTTGCCTCATGGCGCGCCGCCTGATCGCGCGTGGTAGGCCTCGAGCGCGGCGCCCGGGGTGTCGTAGTAGGCGCCGGGGCCCAAGGCGGCGCTGATGCCGTAGCGGTCGAGTTGCTGCCGCACCCGCCCGACCGCGCTGGTCACGATGAGACGGACGTGCTGGTCCCGCAGCTTGGTGATGACCTGGGTGAACACCGAAGCCGCCGTGTAGTCGACGTCGTCGATGGCCGCGCCGTCGAGGACCATCCAGCGCAGCTTGCCGCCATGCCGGGTGAGGGCCGCCACGTCCTCCGCGAGCCGGGAGGCGTTGGCGTAGTAGAGGCTGGTGCCGAACCGGTACACCACCAGCCCCGGCTCGGTCCGCGCCCCGGGCTGGACCGGCGTGGCATGCCAGTGCCCGCTCGGCGACTTGACGAGCACGCTGTTCGTGGGGTGGTAGGTGTGGCGCAGGTGGTCGATGATCGAGGCCGCAGCGGCCAGCACGATCCCGTCCTGCACGCCGAGCACCACGACGGCCGCCGCGGCCAGCACGGCGATGACGAATTCCTCGCGGCGGACGGCCAGGATGCGCCGCATCCCGCCGAGGTCGACGAGCCTGACGGCGATGAGGAAGACCACCGCCGCCAGCGCCGCGATCGGCAGGTAGGCGAGCGGCCCGGTGGCAAAGAGCAGGACCAACAGCACGACGGCGCCGGTCGTGAGCTGGGCGAGCTGGCTGCGCCCGCCCGCGCCGTCGACGATCTGTGTCTGGGTGGGGCTGCCGTTGACCACGAACGCGCCGGAGAACGCCGCGGCGACGTTGGCAGCGCCCAGTCCCACCAGATCGGTGTCCGCGCTGAATGTTTCCTCGTGCTTTGCGGCGTATGCCCGGGCGGTCGCCGCGCTCTGGGCGAGGATCACCACGAACATCGACACGGCCGGACCGAGCAGCCGGGTGCCGTCGTGCCAGCCGAAGGCGGGTGGTCCCAGCGACGGCAGCCCGCGCGGCACGGACCCGAGGATGGCCACGCCGTGGCCGGCCAGGCCGGCCGAGCGGCTCACGATGATGGAGGCCACGATCGCGATCAGCGCGCCGGGGATCCGGTGGGTGATCTTGCCGGCCATCAGCACGACGGCGACGACGGCGGCCGATACGGCCACGGTCGCGAGATCAGCCCGCGGCAGTGCCGCGAGCGTGTGCACAAGCCGGCTGATGGTACGGGTGCTGGTGACGGTCAGCCCGAGCATGCCGGGAAGCTGGGCGATGGCCACCTGGATCCCGACGCCGGCCAGGAACCCGAGCAGGATGGTTCGGGATAGGAAGTTGGCCAGGAACCCGAGCCTGGCCATCCGGGCCAGCAGCAGCAGGACGCCAGTGAGCAGCGCGGCGAGCCCGGCCAGGTGCACGTACCTGGCCGACGCGGGCGCCGCCATGCCGGCCAGGGCCGCGGCGAGCATGGCGGCGGTGGCCGAGTCCGCGGCGACGACGAGATGACGCGAGGAGCCCAGGATCGCGAAGACCGCCATCGGCAGGAGCAGCGTGTACAGGCCGGTGACCACCGGCATGCCCGCGATCTTCGCGTAGCCGAGAGCCTGAGGGATGGCGAGAGCCGCCAGCGCGACACCGGCCAGCAGGTCGGCGGCGAGCTCGGACCGCCGCGACGGCAGCACACCGCGCAGCACGGGCCGCTGCGGCCGCCGAGTCACCCGGCTGCGAGGGCGCCGGGGTGCCGCCGCACCGCCAAGTCGACCACGTCCGCGAAGGCAGCCAGCTCGGCCGCACGGTGGGTGACCCACAGCACCGCCCGCTGCCCGGTCCGCTCGAGCATGGCCATAAGCGTGGCATCGGCCGTGGCCGGGTCAAGGTGGCTGGTGGGCTCGTCCAGCAGGAGCACCGGCCGTCCGGTCAGCATGGCCCGGGCCTGGCCGAGCCGCTGCATCTCTGCGCCGGAGACCGGATGGTCCCAGGGCGCCAGCACCGCATCCAGTCCGTCGCCGAGCTGGTCCAGCCACGGGCCGAGGCCCGAGTCGGTGAAGCGCAGCAGCGCGAGGACGATCGCGCTTTTGCCCGGGCTGTTCGGGCCGGCCGGCGCCGCCGGCCGCCCGGGGGCAAGTTCCAGGTCCACGCCGGGCAGCCGGTAACGCTCCGCGCTGATCGTTCCTGCGGCGCGCCGCACCGCCTCCTCGCGGCCCGGCTCGAGCGCGTCCTTGCTCACCAGCAGGAAATTCCCGGTCCTCCACGCCGACTGGAGTATTGCCACGCCGGGTTCCGGGCTGGTGCACAGCGTCATTCCCAGGCTTCCCGGCCGGCTTTCCGCCTCTGGGCGGAATTCGGCCTCGATGAACATGACGGCCTTGCCGAGCCGGGCCGGGTAGGCGGTGATCAGATTGAACTCGGTATGCCACATGGCCGCGGGTTCACGAGTCGTCGGCCTTTTCCCCGGTGCCCTCGCTCGGGACGATGGTGACCGGGCACCGGGCCTTGAGCAGAACGTACTGGCTTACCGTTCCGGGCACCGACGGCATGCCGGCCCGGGCGGCGAGCACGACGAGCTGCGCGTGCGTCTGGCGGGCCGTCTCGATGATCACGTGCCCGGCAAGACCCTCGGAGATGCGCAGATCGGTCTGGGCCGCCTGATCGCCGAGTTCGTCGTGGACGGCGGCGTGAAGCGTCGCCTCGGTATCGGCCCGCTGCTCTCCTTCGGTGTGTTTCGCGGCGGCCGGATAGCCGCCGACCGGGGCCAGCGGCGGCTCGTACGCGCTCACCGCGACCAGTGGGGCCTGCCGCCAGCGGGCTTCCTGGGCCGCGAGCCGCAGCGCCGCCCGGGAGCCCGCCGCGTCGTCCACTCCTACGACAACGGTCATGTTGATCCCTCCTTATCCGGTGCCGGGTCAGACGTACGCGTCGTCGACGTAGCACCAGCGCCAGTTCTCGCCCGGCTCGAACGACCGGACGATCGGATGCCCGATGGCATAGGCGTGGCCGCGGGCATGACGAAGCGGGGACGAGTCGCAGCAACCCACGTGCCCGCAGGTCAGGCACAGCCGAAGGTGTACCCACGGGGTACCCAGGCGCAGGCATTCCTCGCAGCCGTCGGGTGTCCGGGGCGCCACGGGCCGGACGAGGCTCAGATGCGGATCGTGCGTGGTCGTCACAGTCGCTCCTCAGCTTGGCTACCCGCTCCTCGCGCCTGGGACCCGGCGGAGGCCGTCGGCTGCTCCCAGGCCGGCGCGGCGGGGCCATCCCGTGCAGTAGTGCCCGCATGAGCTGCTGCTCCGCGTCGTGCGGGAGCGAGGTCTGCAGGACCGCCCCGCCGTACGGCTGCAGCGCCTGCAGGGACTTGCCCGGGGTGGCCTTGCGGACGATGACGAGGATGGCGGAGGTCCCCGGCTGCACCAGGTCCTGCACGCGTCGCTTGAAGTCGTCCTTGATCCCGATATCCCGGGCGACCCGAGCGCTGCCCCCAAGATGCCTGCGGCCACGCCGACTAGCGGGGCGAGCGGGAACTGGAACAGCAGTCCGAGCAGCACGCCCCAGAACAGGCCGCTCAGCGTGCCCCACCGCGACCGCGTGATGGGCGGGCGTGGTCACGTGCAGCTTGCCCTTGCTGTCGCGCCGGATGATGGCGACGTCGTCAAGGTCGACGAGGCAGCCGTTGTGCAATTTGATGAGCTCGCGCCAGACGTTCTCGGCCGTGGCCTCGTCCGGGTAGCCGATGACGATGAGATCGCTCATCGGGGGACCTCCGGAACCTCTCTTCTTGCGTGCGCTTCGCGGGTCATGCCAGGCTGCGGCGGCTGCCGCCGGGACCGCATCACCCGTTCGGGTAGGAGCGGCGGCCGGTTTCGCGGTCGCCCGCACGGCGCCGGAGCCAGCCGGGTGCGGCCGGCGGCATGCCCGCGGCCGGGGTCCTGGCCTTGCGGTAGACCAGCAGGCCATGCGGGAGCTTGCCCTGCCGGAAGCCCGGCTCGGCGGTGGCCACCTCGCCGTCAACGGAAAGCCAGATCGGCGAGCCGTCCACCGAGGAGATCTCGGCCGACGGCGCCCGCCAGGCATGATAGACGCGGCAACGGCCGAGCGTGCCGGCGGCGACGGCGACGAAAAGGCGCGACCTGGCCAGGGGGCCGGCGTCGACCACGCGGATGTCGAGTTGCCCGTCGCACAGGCGCGGGCGGTACGCGGGCGCCATCCCGGCCGGCTCGTACCCGCAGTTGCCCGCGAAGTACAGCCAGAGCCTGCGGCGGCGCCCGTTCAGCATGAGCTCATGCGGCCGGCCCCGCCACAGCACCTTGGCCAGCGCAACAAGCAGCGCCGGCCGCCTCCCGACCGCCTTCTCGAGCCCCTGCCTGGCGTGCACCAGGTCGACGTAGACGCCGGTGCTGGAGGTGTTGATGAACGGCCGGCGCCCAGCCATCCCCACATCGACCAGGACCGCCTCGCCCGCCCGCAGCGCGGCCAGCGCGTCATCAACCGACCACACGCCCAGGTCGGCGGCGAAGTGATTGAATGTGCCGGCCGGGATCACCAGCAGCGGCAGGCCGGTCTCCAGCGCGACGCCGGCGGCGGTGCTGGCCGTCCCGTCACCGCCGGCCACGCCCAGGATCCGCGCGTTCGCCGCCGCCCGGCGCAGCCGCCCGGCCAGATCCTGGCCGGCGTGCGTCTCGATGACGACCGCCCGCGGCAGCTCGGCCCGCAGCCGCGCGACCAGCTTCGGCAAGGTGGTCCCCGCCGACATGTTCACCGCCAGCGCCACGCCGTCGCCGTCGGGCGCCGCGGGCGCCTCCCGCGGCGGCCGGACCGCGGCGGCCGGGAGCGGCGGACGCCGCGGCCACCAGTGCAGGGTCGCCGCGCCGGCGCCCGCCCCGATCGCGAACCCGGCCAGGACGTCGGACGGATAGTGCGCGCCGGTCACCACCCGCGATACGCCCACCGCCGCCGCGGTCACGATGACCGGCGCGGCCAGGCCGGGCTTCTCCAGCGCCACGCCGGTGGCGAACGCGGCCGCCGACGCGGCGTGCCCGGACGGGAACGACGTCGTCCGGGGCGGGCGCGCCGGCCGCCGTCCGGCGGAAACCGGCACCTGCGAGCGGCCCCGGGTGGCCAGGCTCTTGCCCAGGACGTTGACGGCGGCGCTCGCCGCCGCCATCGCGCCCAGCCCGCGCCACGCGGCCCGGCGCGCCCACCTGTCGCCGGTCGCCCGCAGCCCAGCGGAGACGACGATCCACAGGACGCCATGGTCGGCGAGCCGGCTCAGCCCGGCCATCACCCGGTCGAGCACCCGGGAGTCGGTCCCGGCCACGCGCCGCGCGACGGCGCGGTCGACGGCAAGGATCATGAGCGGTTTCACGAGGGGTGAACCTCGGAGAGCGGCTCCGCGACGGCCTCCAGCGATTTGCCCTCGGCGTTGACGCCGAACGCCATCTCGACCAGGCCGCCGATGATCATGATGCCGCCGCCGACCAGGTACCCGATGGCCAGGTTGGCGCGGTTCGTGCCGTTGCCGATCAGGAATCCGTAGAAGGCCGGACCCACCGCGCCGAAGATCTGCGCGATCGCGAAGAACACCGCGAGCGCCTCGGCCCTGATCTCGATCGGGAAGATCTCGCTGACGGTCAGGTAGCCGGCGCTGGCCCCGGCGGACGCGAAGAAGAAGACCACGATCCAGATGAAGGTCTGGCCCGCGGCGTGCAGCACCCCGGCGGCGAACAGCCAGGCGCTGAAGCCTAGCAGCGCGCCGGACAGCAGGTAGGTACCGGAGATCATCTTCTTGCGGCCGACGGTGTCGAACAGCTGGCCGAGCAGCAGCGGGCCGGCCAGGTTGCCCGCCGCGAACGCCAGGCCGTACAACGGAACCGAGTTGTTGCTTATGTGGTAGAACTTCGTGAGCACCAGGGCGTAGGTGAAGAAGATCGCGTTGTACAGGAACGACTGCGTGATCATCAGCGTCGCGCCGAGGATCGCCCGCTTCGGGTACCGGCGGAACGCGACGCGCAGCAGGGTCAAGTAGCCATACCGCTTCTCGGGCTTGATGACGATCGCGGCGCTCTCCGGCACCGGCGCAAGGTGCTGACCGTCCCGTTCCGCGATCTGCTCGATGCGGCGGATGGTCTCCTCGGCCTCCCGCACGCGGCCATGGGTGATCAGCCACCGCGGGCTCTCGGGCAGGTTGCGCCGCACGATCAGGATCACCACGGCCAGTGCCGGGCCGCAGATGAACGCGACGCGCCAGCCGTAGGTCGTCGGCAGCGAGCTGAGGATCAGGAAGGTGGCCAGGGTGCCGAAGATCGCCCCGAGCCAGTAGGTGCCGTTGATCCAGACATCGGTGCGTCCCCGGTAGCGCGCCGGCATCATCTCATCGATCGCCGAGTTGATGGCCGAGTACTCGCCGCCGATGCCCAGGCCGGCAACCACCCTGGTCAGGTACAGGTAGGTGATCCAGCCCGCGCCCTTCGGGGTGAACGCGGTCGCGGCCGTGCCGATCAGGTAGATCCCCAGGGTCCACATGAACAGTTTGCGGCGCCCCAGCTTGTCGGACATCCGCCCGAAGACCAGCGCCCCGATCACCTCGCCGACGAGGTACACGGTGCCGATCGAGGCCGCCTCGGTCGTCGACAGGGCCAGTGTGTCGACCTGGGTGAGCTTGCTGCTGACGGAACTGGCGATCGTGACGGACAGGCCATCCAGGACCCATGCAGTGCCCAGGCCGAGAACCAGCCGCGTGTGGAACGGCGACCAGCGCAGGCGGTCGAGCCGGGCCGGGATCGTGCTGCGGATCGGCTGCTGCCCTGTGGTGACGACGTCGGTCATAAGGGACTCCCCCCGCGCTCTCCCTCGGCGACATGCCGACCAGGGCCGGCCGACGGGCTGCTGCAAGGCCGAGCCCGAGTTGGCCATGAGCCCTGACGTGCCTGGGACACTATCGGCGCGCCGCCGCGGCCCGTATCCCCCAACCACCTAGCCTTGGCTGCGGAACCCGGTGCGCGGGCTAGATCAGCAGCCGGAACAGGCTCAACGTGCGTTCTCACTCCCGGGTGTACACGGCCTTCAGCTCCGCGTCGGCCAGCTTGAACGTCCGGGCCAGCGCGGTGCTGACTCCCCCGAAGATCAGTGGAAGCCGGTTCTCGGTCTCCTTGCTGGGCGCGGCGTCGAGCGGCGGCCCGGCCGCCAGGTCCTCGAGGATGGGCCGGAACTCGATCTCTTCCTCGAGGCGCTCGTACGCGTTGATGCTCTCCTGCAACCCCCCTGGTGACGGGAAGGTCCCAGGGCTCGATGATGTCCCGGGTGTTCGCCTTTGCGGCGGCCCGGAAGAACTGCTCGAACTTCACAAAGCCCGTCACTGGCATCCCTGCTTCCCCTCACCTGGTGCGGGCCGGCTAGGTTGCCCGGGCTCGCTCAAAGGCGAGCCGGATCGCGATCGCGCCCTCGCCGACGGCCGCTGCCACCCGCTTGGCAGAGCCGCTGCGCACGTCGCCGACGGCGAAGATGCCGGGCTGGCTGGTCTCCAGCACCGTGCGCTGCCAGCCGGTATCTCGTCCGTCGGCGGCGTCGGCAGTCCGGGCCGTTTCGCCCGTCCGCACGAATCCATGGTCGTCCAGGTCGACCAGGCCGCTCAGCCATCCGGTGCAGGGAGCGGCGCCGATGAACGTGAACAGGGCCCGTGCCTCGACGATGCTCCGCGCCGCCGTTCGGTTGTTCTCGACGGCGACGGCTTCCAGGGCCTGATCGCCGAGCAGTTCCCGCACCTCGGTGCGCAGCAGCACCCGCACGTTCCCCAGCCGCTCTACCTGGTCGATGAGATACCGGGACATGCCGTCGCTCAGATCCGGCTCGCGGACGATGAGCGTGACCCGGGCGGCATGGCCGGAGAGAAAAACCGTGGCCTGCCCCGCCGAGTTGCCGCCGCCCACGATCGCCACCGGGTCACCCCGGCAGAGCAGCGCCTCCGCCTGCGAGGCGGCGTAGTAGACGCTCATCTGCTCGAAGAACTCCAGGCGCGGCACGTCGAGCCGGCGGTAGCTGGCGCCGGTGGCGATGACCACTGAGCCGGCCGTCACGGACGTTCCGTCGCCGAGGCCGATCGTGTAGTTGCGGCCGTCGCGGGTGATGGCCGTAGCCTGCGCGGGCACGGCGAACGTCGCGCCGAATTTCCGGGCCTGGAGAACGGCACGCTCAGCCAGTTCAGCGCCCGAGATTCCGGAGGGGAATCCGAGGTAGTTCTCAATCCGGGACGAGGTCCCGGCCTGGCCGCCCGCGGCCGTGCTGTCGAGGATCACCGTCCGCATGCCTTCCGACGCCCCGTACACCCCGGCGGAAAGGCCCGCGGGGCCGGCCCCGACCACCACCAGGTCGCTGTCGGCGTGCGGGGTGCCCGGCGCCGGGAGCCCGACCGCCCCGGCCAGCTCGGCGTTGCTGGGGTTGCGCAGCAGCCTGCCGTACGCGATCACGATCGGCGTCTCATCCGGCGTCACGCCGGCCTGCCGGAGCAGGGCCTCGGCGGCCGGATCGGCCTCTAGGTCCAGCCAGCGGCACGGGAGCCGGTTGCGGGCCGCGAACTCGCGCAGCCGCCGGGCATCCGGCGAGTATCGCGAGCCGACGATCCGCAGCCCCGCGCCGAGCCCGATCAGGATCGAGCGGCGCAGCAGGTAGGCGCGCAGGACGAGGTCCCCGAACGCCGGATCACCGGCGATAAGCTCCCTCAGCCGGTCGACGGGCACCGCGAGCACCTCGCCCGCGTCAGCCGCCACGGCGGTGTAGAAGGACGCCTCGCCGGTCAGCAGGCTGAGCTCGCCCAGGAAGCGGCCGCGGCCGTGCACGCCGATGACGCGCTCCTCCGGCGTCCCGTGCCCGTCGACGACAGCCACATTCCCGGCGAGAACGACGAAAAAGTCGCAATCCCGCTGGCCCTGCCGGAACAGGATCTCCCCCGGCCGCGTGGCCCGGCGGTGCCCCAGCGCGGCCAGCGCCGCGATCTGCGCCTCGCTGAGCCGCGGATGCGCTCCCTGCAGATCCGGGGTCTCCTCAACGCGGTCCGGGATCACGGCCCGCCCCGATGGCGGACCCTCGCTCATGCGGCGCATATCCCACGATGACCGGCGGGAGGCGGGCCGCACATCATCAGGCCGGTTAGTTCTCGCGCCGCCGCGGCCCCGCGGCCAGCGATGTACCCGAACGGGGGATGCCGGGCGCCGGCCGACCGGAAACAATGCCGGAAGGGGTTATGACGATGCCTTCATCCGACCCGTGCCGGGACAGCCTGGCCCGCGCCAGGGGCCGGCCTGACCGGAGGGGTCCAGCACCGACGTCGTGCCCGTACGCATCCCGGCATTCCGCCGGCGCCGGGCCAGCCAGATCAGCGCCGCCGCCCGCGCCGTGACCCAGCGCACGCCCGAAACGCTGGCCCGGGTCCGGCACCGGGCCCAGCCGACGGCCGTGACTGACGGCCCGGCTCCCCGGCGGC
>Ga0209420_1000824_pt1 | contig 15455 bp, 17 predicted proteins | sample BlaSpr_A8_OM1_O1_FD_187972 | JGI IMG/M metagenome (GOLD analysis project Ga0209420, IMG submission 187972) | Forest soil microbial communities from Thunder Bay, Ontario, Canada - Black Spruce, Ontario site 2_A8_OM1_O1 (SPAdes) (version 2) | ecosystem: Environmental > Terrestrial > Soil > Boreal... | reverse complement strand
GGGGAGCGGCCGCCGTTCAGCCGGAAGCGGGCCGCAGCGCGGCCGGGAACCCCGTCCAGCGCAGCTCCGGCGGCAGATGCGAGGCGTCGTTGAAAATGATCAGCCCGGCGGGGAACCCGGCCGGGTAGGCCAGGATCGTTACCGCGCAGTTCATCTGGTTCAGCCCCAGCCAGCGCCACGGGGGCGCGTCCAGCGACTGGCTGACGATCCAGCCGACGAGCAGGTTGTGCGTCACCACCAGCTCGTAGCGGTCCTCCGGCCCGTCCCCAGGCCGCGCGAACCGCTCTAGCGCCGCAGCCGCCCGTCTCGATCCGTCCGCCTGCTCCTCGGCCGTGTAGCCGGCCAGGAACTCCGCGTACCCCGGCGGCAGCCCGTCCGGCCCCGGGACCGAGGGCAGGTAATCTCCGGCCAGCTCGCACGCCTCGACCGGCACCCCGGGCAGGCTCTCCGCGATCAGCTCCGCGGTCTGCGCCGTCCGCGGCAGCGGCCCGTGGTAGATGCCGGCAAACGGCACGCCGACCAGCCGCGCCCCGGTCAACCGCGCCTGCTCCGCCCCGCCCGGGCTCAGCGGCCCGTCATGCGGCTCCGCCTGCCCGTGCCGCACCAGGTACAAGAACCTCGTCACCAGCGTGCTTCCCGGCCGCACGTGATCCCGGTCGGAGGGCGAAACATACTGGGGATCGTAGCGGTGCCCCGCTGCTCGGGAAACCGGCCGGCATCATCATGACGGGCCCACTACCTCGCCGTGGACGAGTTGCGCGCTCTACGGCGAGGCTCTGGCCTGCTTTGGCTGGGCGGTGCGGGGTTCCGAGGCTGCGGGGCGGGTGAGCTCGTAGCCGGCTCATCAGCTAGCGTGACTGAGCTGCAGTCGTCGGTTGACCCCGGTAGGTCTGGTTGTGCTCTCGGGGGCCCGAGCACATCAGAACACCGCCACGCTCCGCGTGCGTGTCCAACCGGCCGGGCCGATGCCCGGCGTGGCGGATGGGTTTGTTCTGGCGTGAGGCGCAGTCACGGCGTAATCGCTGCTCAATGCCGTGCTGGCACCATGCTTGCAAGCGCGGTAGGCACACCGGGCTGCGCCGTTTGGCGCGCTCACCTTGCAGAGGTCATCATGTACCAGCCCTGCCCGTCTGGCGGCCAGCCGACCGGGCCGGGGCGGGCTTCCTGCTCCCGCGCCGGTGCTGCCCGGTATCCCCTCCGGCTGGCCAGAGCCCCGTCAGCTTGTCCGGACCGGCGCGAGGGCAGGCGGGATGGCGGGCTTGCCATCACTCGTTCAACGGTATATAACGTCGGTATGGCCATGCGTGCGATGCAGGAAGCGACCTTCCTGATCCTCACCGCGCTGGCCAGCGGCGCCCAGCACGGCTACGGGATCATCACCGACGTCCAGGAAATCTCCGGCGGCCGGGTCCGGCTGCGCCCGGGGACCCTGTACACCGCCCTGGACCGGCTCCGCGCCGATGAGCTGATCGTGCCGGACCGGGAAGAGGTCGTGGACGGGCGGCTGCGCCGGTACTACCGGCTCACGCCCGCAGGCACCACGCTGCTCGCCGCCGAGGCGGCCCGGCTGCAGGCTCACGCCGCCGCCGCGCTGAGGCGGCTGGACCTGGCCGGGGGGACGGCGACATGACCGATCAGGCACACCTGGAGCGAGGATACCGGCGGCTGCTGGCCTGGTATCCCCGGGCGTTCCGGGACGAGCACGGGCCGGAGATCCTCGCCGTGCTGATGGCCTGCGTCCCGGACGGCCAGCGCCGGCCCGGCCTGGCCGAGTCCGCGGACCTGATCCGCAGCGGCCTGTGGATGCGGCTGCGGCCCAGCGTGCCGCGGTCGGCGCGCACGGTGCGGGCCGCCGTCCAGTTCATCTGCGCGGGCGCCGCGGTCAGCACCGTCAGCCTGATCATCGTGCTGGCCGTCATCGTCGACATCAGGGTCCGCCACGCCGTGCTCGGGCACCGCCTCATCGCAGCCCAGGTCAGCCAGGTGAACACGTCGGTCATCATGCAGGTGATCGTCTCCTGCCTGGTCCCGGTCGCCGTGTGGCTGTGGATGGCGCGGGCCAACGGCCGGGGCCGGAACTGGGCGCGCATCCTGTTCACGGTGCTGTTCGGCCTGACGACGCTGACTCTGGCCGGCGTCATCCCGCCGCCGGTGATCAATATCGCTTCCTCGGCGGTGGCGAGCAACAGCATTGTCCCGCCGTCGGTGATCACTATCAGTGTCGGCCCGATGGTCTCCATGATGCCTTTCATCCCGGGCCTCGGCCCGGTCGTCCCCGTACTGACCGGGCTGGTCGTTCCGGCGCTGGCCTGGCTGGCCGGAGCCGCTGCGATGTGCCTGCTGTGGCTCCCGGCCTCCAACGCGTTCTTCCGGTCGCAGGGTTCCCTGCAGGCCCGGCGCCGGGCGCAAAGGGCCGAACTCGAGCGAATCCGGTAGTCCAAGGCACGGTGGCCGCGTCAGGTGTGAGCCGTGCTGGCCTGCGCGGGTGCGGCCCGGCGTGCGCCAGGGCCCATCCTGCTGTCGCTGACCGTAAGGGGCCGTCCAGCGCATCACCAGCGAGAACTTCCGGCGCGTCCACCGGCTCTTCGCCCAGATCACCCGCGTGCTGGAAATCAACGGACTACGAGTCATCAGCCGGGAAGTCGTCGAGACAGCGCGAGAATCCCTGGTCATCGGCACGCTCTGACCAGCGACAGATAGCGCTGGAGTTTCTACGCCATAAAGCTCTCAAGATCACAGGTCAGGCGGGATTCATCGGGGCGGATCGGGGCATTTTTATCTGACACCGGGCGCGCTCCAGTAGCAGACCGTCGCGATCGGTTCGATGGCGTCGCGCAGCCTGCGGGCCGACGACTGCCACGCCGACGTGCCGGCCGGGGCGGCGTCGTCGTTCCTGGGCTGGAAGAAAGCCGCGCGTGCCTCGGCGTAGCCCATGTCGTGCATTATGCCCGTTGGCGCTGGCCGGTGGTCAGCGCTCGCCGGGAACGCCGTAGCCGGGCGCGGCAGTGGGGTTCAGGCCGCGGGCGATGTAGTCATCGCGCAGCGGCCGCCAGCGCTGCCAGAGCCGGTCCAGCTCGCGCACGTCAGTGCCAAGAGCGGATCAGATCTTGGTGAAGTGCTGGAAGCACTCGTAGTAGGGGTCGGTCGAGTGGGCGAAGTGGGCGGCCTCAGAGCGCTTGACGGCCAGGTAGGCCGTGCTGCGCAGCGGGCCGAGGGCCTCCATCAGCAGCTGGTCGGCCTCCAGCGCGTCCAGCGCCGCGGCCAGCGAGGCGGGCAGCCGGTGCGCACCGCGTTCGGCCCGCTCGGTCTCCGACAAGGTGGCCGGGTCGACGTTCAGCGCCTCGCCCGGGTCGATCTTGCTGCGGATGCCGTCCAGGCCCGCGTAGATGAACGCGCCCAGCGCGAGGTACGGGTTGGCGCTGGAATCGGACGGCTTGAGCTCCAGGTTGACCGTGCTGCCCGGGTCGCCGCGCAGCGGCGAGCAGATCCGGACCGCGGCCTCCCGGTTGTCCACCCCGTAGCAGCTGTACGCGCTGGCCCACATCTGCGGCGCCAGCCTGCGGTAGCTGTTCACGCTGGCGCAGGTCAGCGCGATCAGCGCGGGCAGGTGGGCCAGCAGGCCGCCGATGAAGTGGTAGCCGACCTGGGACAGGCCGTTGCGGTCAGACGGATCAGTGAACACGTTCCGCCCGGCGGACTCGCCGTCGGCCGGCACCTCCAGGAGCGAGGCGTGCAGGTGGGTGCCGTTGCCGGCCTGGTCGGGGATGGGCTTGGGGGCCAGGCTGGCCCACAGGCCGTGCCTGAAGGCCACACCGCGCACGGTTTCCCGGTACAGCACGTGGTTGTCGGCCGCGCGCAGCGCGTCGGCATACCTGATCGCCAGCTCGTGCTGGCCGTGGCCGAGCTCGGGATAGTAGTGCTCGACGGGCAGGCCCTGGGCCTCCATGGCCTCGACGAGTTCCATGGTGAAGTCGTGGGCCAGGTGGAAGCCGGTGGAGGAGTAGCACAGGCTGTCGTCGATGGGGATGAGCCGGTCCGGGATCGAGGGCCCGGCGGGCGAGGACTCGCGGCGCCCGATGGTGAACTCGGGCTCGAACGCGGCCTGCATGACGTAGCCGTCGCCGGCCAGCTCGATGATGGCCTGCTTGAGGAAGCTCCGGGAGCATGCCTCCCACGGCGTCCCGTCCGGCAGCACCAGGTCCGCGAGCATGGCTCCGGCACCAGGCGCGTAGGGCAGCGCGACGAACGTCTCGGGGTCGGGCACGATCCTGACCTCGCCGACCGGGCCCATCCCGGCCACCGGCTGCAGCTGGTCGAGCATGGACATCGCCATCATGGCGACCGTGTGCCCGATGCCGCTCGACATGCGCTCCTTGAGCCGGGCCGGGCCGGCCGCCTTGCCGCGAATAATCCCGCCATGGTCGGCGTAAAGGAAACGGACCAGGCGGATCTGCTCTCGGCTGGTCCGCTCCATTACCGTTTCGATTGCTCCGTCTGTCATGCACCCATGGGTAGCACGATCCACCCCGTCACGTACAGCCGACGGCGAACATGCCCCACCTGGCGGGACACGGTATTTTCGGCCTATGAGCCCACGGCAGGCCCCCCGCGACTTGCGCGCGTCCGATGCGGACCGCGACCGGGTCCTGGCCCTGCTGGCCGAGGCGGTCAGCGACGGGCGGCTCACCTCCGAGGAGCACTCGGACCGGGTCCAGCGGGCTTGCACGGCCCGGACGCTGGGCGATCTGGCCGAGCTGACCGCCGACCTGGCCGTGCCGTCGGCTCAGCCAGTCCGGCTCGACGGCGGCCGCGTGATCAGCGGGATCTTCGGCCCGGCCCGCCGGGACGGCCGCTGGGTGGTGCCGGAGAGCCTGACCGTGACCGCGATGTTCGGCGAGGTGGAGATCGACTTCACCCAGGCCATCCTGCAGGCCCGCCGTATCGTCCTGTACGCCACCGTGGTCGGCGGCCGGCTGCGGCTATTCGTGCCGGACGGGGTGTCCGTCATCGTGAGCGGCCGCCTGGTGCTGGGCCGGCGGCGCGGCAGCACGCCGTTGCCCGGTCCCGACACCCCGGTCATCGAGGTCAAGGGCCTGGTCCTCGGCGGTGAGGTCATCGTGCGCACGCCGCCGAAGAGCCGCCGTTTCCGCCTGTTCGGCCGCCGCCAGGACCCGCCAGGCCTCAGCCGAAGTTGACCGACGAGTACGCCCGCAGCTTCCACAGCTGGTGCTCGCTGCTGATCCGCCGGATGGTCCCGGAGCGGGAGCGCATGACCAGGGAGTGAGTGGTCGCGTGATCACGCCGGTACCGCACGCCGTCGGCGAGTTCCCCGTCGGTGATCCCGGTGGCCGCGAAGAACACGTCGTCGGAGGTGACCAGGTCGTCGGTGGTGAGCACCCGGTTGAGGTCATGGCCCGCATCAAGCGCGCGGCGGCGCTCGGCCTCGTCGCGGGGCGCGAGCTTGCCCAGGATGACCCCGCCGAGGCACTTCAGCGCGCACGCGGCGATGATGCCTTCCGGCGTGCCGCCCACGCCGAGCATCAGGTCGATCCCGGTGCCCTCGCGCGCGGCCATGATGGCGCCGGCCACGTCGCCGTCGGTGATCAGGTGGATCCGGGCGCCGCTGGCCCGGACCTCGGAGATCAGCTCGGCGTGCCGCGGGCGGTCCAGGATGACCACGGTGACGTCCTGCGGCCCGCAGCCCTTGCCCTTGGCCACCGCCCGGACGTTGGCGGCGGGCGGTGCGTCGAGGTCGACCATGCCGGCCGCCTCGGGGCCGGTGGCGAGCTTGGACATGTAGAACACCGCCGACGGGTCGTACATGGAGCCGCGTCCCGCCACGGCCAGCACCGAGATGGCGTTCGGCATGCCGTTGGCGCACAGCCGGGTGCCGTCGATCGGGTCCACCGCCACGTCGCAGGCCGGGCCGGTGCCGTCGCCCACCTCCTCGCCGTTGAACAGCATGGGCGCGTCGTCCTTCTCACCCTCCCCGATGACCACCACGCCGCGCATGGACACCGAGTTGATCAGCAGCCGCATCGCGTTCACCGCTGCGCCGTCGGCCCCGTTCTTGTCGCCGCGGCCCACCCAGCGGGCGGCCGCCATGGCCGCGGCCTCGGTCACCCGGGCCAGCTCCAGGGCCAGGTTGCGGTCGGGAGCGTGGCTGGGCGGCTCGTGAGGCTGCTGCTGCTCGACGGTCATAGGGTGTCCTTCCCGCTGGGCCTGTAATGATCCTACGGGGCCACCCGCCGCCGGCCCTGACCTGCTCGCCGGGCGGGCTAGCCTGAGCAGTTGTGTACCGGATGCTGCGGGGCGGGGCGGCCGCGCTCGGCTGCCTGCTCGGCGCGGTCATCATCGTGGTGGCCGTCCCGATGCCGCACGCCGCGCAGCCCGCTACCATCAGCTACGCCGCTGACCAGGCCAAACTAGCCAGGCTGGCGCCCTATCCGGCCGTCGCCCCGGCCGGCCTGCCGGCCTCCTGGCAGCCCGTCGCCTCCGGCCTGACCGTGGGCGGCGCGAACGGCGCGGGCACGGTCACCTGGCAGCTCGGCTTCACGACCCCGGACGGCCTGCTGGCCTCGCTCGAGGAGAGCAACGCCCCGGCCGCCGGGTTCATCAGGCGGATGACCAATGACGGCACAGCTCTAACATCTATTGATCTGAACGGACAGAGCTGGAGCCGCACCAATACTCCCTCGCGCGGCCAGCGATCGCTCTACCTCACCGGCGCAGCCGGCCTAGTGCTCGTGGTCACCGGCAACGCGACCTGGGCGCAGCTGCGCCAGCTGGCCGCCTCACTGCACCCGGTCGCGGGCTGACGTCTCCGGGCCCGGGATCGCACCGCTCGCGCTGGCACCGCTCGCGCTGGCACCGCTCGCGCTGGCAACGTCCCCGTCGGCCCCCTTCGCGCCGGCTGCGCCAGGATCGCTCGCCGCAGTGTTGCTCGCCACGGGGTCGCGCTCGCCGCGCTGCCCCGGCACCCGGATCCGGATCGGCCGGCGCCGCCTGATCTTGGCCGGCGGCGCGACCTCATCGGGCGTGCGCGGTGTCAGGGCCGGCTCGGCCGCGTCGGGCTCGCGGTCGTCGAACGTCACCGTGATGTGCTGCTCCGGGCGGCGCTGGTTCTGCAGGGCCTGCAGCGCCATGCTGGACCGGTCGGCCTCGGTCAGCGGCGGCTGGACGATGGCCCGCGGCCACAGCCGCCGGTTCAGCACCACGTTGATCTCGGCGCTGTACACGGTGATCTCGACCGCGATGTAGATCCAGGCCAGCAAGCCAAGCACGGTGCCGAACACGCCGTAGACCGTGTCGCTGTGCAGGTAATGGTGCACCAGCCAGGTGCCCAGGATCTGCAGCGCCGTCCAGAGGATGCCGCCGGTGACCGCCCCGGGCAGCAGGCTGCGGGTCGGCACGCCCTTCGGGGTCAGCACCCGGAACGCCCCGATGTACATGCCCACGTTGAAGGCCGCGGTCAGCAGCTCGAGCGGGATCTTGAACGCCAGCCCGCTGTGCCGGTACGTGGTCAGGCTGGCCAGCCCGGTCGTGACGATCACGCCGCCGCCCAGCAGGCACAGGAACAGCCCGGCCCGGCCCAGCCGCTGCACGTACCCGGGCCGGGCCGGCCCGGGCAGGTTCCACACTTGCTCCATGGTGAATAGCCCGGCCTGCGCCAGCCCGGCCGAACCCCATATCAGCCCGGCCACGCCCACGATCAGGCCGATTACGCTGGAGCGCTTGAGCTGGTGCACGTTGCCGGTGAGCTGGTTGCCGATCAGCGGGACCTGGCCGGCCACCGCGTTCAGCACGTCTAGCTTGAACGTCGCGTCGATCGAGGCGATCAGGCCGAGGATGGTGACCAGCACCAGCAGCAGCGGGAACAGCGACACGAACGCGGAGTACGCCAGGTTGGAGACCAGGACGCCGCCGTTGTCGTCCCCGTACTTCTTGATCACCCCGAACACGAACGCCGTAGGCGTGAACCGCCGCTGCGTGGCGTCAATCCGCCTGATCGTCCGCTCGACTGGATTCATCGCGCCCGCCTTGTGCTGTTAGGCCACCCCGTGCCCAGCAGCTAGACGCCCAAACCAGGCGCTAAAAAGCCCGGCCTCAGAACGGGCTGTCGCTCTCGCTGTCCGCCTCAGAACGGGCTGTCGCTCTCGCCGTCCGCCTCAGAACGGGGCGTCGTCCTCGCCGTCCGCGGCGGCATCGCCGGCGGGCGTGGCGTCGTCGCGCTTGGCCATCGCGGCCGCGAGCCTGGCCCGCGCGCCGGCCAGCCATTCCTCGCACACCGCGGCCAGCCGCTCGCCGCGTTCCCACAGCTCGAGGGACTGTTCCAGGGTCAGCCCGCCTGCTTCCAGGCGCTTGACCACCGCGGCCAGCTTGTCCCGGGCCTGCTCGTAGGACAGCGCCTGACCGGAAGCCGCCTCGGTACCTTCTGTCACGGCGCTAACCTTATCCGCCGGCACCGTCATCGTCCGCAACCTTTCCCGCCGCCACCCCCCCTTCCGCTCCCGCCGCCACCTCCCCTTCCGCGCGTACGGTGAGCTGGTCGGCGGCGAACCGGACCGTCAGCATCTCGCCCGGGCTGACCTCGGCCGCGGCCCGGACCACGCCGTCATTCGCGTGCTGCACGATGGCGTAGCCGCGCTTCAGCGTCGACGCGGGCGACAGGGCCAGCAGCCGGGCCCGGGTGTGCGCCAGGTCGTCGCCGCCCCGGGCCAGGCTGGCGTCCAGCGACACCCGGGCCCGCTGCAGCAGCGCGTCCACCCGCTCGGCCTGGCGCTCCACCTCGCGCACCGGGTCGGCCAGCGCCGGCCGGGACGTGATCGCCGTCAGCCACGCCGTCTCCCGGTCCAGCCAGCCGGCCAGGCACCGGCGGGCCCGGTCCCGCAGCTGGGCGACCAGCGCCAGCTGCTCGCTGACGTCAGGCACCACCCGCTTGGCCGCGTCGGTCGGCGTGGAGGCCCGCAGGTCGGCCACGTAGTCAAGCAGCGGCGTGTCCTGCTCGTGGCCGATCGCGCTCACCACCGGAGTCCGGCAGGCGGCGACCGCCCTGATCAGGGTCTCGTCGGAGAACGAGAGCAGGTCCTCGAGCGATCCGCCGCCGCGGGCGATGATGATCACGTCCACCTCGGCGTCCGCGTCCAGCCGCTGCAGCGCGTCGATCACCTCCTGCGCCGCGTACGGGCCCTGCACCGCGGTCTGCTCGACCCGGAACCGCACGGCGGGCCAGCGCCGGGCCGCATTCTGCATGACGTCCCGCTGGGCCGCCGACTCGCGCCCGCAGATGAGCCCGATGACGCGGGGGAGGAAAGGAAGAGCCCGCTTTCGTTCGGCAGAAAAGAGCCCTTCCGAGCCGAGCTGGCGCCGCAGCCTTTCCAGCCGGGCCAGCAGGTCGCCCACCCCCACCGCGCGGATCTCGAGCGCGGTCAGCGCGAACGAGCCGCGGTTGGCGTTGAAGTCCGGCCGGGCGAAGATCACCACCCGGGCCCCCTCGGCGGGCGGTGGCCCGGCCGCCTCGAACACCTGCCGGGTGCAGATGACCCGCACCGACACCGCCGCGACCGGGTCGCGCAGGGTCAGGAACACCGCCCCGCCGCGCACCGCGGACTCGGCGATCTGCCCCTCCACCCAGACCCGCCCAAGCCGGCCGATCCACCCTCCGACCAGCTGCAGAACCGTCCGGACCGGAACCGGTGCCTCAGCCGAGGTCTCCAGCGCCACTAGCGCCCACCCCGCCGACCAAAGCCACCCGGCCCGAAGCCACCCGGCCCGAAGCCACCCGATACCTCGCCCGTCCCACGTGCCCCGCTCGCATCACAGGTCCCGAGGCTGCCGCCCTCCCGAGCCCGAACCGCCCGTTTCGCCCGACTTTGCGTGGAGGATTTTTCTCCTGCGGAGTGTTTGGGCAGCCATAGCTGCCCAGATCCTCCGTGGAACCCGGATCCTCCATGGTCTTGGGACGGGAGGGACACTAGTCGCCTATCTCGAGCTTGGCGATGCGGCGCTCGAACATGGCGATCACGTCAGCCCGGCCCGCATGCCTCTTCTCGTACTCGGCCAGCTCCCTGACCTGCCCGATGTCCAGGTTGCGCAGCCGGGCGCGGAGCGAGGCGACGGACAACTCGTCGTAGTTCGGCAACGGCGCCGCCGACGCCCCGGTCTCCACCGTGGTTCCGGAGGCCGCCGCGACCCCGGCCTCAGCCGTGGTTCCGATCGCCTCTCCGGCGCCGGCTGCCGCCGCCGGTTCGCCAACGGATGGCGGCGGCTCGCTGGCCGCCTGCGCCGCCGGGACGGCCGCGCCAGCCCGGGCCCTCGCCGCCCTTGCCGCACCTCCGGTGTCAGGTAGCAGTCGCACGTTGCCGGTCCTGTCGAAGTCCCTGGTCTCGGTGGCCTTCTCGGATGGCATCTTCGGCGTCTTCTGAGCCGAGGGCCGCGGCGCTGCCTTCGGCTCCGCTGCCGCGGCCGCGGCTGCCTTCGGCTCGGCCGCCGCCGGCGCAGCTGCGTTCTCCTGGGCTGCCTTTTCTTGGGTCGCCTTCGGCTGAGCCGCCTTCGGCCGGGCGGGCTTCGGCTCCGCAGGCTTACGCGCCCGCGGCACCTCCGTCACTTCCGCCTCAACTGTCGCTCCGGCCCCGGCAGCAGCCTCAGCAACCCCAGCACCACCAGCCGCAGCCGCCTGTTCCTGTACCACCGTCACGTCGCCGGCCTCCGCCACGGATTCCGCAGGCTCAGGCACCCGGGCCGACGGAACATGCTGGTCAGCGGACGTCTTGTTCCGCAGCTTGTCGGTGATCAGCAGCAGCTGGCCGATGCCGGCGAACACGCCGCGCAAGGCTTGCGCCGGAGCCTCCTTGATACGGTCACTCACCGGCGGCACGCGCATGTCACACTCTCCCTGGGACGGGTCTGGATCAGCGCCCAGGTATCCCCGCGTACCCGGGCACGTCGCTGTTAGTCAGCGCCTGTTCCCTGCCGGGTAATCTTCCCGTCTTTTTGTCGCGGTCGGCAACCATGACTTAACTGGTGAGAATCCCGCCCGCCGGGAGGCGCCCCGGGCCGTGCCGTCCACCGGTCCCGGCACTGCCCGGACCGAGATACGGTTACGTCCGGTTTAGCCACCAATGAGGCCGGTGTCACGTCGACCGGCCGGACGCCCGAAAGGACGTATCCGCGATGACCTGCCCGGGACTTCACTGCGTCGGCTGCGGCCGCGGCGGTACCGCCGCCACCCTGATCCTGCCAGCCATCGCGGCGCTGGCCGCCTGGTGGGCGTTCCAGGATCTGGTCGCCGTGGTCGTGGCGGTGGCCGCGAGCTTCGTGCTGGCCCTGGTGACGGTGAGCTTGCTGATCAGGGCCACCCAGAAGCGCGAGGCCAGGGTAGGCCTGCTGCTGGCCGCGCAGCGCCAGGCCGACGAGCCGCCGTGGACGCCGCGAGCGCCGCATCGGGCGGTCACCGGGGACCTGCACTTGCACTTCCACGGCCTGCCGGACACCGCTGCCGCCGCGGCGGTCATCCGCCAGGCCATCAGCGGACCCGAGGCCGTCAGCGGACCCGAGCCCGCCGCCGTACCGGCGCTCGCCGCCGGACCCGAGCTCGCCGCCGTACCGGCGCCCACCGCCGCACCAGCCCTGCCCGACCCGGACCCGGCCCGGTCGGCCTGACCGGACCCGGCGCCGCCCGCATGACCGGCCGGCCTCCCGGACAGCCCGCGCCCGGCGGTCAGGATGCCCTGGCCAGCGTGCTAGCGTCGAATTATGGCTAGCTCAGACACGCCGGATCGGCCCACCTCAAAGCGGGTCCTGCTCGCCAAGCCGCGCGGGTACTGCGCCGGCGTCGACCGGGCCGTGCAAGCCGTGGAGCTGGCCCTGGACAAGTTCGGCCCGCCGGTCTACGTGCGCAGGCAGATCGTGCACAACACCTACGTGGTCAGCTCGCTGGAGAAGCGCGGCGCGATCTTCGTCACCGAGGTGGAGCAGGTGCCGGCGGGCGCGGTCGTGGTGTTCTCCGCGCACGGCATCGCTCCCGAGGTGCGCACCGACGCCGAGCGCCGCGGCCTGCGCACCATCGACGCCACCTGCCCGCTGGTCACCAAGGTGCACAACGAGGCACGGCGGTTCGCGGCCAAGGACTACGACATCCTGCTGGTCGGCCACGCCGGGCACGAAGAGGTGGTCGGCACCTCGGGCGAGGCCCCGAGCCGGGTCCGCCTGGTCGACGGCGCCGACGGGGTGGCGAACGTCGAGGTCACAGACCCGAACCGGGTCGTGTGGCTGTCCCAGACCACGCTATCGGTGGACGAGACCGCCGAGACGGTCAGCGCGCTGCGGGAGCGTTTCCCGGCCCTGCTCGACCCGCCCAGCGACGACATCTGCTACGCCACGCAGAACCGCCAGGCCGCCATGAAGGCCATCGCCGGCCAGTCCGACCTGGTTCTCGTGGTCGGCTCGCCGAACTCCTCCAATTCGGTGCGCCTGGTCGAGGTGGCCAAAGACCACGGTGCACCCGCCGCCTACCTGGTCGACGACGCGGGCGAGGTGGACGAGCGCTGGCTGGACGGGGTCGGCACGATCGGCGTGACCAGCGGGGCTTCGGTGCCGGAAGAACTGGTGACCTCGGTGCTCGGCAAGCTGGCCGGCTACGGGTTCGGCGCCGTCGAGGAAGTCGAGGCGGTCCCGGAGGACATGACGTTCGCCCTGCCCCGCGAGCTGCGCCCCGCCCGGTCACCCGCGGCCGGCTAAGCCAAGGTAAAGGGCAACGCAACGCCCCTAGCTCTCGCCCTGCGCCTTGGCGGCCAGCACGGCCCGCAGGCCGTCGAGTACCTGAATCAGGCCGGCGTCGAAGCCGTCGAATTCCCCGGCCGTCATGCCGCCGAACAGCCGCCTGGCCAGTTCACGATGACTGTCGGCCAGGGCCTGGGCGGTGCTGCGGCCCAGCTCGGTGAAGGTGACCAGGGTGGCACGCCGGTCCGTGGGGCACGGCTCGCGGGTCACGAACCCCGTCTCCGCCAGGCCATCGACCAGCGCGGTGACGGCTCGCGGGGTGACCCGCAACGCCGAGGCCAGCCGCCGCTGCGTACACGGGCCGAGCTTCCGCAGCTCCCAGACCAGGTGCGTGCGGGCCTCGGTCAGCCCCATCCGGGCCAAGCTGCTGGCCATGTCCTGGCTGAGCAGCACGGTCAGCAGGAGAACCCGGTCCAGCGTGGTCTCCCAGCGGTCGTCTAGCATATAGTTACATTACTACACAATGAAATAGGTACACTGTCTCGGCGAACCGAGGGGAACGATGACCCCGAAACAGACCACCACGGAGCAGACGACCACGGAGCAGACGACCACGGAGCAGGCCACTGCCGCCGCCAACGTCGCGCTCATCCGCAGCACCCTCGACGCGTTCAACGCGGGCGACTTCGACACCTGCGTTGCCCGCCTCAGCCCGGACTTCGTGATGAACCTGGCCGGCCTGCTCCCGATGCCCGGCCCGGACGTGTGGCGCCAAGGGGCCGACCTCATCAGGCGCGCCTTCCCCGACCTGCACGCGCAGATCGACGATGTCGTCGCCGCGGGCGACGAGGTGGCCCTGCGGCTGACCTTCCGCGGCACCCACCTGGGGGACTACCTGGGCCTGCCCGCTACCGGCCGCGCCATCTCCTATGTCAGCCACGAGTTCTACCGGATCGCTGACGGCCTGATCGCCGAGGAGTGGATCTGCTCCGACACGGCCACCATGCAGGGCCAGCTGACCGCCGGAGACGCGTGAGGATGACCGCGTGAGGCAGACCGCGTGAGACTGGCCCGGCTCAGAAGATCCGGCGCCCGGCCTCGATCAGGTTCCTGATCGAGGCCCTCCCGGGCAGCGTAGGCCGGTACCCGCGCCCGAGCGCGATCACCAGGGCCAGCGCCGTCCCGGTGAACAGCCAGGGGGCAGCCGTGCCCAGCATGACCAGCACTCCCTCGGCCGCCATGAAGCCGCCCGCCGCGGTCAGCGCCTGGGCGCACACCGCCCCGGCCAGGAACAACAGCGGCGGGCAGACCACCACGGTCCGCAGCCCGCTGCTCTTGGTGTAGCAGGTGACCAGGCCGCAGCCGCAGACGAACGCCGCGCCTGCCAGCGTGTCCCACCCGGTCCAGGCCGCGATGAGCAGGATGAGGAAGCAGAACACGAACAGCATCACGACCGCGCCGCGCCCGGTGAGCTTGACCCGTCCCTGCGGTTCCAGGCTCACGGGCGGCTTAGCGGATGGCCTACGGGTGGCCGACGTTCGCGCCGGCGACCGCGCCGGGGTCCGGGTCTGCGTCATCGAGCCGCACGCACCAGGCCCACCGGCCGGCCGATCTCCGCCGCCGATCCCGCCGCCTCGAGTTCCGCCGCGCCGAACTCTCCCGGTTCAAGCCCCCCGCTCGCCACCAGCTCAGGGGCGGACAGGGATCGGGTGGTCTCCTCCACCGGCTTCGGCGCGTGCAGGGCGGCGTCGGTGACGCCCAGGTCGTTCAGCCGCCTGGCGCTGACCAGGACCCGGCCCTCCAGGGAGCCGACCGTCTGGTTGTAACTGGTCACGGCCTTGCTCAGCTGGCGGCCCAGCTGGTCCACGTTGCGGCCCAGGCTGCCGATGCGGTCGTACAGCTCGCGGCCGATGTCGAATACCGCCCGCGCGTTGTCGGCCAGCGCCGCCTGCTGCCAGGCGTACTGCGCCGTGCGCAGCATCGTGACCAGCGTGGTGGGAGTGGCGATGTGCACCCGGCGGCTCATGGCGTACTCCAGCAGCGCCGGGTCCCGCTCCAGCGCCGGGGCCAGGAACGCCTCGCCCGGGATGAACAGGATGACGAACTCGGGTGACGGGCTGAGCGCGGCCCAGTAGGCCTTGGCCGCCAGCCGGTCCACGTGGTCCCGCAGGTGCCGGGCGTGCGCGTCCATCCGAGCGGCGCGGACCGCCTCGTCGTCGCTCTCCGCGGCCTCCAGGTAGGCGGCCAGCGAGACCTTGCTGTCGACCACGATGTGCTTGCCGCCGGCCAGGTGCACCACCATGTCCGGGCGCTGCGCGCCGTCGGCCGTGGCCACCGCGACCTGCTCGTCGAAGTCGCAGCGGGCGCTCATCCCGGCCAGCTCGACCACCCGGCGCAGCTGCATCTCACCCCAGCGGCCCCGGGCTTCGGGCCGCCGCAGCGCCGTGACCAGCGACTGCGTCTGGTCCCGCAGCCGTTCCGAGGCCTGCCGGGCGAAATCGACCTGTTCGGCCAGCGCCGCGTGCGAGCGCGTGCGGGCCGCGTCGGAATCCCTGAGCTGGGCCTCGAGCCGGGCCAGGGTCTCCTTCAGCGGGCCGACCAGGTGCTCGACCGCGGCCCGGCGGGTCTCGAGCTCACCGGACGCCTGGGCGTTGGCCGCCTGCAGCCGCCCCTCCGCGACCTCGAGGAACCGCGCCGTGCTGGCGTCGAGCGCCTGCGCGGACAGCGCCGCGAAC
>Ga0209420_1000823_pt1 | contig 15459 bp, 11 predicted proteins | sample BlaSpr_A8_OM1_O1_FD_187972 | JGI IMG/M metagenome (GOLD analysis project Ga0209420, IMG submission 187972) | Forest soil microbial communities from Thunder Bay, Ontario, Canada - Black Spruce, Ontario site 2_A8_OM1_O1 (SPAdes) (version 2) | ecosystem: Environmental > Terrestrial > Soil > Boreal... | reverse complement strand
CGCAAGACTGGCTCCCCTGGGGTTTCGCAGCTATTCCTCCACGCCGATTGCTGTGGATGGATATCAGCCGCCACCGGAGGAGCAACCCATCGTCGAATACAACGAGGTAGGACCTGGGTATTTCGCGACCATGGGAATCCCGATGCTTTCCGGTCGGGAATTCACACGAAGTGACAACGAAACCGCGGCGCCGGTAGCGGTAGTGAACGAAGTGATGGCAGCCAAGTACTGGCCCGGCAGAAATCCTTTGGGCGAACGCTTGCGGGTCAAAGGCCGATGGATGACGGTTGTGGGCGTTGCGAAACTTTCGAAATACGGGAACGTCAGGGAAACGCCGAAGGCTTTTTTCTACGTGCCCCTGCGGCAAAACTTCTCGCTGATGGCGGCATTGATCCTCCGAACGCCATTGACGCCAGAAGCGATCGCACCGGCGTTGACGCAGCAGATACACTCGCTGGACGGTGATCTGGCGGCGTACGAGGTCATCACGCTACAGGAACAACTGAATCGCGCTACATCGCCGCAGCAAGTGGCGGTCACACTGCTTGGAATCCTGGGAGGTGTGGCGCTTCTTTTAGCGGCGATTGGATTGTACGGCGTAATGTCGTATGCGGTTTCCCAGAGCACCCGCGAAATGGGGCTGCGGATGGCGCTAGGAGCGGGCGAATCCGATTTGTTGCGACTGGTGATGGCACAAGGCCTGGCTTTGACTGCTGGCGGCATCGCCCTGGGTGCAGCGCTCGCCTTTGGACTGACAAGGCTGCTTGGAGATTTACTCTATCAGGTGAGCCCGCGCGATCCTGTGGCTTTCGGATCGGCATTGGCGGTGATGATGGTAGCGGCAACGGCGGCATGTTTGCTGCCAGCGTGGCGTGCGGCGCGAACCGACCCGATGAGGGCGCTGCGGGACTGAACGCCGAACGTTTTTTGATCTCCGGTCCGGTGGTTAAAATATTTGTGGCGCTCTCGCGGTGGTGGCGCTGGTTTCGTTACGCGCAGGCTGCGCCCGATTAGCGCTTACTCTCGCCGGTCGGGCAGCGGAATTCGAGGACGCGGATACGCCAGCGCATGCCGCTGAAGACGTTATAGAAGCGGGCCTTCAGCGCAGCAGCGGGATCGGGCAGGATAAGCTGCTCATTTTCCATCACACAAGAGGCGCGGAGCCGCTGCTCGGCATCCCAGGCGGGGCCTTCTTGATCGGGTCCGGGAGCGCCGCGTACAAAGTAAACGTAGGGATCATTGCGACTCGCGAGCAGCCAGGTTTCGGCTTCGTAGACTCCAGGGTAGGTGACCGTTTCCGGCAACACTCCCAAAAATCGCCAGCGGCCGCTCTGGGCAGGGGCGGGTATTGCATAGGTGAGATAGAAAAAGAACGCCGGGTTGTTGCCGACGACGGTTTGGCCCAGACGAGCGCGCGTGGCCGCTTCGTCCGCTACCTGTTGCCACGGTTCGATCAGGCGTGGAGCAGCGTAATGCGTGCGCTCGATGATCCCAAGCCATCCGACGAAAAGGATTCCTGCCAGAGACGCAAGCAGTGTCCGCCGCCAGACGCCGCGCGACATCGTTCCCAGGGTCACGCTGATTGCCAGAAGCAGCCATGCCGAGAGCTCCAGCAGATTGCGGGGATTCAAGACGCCCGCCACAGCCATCAGCGCGAGAAGCGCGAACGCATAGAACCAGACCCGCCGCGTCGGCGCAGATGCATAGCGCGTGACCACGCTAATGCAGCAAGCCACACAGAGTGCCGCCGGTATGCCGAGTTGCCAGAACCAGGGCGCGACGGACTCGCTGACGAAGGCAGCGTAGACGTTGAACGCAGCATTCAATGCAAGGGTCAGCAAGGAATGCGGAAGATGGGGACCAGCCGCGAAGGCGCGCCAAACCGTCCGGTACAAGGGAATGTAAGCTGCTGCCAAAATTAGAGCTGCGATTGCGAGCGGCCGGCTCGCGCGTCCCCCGTTGCAACGCCGGCGTTGAACGAAGTCAATCCCGAGGCATATGGCGATGGGCCAGCCTAAGAAAGTGGTCCAGACAAGCCCGACCAGCAACAGGATCACGCAAGCGGCACTCGCGAGTGTAGGGTGTTCGACGTAGCCCAAATAGCAAAACGTCACGGCAGCGATCAGCAGGAAACCTAGCGGCGAGGCCGTGGCCATGCGTCCGTAATGAAAACCATAAGGCCAAAGTGCGCCGAGCCAGATGGTGATGCGCGCGGCGTCGTCAGCTCCCAACTTCTTTGCGGCGCGCGAAAGAAAGAACACACCGGCAAGATTAAAGAGAATCGAAGGCACGCGGAGCCAATCGAACGCGCCGCCGGTCAGGCTGAGCCAACAATGCAGGACGATATCGCCGAGCGCAGGATGGTCGATGGGAACCGAGCTATTCCAGATCGTGTGAAAAGTTTGGGACACTGGCGCCGCCGCGCCGTTCAGGAAGCTGGCCTCGTCGTCAATGAAAGTGACGCGCGAATTCGAGGCCAACAGCATGACCCCCAAAGCCAGGAGGACAAAGAATTCGAGGGCGTGGCTGCGGGCTGCCTGATTCCCATCACGCGAAGGATTTGGCTCGCCGGTCATCCGGCACGGATCGTATCTGCGTGTGGGGACCAGGTCAATCCGATGGTTTCTTTGCTCGCGGCAAGCAGGCTAGAATAATCGTAACGCAAGGCCGGTGCGCAAGAACCACCGGCTCCGTGAGCGCGAAAGTGGCGCGGAGGAACGACGAATGCGAGCGGTGATTACAGGTGGCGCGGGTTTCTTGGGCTCGCATCTTTGTGAAGCGATGCTGGCAAGAGGCTGGGAAGTCCTATGCATCGATAATCTCATTACCGGGCGCGAGACTAATATCGCGCACCTAATTGAGAATCGCGGTTTCCGGATGCAGCGGCATGATGTTTCGCGTTACATTGATGTGCCCGGTCCTGTGGAAGCGGTACTGCACTTCGCGTCTCCCGCCAGCCCGGTGGACTACCTGAAATTTCCGATTCCCACCCTAAAAGTAGGAGCGCTCGGAACGCACAATGCGCTGGGTCTGGCGCTAGCCAAGAAGGCCAAATTTCTCTTGGCCTCGACCTCAGAATGCTACGGCGATCCCGAAGTGAGTCCGCAGCCGGAGACCTATTGGGGCCATGTGAATCCTATCGGCCCGCGTGGGGTTTACGACGAAGCGAAGCGGTTTGCGGAAGCGATGACCATGGCGTATCACCGTTCCCACGGCCTCGAGACGCGCATCGTGCGAATCTTTAATACCTATGGTCCCCGCATGCGTCTGAATGATGGCCGCGCGCTGCCGAATTTCGTGTATCAAGCGCTGACGGGACAGCCGATTACTGTCTATGGCGAAGGGCAACAGACGCGCAGCTTTTGTTACGTCTCTGATCTGATCGAGGGAATTTGCCGCCTGCTCGAATCAAACGAGCATCTGCCGACGAACATCGGCAATCCACACGAGATCACGATTTTGGAATTTGCGGAACGCATTGTGAAATTAACCCGAGCGAACGTACCCATCGTGTTCAACCCACTGCCGCAGGATGACCCCAAGCAACGCTGCCCGGATATTTCAAAAGCGAAGCGCGTGTTGCATTGGGAGCCGAAAGTAGACTTGGAAGAAGGTCTGCGCGTGACGCTGGCGTATTTCAAGGAGCAGGTTGCGGCGGTTTCCTAGAGATTGCATTCGGCCACTGATGTCTTCCAAAAAGATGCCTCAGGAATGCGCAACTTCGACAGGTACCTCGGGTCGGCCGAAGGAATGATATTCGAAGCCAAGTTCGCTCATTTTTGCGGGCTGTAACATGTTGCGTCCATCCAGAATGAGCGGGCGGATCATCAACTGACGCACGCGTTTCCAATCGAGATCGCGGAATTCGGGCCAATCGGTGAGGATTAACAACGCCTCAGCCTCCCTGGCCACTTCATACGGGTCGTCTGTGTAGTGAACGTTGGGAAATTGAGTGCGAGCGCGTTCCATGGCTTGCGGGTCGCACGCACGAATCTTAGCCCCTTCCTTATTGAGCTTGCCGATCACATCCATTGCGGGCGAAAAGCGAATGTCGTCCGTATTCGCCTTGAACGCAAGCCCCAAAACGCCGATCTGCTTGTCTTTAACGATCCAGAGCGCGCGGCGGACGCGGTCGACAAAGGCGTCGATTCTGCGCTTGTTCACGAGTTCGACTTCACGCAACAAAGAAAAATTCACGTTAGCGCGTTCCGCCAAGCGGATGAATGCCTGCACATCTTTGGGCAGACAGAAGCCTCCGAAGCCCAGGCCAGCGCGAAGAAATTGCGGGCCGATGCGCGGGTCCATGCCCATGGCGTGCGTGACTTCGTCTACGTTGGCTCCGAGGCGTTCGCACAAATCGGCGATCAGGTTGGCGTAAGAAATCTTCATCGCCAGAAATGAATTCGAGGCGTGCTTGATTAGTTCGGCGCTGTTAATGGTGGTGACCACGAGCTTGGGAGCAGGAAGCGGAGGGCACTTGCCATCGTGCACCGGGCAATTCGCTGCGCCATCGAGAATGGGGCGATAAATTTCACGGAGTTGCTGTTCAGCGCCGGCATCCTCCACGCCAAGCACGATACGATCGGGGTGAAGGAAATCCTCGACCGCCGTGCCCTCGCGGAGGAACTCCGGATTGGACGCCACACTAAACTTGACGCCGTAATTGCGGCCATAGACTTCCAGAGCGCGCTTTACCTGCTTTCCCGTCTGAACGGGAACTGTACTCTTTTCGATGACCAGCTTTGGCGAGCGCGCCTCGAGGGCGATGATACGCGCGACATTTTCGATCGCGCTCAAATCAGCGTCGCCATCTTCGAGAGGCGGGGTGCCGACGCAGATGAAGATCGCATCACCCGAGCGCACCGCCTCCGCGATATCGGCGATGAAGGTTAAACGTCCGGCGGCGCGGGCGGCATCGATAATCTTAGCGAGGCCCTGTTCGTAAATCGGGATATGGCCGGCGTTGAGAGCGTCAATCTTCGAGTGGTCATTGTCAGTGCACGTAACGTGGTGCCCAATAGCCGACAGGCAAGCCCCGGAAACAAGGCCAACGTAGCCGCAGCCAATTACGGAGATCCGCACGCCTCACCGCCTTCTCTATCGATTGTAAACGCCTAATCCGCCCAGCCCTCGTCCTCGTTCACGGATGAGCTTCAATCGTTACCTTCTGCCGCGCCTTCCGGAGGCGCGATCGAGCCGCCCATCAGCACGCCCCGCAGGCCCATCAGGGCGAAGCGCGGCTCGGTGCGAAGAATATTCCATAAAACGCGCGCGGCTTCGTCCCGGGTATGAATACTGAGCAATTGGCGCGCTCGCACGCCCAGCAAGTCCACCAACCGGCTGTAATCCGCTTGCTGGAAACGATGCAAGCCGCGACGAATCAGCAAGTGCGTATCCAGTTCGCGGCGTAACCGCTTCAATATTTTGCTGCGGCCCCCATTTAAGATGGCCTCCGCTGCACCTGCTGCGCCGCGCAGACCCGTGACGATGCCACCGACCGTCGTGACCTTCACCTGGCCTGCGGCATCGCCCACCAGATAGACATCACCAGCGCCGACTGCGCGTTTCACCGGCACCCAGCGGTGATAGACCGGGATGCGCGCGCCCTGATAGGCGAGCGGCTCGAACTGCTTGCGCTCGAGGAAGTGATCGAGAGCGCGCCGCGTTGCCGCTCCATCCTCGCCGATCAGGCCGAGCGCACCCTGGGTGGCTGATTCCGGAATCAGCCAGTAAAAATAGGGCGTATCGTCGGGCACAAACCATACACGCACCGTGCCCGCAGGATAATCCGCGGGCAGCCGTACGATGGCCTGCACCAATGGCACGGTCCGCTGCCTGGGCCAACCCGCCGTCTGAGCCACTTTGCTGGCGGCACCGTCCGCCCCAATGACGGCTTGGGACTCGTGCTCTTCCATGGCGCCGTTTGCGCCACCTTCAGCGATTAAGCGAATGCCTTTGTTTGCCGGCTTTAATTGGATGAAGCGGCGGCCAAAATGGAATCGCGCGCCTGCCTTCTCAGCTTGACCGGCCAGCGTCCGGATCAGAGTGGACCGCTCGATGATGAGATCCGGAACCGTTAGCTCGATCTGAGCAGCGCGACCGTCGGTGAAAAGCTCGAATCGCGAGATTCGATTGAGGATCGAGGGTTCACCGAGCGGGCCCAGAAGTTCTCGCATCCGGCTAGTAACGATCAGCGTTCGCGGGAGCGGGGCGAGTGTTTCTGAGCGCTCGATGACGTCCACGTGCGCGCCAGCTTCCGCCAGCAGGCCCGCGGCGTACAGGCCGGCCGCCGACCCGCCCACGACGGTAATCGTCTTTGGCGTGACGTCTTGTGGCGACACCGGTCCCCTTTCACCCTGTCATCCGGACGAGCAAACTCATTTCGCCCGGGTGCTTATGTGCTGCTGCGATCTTAAGAACGCCTGCTGCTAGCTCTGCGGCTCGTTTGATGAGGCGCAGCAAAAAAATGATGCCATACGGAGTTCCGAGATAATCATGCCGCGAGGAATGCCCAAGTATAACGAAACTCAGAGGAATGAAGGAAGCGTGCAGATAATGCTGCGAGCGTGGCCGGTGGGCATTGACAACCTTCGCGGGCGAATGTTAGTGAGTCGGGGCTTTTCTCTGTTGCCGCTCGTACGGCGCGCATTCGAGCAGGAACACCGCCGCCGGCAGCGCTATAAGCAGAATGCCAGCAATCGCGTAGGCAGTTCCTACGGGTACTTTGCCAAGCAGCAGTGCCAGAATGCCAAAGACTCCTCCTGCAATGTAGAGGCACAAAACTGCTCCACGCTGTCCCAGCCCGCAGTTGGAAAGCCGGTGCGCCGTGTGATCCTTACCGGGGGTCGCAAACGGCACCAAGCCACGCCGCGAACGGGAGATGGTCACGAGAGTGGTGTCAAAGATCGGGACAGCCAGAATCAGCAGCGGCAGCATCCAGCTAATCCGATGGTGGACGGCAACAGGCCGCAGCTTTACGCTGAGAGTCGCCATCAGAAAACCGAGTAACATCGCTCCCGCGTCACCCATAAAAATCTTTGCAGGCTTAAAATTCCACAGCAAAAAACCGAGCGCGGCGCCCATCACCGCAGCACCCAGGGTGGTGACGAGCGATTGGCCACTGCGGTAGGCATATACCGCAAAGATGAACGAGGCGATAGCGGCCACGCCGGCGCAGAGTCCGTCCATGTGGTCGAAAATGCTGAAGGATGCGGTGATCGCCACAACCCAGAAAATCGTTAACGCTACGTCGGCCATGACGGCGTAAGAGCCGGGCCGGAACGTCTCGAAAAATTCCGAGCGAACGCCGGACGCCACCAAAATCAGGGCTGCGCTGGGCATGCCGAGAAAGAGCTTTACCTGATGATGCAACATCCCGGCATCATCGAGAATGCCGACCGCCCCTATCAGGGTGGCTCCCAGAAAAATCCCTATCATTTGCGAACGTGCCGAAGGCTCCATCACCACCAGCACGGCGAGCGCGATGCCGCAGTAGATCGCTAGGCCACCTAATAGCGGCATGGGGGCGGCGTGGACTTTGCGCGGGCCTGGATGGTCCACCAAACCGGTCCACAAGGCCAACTCTCTCACGGGCAAGGTGAGAAACGAAGAAGCCGCGAGGGCGATGGCGAAAGCCATGAGTCCGGAAGTCATGGAAGCATTCCTTCTTGCGAGAGACTCCTACCGTTCCGTAAGTTGGTAGTCAAAAATCTTGGCGACCTGATCGCGATCCTTCGTCGAAAAATACCAATCGATCGTGCGTTTCAACCCTTCGCGGAACGGCACCTTTGGCTCCCAGCCGAGTAGCTTTTTCGCTAGCGAGTTATCGGCGACGCGGTTCAGCGGCCCTGTGGGCATCTCCGGTCGGAGCTTGATCTGCGGCTTGTGCCCTGTGAAATCAGAGACCATCTGCGCAGCGTCCAGCACCCGGATGCGCTCCATTGTTCCCAGGTTTACGGCAGTGCCGTCGTCGATTTTTTCACCCGCGAGCACAGTACCGTCGGCGATATCATCGATGTACGTCCAGTTGCGGATTTGCGTGCCGTCACCCCAGACGTCAAACGGGTCCTGCCGCAGAAATGCCCGCGCGATCATGGCGATCACCGCATGATTTTCCACGCCGCGCGGTCCATACACCGTGAAATAGCGGCACGAAGCGGCTTTCAGGCCGTGTTCGCGAACGTAAGCTTTGAGCGTGAATTCCGCCATCAATTTGGCCCAGCCGTACATGTTGTCCGCGTCGTTCGGGCCCTTTGTCAGATCCTCGGTTAGGTACAGCTCTTCACTAGGATCCGCCTGTAAGAAATTGGGATACACGCAGCCGGAGGAAGCGAAGACCACCTTGCGAACTTTGGCCTTTAGCGCTTCCGCGAACACCAGTCCATCGAGAAAGAAATTGGAAGCCGGCCCGGCCTGGTGGAGGTCTACGTAACCACGGCCGCCGTGATCGGCGGCAAGATGGAAGATCGTGTCAATGCCCTGCACGGCTAACCGCGTGACGCCAGGCTCGCGCAGATCGGCTTGCAAGAAATCCACCGTGCCGTTGGCAAGATGCCCGCGAATATTCTCTAGCCGGCCGCTGCTCAAGTCGTCCACGACGCGCACGCGCGCGCCGCGTTCCACGAGCCGGTCCGCGATGCTCGATCCGATGAAGGAAGCGCCGCCGGTGATTAATACGGGGCGCCCAGGCCAATGGTTATTGCCGTTCTGCGTCATGCGCTTATGACCTCTTCGAGAGTGTGTACGAACTGGTTAAGTTGCATATCTATATCATAAGTACCCGCAATTGCAAGCGCGCGGCGGCCCATCTCGGCCACACGCTCGGGCAGCGCGGCCAGTTCCCGAATCGCCGCCGCCACAGCTTCTGGGTCATCCGGATCGACCGCTACACCGCAACCGGCGGCAGTGACAATGCGTGCGACGTCGGTAGCCGGCGGCGCCACTGCCAGCACCGGCTTGCCGGCTGCTAAAATTCCGTACAACTTGCTGGGGACAATCACACCTTCAAGTCCTCGCTTTACGGTGACAATGTGCACATCACCTGCTGCCAACACATTCGGAATTTCGTTCGCCGGACGGAAAGGCAAGAAACGTATCGATTGCGTCCCCCGAGCGGCGGCCGTCAGCCGCTCTTTTTGAGCTCCTTCGCCCACGAATATGATGCTGAGACCTGTATTTTCGAGTCTGCTTCCAGCGGCCAAAAGCGTGTCCCAAGCTCCGTAGAAGCCGAGGTTTCCCGCGTGCAGCGCTACAAACCGAAAGCCTTGGCGAATTTCGCTGCTAACCGGGTTGTCCATCGAGAGGGGCTGTTTGCCGGAAGAACGGATACCGTCCCGTATGACTGTAACTTTCTTAGAATCAATGCCTTTGGCAATGATGCGTTCCCGCATATCGTCGCCCAGCACGATCACTTTGGCAGCTTGGCGAAGTGCGCAGCGGTGCATTTGCTCCCAGCAGCGCGCCAATAGGCTAGGCCGCACAATTTCTCCGCCAAGTGCCATGTCCGGATAGAGATCGCGAATGTTGTAAACGAATGGGCGTCCGGCTAGCTTCGAGATGGCGGCGCCGACGATGCCGCAAAATGGCGGATCCGTCATACACAGAACCAGATCGGCGCGAATGGTGAGCGCACGGAAAGCAGCCATTGCGGAATACGTCAAATAGTTGCTCACACGCCGCCGCATCTGAAATCTCGGATAAGCGGTCGAGCCGACCCGCTCGATGGTTACGTTGCCTTGTGTTTCACGGCGCAGAAGGCGCCAAGGGTACATCTCGGTAGGATCGTAAGAAGGGCGTCCGGCGAGAACCGTGATGCGATGACGCTGGGCCAACGCACCGACGACCACAGACGCCATCTTCGCCGTAGCCGACGTATCCGGCGGATAATATTCATTCAGCAGCAAAATGTGCACGTTTGAGTTCGTCCGTGTGCGCTAACGAGCTGTCGCGTGATCAGGCGTGCACTGAACGCTACGCCGTAGATGATACCGCAGATGCGGACTCGGCACGCTTTTGGACGATCGTGCTTCCCAGGACGAGCACATCCATTCGCGTGCGGCGAAAACAATCAATGGCTTCTTCGGGCCGGCAAACGATCGGTTCATTGTCATTGAACGATGTATTCAAAAGCACGGGGACACCGGTGAGATCGCCGAATGCGCGAATCAATCTCCAATAGCGGAGGTTCGCGGAGCGACTCACCGTTTGCAAGCGTCCGGTGCCATCCACGTGCGTGGGCGCAGGAATCGTCTGACGCTTCTCTGGGCGGACGGTGTAAGCAAAGGTCATAAAGGGCGATGGTTTGCTGCACATGAAGAAATCCGCTGTCGCTTCTTCGAGGACGGAAGGAGCAAACGGGCGAAACATTTCCCGGTGTTTGATACGGCTGTTGAGAATTTCTTTCATCTCGGCGCGCCGTGGGTCCACCACGATGCTGCGATTGCCGAGTGCGCGTGGCCCCCATTCCGCGCGTCCCTGATACCAGCCGACAATTTTCCCTTCGGAAATGAGCTGAGCAGTTTTCTTCGCGACTTGGTCCTCTCCGGCAGACTGAATGTCGTATTCATTTGCGACAAAGCCTGTGCGTTCCAGTGCTGCGCGCATTTGCTCGTCGGAATATCCCGGACCCCAGTAAGCATGTTCCATTACGAACTTGCGGGGATGGCCAAGAATCTGGTGTTCCACAAAGAACGCTGCGCCGACGGCCAGCCCGGCATCACCTGCAGCCGGCTGCACGTAGACATTTTCAAAAGGTGTTTCGTTGAAGATTTTACCGTTAGCGAGGCAATTAAACGCTACGCCGCCGGCCAGGCAGACAGATTTCTGTTTCGAGCGTTTGTGCAGTTTGCGGAGCAGATCGAAGAAGACCTCTTCCAACCGAGCTTGCATCGTCGCGGCAATATTGTGATGGCGATCTGAAAGCGGCTCTTCAGCGGGACGCGTGGCGCCCATGCGCCGCTCGAGATATTCCGAAAACATGCGCCCGAGCACGGGCGTCTTGCCGGATTCGCGCCAGCTCATCTCCGGGCCCGTCCGGTGGTGCGTGAAGTAATCAAGCCCGAGCTGGAAGCCGGTGCTGCCATTCGTCGTGACGATGCGGCGAAATTCGTCGAGGAATTCGGGTTGTCCGTAGGCCGCCAGTCCCATCACTTTGTATTCGTCGCCGAATTTCCAGAAGCCCAGATATTGGGTCAGCGCGGTGTAATACATGCCGAGCGAATGGGGAAAAGCAATCGCATCGTAGATACGCATGTGATTGCCCTTGCCACTGGCCCACATGGTGCTAGCGAAATCGCCCAACCCATCGGCGGAAAGTATCGCGGCATCGTCGTAAGGCGATACAAAAAAGGTGCTGCCGAGATGCGCCTGATGGTGTTCCACGCGGTGAAATTTGGCCTGAACGCTCTTAGGTTCTGTCTCGCAGGCTTTGGCCAGCGCTTCGGGAATGCTCACAAAGCGGGACAGTACTTTGGCGCGCTCGCGCGCGAACCCCGGCATACGCATCGCATAGAAGAGTTTCGTGCCCAGCCGCGCCCACGGATTTCGCGGGACGGCCACATGATCCACTTCAGAAAGCTTGAGTCCCGCCGCATCCAGGCAATAACGGATCGCCGCCTCGGGAAACCCCGCCGCATATTTCACACGGTTGAAGCGCTCCTCTTCGACGGCTGCAACGAGCTGGCCGTCGCAAACGATCGCCGCGGAGGCATTTCCGTGATAAGCGTTGATTCCTAAGATATTCATGATCTTGTGTCTGCGAAGATTAACCCGGACAACGCCAGATAGTTATACGCGACGAAGCGGGAACGCATCCATGGGCGGCTGTTCGGCAACATTCGTGTCGAGATGGCGATTGCACCATTCACTTAGAACGTAAAGGCTCCAGGGACGTGACCAGTTCATTTGATTAGATTCAAACGCCGACCAGACGGCGCGCACCGTCTCGGCGTCCAGATGCGCGGCCAGGGCGGGCGCCACGTCGGCAAGGCTAGCCCCAACCTTCGGCGCCAATGGGCCTCGCAGCCAGTGTTGCCAAGGGAAAGTGAACGTCTTTTTTCGCTGGCCGATTACTTCTTCCGGCAAAACATCGCGCAGGGCTTCCACCAGCAAGGCTTTGTTTACGCCTGAACGTTGTTTTACCCGCGCCTGCAAACGCGAGACGTGTTCGACGAGCAGATGATCGAGCAAGGGAACACGAACTTCGAGCGAATGAGCCATGCTGACGGAATCGGTATCTCGCAGCAGCGTCTGCGCCATGTAGGACCTCGCTTCGAGGCAGGAGACCGCTGAAAATGAATCGAGCCTGGCGGCTTGGCGCGCGGAATCAATCAGCCATTTTCGCCACGGTGTTGGCTCCTGCAAATCGCAGTCCCCCCCGCGCAAGCGCGCCACCTGCTCCGGCGTGAAAAGTGCGCGCGCAAAAAAATAGGGGTGTGGCAAATCACGTGAATCATTCCACAACGCGGCGACCTTGCGTCGCGCGTCGCCTTCGGGTCCTCCCGCCCGGCCGATCAAATCGGCGGTTCTGCTACGCACCGCCCGGGGAACATAGCGGCTGGCCCTTGCCAAACGCGCGGCCCGCGGGACGGAGGCAAAGGTGGCATACCCGCCGAAAATTTCATCGCCGCCCAATCCCGAGAGCGCCACCTTCAGCCCCGCCCGGTGAACGGCCCAGGAAACAAAATAAGTGTTCATGCCATCCATGGTGGGCTGATCGAGTGACCCAACGGCATCATCAAGATGATCGAGCATTTCGCCGCCGCGCAGCAAAAGCTCCTGATGCTGCGTATCAAATTGGCGCGCCGTGGCGCGAGCGATCGCGGCCTCGCTGAAATCCTGCTCTTCGAAAACAACGGTGAAAGTCTGCAATCCTGCCTGGGCCCGCGCAGCCAAAGCCACGATGGCAGTGGAATCGATACCGCTGCTCAGGAAGATTCCGAGGGGCACGTCCGATAAGAGATGGCCACGCACCGCCTCTTCGAGGAGAGGTCTCAGCCCGCGGGCGGCCGATTCGAAGCTGATCTCGATGGCACTCGCTTCCGGCAGGGCCGCATCGCCAAAGTTCCAATAGGATTGGGGTACCGCATTCTTCACCGGGCCGCCTGCGGGTATCTGTAAGTAATGGCCGGGGGGAATCGAGTAGATACCCTCGACGAGCGTCATCGGTTCGCAGACCGAACCAAACAGCAGATACGAGTCGAGAGCCTCGGGCGAAAGCTGCCTGTGGATCAATCCGGTAGCCAGCAGCGCGCGGACCTCCGAGGCAAAAAGGAGTGTGCCTTGCTGCAGCGAATAATAGAGCGGCTTGATGCCGAGCCGGTCGCGCGCAAGCAACAATTTTGCGCCGTCCGCCGAGGCTTTGCGCATATCAAGCAGGGCGATGGCAAACATTCCGCGGAATTTCTGCAGGCAGTCCTGTCCCCATTCTTCATAACTGTGGACGATCACTTCTGTGTCGGAGTGCGTACGAAACGTATGTCCGGCGCCTTCGAGTTTCTCTCGCAATTCCGGAAAGTTGTACATTTCACCGTTGTACACGACGGCTACGTCATTCGTTTCGTTGAAGACGGGCTGCTGTCCGCTGGCAAGATCAATGATGCTGAGCCGGCGCATTCCGAGCGACACCAGCGGCGCTGCGGACGGTGCGATCAACTCACCTTCAGCATCTGGACCGCGGTGGTGCATGGCGAAGTTCATGCGCCGAATAGCGCTGGACGCCTTCGCAGAGTTCCCGATACCGATGGTGCCGCAGATTCCGCACATGGGCTAAATCATCCCTCGTGAGGTGCGCGCTATCCGGCGGGACGCTGGCGCGTGCCGGTCTTTCGCAGAACAAAACAGTGCACGTTTTGCTTGGGATTCGCGTCATAGGAAACCAATTGCATGCCTTCCGCCGCCGCATACTGTTCGATCGTGCACCGTGGAAGGAAAGCAACCTCCGGAGAGGCAAAATAATCGTAAAAGAGGTTTCTGGCGGCCTCCCGTTTCACTTTTCCACCGGACTTCAATCGGTGCGCGAATGCGTAAAGCGGTAGTGCGGTGGAGTGCACCAGCCAACGTGTGGCCCGGAAGCGGAGCCCGCGCCGGATGAACCATCCAGGGTACTTGTAAAGAAGTTCATACCGTCCGCCGGGACGGTAGACCGCCAGATACAAGAGCCCGCCCGGCCTAACGACACGGCAATTTTCGGAGAACGCTTTCGGCGGATCGCCAGTGTGGTGCAACACTCCATCGGACACCACCAGGTCGGCGACGTCCTCGAGCAACGGCAGACGCAGGTTGTCGGCGACGATTCCGGGCAACCGGTGACGTTGCTGCACGATCGCGATCGCGTTTGCGCTGCGATCCAAGCCCACGCAACGAAACCCTCGATAGCCCAAATAGGAAAGCACGCGCCCGGCGCCACAACCGACATCGAGCACAAAAGCGCCCGCAGGCAACGCGTCAATCACGTGCAACAGCGGCAATGAGATCACACGCCGGCGTTCTTCGCCGGGATAGGCCTCGACCCAATCAAATGGGTGTTCGTCGTAGAAGGTGACCTGTTTAGTGAGGCTCATCGTGCTTTCCGATTACCTGACCGTAGATCTCTTCCTGTACGGCCAGCAACTCGTTCCAACTAAGCTGGCCAGCCACTCGTGGACACGCCGCTTGAAAACCTTGGTAGAGAGCATGGTCGGTTAACAAGAGCCGCAATGCAGCGGCAATGGCGGGCACTTCTCGAGGGATCACCAGTCCCACTTGATTCGTCACAAATTCGCTAATGCCGCAACGATCGCTGATGATCACCGGGCGGCCGCACGCGATTGCTTCCGCTACACTGTTCGCGAAATTCTCGTAACGTGAAGGCAACGCGAAAAGATCGCAATCCACAAGCGCCGCTTTCTTTTGATCTCCGTAAAGCGGCCCGGTAAAGATGGTTCTAGGTTCCACCCCTTTGCTACGCGCTAATTCGCGAAGCTGCGCGACATAGCCCACTTCGCCTTCAGGTCCCGCAATCACCAGGCGGCCTCGTTCGGGACAAGCTTCCGCGAAAGCCGAAATAAGCAGGTCCACGCCCTTTCGGGGAATTACCCTGCTGATAAAGAGCACCACCGGCTCATCGGGCGGAATGGTCCATTCGGACCGAAATGCACCGCGCGGCGGCAGGGTGGCAAACTCGTTCAGATCCACCCCGTTGTAACGCAAAGCGATCTGTTTGCGTGGCAGGCCATCCCCAAGGAACTCGCCTTCCTCCTGTTGTGAGGTCGCGATCATCCGAGCGGCGTGGCGGATGAGAGGCTTGCCAAGCATTTGATGCCAAAGGCGCTTCAATCGGAGGGCCCGGTCGATGGGGCGAACCATGCCCAGAGGCTCCAGCACATAAGGAATTTTGGCGCGGGACGCATAATGAGCTACCGCCGGGCCTAACAGGTCATACAGCCCGTAGATGTGAATGAGATCGTATTGCCGCAGCTCTTT
>Ga0209420_1000822_pt1 | contig 15490 bp, 9 predicted proteins | sample BlaSpr_A8_OM1_O1_FD_187972 | JGI IMG/M metagenome (GOLD analysis project Ga0209420, IMG submission 187972) | Forest soil microbial communities from Thunder Bay, Ontario, Canada - Black Spruce, Ontario site 2_A8_OM1_O1 (SPAdes) (version 2) | ecosystem: Environmental > Terrestrial > Soil > Boreal... | reverse complement strand
TTATTCGCCGGAAACGACTGAGACCGCCACGCACATCATTCGAGGCTTCCTCTGGCCGATGCTCAAAGATAGCGATTTTGCCGCAGCGAACGATGTGTGGGCACTCATGACGCGAGTTCGCGGCCACGAAATGGCCAAGGGTGGCATCGAGGCCGCGATCTGGGATGCTGAGGCCCGCACCAAGAACGTGCCTCTGTTTAAACTTCTCGGCGGAAGCCGGACCGAGCTTGCGACAGGGGTTTCCATCGGGATCAAGCCGAACGTCCCAGAGTTAGTTTCGGCAGTTGAAACGGAGCTCGCCGCCGGTTATCAGCGGATCAAAATTAAAATAAAACCGGGCTGGGACGCAAAGCCAGTACAGGAGCTTCGCGAACGCTTCCCGCGGATTCGTTTGATGGTGGACGCGAATTCCGCCTATATGCTCGCCGATTTGGCTTTGCTGCAACATCTGGATGCATATCACTTGATGATGATCGAGCAGCCCCTCGGCTGGGACGATTTGTACAGTCATGTGGAACTGCAACGCAAATTGCAGACTCCGATCTGCCTGGACGAATGCATTCACACGGAAGAGCAAGCCCGCGCGGCGATCGAGCTGCGCGCCTGCGGGATTATCAACATAAAATTGGGACGCGTTGGAGGATTCAACCGCGCTCGACGGATCCACGATCTTTGCCGGCAGCAGGGAATTCCTGTTTGGTGCGGGGGCATGCTCGAATCTGGGATCGGAAGGGCACACAACATCGCCCTCTCCACTTTGCAAAATTTCACGCTACCCGGAGATGTATCGGCGAGCCGCCGCTACTGGCATCGGGACATTATTGAACCAGAGGTTGAAGTAACGCCGCAGGGGACCATTCAAGTACCCGACGGCCCCGGAATTGGCTTCACGCCAGTGATAGATCGCATCGAGAAGTTAACGGTCTCGAAGGAAATACTTTCATAACCCCGTTGATGCGTGCGCGTTGCGCGAAATCTTCGAAGCAGATTAGATTTTATTTGCGGAGGCTTTCGAAAAGTGCCCACCGAAGGTAGTGATCGTCAGCCCGCCGACGTTTCAAGTAAAAAGCGAATTGCCGTGATACCCGGAGATGGCGTGGGAAGGGAAGTCATCGGCGAGGCCCGGCAAGCGTTACAGGAAGTGGCCCGCGCCGGTAAGCGCAATCTCGAACTCGTCGAATTCGATTGGGGAGCTCAACGATTCCTTCAGGATAGCACCACCCTTCCCGAGGGAGCCGAGCGTATGCTCGCCGACGAATTCGATGCGATCTTGCTCGGTGCGATGGGTGACCCGCGCGTACCTTCGAACAAGCACGCTGCGGACATTCTGCTCGGACTTCGCTTCAAGCTGGACCTCTATGTGAACGCTCGACCCGTGCAACTCCTCGATTCCACTTTAACTCCTCTGCGCGGGCGTAACGAGCGCGACATCAACTTCATGGTATTTCGAGAAAATACGGAAGGTCTCTACGTAGGTGTCGGGGGAATCTTCAAGAAGGGCACGGCCGACGAGGTGGCGGTGCAGGAGGACGTGAACACGCGGAAGGGCGTCGAGCGCATTATCCGCTATGCCTACGAATACGCGCAAGCAAATCACCTAAAGCGCGTGTGCATGAGCGATAAGTCCAACGCTCTCAATTTCGCACATGACATTTGGCAGCGCGTCTTTGCCGAAGTTCGCCGCGAGTATTCCGAGATCGAATCGCGGCATCTGTACGTCGACGCGCTGGCCATGGAAGTCGTGCGCGACCCGTCACAATTCGACGTAATCGTTACTTGCAATCTTTTTGGGGACATCATTAGCGACTTGGGCGCTCAGCTCGCCGGCGGCATGGGCATGGCGCCGTCCGGAAACATTCATCCGGGGCGGACGTCGCTTTTCGAGCCGGTTCACGGTTCAGCGCCGAATATTGCCGGCAAGAATCTTGCGAACCCGATCGCCTCCGTGCTGGCCTCAGCCATGATGCTCGATCACATTGGTTGGGGGGTTGAAGCCGCAACGTTGCGCGCCGCCGTGGTTGCGGCAGTCGCTGCAAGACAGATTACCCAGGATGTGGGCGGACCACTTGGCACTCACGAAGCGGGTGCGTGGATCACAGAACACATTGCCAAACACGGGATCGTCAGGGGATGAGGGGAATCTCTACGCATAGCTGGTTCGGTACGGCCTCTTCAGTTGCGCGGCGATCAGGGCTCCGAGCGCAAACCCTCCGATATGCGCCCACCAGGCAACGCCGCCCGCTTCTGTGACACCAAGCGAACCTACACCGTTGAGGAATTGCAGCAGGAACCAATATCCGAGAATGATGAAGGCGGGTAATCGAATGGTGAAGAAAAAGATAATCAGCGGCACAAGCGTCAGGACCTTGGCTCGCGGATAGAGCACAATATAGGCTCCCATCACGCCTGCAATGGCTCCGCTGGCACCGAGCGCCGGCAGCCGGGATCCCGAATTAGCGATCGTATGGACCACCCCGGACGCAATGCCGCAGAACAAGTAGAACGCCAGATAGCCGAAATGGCCGAAGGCATCTTCTACATTGTCGCCAAAAATCCAAAGAAACCACATGTTTCCGATCAAGTGTAGCCAGCCGCCGTGTAGAAACATGGAAGTCAATAGCGGCTCGAGGGCTAACCCAAGCTGCGCGTGTCCCGCTAAGGCGGCATCGATGCGGGCCGGGATCACGCCATAAAGAAAGACGAATTTCTGTCCGAGACGGGGACCTAGCGAGACTTGATGCAGGAATACAGCGGTGTTTGTCGCGATCAGCAAAATCGTGACGATGGGCGTCGAGTACCGGGGAGTGTCGTCCTTGAGAGGAATCATTGCGTATATTAAAGTGATTGCTTACGTATTTTTGTTTTGCATTGCTTTTGCCGCGTGCGCCAGAACTGCTGGCGAATACCTGCTCTTTCGTGGTTCGCCGTCACGAAGCAGTCTCTTAATTTCGCGCAAGGGTCGAATTCCGCCGCGTGCACCCAAGCCTGTACAATTCAACGCTGCGGCCGCGCAGCTAAACTTAAGTTGACGCTCAAGATCCCAACCTGCGAGTAGGGTGTAAACAAAGGCTGCATGAAATATGTCGCCGGCCCCGGTCGTGTCGATGGCTCGAACCTTAAATGCAGGGAAGTAGCAGAACCGGTAACCATCCCATGCCAGAACGCCATCTGCGCCCAAGGTGGTCGCGACCAAGGTAAAATTAAAGTTATGCATCAACTGTGGCAAAGCTCGGAGCTGGTCGGCCTGCCCGGTCAGGCGCTCAGGAAATTGCTCCGAACAAATCAAATAATCAACGTGCTCAAGTAAATCTTGAATCCCCGGGTACACGTTGTCCGTATCCGCGACCACGGGTATCGTCGCGTGCCGCGCCCATAGCGCCGCACGCGCGGCGGAAGCGGTATCGTGCCCATCGACGAGCAAAGCGCGAGCTTGGGTAATCCACTCTTTCTTGAGATCTTGGGGAACCAGCGCAATCCGCGGATCCCGGTGCCAAAGAACGGTGCGCTCGCCAGTGCGTTGATCAACGAGGATAAACGAGCTTTGACTAACCGCTGGTCGGACGACCCGTAAATGGGCCTCGACTCCCGCTCGGTTCAGTGCGCGGCGGTGAAGTGCTGCAGCGTAGTCGGCGCCTACTTTTCCGACGTACCGCGTGCGCAAGCCCCAGGCTTGGCAAGCCATCATCGCGGTCGCTACTTGGCCGCCGAGCAAGAAATCCAAGCGCGTAAACTCGATCTTGGAATCTGGCGCGGGGAAATGGGGCAATTGGATGAGCGTATCGGCCGCGTTAAGGCCAACTCCAACGACATCCACCAAAGGAACACGAGTCATTCACCCGCACTGTAACGAAGCGACGGAATATTGCAAGGCGGACATTTGGGTCCTATAGTAATTCCGTGCGAAAGTGCCGCGTTACACAATCCGAAAGACTCAAACCTGGGGCGGGCTTTTGGAATTCTCGCGCATGCATCTTCGTAATCGTCGATTTCTTCGCGAAGCGGTGATTCCTATTTGCGTCCAGCCGGGCGCTGTGATAAGTAGAATTTGTTTTGTTAGCGCGTCTAGACGAGAATCGTAGCGTTCGTGGTGTCGGCGCGCCGACACGCGCATGCCGCTGAGGGAATCTGAGGCCATCGTCCTGCGTAGCTTCCCCATGGGCGAGGCCGACCGCCTGGTCAGTTTCTTTAGCCGCTCCTCGGGCCGCTTGCGCGGTGTCGCGCGCGGTGCGCGTCGCGTAAAGAGCCAGTTCGGTTCAACGCTCGAAACCCTGACATACGTGCGCATGTGGTTCTACGAGCGCGAAACACGCGATTTGGTGCGCATTTCGCAGTGCGAGCTCATTGAGTCGTTTCACCAGACGCAACGCGACTACGCATCAACCTTGGCGCTAGCATTAGTCAGCGAAGTCACCGAAGCGGTGCTTCCCGAGCATGAGGCCGCCGACCCCGTGTTTCGATTGATTTTGTTAACGGCGCGGGCCATCGCCGTCGGCAGAGGCATATGGCCTCCACTAGCTTATTTTGGACTGTGGTCGGTGCGGCTGGCTGGGTGGCTGCCGGCTTTGGACCGATGCCAGAATTGCGGCAGCGACCTTAGCGCCAAGCGCGTTTATGAGATGGATGCGGGAGAGCTCGTTTGCGGAGAGTGCCGGATAGGCGGTCGTGAACTGAACCGCGACATGCTCGCACTAGGGCAGAAAATGCTACGCGGCAAACCTAGTGAATCGCTTGATGTAACGGAACTGCAGCTACTATTAAAGGAATTGGTGCGGTTCGCGATTGACATCGTCGAAAGACATATTGAGAAAAGGCTGTCGAGTTGGAAGCTTTTGTTGGCTGAGGGTTCGTGAAAACTAAAGTAAAACTTAAGTCAGCGGCTTCGGGCCTGACCTTCCAGGATCTGATTTTCTCACTGCAAGGTTATTGGGCTCATCGGGGCTGCATTATTCAACAACCACTTGATATCGAGGTTGGCGCCGGGACCATGCATCCGGAGACTTTCCTTCGTGTCCTAGGCCCACAGCCTTACAGAGTGGCCTATATCCAGCCAAGCCGCCGACCGGCGGACGGCCGATATGGTGAAAATCCAAACCGGCTGTATAAGCATACGCAACTTCAAGTAATACTGAAGCCTTCGCCGGATGACGTGCAAGAGCTCTATCTCAGCAGCCTGGCTGCCATAGGCATCGATCTCCGCGTACATGACACCCGCTTCGAGGAAGACAACTGGGAATCGCCCACCCTGGGGGCGTGGGGCATGGGGTGGCAGGTGCTGCTGGATGGCTTGGAGATCACCCAGTTCACCTACTTCCAGCAATGTGGCGGACAGGATCTTGATCCACCGAGTGCGGAGATTACCTATGGACTCGAGCGAATAGCGTCCTTTCTGCAGAATGTCGACAGCGTCTACGACTTGCGCTGGACAGCCGATCGCCGTTATCGAGAGGTTCGTTTGGCGGAGGAAGAGCAGCTTTCCGCATATAGCTTCGACCATGCGGATATTGGAATTACCCGGCAGCTCTTCGAATTGAATGAAAGAGAAGCGCAGCGCCTCCTTTCGTCCTATCCGTTCGACGAGCCCGGCGCCAAGCAACGTTTTCCGGTATTGGCGGCATATGAGCTATGTCTGAAGTGCTCCCACCTCTTTAACGTGCTCGACGCCCGGGGCGCGATTTCAACAACAGAGCGTGCATCGCTAATTGGCCGTGTGCGACAGCTTGCGTGTAAGGTTGCCGAGCTTTACCTGGATCAACAGGGGAGAGTGCAGGGCAGCCCCTCGCATTCGGCAGGTGATTTTCAGTGAAACTTACTGCTGATCTTTTACTTGAGATTGGTTGTGAGGAGATCCCTGCGGGAATGATTGCGAAAGCATGTTCTGAACTTCGCGTGACACTTGAGAAATACCTAGGCGCTGCTGGTCTCTTGGGTAAGGAAGCAACTGAAGTATTCGGCGGGCCACGAAGGCTTACGGCTATATGCAAAGGATTGTTGGTTCGCCAAGCAGATTCCGAGCGCGAGGTGATGGGTCCACCAAAATCCGTGGCTTACGATAATGTCGGCTCGCCGACAAAAGCTGCGGAGAGTTTTGCCAGCAAGCAGGGCATCGCGCTGAAGGATAGTTACATTGTTTCTACGCCACGCGGAGAATACCTGGCGGCGAAGATCGTGACCCTCGGACGGCCCGCTCCACAAATCCTTGCCGAGATTGTTCCGCGCGCCATCGCCGAGATTCCGTGGCCTCGAACGATGTATTGGCAGCGAAAGGACGGAATCAGGTTTATTCGGCCGATCCGCTGGATTGTTGCCCTGCTTGGCGGCAAAGTCTTGCCCATTGAAATCGCGGGGATTGCGGCCGGCCGCGATTCGCGCGGACACCGGTCCCTTGGAAAGCCGACCATACCGATTCGCGATGCGGTGTCTTACGAACCAACTCTAAAAAAGGGATTTGTAATCGCCCGGCCTGAGGCTCGCCGCAAAAAAATTGACGCCGAACTGCAAAAGCAGGCAGCCAAGAGCCGCCTCAAGATTCACAACGATCCTGGCTTGCTTGACGCCGTGACGTACCTCAACGAGTTTCCTTCCGTGATTTTGGGAGAGTTTGACCCAAAATTTCTAGAACTACCTGAGGAAATATTAATAACCGTGATGCGCGGCCACCAGAAATACTTTGCACTGGAAAACCGCAACGGCCTGGCGCCATATTTCTTGACGGTAATCAATCTGGATGGGGACGCCAAAGGGCTGGTGCGTGCCGGACATGAGCGCGTCTTGCGTGCGCGCTTTGCAGATGCACAATTTTTTTGGCAGTCCGACCAGAAATGGCGGTTGGCAGACTATTTGCCCAAGTTGGCACACGTCACGTACGAATCCCATCTTGGAAGCTACCTAGACAAAGTGGAACGCATGAGGGCAATTGCCCGGTGGCTCTCAGATCAATGGTTCGCGGAAGGTATGGCACAAGCCAGCCCTGCCAGCGCCGATCGTGCCGCGGAGCTTTCCAAATGCGATTTGGCTACGGAAATGGTTCGAGAGTTTCCTGAGCTTCAAGGCATCGTGGGAGGACTCTACGCGGAATCTCAAGGAGAACCTGAAGAAGTCGCAAGCGCAATTTACGATCACTATCGGCCGGCCGGAATCGATGATGAAATACCTTCAAATCTCGTAGGATGCGCGGTCGCACTTGCGGATAAACTCGATGCCCTAACAGGATGCATAGCCTCAGGATTAATGCCGACCGGTTCAAGTGATCCATTCGGTTTGCGGCGTGCCGCTCTTGGCGTAGTAAAGATAATTCTAGAACGTCAACTGCCCGTCTCTCTTTCCAGCGCGATCAGTACCTCTGCTCAGGCGCTAGCGAAAGGAGAGAAGCCGGTCAAGGTAACACCTGAGATGCAAACAAAGACCTTTGAATTCATTCAGGATCGCGCCCGCTTCTACATGCGCGAGCGGTTGGCTTTCGCATATGACGAAGTCAATGCGTCGCTCGCGGCTGGGGCAGATGATTTAGTCGACGCGTTGCGCAGGGTCGAGGCGGTGAAGGCGATTCGCAAGACGAAGAATTTCGAACCTTTGGCCGTTTCTTTTAAGCGCATTCGCAAAATCGTCGAGAAAGCCGGTGCGCCGTCCAGTTGGCGGGCGCCTTCTGTGAATTCCGAGTTATTCGAGCAACCGGCGGAGCGTGCCTTATACAACGCGGCGAGAGCGACGGCGAAACGCGCCGCGTCCGACAAGCGCGGGGGGAAGTATCGAGAGGCACTGCAATCGATCGCGGACCTGCGCCCGCTGGTGGATCGGTTTTTTGACGACGTGATGGTGATGGCCGAAAACGAAGCAGTGCGCCGAAACCGCTTGACGATGCTGGCGGAATTGCTGGCAGAATTTTCGACCGTGGCGGATTTCTCGGAGATTGCCACGGGGGACAGCCGCTAGCTTTTGTCGGGGTCGGCATCGGCCTCGCCGAGCCCTACCCGTCGGCGCGCCGACATCTCAAGAGCTATTTCAGAATTCATTAAGTCGAAAGGAAAAGCAAAGGTGACGAAATACGTTTATTTCTTCGGGGCAGGCAAGGCAGAGGGTGACGGGGACAAGAAGGAATTGCTCGGCGGCAAGGGTGCCGGGCTCGCGGAGATGACGCGAATTGGGCTGCCGGTCCCCGCCGGTTTCACCATCACGACGGAGACCTGCGATTACTATTTAAAGCATGACCATAAGTATCCTACCGAGCTACGAGCTCAGGTTGACACGAACTTAAAGCGATTGGAGAAGGTTACGGGCAAGCGATTGGGCGATGCCAAAGATCCGCTTCTGGTCAGCGTACGATCCGGTTCCGCGCGTTCTATGCCCGGTATGATGGAGACGATCCTAAACCTTGGGATGAACGAAAGCTCGGTTGCTGCTCTCGCAAAGAACACAAAAAACGAGCGGTTCGCATACGATGCATATCGACGCTTTGTTCAAATGTATTCGAGCGTCGTAATTGGTCTACCGAAAGAAGAACTTGAACATTTACTTCGCGAAATGAAGTCTCGCGCTGGAGTAAAAGACGACACGCAGGTTGCCGCACAGAACTGGCGCGAGCTCGTTAAAGAATACAAGCAACACTTTAAGAAGAAAACCGGCAAGGATTTCCCTGAGGATCCAATCGAGCAGCTTTGGGGCGCAATCGGAGCGGTGTTTGAGTCCTGGATGGCGGAGAAAGCGGTTACTTACCGACGGGTAGAAAAAATCACGGGGCTGCTGGGGACGGCCGTGAATGTGGTCCAGATGGTGTTCGGGAATACCGGCGAGAATTCGGGAACCGGCGTTTGCTTCACGCGCGACCCTTCCAGCGGAGAGAAGATTTTCTATGGCGATTTTCTGCTAAACGCGCAAGGTGAAGACGTGGTGTCCGGTATTCGCACGCCGATGCATTTGAACGAAATGGCGAAGCGGATGCCGAAAGTGTATGCACAACTTGAACGCGTGCGCGGAATTCTGGAAAAGCACTACCGCGATATGCAGGATATGGAGTTCACCGTAGAAGAGGGCAAACTTTACATGTTGCAGACGCGCGTCGGGAAGCGCACGCCGACTGCGACTTTCCGCATGGCCGTCGAGATGGCCAACGAAAAGCTCATCACGCGAGAAGAGGCGATTTTGCGCGTGAAATCCGAGGATATCGAGCGGCTCTTCTATCCGGTGATCGACGCGAAATCGCGCGGCGACCTGCAGAAGCGCAAGTTATGCGAAGGAATTAACGCAGTGCCGGGAGCGGCAACCGGCCGAGCAGTATTCAGCGCACCGGAGGCGGAGGAATGGGCCCAGAAGGGCGAAAAGGTGATTCTGGTTCGACGCGAAACGAGTCCCGAGGACGTGGGCGGTATGTTCGTCGCGCAGGGAATCCTTACGGCGACAGGCGGCAAGACAAGCCATGCCGCAGTGGTGGCGCGAGGCTGGGGTAAGTGCTGCATCGTCGGATGCGAGGCGCTCAACATCGATTATTCACAGAAGAGGATGCAAATCGGCGATCACACGGTCAAGCAAGGCGATTGGGTCACCATGGACGGTAATGAAGGCGCCGTATTCGAAGGCAAAATGGACCTGGTGATGCCTGAGCTGCCCAAGGCCTACTACGAACTGATGAAATGGGCCGACTCCTATCGCCGGCTCGGTGTTCGCACGAATGCAGATACGCCGCACGACGCAACCAAGGCGCGCGAGATGGGCGCCGAAGGCATCGGTCTCTGCCGCACGGAACATATGTTCTTCAAGGATTTCGAACAACCGGAGAAGAGCGTCGAGCGCCAGTTTGCTATTCAGGAGATGATTGTCGCCGACTCTCCGGAAGCCAGACGGAAGGCGCTCGCCAAGCTCCTACCTTATCAACGACGAGACTTCATCGGGATCTTCAAGGCCATGAACGGCTTTCCCGTAACCATTCGGTTGATCGATCCTCCCCTGCACGAATTCGTGCCGCACGACCTCGAAAAGCAGAAGGAGCTCGCGGCCAAGATTGGAGTCGATGTTGAAGTAGTACGCCGCAGGGTTGAACAACTGCACGAGGCAAACCCGATGCTGGGGCATCGCGGTTGCCGATTGTCTATCACATATCCTGAAATCCTCGAAATGCAAGTCCGCGCGATTCTGGAGGCGGCGATCGAATGCAAGAAGAATGGCGTTAAAGTATTGCCTGAGATCATGCACCCGTTGACGCTAGATAGGAAAGAGCTGCAGATTTTGACCGACGCGACCCGCCGTGTCGCATCTGAAGTAATACGTGAGAAAGACACGAAGGTCGACTATTTGGTGGGTACCATGATCGAGTTGCCAAGAGCCGCCTTGCTTGCGGACCAAATCGCTGAGGTCGCTGAGTTTTTTTCATTTGGAACGAACGACCTTACGCAGACGACGATGGGACTTTCCCGCGATGACGCTGGTCGATTCCTGCCGGACTACGTAGACGAGAAAAAGGCGGGGATTTTCAAGGACGATCCGTTCCAGACGCTTGACCGCGACGGAGTGGGGTTGCTCATCCGCTGGGGAATCGAGCGCGGACGCGCTACGAATCCAAAGTTGAAAATGGGAATCTGTGGAGAACATGGCGGCGACGCAGAGAGTGTGAAGTTTTGCCATGAAGTTGGGATGAACTATGTAAGCGCTTCGCCTTTCCGGGTACCGATTGCACGGCTTGCCGCAGCGCAAGCGGTAATAGAGGAGAAAGGCGGTAAGAAAGAGAAGAAAACCGCCAAAGCATCGCGAAAGCAGGCAGCTTAATCTCCACGCACGAGGGAAATTGGGACAGAGCCTTACGATCGGCATTTGCGGAGGAACCGGCTCCGGAAAGACGACGATCACGAATCGGTTGATCGAATCGCTTTCGGGAGAATCGGTTGTGTTGCTCCAACAGGATCATTACTACAAGGATCTGCCGCACCTCACATTCGAAGAGCGCTCGCAGCAAAACTTCGATCATCCGGATTCGATCGATACGCCGCTGCTGATTGAACATCTGCGGACCCTGCGAAACGGTTTCGTGATCGAGCGGCCCGCCTACGATTTTACGAAGCATCGTCGCATTTCTTCGACAATTCGAATGGAGTCTCGTCCTGCTATCATTCTGGAAGGCATCCTGATTTTCGATAACAGGAATCTGCGGGACCTGCTCGATATCAAGCTATTCGTAGATACCGACGCCGACATCCGTTTTATTCGGCGGCTGCGGCGTGATGTGCGTGAGCGCGGGCGAACTGTTGAATCCGTGATCGAACAATACTTACGTACGGTGCGCCCCATGCACATGGAATTTATCGAGCCTTCCAAACGCTACGCGGATTTGATTATTCCGGAAGGAGGGCACAATGAGGTGGGAATCGATTTGGTGATTCAGAAAATTCGGTCTTTGCTGCCTGGATAAGGAGGCGATTATTTCCTGGGAGTGTCGGCGGGCAGACAATTCCGGTGACACTGGAGATACAGGCGTAACGGGGCTATAGGGAATCGACACCCTTCATTCAACTGAAACATTCAATCTTAATTGGGGCTTTACAATCACATCTTCATAGCTTTGCCAAATTGGATAAAGAACACTTCAGCTCTCTTGTGAGATAGTTCAGGTCGGCATCTTCAAGAAGAAATAGCTGGCTAGAAGTAAAAAGATAGCGTCGGGCGCCCAGCCCGCTACTAACGGCGGGAGCTGTCCGACTCCACCCAACGCTTCCAGTAGGTTCGCAGTCGTCCAATAAACAATCGCTATACCGACGCCGAGCGCCAGACCGCCCACGGCCCCGCGCGTGCCTACCAGTAATGCGAAAGGGATGGCTAGCATCGTAATGATCGGTGCAACCAAGGGAAAGGCGAGCTTCTTGTGCCACTGCACGGTTAGGCGGGCCACGTCAAAACCCTCTTGACGCAGTTCGTTAATGTAATTCTTTAATTGCTCCCAATCCATTTCCTGCGATTGACGCACTTCGCGATTGAAATAGCTTGGAGGCTCCGAGAGCTCGGCGAGTGAGTAATTCCTGAATGGCGCATAGCGGACCACTTGCGGCCCGTTGAAATCGCGAACCCAGCCGTCGCTAAGTTCCCAAACTTCCTTTTGCGGCGACCAAACTGCGCGGTCGGCATGCACGCGCCGGCGCAACTGGAAAGTCCCCGCATCGAGCTCGAAAACATTTAATCCGCCAAAGAGGTTCCGATCGGGGTCGAAAACGGCATAGTTATATATTTTTTCATCATTGCCAAAAATCCATTTGCGATTGGCCTGCAGGTAGGTCTGCGCAGGCTTCGCCTTAATTTCGTTGCGCAGTTCGTCCTGCCGTTGATTGAATCCCGGCAGGTAGGTGTTGTCCAGCGCCAGCAAACCGATGCCAAGTGCGGCGCTGGCCGCGATCAACGGCAGTGCGAGGCGATAAAGGCTGACGCCACTGGCCTTGAACGCGACGATCTCATTGTTTTTCGTCATCACGCCGACGGTCACCAAAGCCGCGACTAGCGTGCCCAGCGGCGCAATTTGGTAAAAGAGAAATGGTATGTTGTAGCGAAAATAATCCGCGACGATGATGAAAGGAGTGTGGTGGCGCGCGATGTCGTCCAGTAAGTCAAAGAGCGTAAACACTTCGAAAAGAAAAACGAAACCTACAAGGATCAATCCGAAATAAAAGAGGAAATTCTTCAATACATACAGGTCCATGTTCTGCGGAAATCCCCAGCGATATCGCACGCGCGCCAAGTTCGGCCGAAGGGGTACAAGGCGGAGTCGGGCCGGAACGCCCGAACCATTGTTTCCGTTCGTGGGGCTGGGCACCGGCGTTGCTTTGCCGAGCCGCCATTCGCGGATGCGAGCGGACCACGCCGCGAAGGCATGCTGGAATCGCGTCTCGCCACGGATATGTTCCATTCCCGGCAGGAGTGTCAGCCCGAAGAAGCCCGTGAAAAAGTTGGCGGCCCAAATACCTGCAGCGGGAGAAAGCTTTCCTTGGCGTGCAAAGCCGGTGCCAAGCACCAGAATTAGATAGTAGCCGCACACGAGCAGCAGGGAGACGATGAAACCCATGGCGCGTCCGCCGCGCCGGGGACGGGCGGCCAAGGGAACCGCAAGTAGAGCAAAAACCAAACACGCCCCTGGAAAAGCGAAGCGCTCCTGTACTTCGACCCGAGCGTCACGCCGAGCGGCGCCCTTCGCAGCGAGCAGTTCGCCTAGCGAGCGCTCGGCATTGGCAGGTTGGCGGCCCGTGGCAGAGTCTTCGAATTCGATCGGGAAGTCGCTCTCACCGAACGTGGAGACGGAATAGCGGTCGGGTTGGCTCGCCTGATATTCATGCGTGCTGCCATCACGGAGATGCAGTTCCAGATCGCCTCGTGCGCGGTCCACCACCACGATCGCGCCTTCCGCCAAAGTCACTTGAGACTCCTGGTCAGAGCCCGTTTGTGCGAGGAACACGCCGCTCCAGTGGGTGGCCGAAGCGGTGGTATCCTCGACGTAAAGGACCATGTCGGGGAAGCGCTCGTCGAAAACGCGCGGCTGAATCTGGAAAGAAGCCTGCGACGCGAGCAGGCTATCTTGAATTTGATGGATGGTGCGAAGCGCAGCGGGTTCAGCCCAGAGTGTGATACCCAACGTCAGGAGACTCGTACCCAAGGCCAGCACTCCCACGGGCACCAGGACGCGCCTCAAACCCACGCCGAGCGCGCTGAGTGCGATCAGTTCGCTATCGGCGGACATGCGGCCGAGTCCGATCAGCACGCCAACGAGGACGGCGATTGGTAAGGTGAACGTCAGTACACGAGGCACGGTACATAAAAAAAGTAGGGCGAGCCGGCCAGGAGATGCCGAGTGGCGCACGACAAATTCCATTAAACGCACTAACTGTGGGATAAAGAAAACGAACGTAAAGATAGCGAGCCCAAGAAGTGCGTGTGAAAATACTTCGCGGCAGATATAGCGATTGATCAGTCGCATCGGTGGAGCGCCGCCATTCTAGCATGCGGACGATTTTCGAAGGGCCGACAACAGGTCGAAAGAGCGGAGAATGAATCGAGTTCACCTGGTTTTATTGTGGCACATGCATCAGCCGCAGTATCGGAACCCTGCCACGGGGAGTTACATACTGCCGTGGACGCGGTTGCACGCGCTAAAAGACTACTGGGGAATGGTGGAGGTGCTGCGGGAGTTTCCGAACGTTCATGGCACATTTAATGTGGTGCCTTCGCTCGGCGCCCAGTTGGAAGAATACGCAAGCGGGAAATTTCACGAGCCTTGGTTTGATCTGGCCTTTCGCCCTGCGGAGACGCTCGATACTAAAGCGAAGCTTGAGATTTTGGAGCGCGCATTCCAAGTCAATCATGAGAACCTGCTCCGAAGATATCCACGATTCGCGGAATTATTCGATATGTTCCTGCAGCAAGTCAGTCCGCCGGCAGTCGAAACATTCGGCTTGCGCGACTGGCGTGATCTTCAACTCCTCTCGCAGCTCGCTTGGATGGATGAAGAGTGGCTTGCAACTGATCCTGTCTTAAACCGCTTGACGGTGAAGGCAGCGGATTTCACAGAACAGGACAAACAGGAATTGCGAGCCAAGCAGCTTGAACTATTACGTGAAGTATTGCCGGTGTATCGGTCGGCCAGGGAGCGCGGCCAGATCGAGATTTCAACGACCCCTTATTACCATCCCATTTTGCCCCTCGTATGCGATACAGATGGCGGGCGCGTATCAAATCCTGGGATTCCGGCGCTTCAGCCCGCCTTTCGGCACCCAGAGGATGCGCTGGAACAGCTTATTCGCGCCCGGAGATATCACGAGCGGGCCTTTGGCGTGCCGCCGGTGGGCCTGTGGCCTTCCGAGGGCTCCGTTTCGGACCAAGCCTTAGAACTAGCGACAGAGCTGGGGTTTCGTTGGTTTGGCACAGACGAAGGCGTGCTCGGCCGCACGTTGGGCATTGGATTCGGACGCGACGACGCGGGGATACCTTCGAATGCCGCCCGTTTGTATGCGCCACTACGCGTGCGAAGAGCAGGAAAGGAAATCGCAGGGTTCTTTCGCGATCATTACCTTTCGGATCTCGTGGGATTTGTTTACAGCCGAATGAGCGCTGTTGCCGCCGCGGAGGATTTTCACTATCGCATTCGCGCGATCGGAGAGCGGGTGCAAAGCGATGGGCCGTTGACGGTGTCTGTGATACTCGACGGGGAAAACGCGTGGGAATATTTCCCGGGGAATGGGCGCGAATTCCTCCGCCAGTTTTACAGGCGAATCGAATCGGACGGCGATATCCAAGCAATGACTGCGTCCGAAGCGCTAGGGGCGGCCGGTGAAATCGCGGCCGTGGATTCGGTGGTGCCGGGTTCCTGGATCAACGCAAACTTTGATGTGTGGATCGGCAGTTCGGAGGACCAAACTGCCTGGGCCTACCTGCGTGCGGCTCGTGACGCTTACGCTCGTGCCAAGGAGGCACATGAAGCAGACAGTGCCAATGCACCAACGAAGACGCAACTCGATGCCGCTTATGAGGCGCT
>Ga0209420_1000821_pt1 | contig 15497 bp, 11 predicted proteins | sample BlaSpr_A8_OM1_O1_FD_187972 | JGI IMG/M metagenome (GOLD analysis project Ga0209420, IMG submission 187972) | Forest soil microbial communities from Thunder Bay, Ontario, Canada - Black Spruce, Ontario site 2_A8_OM1_O1 (SPAdes) (version 2) | ecosystem: Environmental > Terrestrial > Soil > Boreal... | reverse complement strand
GGATCGAGCGCTTCGTGGTGCGGGCCACCGAGACGCTCGGCGGCTTTTCCGGCGACGGACCCGGGGCCGGTCAAGACGACCATGGCGGGCTGCCAACGTCGTTCTGCGCGGCCATGGACGAGGACCTAAGCGTGCCGAAGGCCCTCGCGGCGGTGCACGCCTGCGTAAGGGACGGCAACCAGGCGCTGGCCGCCGCGGACAAGGCGGGCCTGCAGATCAGCCTGGTCCGGCTGCGGGCCATGCTGGACGTGCTCGGCCTCGACCCGCTCGCGCCGCACTGGTCGGGTTACGGCGCCGGCTCCGGCGCTGGTAGCTTCGGCTCCGGCGAGCGGCTCCGCCAGGTGGTCGGGTCGCTGGTCAAGCTGACCCTGGCCCAGCGGGACGCGGCCCGGACCCGGCGGGACTACGCCACCTCGGACGCGATCAGGGACGGCCTGGAGGAGATCGGCATCGTCGTCGAGGACACCGCAGAAGGCCCGCGCTGGGAGCTGAAGCGATGACCGGAACCGGCGGCTCCCGCTCCGGCCGCGGCTCGGGTGCGGCCAAGGGCTCCAGGGGGTCCAAGGCGCTCAAGGGGTCCGGGAAGACCAAGACCGGCAAGCCGCGCCCGGGCACCGGCGGTTACGGCCGCCGTGCGCTGGAGGGCAAGGGCCCCACCCCGCCCGCCGCCATGCGCCCCGGCCACCCGGCCCAGCGCCGCAGTGCCGTGGCGTCAGCTTCGCCCGCCCGGTCTTCCCCGTCCCCGGCCAGCAGTGACCGGACCCGGACCCGCCGCCCCGACGACGCGCCCGGGCGCACGCCGCGGGGGTCCGGAGACGCGCCTGGACGCACGCCGCGGGGGTCCGGGGACGCGCCTGGACGTACGCCGCGCGGGGCCGGGGACGCGGCCGAGTTCGTGGCCGGCCGCAACGCGGTGGTCGAGTCGCTGCGGGCCAGCGTGCCCGCATCGGTGCTGTACGTCGGGGCCCGCATTCAGCACGACGAGCGGGTCGCGGAGGCCATCCAGCTGGCCGCCGACCGCGGCATGACGGTGCTCGAGGCCGGCGCCGCCGAACTCGACCGGCTCACCGCGGGCGCGCTGCACCAGGGCCTGGCCCTGCGCGTACGCGCCTACGACTACGCGCATCCCGACGACCTGCTGGCCCGGGCCGCCGACGCCGGGCAGCTGCCGCTCATCGCCGCCCTGGACGGCGTCACCGACCCGCGGAACCTGGGCGCGGTGGTCCGTTCGGCCGCCGCCTTCGGCGCGCACGGCGTGGTGGTGCCCTCCCGCCGCGGCGCCGGGGTGACCGCGGGCGCCTGGAAGGCCTCAGCGGGCGCGCTGGCCCGGCTGCCCGTGGCCCGGGCCGCCAACCTGGCCCGCACGCTGCAGTCCTACCGCGACGCCGGGGTGTTCCTGGCCGGCCTGGACGGCGCCGGAGACACCGACCTCCGGGACCTGGACCTGGCCACCGCGCCGCTGGCCCTGGTCATCGGGTCGGAGGGCCGGGGCCTGTCCCGCATCGTGTCGCAGGCCTGCGACGTGCTGGTCCGCATCCCGATCGCGGCCCGGACCGAGTCGCTGAACGCCGGCGTGGCCGCGGGCATCGCCCTGTACGAGGTGGCCACGCTGCGCGCCCGGGCCGCTGGCTGACCCGGGGCCGACGTGAAGGCGCTGGTGTTCCGGCACAGCCTGGCCCGTGAGGCGGCCACGACCATCGGCGGCCGGGTCGACCGGCACGCCTTCGTCTCCCGCATCGCGCCCGTGCGCCTGGAAGAGGTCGACGAGCCGCCGCTGCCTGCCGCGGACTGGGTGCGGGTGCAGACGACGTTCTCCGGCCTGTGCGGGTCCGACGTGAAGCAGATCCTGCTGAACGGCGCCCGCGACAACCCGCTGACCGCGCTGGTGTCCTTCCCGCACGTGCTCGGCCACGAGGTGGTCGGCCACCGCCTCGACACCGGCCATCGGGTGGTGCTCAACCCCTGGCTGTCCTGCGGCCCGCGGGGCATCGACCCGCCCTGTGTGGCCTGCCAGGTCGGACGCTACCCCTGGTGCCGCAACTTCCGCTCCGGCGATCTGCCGGTCGCGATCCACCTGGGCAACTGCGTGGCGGCCGGCGGCGCGCACGCCGAGCGCTTCGCCGCGCACGCCTCCCAGCTGTTCTCGATCCCGCACGCGGTCTCCGACGAGGCGGCCGTGCTGGCCGACCCGGTCAGCGTGTCGCTGCGCTCGGTCCTGCTCGCGCCGCCCATCGGCGACCAGGCCGTGCTGGTCTACGGCTCGGGCACGCTCGCGTTCGCGGTGATCGCCCTGCTGCGTCACCTGTACCCGGCGGCCAGGGTGTGGGCCGCCACCCGGCCCGGCGCCCGGGCCGAACTCGCCTCCCGCTTCGGTGCGCACGCCGTGCTGTCCTCCGTGCCCGACAAACTCGTCGGCCAGGTGGCCCGCCGGGTCGGCACCACCCCGCTCGAGCCGTGGAGCAAGCACGACTGGCTGCAGGACGGCCCGACCGTGGTCTACGACACGATCGGCTCGACCGAGACCGTCGAGACCTCGCTGCGGCTGCTGGCCACCGGCGGCACGCTGGTCATCTCCGGCGTCGAGCCGCCCAAGCGCTTCGAGTGGACCCCGCTGTACTTCAAGGAACTCCACGTCATCGGCTCCAACGGCTTCGGCATCGAGGAGGTCGGCGGGGTGGCCAAGCACGCCATGGAGCACTACTTCGACTTCATCGCCGGCGGCTTCGACCTGACCCCGGTCATCACCCACCGCTTCCCCCTGGACCGCTGGGACGAGGCCGTCCTGGCGCTGAAGAACTCCCGCCGCACCGGCGCCGTCAAGGTCCTGCTCGAGCCCGCCCGGTAATCACCCGCGACGCCGGATCGGCTACCATGCACAGAGTCTCATGCCGGTGTAGCTCAGCAGGCAGAGCAGCCGTCTTGTAAACGGCAGGTCAGCGGTTCGAATCCGCTCACCGGCTCCAGGTCAGAGACGTAATCGCCCCGCTATCGCTCCCTCCGTGGGACGAGTCGTGGGACGAATGTCCCTGGGCCGAGTTACCATATGTCATGCCCAGAGTTGCCAAAGGTTACATAGAGCAATTACCGAGCGGTTCGTTCCGGGTCTCCGTGTACGCCGGGACCGATCCGCTTACCCGGCGCGCTATCCGCCTCAAGGCCACCGCCAAGACTGAGCAGCAGGCGCACATCGAGCTCGGCAGGCTGCTGAATGAAGCCTCGGAGGGCCGAACTCCCGAGTCCGACGCGACCGTCGCGAAGCTCCTGGACGAGTACGCGGCCGTCGCGGAGTGGGACGTATCCACGCGGCAGACCAACGAGGGATTCATCCGCCGCACCATCAAGCCGGCCTTGGGCCACCTCGAGGTGCGGAAGGTCTGCGGGCCCTTCCTCGACCAGCTGTACGCGCGGCTGAAGCGGTGCGGCGACCTGGCCTGCACCGGCAGGCCGTTCACCGAGCACCGCAACATTCCGGTCCTGGTGATCAATCCGCGCGACCGCCGTCCGGCCTGGCAGCAGGTCACCGAGATGCTTACTGCGGCCATTCAGTCCGGCAGCCTGGCTCCCGGCGACGAGCTGCCGTCAATCACCGAGCTGTGTGACCTGCAGGGCATCGGGACCGGTGTCATGCGGCACGCTCTTGAGGCGCTTGCCGCAGACGGCCTGATTGTCTTCCGTCGCGGCCAGAACGCGATCGTGGCGGGCACCGCCGCCACCATGCCCTCCGGCGTCCGGAAGCGGCCCGGACCCGGTCACGATTGCCACCGGGCTGGGTGCAGGCCGCACGTCTGCCGTCCGATGAAGGCCAGCACGATCCGCGGCATCCACAGCATCCTGTCTGGCGCGTTCGCCGCCGCGCAGCGGTGGGAGTGGACCGACCGCAACCCCACCAGGTCAGCCAAGCCGCCCACCACCATCCGTCGGCCCATCCCGGCCACCTCGCCGGATGACGTGGCCAAGGTGATCGCCGAGGCCCGCTCGCGCAGTGCCGCCTTGGGCCTGTACCTGTGGCTGGTGGTGGTCACCGGCGTGCGCCGCGGTGAGCTGTGCGGTCTGCAGATCTGCGATCTCGACCTGGACGGCGGCCTGGTCCACGTCGCCTTCAACTATGTCGTGCGCGGCGGCCAGCGCATCCGCAAGGACACCAAGACTCACCAGGACCGGCGGCTGGCCATCGACCCCGATACCTGCGCGCTGATCGTGACCTACCTGGAGGAGATCCGGGCCGAGCTCGCCGGAGTCGGCGTCGAGCTACGAGGCGACGCGTACCTGTTCTCCAACGATCCGGCCCACGTCCGGCCGTGGAACCCGGACTGGGCCACGCACAAGGTCGCCGAGGCGGCAGACGCGGCCGCGGTGAAGCTCGACATCAAGGGCGGGCGGCACTACACCGCCAGCCAGCTGCTGGCGGGCGGCTTCGACCTCCGCAACACCGCCGCCCGCCTTGGTCACAGCGGCTGCAGCGCGACCACCCTGCGGCACTACGCCGACCCGGTCCCCGAGGTCGACCGGCGCGCGGCAGCGTATCTCGCCAAGCTGACCGCGAGGCCTGCAGGCCAGACCGGCTGACGCACGCGCCGCTGCACACGCGGCCATGCAGCACCCAGCCCACCCTGCAGAGGTTTTCGTTTTTTTCGTTGATGCGCTATCCTGCAGATAGACGACAGCGAGAGGAACCGAAATGAGCACGCGGGCGGCGAGCGGGGAGGCTACGACGTACCTCCTTGAGGGAAGCCAGCTGGCCGAGGTCGTGGACTTCGTGGCTGAGCTGGCACGGCGCGGGGTAGCCGCTCCGGAACCTAAGCCGGCCCTGGTCGGAGCCGACGGCCGCCGCGTCGAGCTACCAGGGCCGGTGTTCGATGCCCTGGTCCAGGTGGCCACGGCGATGGCCCACGGGCAGGGTGTCACCGTCATTCCGCAGAACGCGCTGCTGACCACGCAGGAGGCCGCCGAACTGCTCGGCATCTCCCGGCCCACGCTGGTCCGGCTGGTCGAGGACGGCGAGATCCCGTATGAGCAGCGCGGCAGGCACCGGCGCGTCATGCTCGCCGACCTGCTCGCCTATCAGGCCAGCATGCGCCGCGAGCGGCGCGAAGCCCTGGACCGGATGGCCCAAGAAGGACAAGCCGCTGGCCTGTATGAGGCCACCGCCGGGCCGCCGCCCCGGACCCGGTGACAGTCGCCGATGGCGATGTTCCCGGCGTTCCTCGATACCTGCACCCTGTACGGCGCCTACCTGTGCGACTCGCTGCTGAGGCGGGCACCTACCGGCCACTATGGTCAGCCGGCGTCCTGGACGAACTCGAACGGGCCCTGGTAGCCCGCGGACTGGAAAACAAGGTTGTCACCCACCGCATCGGCGAAATGCGCCGGGCGTTCCCCGACGCCGAGGTCCGCGGATACGAGAACCTCGTCGAGACGATGACCTGCGACCTGAAAGACAGGCATGTGCTCGCCGCAGCCGTCCGCAGCGACGCGGCGGTCCTCGTCACCTTCAACACGGACGACTTCCCGGACACGTCGACCGCGGCCTACGACATCACGGTCGTCCACCCGGACGATTTCCTGCTCGACCAGCTTGACCTCTACCCCGGACACACCGTCGCTGCCCTACGTGACCAGGCCCGCAACTACGCCGCTCCTGCCATGAGCATTGAAGACCTGCTCGGGCGCCTTGCGGCGGCGGGCGTCCCGAAGTTCGCCGCGGAGGCCCGGCGGCATCTATGGCCAGCCGACCTGGCCGACTCCTAAGGCCCATGTTCCCGGTGCATACTCATCCTGCCGTAAGGCCCGCGCTGGTTTCAGGCCTCTTCCGGCAGGCGGCGATGCATGACTATGGGGTCGTGACGCACATGCGTCTTCATGTAGGCGATGACCGCCGTGGCATCCGGGCTTTCGGCGTACAGGTCAGAGCGGGTGCCCGCGAGCAACCATGATCGACCACTGCGCGCTGCCCGATCGGGCACGCGACGGGCACGGAGGTTGGTTCCAGTTCCCTGTCCTTAGACGGCTTTGGCTCCCGTCACCAGGCGTTCCCGATCGAACATCCCAGAGACGAATCGCAAGAGCAGCACATCGACCACCAGCAACCCGGCTGCGAACTCGAGTGCCACGGAGACCGTCGGGCTGACCACGCCGACCGCTAGCAGAATGATCCCAACTACAGGGGGAAAGCTGGCCAGGACACCCAGCTGTTGGGCGACGCGCACCTCGGTCGCCCTGACTGACACGGCCATGCCAACCACAATGCCCCAGCCGGCCATCAGGGGAGCCAAGAGGAACAGCGCGAAAATGGTCGGACTGTCGTGGAAGACAGCTGAGGCGACGACGGGGGCGGCGAGCAGCCGGACGGCGGCGAGGAAGAGGGCGAACGCGACATAAGAAAGCGTCAGCGTGGGGATCATGACCGACGTCGCTTTGCCCAGGAGGAACTCTTGCTGGCGGATAGGCGTGGTGAGAAGCGGTTCGAGCGTTCCCTGCTCGCGTTCTCCGACCACGCTGTACGCGGCGAGAGTGCTCGGCATGATCGTCGGCATCAACAGTAGATAGAGGAGGGGAAGGATGAAACTCTTCTGCAATGCCACACCCGATGTGGTCGGCGTGACTAGGAAGATGGTGATCACGGGCTCAACGAGGAAGAGGAGCGGCAGGACGCACATGGTCACGACGATGGACCGTTTGCGCCGGAAGTCCCGCAACTCCTTGCGGACGACGGCGCGGATACGCCTAGCGTCAAGACCTATCATGGCTTGTGGGCCTCCACGTCTTGGGCAATTAGCTCGAGGTAGACGTCCTCCAGTGAGTGCTGCGTTTCACCGATGGTGAGGACATCAGCTCCGGCATTGACGAGGCCCCGTACCACCTCGGGTGCGACGGCCCGAGGTTCTGAGACCGAGAGCACATAGGAACCGGGACCTTCGGCATGCCAGCTGTCGACACCCTTGATGCTGGTGAACAGCCACTCTGGGTCCCTGACCGGCTCGGCGGTAGTGACTACGAGGGACTTCTTGAAGAGCTGGTCCCGCAGTCCCGCCGGCGTGCCGACCGTTCGCAGCGTGGTGTTCATGATGGCCACCCGGTCGCAGAGCTTCTCGGCCTCGTCGAGGCGGTGAGTGGTGAGGAAAATCGTCACGCCCTGCTGGCGGAGCTCAAGAATCAGGTTGTGCACCTCGCGTGCGGCCACCGGGTCGAGGCCAGACGTCGGCTCGTCAAGGAACATGACAGCCGGATCGCTTAGCAGTGTTCGGGCCAGACCCACGCGCTGGCGGAGCCCCTTGGAGAGCCCACCGCACAGATCTCCGGCCCGGTCGGCGAGGTTGACGGCGTCGAGAGCCTTCCCGATCCTCGGCCCAGGGTTGTGCAGGCCGTAGAGACCGGCGAAGTATTCCAGGTTCTCGGTCACGGTCAGGCGCAGATAGAGACCGGGGGCCTCTGGCATGATGGCAACGTGCTGGCGGATCTCCACCCCGTTTTGCGGGCTGAGCGGGATCCCGGCGACCGTGGCCGAGCCGGAGGTCGGTGCGATCAGCGAGCCGAGCGTGCGGACAGTGGTGGTCTTGCCTGCCCCATTGGGGCCCAGGAATCCGAACACCTCCCCGTAAGCAACCTCGAAGGACACCTCGGAAAACGCGGTCCGCTGACCGAAGCGTTTGGTCAGCTGACACACGGCGAGCGCTGCCGGGCCTGCTTTGGCATCGAGGGTGGGTGCACTCGTGATCTCCTTGACACTGGTGATGGCCGTGGCGCTGTCGGGTGACCTCAACGCGCCCGCGGCCACTGTTTGCCGTCTGTTGCCGTTGCCGTCGGTTTCGGGGCCGGTCTCGACGGTGTCCTCCGGTGTGAGGCTGATCCAGAGGTCGTGCTTGAACAGGCTGGCCACCAGGAAGAAGATCGATCGCTGGACGATGAAGGGATGACGGGGTCGCCGTCGGCACGAAAGCCCGACGACCTGCCCTTCCTTCACTTCGAGGGACTCCTTCGGGCTGCGGAGGAACCGCATCGACGTCACCTGGACGTCGTGATGTCCGGCGTCAACCGGTAGATCGACGGTCTCGTTGCTGGGGAGAGAGCCCACGACGCTCCCGTCGATCACCACCTGCCACACCCGACCGTTGTGAGTGTTACCGGCCCCCCCGCCCTGGCGTGCGAGTCGCAAGATCGAGGCTGCGCTCACGGCGTTGCACGCCTCGGAGCGGCTGTCTGGCAGCATGCCGTCGCGGGGCACGCTGATCGATGGACACATCGCAAGGCACCTGGGGTCCTAACCGGCCGTGACTGGCCGTGCCGCCAGGAGTCTGGAGCGACGCGGGCACCTGCGCGTGCGCTGGCCCGGCGCAGGATCTGTTTGGGCTGCTTCTCCCACTACACAGCCTACGTCGGTTCCCGGTACCTGGATAGGCGCCCACTGCTTAACATAAGCCTCGGATGCCGCAGCTCCGCCCCGCGACCCATAGCTTTCGACTCTCCCCGCCCCGGGCTGACCACTGCTTTGCTTCCGTCGTCCTCGTAGGCGCCGAACCCAGGCGAGTGGTCACCGGGTCTCGGGTCGGCGTAGCCGATCGCGTGCGACGGCCCGCAGGGCCGCCTAGAGGTGCGGCCGCGAGCCGGACAATCGAAGGCGAGGAAGACGGCTGCATGCTGTCCCGGGACGGTGGTGCTGATGAGCTGACCTGATCATCGGGCTAGTGCGGTGGGACGGCGCGAGCGCGAGCCCGGCGCGGGGAGCGCCGGACCCGCCGTGCAGCGGCGCCGCTTGATCCCTTTATGGCCCAATTCAACGCGGTGGGACACGGGTTGGCTATGGCTGTCCAGCCTCACCCGGCACACGACACCGGGGTCGGCTATGGATAGAGGCCAGATACGTAAGCCTCACTCACGCTGTCGTGGAACGGGTCGTGGAACGGGAGGCCGCGAAATTCCGGTGCAATCAGCGCTATCGGTGCCATCCAGCGTGCTGTCCGCGCAGGTCATGCCGCCAGTGCAAGAGAGCGGGCCTCTCGTAATGCGTCGCTGGTCGGCTTCCCATTAGCGGTTGCGTCTCCCTCGTTCGGCCAGTTCCGCCGCGCCGCGTTTACAAATCCGTTTACGGATTGGAGCGCTGACCTGCGCCTACTGAACCTCTGCCGCGGGTTCGACCGAGAGGTCCGGCCATCCGTGGCACCCTGGGCGGCATGCCCGGTCGTTCTGAAGATGATGAAGGAACGCTGGCGCCACCTGCCAGTGGGGTGTGGGAGCAGATGGGCCTGACTGTCGTCGGGGAGCTCAGCGGCGGGCACCAGTCACGAGTTGTGCTGGTCCACCGCGACGAAGAGCAACTGGTCATCAAGCTCACGGACGCCCGGCTGGTTGATCTACAAGAGTTCGAGACCCGGATCGGCCTGGTCAGAGATCTGGCTGCGATCGACGAGCACGCTGTCGGCCCGATCGAGATCGGTCCGTCGTTGATCAACCATCTCGGACGCTGGCTCGCAGTTGCCTATCCGCACGTCCCGGGCCCAAACCCCGATCCCGAGAACCGCGCCGAGGTCAAAAGACTGGCGAGGAGCCTCGCCGCGCTGCACCACTCAATTCGGCGCCTCACCACCACCCACCCGCTTCCTCTCGTCGCGGCCCTGCGAGCAAGCGGGCCTCTAGCCGACGCCCTCACAGGCCCGGTCCAGCTTCTCCACGGCGACTACTCGCCCGCGAACGTACTCCTCGACGGGGATCGCGCACGCGTCATCGATTTCGACGACTGCGGGTACGGCCCCGTCGAGTTCGAGCTCGGCAACACGCTCTACATGGTCTTGTTCGACGCGACCTTGAACAACGATCTCCACAGCTACGAACGATTCCGCCAGTGGTTCTGCGACTCCTACACCGCAGAAGCCGCCACGGTGCTCAGCGAAGCGGACCTGGACCGCAGCATCGAGCTTCGTCGAAGCGCCCTACGCCACTGGCTCGACCATCCCGCTGAAGCACCCATCGGAATCCGGTCGGCCTCCCCCGAGTGGCGCCGCCAGCTCCGGGCATTCGCTGACTCAAGCTGGCGCCACCGAAATCGCCCCTAGCACACCGCCCCCGGCAATGAACGGGATATGCGCGGGATGACCGCTATCCGCCGTTCACTGTCTTATCGGGCACGGAACGGGCACGCGCCCAGTGACTCTGCCGGGTACCAGTGCGCTGAGGCTGACACAATGCCAGCATGTCGCTAGTGCCCGTTCTGGACACCTTGGAGACCGATCGCCTCATCCTTCGGCATTGCAGGGTGAACGAGGCCGCTATCTATCGCCAGTTGTGGACTGAGCGGGATCCCCGGGTGCCGCCGCATCGGCGGCTGAGTCCTGAGGGCCGACCTACCGAGGAGGACATCGCCGCGCAGATACGCGCAGAGTGTGAGGAGTCAAGGCCAGGGATTCTGGCGGTGGAGCGGAAGGGTACGGCCGACGTCATCGGGTATTGCGGGCTGATCTTTCATGGGAACGGATCGCCCGACGAGCCTGAGTTGGCCTACGAGTTGCTGCGTGCGGCTCACGGCTGTGGTTACGCAACTGAGTCAGGTCGGGCCGTGGTCACATGGGGGAGCGAAGCGGGCTACAGGCGGTTGTGGGCAGAGGTCCGGGACTGGAATGTCGCGTCGTGGCGGCCTGTATCGGTGGCGATGCGGACCAAGATGTGATGCAGCGTCACCTCGTTCTGGTCGGGTGGCCACCACGGCACGTGGCCGATGGCGTCCAGCGCGAGCGCGTCGATCGTGGCATCCGAATGTGCCCAGGCGCGGCGATACCGACCTGTGAGGAACTCGCGTGATTCTGCGGGAGTGACCCACATGTCGGACATCGGGTCGGCTTCGTCCCACGGCAGTTGGTCCTGGGGGCAGGGGCGGCCGAACGTGTCGCCGAAATAGGCCAGCTCGGCGCCAGCCTGATGCTTGATCAGCCCGAGCAGGTTGGTGCCGGTCGGTACCAGCGGACGGCGGATGTCGTACTCGGAGAGCCCGTCATGCTTCCACAGCAGCGCCTCGCGGCCTTCTTGAAGGTAACGGCGAAGATCGGCTTTCGGATCAGACCCGGTCATGCGGACATTTGCCATGCAGCGCCCAGCTCGGCCGCTGACCCGACCGCCGCCCTCCTAGTCCTGTCCCGGCGACGGTCAGGTCTCGCTGCCCGCGACCGCTGTGAGTCGCGCGCGGATCTGCTCGGCTTCAGGGGTGCCTAGGTCTGTGTACAGAGCCAGGGCCTGCTGCCAGCAGCGGACGGCCTGACCGAGGTCGCCGAGCGCCTGGTGGGCATGACCGAGACCAGCATGGGCGCGGGCTTGTTCGTACCGGTCGTCCAGCTGGCGGGCCAATTCGAGCGCCGCCGAATGGCGGGCGCATGCCTCAGCGGCCCGTCCGCCGGCCAGCAGTGCCTCGCCGAGCCCGTCGAGTGCCTTGGCCTGGCCGGCCGGGTCGCCGGTATCGCGGAACAGGACCAGGGACTGCTCGTGATGGTCGATAGCCGCAGGACTGCGGCCGAGGCAGATATCGACGTCGGCCAGGTCGGTCAGCGCGTAGGCCTCGCCGCTACGGTCGCCTATCTCGCGGAACAGGGTCAGGGCCTGCTGGAAGTGGCTGGCCGCCGCCTGGGGACGTTCTTGCCGGCGTCGGATGTTACCCAGGGTGCTCAGCCCGTGGGCCTCACCGGACCGGTCACCGATGGCGCGGAAGATGGCCAGGGCCTGGCGCTGCTTCGCGACCGCGTGCTGGTAGCGTCCCTGCTGCATGGCGATGATGCCCAGATTGCCCAGGACGCGGGCCTCACCGGTCTGATCGCCGGCGGCGTGCAGCAGGATGCCAGCCTCCTCGAAGTGAACGGCTGCCTGCTGGTAGTCCCCCTGCTGCATGGCGACGATGCCGAGGGCACCCAGGGTCCGGCCCTCACCGGGCCGGTGACCGGCGGCGCGGAACCGGGCCAGGGCCTGCCGGAGATGGTCAGCCGCCTCGAGGTACCGGCCCTGACGCAGGTCGACGGTGCTGAGGTTGCGCAGGGCCTCGGCTTCGGCCCGGCTGTCGCCGGCCTCGCGAGCAACCCGCAGCGCGCAGCTATAGACGGCGATGGCCTCGGGAAAATAACCGCCCGTATCCAGATAGCGGAACAGGCTCGCGGCTAGGTCGATGACATGGCGAGGCGAGCCGTGCGCGGCGATAGCGACCAGGGTGGCCCGTTCCGCGTCCAGCCAGGCTTGCGCCGCGGCTGGGCTGGTCACGGCCGGGACCGGGGTCAGCGGGGACGGGACGGCCGGCCGCCAGCTCTGGTCGGCCGGGTAGAGAGTCCTGGACGCGACCGCGGCGACGTGCAGGTAATGATCGAACAACCGGTTCAGCGCGGCGTCCCGCTCGGTGCTCGTCTCCCGGCTGAGGGCCAGTTCACGGGCGTAGGCCCGGAGCAGGTCGTGCTGTGCGTACCGGCCCGGCCCGGACGGGTGGATGAGGTAGGCGCGGGCGAGCTGGCCCAGCAGCTGTCCGGCCTGTTCAAGCGTCGTGCCAGCTAGGGCCGCAGCGGCGTGCGCATCGAGATCGGGCCCGGGGTGCAACGCCATCAGCCGGAAGGCGCGAGCCGCGGCCGGCTCCAGGTGCCGGTAGGACCAGGAGAACACCGTGCGCACCGCGGTGCGGCTGTCCCCGCCGGCGTCGAGGAGGTCAAGCCGCCGCCGCTCGTCCGCCAGCTCGGCGACCTGGGCGGCCAGCGGAACTCCCGGGTAGGCGGCGGCACGCTCGGCCGCAACCCGCAAGGCCAGCGGCAGCCGCGCGCACAGCACGGTCAGGGCCCGGGTCGCGTCCGGCTCGGCGGCGGCCCGCTCCCCGATCAGCGCACGCAACAGCCAGACCCCGTCCTCGGTCGGCAGCAAGTCCAGGTCCAGCCGCTGTGCACCGTCCCTGGCTACCAGGCCAGCCAGCGAATCGCGGCTGGTCACCAGGGCCATGCAGCCGGCGGTCGCGGGCAGCAACGGCCGGACCTGCTCCGCCGACCCGGCGTTATCCAGCAGCACCAGCGTCCGCCGTCCCGCCAGCAGGCTGCGGTAACGCAGGACGAGTTCGTCGACGCCGGGCGGGATCTCCTGGGACGGGAGGCCCAGCGCACGCAGGAATCCGGCCAGGGCCTCGGCCGGCTCCATGGGCGGAACGGGATCGAACCCGCGCAGGTTCACATACAGCTGGCCATCGGGGAAACGGCCCGCGACCTGATGCGCCCAGTGCACGGCGAACGCCGTCTTGCCCACCCCAGCCGTCCCGGCGATCGCCGAGATCACGACCGCCCCGGACGCCTCCTCGTCCGCTCGTGCCAGCAAGCCGGTCAGCTCGGCCAGCTCGCGTTCCCGCCCGGCGAAGTGACTGACCGCACCCGGCAACGTCCGGGTTACCGGCGGCTGGCGCGCAGGCAGCAGGCGCGGAGGCGACAGAGACGCCGTCGGCTCAGGCCGGGACAGGCTGGGATCGGCCTGGAGTATCCGCTGGTGGACCTCGCGCAGCACGGTCCCGGGCTCAGTGCCCAGTTCCTCGATCATGACCCGGCGAGCGTCCTGGTACGCGGACAGCGCCTCGGCCCGCTCGGCTGCGCCGTACAGGGCCAGCATCAGCAGCGCGTGCAGTTGTTCCCGCAGGGGATGAGCGGCTACTAGGTGCCGCAGCTCAGGGACCAAATCGGCATGACGGCCCAGGCGCAGGTCCGCGTCCAAGCGCGTCTCCTGCGCCTGCAGCCACATCTCCGCCAGCCGCGGAACTTCCCGGCGCACCAGCAGTTCGGATTCCACGTCCGCCAGGGGCTCGCCCCGCCACAGCGACAGGGCCGACCGCGCGCTGGCCGCCGCCTGCTCCCAGGTTCCGGCCCGGGCCGCGGCCCGCGCGGTTCGCAGCAGCGCCTCGAACCGAGACACGTCCAGCTCGTCGGCGGCCATGCTGATCAGATATCCGCGTGGCCGGGTCAGGATCCGGGAGTGATCGGAGTCATTCAGCCCCTGGCGTAGCCGCCTGACGTAGTTGTGCAGGCTGACGCGCGCCGAAGGAGGCGGCGCGGTTCCCCATACCACCTCGATGAGCTCATCCGCCTGGATCAGCCGGCCACCGTTCAGCAACAGCGCCGCGAGCAACGTCCGCTGGCGGCCGGACGGGATCGACACCACGACGCCGTCGTGGTGCACCAGCAACGGACCTAGCAGGCCGAATCCTGGCTTTTCCTCCACGGTGCACCCCTGGTCATCAGCGGGGCTCATGGGTCATTGCACGCTGTCGGCCCCTTATTTCGATGCCGGCCGGACCATGCCCGTCAGCTGCTGCCGGTCACTGCTTGAGACGCCGCACACGGCCAGAACGTTGCGTGGCCTGCGGTGCTATCGGCGCGCTAGCGCGCCGATACCGGGTCAGGTGAGCCTGACCACGGATACCCGCACATACCAAACGCAGTTCTGCCCCGACATCTTCTGGAGGAAGCGCGATGAGAAAAGGGAACGGTCCGGCCCGACGGCGCGTCACGCTGATAGCGGCCGCGGCCGCGGTGGCAGTGGCCATTTCCGCGGCGGCCGCACTGGCGGCACCGGGGAAAGCGGCACCCGTATCGCGGGCAGCGCCCGCCGCACACCCGGCGCCAGCGGCACCAGCGGCACGGGCAGCGCTGCTGGCGGCACTACGGCAGGAAAAGCCCGTACAGATCGGGGGCCCCGATGCCTATATCGACGGCGCCTTTCTATGCCTCACCTATTCACTCGGCAATTGCCTCGCACTTAGCGGCAACGAGTCCAGCTGGTGGGTGGACCTTCAGCCGCCCAACCACGTTCAAGAGCTGTGGAACGTATTCAAAAACGCCCAGAACTATGTGACGTTCGAGTCGTACTACAATAGCGGAGGGAGCGGCCCGAACCCTCATCTGTGCATGGCCGCTGACCACCCCGGCGGGCAGGTATACCTCACCTCTAATTGCTTCGGCAATCCCTTCGCATCCTGGTATATGTCTACGGATTCCGGCGGGGGTAATATCTTCTACAACGCGTACCTGCTCCACGTGGAGCATGTCTACCAGGCGCTCAGCGTCCTGAATCTGAGGACGGGTGCCTTCGTGTACGTCGAGCCTGTGGATGGAGGACCGCCTTCCTGGCAGAACTGGAAATTCTTGTGTCCAGCCGGTGGGTGTCTCTAGACAGGTCTGAGTCTGCCGCCATTTCTGTTCATGGCGTAGACGGGTCGGGTTTGCCGGAATGATGGGCGCCTGCGGCCCGGCCAGCGCGAACGTGAGCCTTGGTGAGCTGATCGAGCACTGGACGCTGGTCGGTGCTGTTGGCAGCCAAACATCTGGACACCAGGCTCACGTTCGCGCTGCTCCTGAAGTTCTATGGCCGTTACGGCCGGTTCTCGCGGAGCGGGGGTAGCTGGATCCAGGTACCCGCGCGGGGGGAGGGCGTCTATGCCGACTGTGCCGTGGCCGGTGGCCGTCGCCGTGAGCGAAGCGGGCTATGGTCGTCAACCCATCGACAACGCAGACGCGACT
>Ga0209420_1000820_pt1 | contig 15503 bp, 11 predicted proteins | sample BlaSpr_A8_OM1_O1_FD_187972 | JGI IMG/M metagenome (GOLD analysis project Ga0209420, IMG submission 187972) | Forest soil microbial communities from Thunder Bay, Ontario, Canada - Black Spruce, Ontario site 2_A8_OM1_O1 (SPAdes) (version 2) | ecosystem: Environmental > Terrestrial > Soil > Boreal... | reverse complement strand
CACTCCTGATCGCCGCCAAATACAAGCTCGCCAACCTCACGATGATCGTCGACAACAACTCAGAGCAGATCTCCGGTTCCCTCGACACGGTGCTGCCGATCGAACCGCTGCGAGAGAAATTCGAGTCCTTCGGTCTAATCACCGCTAATGTAGATGGACACGACCTAGCTAGTGTTGTGGAAGCCCTTGTGCGCGTCTCTTCGCGTGTGCAGGGGCCGCCGGCAGCGGTCATCTGCCATACGATCAAAGGCAAGGGCGTCTCCTTTGCCGAGCAAAACCCCCAATGGCACTACAAGCGGGGCCTCGATCCGAAGACACTTGCACATCTAGACGAAGAGCTCGCTTCAGCAAGGCAAATAGGAAGTCCAGCTGGCACGGAGCGATGAGGTAGCTGAAGATTTATGAGAGCGGAATGTTTACGCACGATTGAAGAGGCCGCGCTTGCCGATGCGCGAGTTGTTGTCGTTGCTTCAGATCCGGGCGCTGGCTTCATGCCGGAACTTGCCAAGAAGTATCCCGAGAGGCTGATGATTGAGGGGGTGTGTGAGCAAGGTTTGGTCGGGATGGCCGCGGGGATGGCGGCCGAGGGCTTCTACCCTTATATCGTTATGATTGCGGCGTTCGGCACACGGCGCTGCTATGAACAGTTGTTGCTGGATTTTGGTCTGCATGGATTCTCAGGTTGTCTGGTCGGCATCGGTGGTGGCTTCCACTACTCTGTGCTCGGTCCAACGCACGTCGCGGTGGACGACCTAATGCTCACTCTTGCAATACCGGGCTCCGTAGTGTTTGCGCCGGCGGAGCCCGACGAAGCGATCACACTGACTCGCTGCGCTCGGGACCTTCGCGGCCTTTCCTACTTGCGAGTGAGTGCCACGACAGAGGCGTTATCGAACTCGGGAGGGCAGATCATTGTCGGCAAGGGGCGCGTCCTCGACGCACCTGCCTCGGTGCTGTTTATATCATGCGGGTCCGCAACACTTGCTGCGAAGAAAGCCGCCGGTGCACTTGCCCAGAGCGGCATCGCGGCAGGCGTGCTGCACCTTCATACGCTGAAGCCTTTGGACGTACAGACAATTAGATCCTGCGCTGAGAAGGCCAATGTAGTGCTGTGTGTGGAGGAGCACCGTCGGTTTGGGGGTCTCTCGGGGTTAGTGCTTCAGGCGTTAGCCGACGCGGAGAAGCCGGTTACGCTACCTAGATTCGTAAGCGTAGGAGTCGGGGACGACTTTCCCTCCGGCTACGGTAGCTATGACGATATGGCCCGCCACTATGAAATGACAGGTGATGCTCTGGCAGAGCGTGCGAGGGCCTTGCTGTCCTCCTAGTGAGCGATTAGTGATTTGCAGACGGCCGCAATAGGTCAGCGTTCCACACGGATGCGGCTTTTCTGCCCAAAATTCGGGCGGACGCTCTGGAGCTCTATTTCTCAGAACCGGGAATTCGCGCAGAGCAGGAGCACTGGGACAAGTACCTGCAGCGCCCGGGACTTAAAGTTGTGGTCGACCGCCGTTTTCCAGGTTGTTTATGAGTAGAAGAGGGCATTGCATCTAGCGCGCATCCTGCGTCGGTGGTTCGAGCAGCGCGTTTAAGGGCCGAGCTGGCATGGGGACTCGCACGGAAAATGAGAGGTTAAATGACGGCTCGATACGAAGTGCGCGATAAGGTGGCCATCGTAATTTTGGAAAACCCCCCGGTGAATGGCTTGGGGTTTGCAACACGTGCAGATATTGTCGAGAGCCTCGACCAGGCCGGAAGTGATCCGGATGTCGTTGCGATTGTGCTGGCGGGCGCTGGGCGGGCCTTTTCCGCCGGTGCCGATATAAAGGAATTCAACACGCCCTTGGCTGAACGGCCTCCCACGCTCGGAACGGTCGTCGACGTCATTGAAAGCAGCGCGAAGCCCGTTGTCGCGGCGCTGCACTCAATTGCTTTGGGTGGAGGACTTGAAGTCGCTTTGGCGGCGCACTATCGAGTCGCTGCGCGTGGCACCCAAGTTGGATTGCCGGAGGTGAAGATTGGAGTGCTCCCGGGCGCGGGCGGCACGCAACGCCTACCGCGGGCGGTGGGACTCGAACTCGCCCTAAATATGATCGTTTCAGGCGCGACGGTGAACGCCGAGGAGCTAGCGCATACCCGATTGTTCGATCGCGTGGTCGAAGGTGATCTGCTCGCCGAGGCAGTTGCTTTTGCGCGTAATGTGGCGGCAGACGTAAAGGATCATCCCAAGATCAGGGACTGGAAGATCGAGCACGCCAATGCCGCAGGTTACATAGAGCTTGTGCGCGGTGCCGTCCTGGGAGCGTCCAAAGAGTTTCCGGCACCAGCCAAGTGCGTCGACGCGGTCGAAGCCGCGGTGAATCAACCATTCAAGGAGGGCATCCGTCTGGAGCACGAGGCCTTTCTCGCGTTGATCCAAACGGACCAATCCAAGGCCTTACGACACGTATTCTTTGCGGAGCGGGCGGCCACGAAGATTGCGGACGTGGGGAATGACATCCGCCCCCGCAGCATCGAATCCGTGGCCGTCATCGGTGCTGGCACGATGGGCAGCGGCATCACGATGAACTTTCTTAACGCGGGCATGGCTGTCACGCTTGTCGAAGCGCAGCGTAAGGCACTCGACCATGGCGTGGAAACAATACGGAATACCTATGCGAGCGCTGCCAAAAAGGGGAAGCTCAGCGCGCAGGACCTTGAGCGGCGGCTCGCGTTGCTCCGTCCGACTTTGTCATATGAAGACATCCGCGGTGCCGACCTGCTGATCGAGGCCGTTTTTGAGGATTATGCCGTCAAGGAAGCGGTGTTCAGAAACCTGGATGCGCAGGCCAAACCCGGCGCGATTCTCGCAACCAATACGTCGACACTGAACGTTAACCGGCTTGCGGCGCTGACGAAACGGTCTCCCGATGTCGTCGGACTACATTTCTTCAGCCCTGCAAACATCATGAAGCTATTGGAGGTCGTGCGGGGTACGAAAACCGCTAAAGACGTGCTAGTCACCGTGATGGGTCTCGCTGCGAAGATCGGGAAGAAGGCAGTGGTTTCCGGAGTCTGTGACGGCTTCATTGGCAACCGCATGATCGAGCAGTACGCGCGGCAGGCAGGATTTCTGCTGGATGAAGGTGCGCTACCGCAGCAAGTCGACCGAGCGGTCGAGGCGTTCGGCTTCGCGATGGGTCCATTCCGCGTGTTTGATCTCGCGGGAAACGATATTGGGTGGGCGATACGCAAGCGGCGCGCCATAGAGAAGCCAGACTTTACGTACTCTAAGATTTCCGACCTGCTCTGCGAGAAAGGTCGTTTCGGACAGAAGGCGGGCGCCGGTTGGTACGACTACAAGCCCGCGGATCGGACGGCATACCCTTCCAAGGAAGTCGAGGAGCTGATCCTCAGGCACTCACACACCTTGAACCTACGTCGACGCGCGATCACTGATGATGAAATGGTGGGACGTCTTGTCTTCGCGCTAGTCAATGAGGGTGCCAAGATCCTCGAAGAGCGCATTGCGGCGCGCGCTTCGGACATTGATGTGGTCTATGTCAATGGTTACGGGTTCCCACTGTGGCGTGGGGGTCCGATGTTCTATGCCGATACCGTTGGTCTGTACAACGTATTGCGCTCGATTCGCCATTACGCGCAGGGATATCAAGGCCAAGCGTGGGAGCCGGCGCCACTGCTGGTTCGGCTCGCGGCAGAAGGCCGAAGGTTCAACGAATGAGCACGCGGGTACGTCTCAATTGGTTGCGACTCAACTTCTTCCGGAGTGAGCAATGATGGACGCAGTGATCGTTTCTACTACGCGCTGCCTTGGCGACGAGTTGGAGGGGCGCACTTAACATGAGTCATGGTGCAACGATGGGGGCACGTTGTGCGCCATGCAGTCGTGCGAGCGGGGATCGACCCTGGTGAAGTGGAGGACGCCTTAATCCATTGCGCCAACCCTTAGGGTGCCACCGGCGGCAATATTGCGCGCCTGATCGCCTTGCAGGCGGGGGTTGCCCGTGAGCGTGCCGGGCATGACTGTGAATCGCTACTGTTCATCCGGACTGCAAACAATTGCCATGGCCGCTCAACGTGCCATTGTGGGTGAAGGTCGAATTTTTGTCGCAGACGGCGTCGAGAGCATCTCGTGTGTTCAGAACCAGATGAATAAACATATTCTCATTGAGGGTTGGCTACATGCCAACAGACCGACGTCCATTGGAGCATGCTGCAGACTGCGGAGGAGGTCGCTCAGCATTATCGGGTCTCACGCGAGCGGCAGGATCTCTTCGGCGCCGAGAGTCAGCGCCGTGCTGCCGCTGGAAAACTCGCTGGCGAGAGTGCCCCCTTCAGGGCGTGAGCCGGCGTCGTGGATCGCGTGACTGGCCACGCACTGTTCCTAGCGTCCCCGCCTCAAGACCTTTGACACGGCACCGAAGGGGAGATGCTACACAGCAGGTAACGTGTCCTGACGCTCATCACTCCTAGGTTTGTAACTTACCGGTCGTCGAACTCTACGGATCGCGCCGGCGGCTGTATCTGAAGGGAGTTCTCCAAACATCTTGCAATAATAGCGAGCGAATCTGCCCATGTGGCAAAAGCCCCAATGAGCAGCGAGATCCTGCACAAGCATGCGACCGCCGAAGCAAAGCAGGTCCCGACGGACTCGATTCAAGCGCGCAGCGAGTAAGAATTTACTCGGCGATATGCCTAAAACAGCTTGAAAGCTATAGCACAAAGTGCGAGGGCAGACGCGTACGGCGGCAGAGATATCGGCTATGGAAAGCGGGTCGCCAAGACGCTGTTCAATGAAAGCCATTGCTCGGTCGACGACATATGCCCTTGTGCAGGGAGGCGGAAGCGGCAACTTTTGCTCTGGGGGTGTTTGCAAGGTGCCGATGACTGCATCGACGATCCGGCGTCTTATCGTGCCGGTCAGCTTTAAGTCGTCACTCGTACAGCGGGATGTCTCGAGCGCTCCGAGACCGCTTAGTACAGTGCGCTCAAAGGTCGCAAGCAGTTTTGGGTCAGTGGTATAGATACCCGGCTTGCCATCATCGCTCTCGAAGAACCGCTGGCCTGTCGCCTCAAAGGCTTGGTCTTCCAACCAATTCTCATCAATGGCGACGATCAGCCTGCTCGCGCGACTGCTCGCGGTCACGCGCTTCACTGCATCCCATCGGTAACTGATTAGTGCTTCGTTGCGCACCCAGCGATTGTCGCAGTAGAGGCCTCGATCACCGCGATACGTCACGAAGAGACGCGATCCCTTCCAAGGCCTTTCATCACACCTCATGGGAACCGTTGTCTCCTCGAACAGAAGCTGCATCGGGCCGAGCCAAGCCTCCCTTATCAGTCCCTGAGATGTTGTTCGGCCGAGCTGCTCAAAGCATCGCTCCCACGCGCTGAACCCGTTGCCATACGCAGTAGCCTCGTTGGTCGCAGAATATGGAAACTTGGATCGGCTTGCCCCGACCCCATCTCGGATCACGCTCTCCCGATTTACACCTTCAGCACCCCATTGCCTCCCCACTTCGCATGTGCGCCGTGGTAATACCGGACCTTCACTTGTCGTGTAGGGCGGCCCGCTGTTCGGAAGAGTCTTCGGTAGATTGAGCATTGGACAATTTACCGTGACCGTGGTGACGTGCGAGGTGCGAGTACAATTCTGTAGGACACGCGACCACTTTGCAACAGTCGGTTGTAACGCGCCAGTGGCGAGGCGGACATCGTTCCTGAGAGCGACCTAGGAATTGGCGTCTTGCTTCGCTACCAAATTCAGAAGGTTGAGCGCTTGATCTCAGGATATCTAGGTTGGAGTGCGAGGCGGAGTCGTAGTTTATTCAATGTCTTTCTCATCAAGGGGGACTCAGAGATTAAGGGTTACAGCATTCCTCCCGGGACGGCGTCGCTACGAGCACCCCCCTGCCGACCCTCCCCGCCCGAGGGTGCTCTATTCACGTACCAGTACAGGATTGCCGGAACGATTAGTGCCGGCAACCACGTGATGTCCCCGCCAATCGCCCGTGCGATTGGGCCGCGGTAGAAGGACAAATCGAAAAACGGCGTTTCCACAACGAGCGAGAAACCATACACGAAGATTGTCTTGAAGTTATAGCGGCCGTATCTTCCGCCTACGTCGAAGATGGCCCCGATATCGTATTTTCCCCGTCGGACAAAATAATAATCCACAAGATTGATGGAACTCCACGGTACCAAAACGTAAACCTGCGCTACGAGGATATCTCTAAAGTACGCATCGAAATTGTACTGCGTGGAAAGGGCTATCACCGTTGCCGCGGCGGTTACCGCTGCCATGATCAGCAGCTTCGTGAAGTGGCGCACATGTGTCATTCCATGGAAGCCCGATACCACAGTCGCGGTCGACATGTACGCGCTGTACACGCACAGGACATTGGGCTGAGTTATTCCAACGATGACTATCAGATACGCGAGAAGGCGATACGAACCGAACAGCTGAGCGACGGCTCCGCCTGGATCGGCCGTTGGATCGACGGAGAATGTCGCAAGTAGTGCACCCAACAACATTGTGAGAGTGGATCCAATCAGCATACCAAGATAGCTGTACAGGAACGTTTTCGATACCGACACGGTCGAGGGAAGATATCGTGAGTAGTCGGCGACGATAGGTGCGTAACCCAGAGGTCCTGAGACGGCTTGAGCAAAAACCGCTAAGAACACTGTGGATTTGAAGTTCGAAGCATGTGGCCATATTGAAACGGTTCCGACTGCGTGATGAACGGTAAGGTACGCGGCGATCACCAACAAAACCGTCGAGGCGACCGTGAGGTAATAGCCGATGCGGTGAATGAGCTCATACCCAACGAATGCAATTAAACATGTCCAAATCCCGAAGATGACAATCGCAGTGTTATTCCCGACCGGAAGGAACGCGTTAATTGATCCACGAACCATCACGGCTTGCGCGGCAACAAAGACTATATAAACGACAACGACCACGATTAACGGAATACCCGCACCGAGCACGCCAAACTGCGCGCGACTTTGAATCATTTGGGGAATGCCCAGGTGCGGACCCTGAGCTGAATGCGCAGCCATAAACACAGTGCCGATGGCATTCCCGCATATAATCGCAACCGCCGTCCAAGCAAAACCGAGACCACCCAGAATGCCAAGCGTGCCGATCGCAATTGTTAAGACACTCGCAGCGGAGCTGATCCATAGCGAGAAAAGTCGCTTGGGTGTTCCGTAGCGTTCGGAATCCGGTATGAAGTCGATGCTGCGCGACTCGATCTGCAATTGTCTGACTACCTAGCGCGTGATTGAATAAACAAAAGGCCAAATTTCAGGCCACCTAGCGAGACATTGGCTGTCCCATCGCTTGCGGAAAACTGCGCAGCTTCTAGGGTGGAATCTGCTCGAGCGCATTTCGCTGTCCTTCCGCTCCGCGGCAAATTCCCCTCTGTGCTCTTGCAACAAACCCAGCACGCATTCCAAGGAGCTTCGGAGGCCCTTCCGCACTCACGGCAATAGTAGTGACCGATCGCGCTCCATTCAGATTATTGTCTGCTAATCCAAGATGATCAGTGAATGCGGTAAGGAATTACGAGCGCTTACGGAGATAGTATCGGACATAGGAGCGTGGATCTTACATTTCCATTGCTAGCGACCATCCACGCCTTCCGCTCCTGGCAAGCTCCGATCACCGCTTTCACACAAGGCGATAGGTGTGTGGCCAGCAGTCAATGGAGCTTGCCATCGCATACATCCCATGGGTAGCCAAAATCCGCAAGCCCACTGAGAGTTGGACGATCCGTCGCAGGCCGTAACGCGGGTGCGGCGATCGGCGATCAGCTTCGTCGCGTCAGATCGGGCGCGCTCGAGCACGAATGACTCGTGCTCCCAGATGTGCCCTCCTCATGGAATTGCAGAGCCGAACTTCCGCGTGCTATCAGATTCTGTCAGGCTAGATCAATGGGGCCTCTCGCCGGGATCAAAGTAGTTGACCTAAGCCGCGTCCTCGCTGGGCCGTGGGCGACGCAGGCGCTCGCGGACTTCGGGGCTACCGTCTACAAGATTGAAAAACCCGGCACGGGCGACGATACGCGAAGCTTTGGGCCGCCGTTCATGACTGACAAGGAGGGACGCCGCGGCGATGCGGCCTATTACCTGGCCACGAATCGCGGTAAGCGCTCGATCGCGATCGATCTTGCGCAACCTCAAGGGCAGGCTCTAATCCGCGGACTCGCTGAGCGCTGCGACGTCTTGGTTGAAAACTTCAAGGTGGGGGGGCTTGGACGATACGGGCTTGCCTATCGAGATCTGGTGCCGTTGTGCCCGCGGCTCATCTACTGTTCTATCACCGCTTTCGGGCAAGACGGACCTGCTGCGCAGGGCGCGGGCTATGACCTCGCTATTCAGGGAATGAGCGGGCTGATGAGTATCACGGGAGCACCCGACGGCGAGCCTGGTGCGGAACCGCAGCGCGTTGGCGTCGCGATCGCGGATCTCATTACAGGCGTTTACATGATCGGCGCGATTTGCGCGGCGCTATATGAGCGTGAGCATTCGGGCCATGGCCAGTACATCGACCTCGCGTTACTAGATTCGATGATCGCGACACTTGCCAACCAGAACATGAACTATCTGATCTCGGGCAAGGTCCCCGCGCGGCGGGGAAATACACACCCTAACGTCGTGCCCTACCAGGTGTTCGAAACCGCCGACGGTCACATGCTGCTGGCAATCGGTAACGATCGCCAGTTCGCGCAGTTCTGCGCCGTGGCCGGACATCCCGAACTCGCGGTCGACCTCCGTTATCGGTGTAACCCGGATCGGGTGGCGCACCGCGATACCCTAGTGCCAGAACTCGCTCGCATCTGTCGTTCGCGATCAACCCGAGATTGGTTCCAGGCGCTGATCCCCGCCGCGGTTCCGTGCGGGCCTATCAACAACCTGGCTCAGGCGTTCGCCGAGCCGCAGGTCGTCCATCGGGGCATGCGTTTCACGCTCGAACATCCCACCGCCGGGGCGCTCCCTCAAGTGCGGAATCCGATCCTCTTTTCCAGGACTCAGCTCGAATACAACGTGCCGCCGCCGCTCCTGGGTCAGCACACCGATGAGGTGCTCGGAGCGGAGCTCGGCCTCAGGGCCGGGGAACTCGATTCACTTCGTGAGCAGGGCGTAATCGGCTAAGCCCCCGGGCACGCTGCGCGCGTAGCGCTCGCAGCGGAACATGTCCGAGCCCGAGCAGGCGCGATTCGTAGGGCCGCTTGTAGCGCAACGCCTTCCCAGACTTCCCGTTGGCAATTATCAATAACTTAGCCCGAGGGGGCTGCCGTGCTTTGGTAAGCACGGTTTGAGCCGCCGTGCCTGCCATCCCGCCGCGTCGACATGGTCGCATAACCAATATGTCCTACAACCTTGTGTGAGGACATTGACGCAAAGTTGAAGTCGTGCAAAGCTTAGAACCGATAAAAATGGAATAGCTCAGCATCGAGTTTTTCCCAAAAAGGCAGGGACTTATGGGGAAGAAATCGTCTAGAGAGATCTGTGGCACCTCCAACCGGCGTTTGCGCGCCGCGATCCGCCAGCAGCTCATCGCCACATCGATAGCTAGTTGTATGGCCGCGCCGCAAGTGGCGCGCTCCGGAGACAGTGCCGGAGACCAGCCAGCTCCCGGAGTCTTGGCAGAGGTTACGGTCACGGCCGAGCGCCGCACGGAGTCTGTCATCGACGTCCCCTTTAACATCAGCGCGTACGCTGGCAACACTTTTACGGACATGGGCGTGACGGACCTGGCCAGCCTCGCCCGCATGGTTCCCGGGCTTTCTATCGGTGAACGAGACCCCGCCTTTGCCGCGGCAACGGTGCCGATCATGCGCGGGTTGAATGCAACCGGGGTGTCCTCGTACTACCCGCAAGCCGAACAAGCGCCGGTCACAACGTACATTGGCGACGTTCCGGTGTTTGGGTACTTGCCGCTGGACGACGTGAGCCGCGTAGAGGTTCTGCGTGGTCCACAAGGCACGCTTTACGGATCCGGATCTCTGGGGGGAGCGATACGGATCATACCGAACCGCCCTAAACTCAATGACTTCAATTTCGACGTAGCCACAGAAGGTTCCGAATATGCCTATGCTGCCAATTTTGGCTATCGGGTGTCTGGGCTCGTAAACGTGCCTATCGGGACCACCATCGCATTTCGTGCTGATGCGAGCTATCAAGGTATTCCTGGTTACATCGATCAGATCGGCGTGATGCGCCGTGGACCGGGCAGCAATGGCTCCGCTGTACCTACCCTTGCTAATCCGTCAGACGTCGCGGATAGCCCGGGAGTCTTTTACAACTATCCGGATGTAAATTACTCCGGTATCGCAGCGGCGCGTGCAGCACTCTTATGGCAGCCAGTAGAGGCCTTACAGGCAAATTTAAGCTTTGAGCACGCTCGAGCATTCGGAAATGGGTTTAGCGCGGACAATGCCGGTTACCCAGGCGGCCCCGACGAAATTGATCCGCGCATCACGCAGCCCTCGCTAGGCAATTATCAGATCATTCGTCGCGGCCTTGAACCTTGGACGCGACAGGTCGATTTTGCGGCCCTTGAAGTTTCTTACAACGTGGGCTTCGCGACACTCACTTCTGCCACAGGGTACTACGACTCTAAAGGCGCGGTAACTTTCGACGCCACGGGGGAGGAGCTCAACTACGGCCCGGCGATAACACCCTACTATGCCGGTCAGCCGACTAATCCGCGCCTTCTGGCTCCCGCGCTTGTAGACGACCTTGATCACACTGTTACACAAGAGCTTCGCTTGGTCTCGACTGCCGGCAGCAAACTCGACTGGACGGTTGGGGGCTTCTATCAACAGGAGACGCGAAACGCATTCTGGAATTACTACCTTCCGGGTACCTATGCGCAAACGCTGGCAAGCGGGTCGCCAGACATCGTGACTACCAACCCAGACGGGAGTTACTTCAATCTTTATAGGTCAGAGCGATTTAAGGAAAAATCGATATTTGCTGAACTCACATGGCATCTCTCAGAACGAGCACAGTTAACCGCGGGTGCACGGCAATTCTGGCAAAGCTTCAACGACTCATTTCAGACGTCAAGCACGGTATTCCTCTACGATGTCTTCAATTACGAATCGGAGACAGTATCGGATCACGTTTTTAAACTGAACACAGCTTACAGCTTGACAGATCAAAGCAAGCTGTATGCGACGTACTCTCAAGGATACCGACGCGGTGGCGTTAATGCGTTTCCGCTTGAAGGCACGGTCGCTGAACCAGCCTCCCTCCTCGTGTATAACCCCGATAAGACGGACAACTACGAAGTCGGCATCAAGGGAACAGTTGCCAATCGTCTTCTCTATAGCTTCGACGGTTTCTACGTTAACTGGCAAAAGGCACAGTTTGACACTAGAACGCCCTCAAATGGCTGGCCGGTCGTGGAGAACAGCAATGGAGCGCACTCCAAGGGTGTCGAGTTCGAGGCCACAATTAAGGCGCTTAGCGATCGGCTCACGGTGATGATGTCAGGCGAATACGCCAAGGCGGAATTCTCAAGCAACTTTCTGTTGCCGACTATGTATGGAATGATCTCCGGGACATCAGGAGAACGCCTCCCGGGCTCACCCGAATGGAGCGCGGCTGTTACCGCAACCTACCAGCAGCCATTGGCATCGGATCGAACCATCACGTATTCACTCAGCGGGAATGTTACGGGCAACGTCTTAAATGACCTGCAGACATCTCAGGACTATGCGGTATTGCGCGCATACTCGTTGTGGAATGCGAGTGTCATGCTGGGCAATCGCAATGGCTGGCGAGTCGGAATTTTTTCGAACAATCTGTTCGATAAAAGGGTGGAATATGGGGCGGTGATTTATCCGCTAGCCCCACAGTTCAATGACCAATATGTGGGTCAACCTCGCCAAATTGGTCTTCGAATACAGTACTCGCACTAAGGTCGGATTGTGAGCGCGGAGGCGTGGTAAGGAAGCACGCAAACGAGGCTCGACGTGAGGTGCCCCCGATTTAGTACGGCCCGGGGCTTGAGGTCCGCAGTTAAGGTGCGAGCTCAAATTTACCGCGGGAGAAACTTTCCATCGTTACCCGCCATCCCTTCTGGCCTTTTCGCCACACATACAGGATTCTGTAATCTTCGGCGGGCATGTCCTTATAAGTATCGCAGTGTTCTGCGAACCAAGAGACCGCCAATCGTCCAGACGTTTCGGGTTTCCCGATAAGTCGCAGGTTGCAGGTCGGGTTCTTAGTCACTTCTGCAAGAGTGTCCATGAAGGAAGGAAGGTTGGGGTAGAACTTATCAAACCCTTCGCCAGTAATCGTTAGGTCGTCCTCGTAAAAGCTCTCGGCGAGTGCCTTTGTCTGGCCGGGTTGATGCGCAATCGCGACCGCTTTATTCATGGCGGCAGTCAATTGCGCAGCAATGTCGGGCGTCATGGGTTGATCCCCCGATGCGGCTGATATAAGTCCGAAGGACGCGGTAAGAAAGGCCAGCTTGAGCCATATGCTTGAATATATCTGCACAAAATACTCCCATCTGTTGGTTAGGTGCAGAACTACGCACCATCTTGGGGACCACAGTTCGCATCAAAAACATCGCAGCGCGTAGGTAAAGTACGAGCTGCGGAGACGCACAGCGACAACACAGTGGCAGTGTTGGCCATCAAAAAGCTGCGATAGTGATAGTCACCAAGGCTCAATTATGAATAATGCGCCTTTAGCGGCTGCCTCGGTAGCCAGAACCGGCAAAATCTACACCGCGTCGCGCAAGGCAGATGTGATGTGAACGCGGTTTTGGCATAACTGTCCGACAAAATCGTCCCGCGAGACCGTCGACATGATCTTTTGATCATGCTAGAGTTTTTATCTCGGCGCTCGCGCACACGGTGTGTACTGACGTTCACGAGGCTGCAGTGACGCCAGGAGAAGCACCTCGTACCCTTAAGCGTCAGGAGATTGGGAGTCTCTGTTTCGCACCCGTAGAACACCGCCTGCGCTTCGCTAGATAGGGTCACCCTAGGACGCATTTGACGAGACACGCACCTCGGGCGCGTTGACAACGCAGCTTCCGCTGCCATGACCGCCGTGGTCTTTAGTGTCGACGTGGTCAGGATATGATCAGACGTACATTGCTCCACATCAACGGCGAGTGGCGATGCGGTGACCGTGATAGGTATCTCAGTGTCATTAATCCGGCAACTGAGGCGGTGATAGGGTCAGTGGCACAAGCCGGCATTTCTGATCTCGAGCTCGCAGTGCGTGGCGCGAAGAGAGGATTCGATACTTGGCGCCAGTACGCTCCACACGAGCGGTCACGAGTGCTTCGAGGCGCGGGAGAGCTGCTAAGAAGGCGCGCACGCGCTGTTGCTAGGACACTGACAGCTGAGCAGGGAAAACCTGTTGCGCAAGCGGAGCAGGAGATAATCGGAGCAGCCGAGACGATAGAGTGGTTTGCCGAGGAAGCCAGAAGGTGCTTCGGGCAAACAATCCCAGCGCGCACACCCGGTTATGATGTCTCGGTTCGTCTCGAGCCCGTTGGGCCAGTAGCAGCTTTCAGTCCTTGGAACTTTCCAGTATCCCAAGCAGCCAAGAAGCTTGGAGCAGCTCTTGCTGCCGGCTGTTCAGTGATACTGAAGGGCCCAGAGGAGACGCCTGAGAGCTGCGCGGAGCTTGTTCGAGCCTTTCTTGACTCGGAACTGCCACCGACGGCTCTTTCGCTCGTGTTTGGACATCCCCCGCAAATCGCGGAATTTCTGATTCCACATCAGGACATCAGGAAAGTGTCATTCACCGGATCCGTAGTCGTTGGTAAGCAATTAGCGGCCCTCGCTGGCACGTATATGAAGCGCGTCACGATGGAGTTAGGAGGGCATGCTCCCGTGATTGTCTGCGGCGACGCAAACATTGATGAAGCCGTTGCAGCCTTGGCACGGTTGAAATACTTGAACTGCGGGCAGGCATGCATTTCTCCGACGCGATTTATCATTGAGCGGTGGAAATACGACGATTTTGTGAAGCGCTTCAGCAAGGTAGCGTCAGGGCTTAAAGTCGGCGACGGACTGTCCGAGGATACTTACGTTGGTCCGCTTGCAAATAAGAGGCGACTCGACGCAATGCAGGCACTCGTTGCGGACGCCGTGAGTCAGGGGAGTCGACTAGTCTGCGGTGGGAAGAGGCGCGGCAACCAGGGGTTCTTTTTTGAGCCGACACTTCTGGCTGATGTACCTACTGGAGCGCGAATCATGAACGAGGAGCCGTTCGGACCCATCGCGTTGGCGTTGCCGTTCGATTCGCTGGAGGAAGCAATAGCAGAATCAAATCGTCTCCCGTTTGCGCTCGCCGCGTATGCCTACACGAGTTCACGAGTCAGTGAGGCATACATCGCACACTCCATTGAAGCGGGCATGGTAATGATGAACTGTCCCTACCAATCAATGCCGGAAGCGCCATTCGGGGGCGTCAAGGACTCGGGATATGGCACGGAGGGAGGCGTGACGGGGATTCTCGAATACCTGAATACGAAGCTTGTCACGCGATTTGCTCAATGATTCGCGGAAAGCTGATGCTGAGACTGCTAGGAGGGGTTCGTCGGTAAAGTCACTAACGATCGTAGCAAACTATTGAGCCAACATCAGCCGAGTTGCTTCACATACTTCGGATGATGCTTTTGACTCGATAAACGGAGGAACATCTAGGGGAAGAACTCCGGGCGGGCAAGCTTCCGGGAACTGTACATCAGTACGTCCGGCAGGGAGCGGTGGCGCTCGTGCCTGCGCTCATCTGATGGTTGACGATTACATAGCCAGTACGCACGGCGGGCACGATCGCGATCTAGGGAAAGCGGGGCGCCCGCGAAGTTCATCTCGGAAATCAACGGAAAGGAAGGTGGGAAGTGTGGCTTCCGTGGCTCCATGCACGGCAAAACCGAATGACGAATTTGTCGACTGTGGAGCGCCTCAGAAATCGAGACCCACAAGGTTACATACTAAGTTGAAGCACCGTTCGCAGATCGATTCATTACTGAGACTCGAGTACGAAGGGGGAGAAGTTGCAGCAGGGGTCAGGTCGTAGCTATAGCGGAGACCAAGCACTGTGAAAGGAATATCTCTTAAATTGACAGCTCGCAATTGTTTCGCTAACTTGTCGCACAATTTCGGCCGACAGTATCGGCAAGATCGATCCCTCTGGACTGCGTGCCGCGGAGCGCCCTCTATGAGCGATACTCGCCGTGGATCTTAGCGGTAAACGTGTCCTGATTACTGGCAGCACCCGTGGCATAGGCCGTTGTGCCGCAGAACTGTTCCTTGCTGCTGGCGCAAGGGTTGCCGTCAACGGTCGTACGAGTGCTAGCGTTGCTAAGGCGGTGGCAGAACTCCGCGGGCAGGCGGTAGTTGCGGCGCCTGGTGACGTATCGACAGAAACTGGCTGTCGGCAGGTAGTGGAGTCGGCACTTCGGGATCTCGGGGGTCTTGACTGTCTCGTGAATAATGTCGGAGCTTATGCTT